>Ga0182018_10000097_pt1 | contig 103184 bp, 94 predicted proteins | sample 812P2MmetaG_FD_120490 | JGI IMG/M metagenome (GOLD analysis project Ga0182018, IMG submission 120490) | Permafrost microbial communities from Stordalen Mire, Sweden - 812P2M metaG | ecosystem: Environmental > Terrestrial > Soil > Wetlands > Permafrost | place: Sweden: Stordalen | collected...
CCAAACCCGGACGTCCAGTGTTCAACCGCACCGTGGCGCTCAAGGATACCTGGGCCAAGGTTGAAAAAAAGAACGAGAAAAAATCAGGATCGTAGAATAATTCCGGTAGAGACACAGCTAGCCGTGTCTCCCCCGCCTATAACGCAGGGGACCTTACAACACCCGGCAAGCCTCGTCGAATTCAAGCCGCGGATTGCGGGGAAACAGTTTGCTGCGATCACCGTAGCCAAGATTGCAGAGGAAGTTGGCTTTCCATTTGCCGTCTGGAAAGAACTCCGCGTTCACCTTGGCCTTATCAAATCCCGACATCGGGCCACAATCAAGTCCCACAGCGCGTGCGGCGAGTATGAAGTAGCCTCCCTGTAGCGAACTATTGCGGAAGGCCGTTTCATCGATCACTGACTGATTTCCCACGAAGTGGGAGCGCATGTCGGCATGGGGAAACAGCTGCGGGAGTTTCTCATAGAACTCGGTATCCCAGGCCACAATAACGGTGACTGGCGCTGCCTTCGTTTTTTCCACATTGAGCGGAGCGAGGGCGGGCAGAAGGCGCGCCTTGGCAGCTTCGCTTTCGAGAAACAAAAACCGTGCGGGCGAAGAATTCGCGCTCGTTGGCCCCATGCGCGCGAGGTCATACGCGTCCCGCAGTAGTTCAACAGGCACGCGCTTGGGAAGCCAGGCGGAATGCGTTCGTGCCTGGCGCAATAGCTGGTCGAGAGCGTTGTTAGAAATTCGGGTCGGCTGAAAAGCGGCGATGGTTGTTTCCGTCATAGTTGCACAGGCCTCGTCGGTATCTTCCTTAGTTGCTAAAGTCCGATTAGATGATCAGCAACAGGAATCGATACAAACGAAAAGGCCGCTCTTCAAGGTCTCAGGAAAGCCAAACCTGAGACCTCGCAACCTAAGACCTGCCTCCCGATTTCCCCAGGTTCCACGGTCCGCCGGTGTGCACCATCCACAGGTCGGTGTCTGGCGATGAGATCACCTCAAACGGCATCTCGAAGTAACCCCGCTGTCCCCAATCTTCCCCCCAACTGTTCTGGATAAGAGCAAGTTGTCTCGGGATGTCGTAGCCAAGACAGAGCACTTCGTGTCCGCCCTGTTGCGGTTCGCCCGGTTTCGGAACCGGCATAATGCCGGTGTCCGCTACCTGTTGCGTCACGAACGACTCATAAACTGTGAATCCGACCAGAACCGGCCACGGCGTTAGGTCGGCCAGGCAACTGAGAAAGTCGGACAAGGTTCCAATGCGGTGATAAGCACCAGTCTTGTACTTCAACGCGTTTAGCACTTGTTCCGCCGTCGGGGTTGCAAACTTACCGGTGACATAGGGATAAAGCGACGCTTCGCAGCATCCTTTCGCTGTAAGCACGTGGCAGCCCGTACGTGGCATCGCGCCTTCGTCTCGGGGGAAAGAACCGTCGGCAATCAGTTCCTCGACATATAGGCACTGCGGGCTCAGGATCGGCGAACTCTTCTCATACTTCCGCGCAATCCACTCGCGCGCGGACGAGAAGGCATGTCCCGTGCAACTGCCTTCCTCGCCCTGATCCTTGATCGGTCCGCTCCATTCCCGCAGATCCACGTGTTGCGGAACCGCACGCACCGGGGATGAAGCCCGATACATCCGATCCCGCACATCGTGAACGTCGCGCAGTGCGTCAAACTTGCGCACGATCACTGAAGTCGTCCGAAAGTGAGGAAGCGTACGAGCTTCGAGTGCCGATGGAGTTTTAGTTTCGGGGTTACTGCGTCTACGGCTGCGTTGCCCGTCCGCGCCACCAGTATTGTGTTGTAATGATCCGCAAATCTGGAGACGCTGTAGGGCGGCGTGGTCGTCAGGCTTTTGAACGAAGCCGCATCCTGACACGATGGAATCACCGCCGTGATCGCATTGACCGTTCCTGCTATTAAGCCGGCGAGCAGCGTAATTTTCGTCTGCGTCTCCGAATCGCTTACCTGCGCGACCTGAAGCACCATTTGCTGATCGGCCTGATATACATTCACGGCCGCTTGCAACTGTTGGCAAACGCTCGGCGCGGATCCCGATGAAGCTTTGGCGAAATCGGCAGCCAGAGTCTTGATATCCGTTGCATCAGCATTAATCTTTGCTGCCAGATTGTTATTCATCGGCTTGGCATTGGCCACGGCGACAATTTGCAGGATGTTGATCAAAGCCGGTGCCGCTGCGGCCAAAATGGAATCGAGCGTTGATACCCAAGCCGTCGAACATGCCGTGCAGAACATGGCAAGTGACAACACAACGATAAGGACTTTCCTCATATACAGTCTCCTTTTATTATTTGGTGGTTTAGCTGGACGTCGTGGTTCTTTACCTTAAGCCAAAGGTAGGCGCCAGGAGCGAATCAGCCTTTCGCGCCGGCATTCCGGTTGCGGAGCGCCTGCAACTCCGTCTGGATGAGTAGAAGTTGCCCTTGAATGCCTTTTACTGTGGCCTCATTGCTGTTTCCCATAGCCTGTAGCGCCGCGATGGCTATGTCGCGCACATTGGACTGCGCGATATGCTCTTTCTTCCATGTTTGATCGATGATTCTCTGTTCCTCGCGCTGGCCGGCCAGTTTCTGCGCTCCCCCATATGCCAGGAGGCCATTAAGCAGAAATCCGACGAGGGCAATCATGGCCGCACCGTAACTGCTCCAAAAAGTGGGCATGATCTGAGTTAGAAGGCTCATAGCTTTGCCGCGGCATATGGCGCCGGGAGCCAATGCGCCACAATGACGGCCAGTGGAGCCACGATCGCGGCCGCAGCCGCGTGATTTGCCCAGAACGCCGCAATAACCGGTGTAGTGGTATTCGCAATCGCCGTAAGCAGTAATACAACAGTGGGCAGATAAGCAGCGTACTTTTTCAAGATAGTATCTCCTTCTTATCAGCGTTACTCGTATGTCGATTGTGTTACTACGCCGAAACCGGTCAACTCCTGATGCCGCACTCATAGGCCGCTCGCGGCGAGCGCCTCGTCAGTGCTTCCCGGCGGGATAACAATCCCTGTTGCGACACCCCAACGTGGACCCACCCGTACTCAAGGATCAGTTGGTCGAATTCGATCTCGGACTTCAGGATGGCTAGCGCCACTTCCTCAGGCGAGCCGAATGTGGGACAAACGAAATCACACGCAAGGCCATGACAATGGGCGCTCGTCGCCACTCCGCCCACCGCCTCGTTTACCTCCACCGCGCGATAGCCGCTGTGCACGACGATCGGTCTGTTCCCCAGCAGCGTCCTGATCTTCTCCATGACTGACGCCACCAGACGCAGGTTTGTAGTGATGGTCGGATCAGGTGCGTTATCAAGTTCGAGACGCACGGCTGCTTCGGAGAAAGAAAGTTCCTCCAACGTGAAATGCTGTGAGATTTTCATGGGAATGTATTTCAGTGCTGATTTCCGAGGTTAACCGCAAATACGTCACCACGTTGAGTCTGCGCCCCTACGTTCTGCCACACGATACCATTCGGGCAACTCGTCGAGTATGGTGGCGAGGGGTTGATAACATCCGGACTCACGCTCGGGTTAGAGCTATCGCAGATCGTATCCCCTGCCGAGGTCACGAGATTAACCGTAGCCCCCGTTGTCCCGCCCGTCTCAAGCGTAGGAGCGGATAGAGTTACTTGCCCCGCGCTCTGGTAACTGAGAATCGTCGTGTAAAGCGGAATTGTGCCCGCGGCATTGCCCGCTCCCGTTACCGATATTTCCTGGCCAACCTGGCCTGACGTGAACGGATTTTTCGAGGAGGTAAGCACGGTCGACCCGGCGCTTATTGTTCCGTTGGTTGCGAGCTGTGTTGCCCCGGGGGGATTTGCGCTTGCAAAGCAGGAGACAGTTCCACACTCTGGCTGATCACCAGGGAGGCTCGAGTTTGGCCCCGATGTGCCAGTGCCGTTGACGGCAATCGCCTGGAACACATCGTCCACCGCACCGCTGCCGCCGGTCCCTTCAATAGGGTTAATCATGTTACCCGTTGCATAAGTCGTCGAAGGTTGCCACGGCAAACCGCAGATGCTCGTCGGTGACGCTGGGACAGGAGTCACGGGGAGCTGACCGAGAAGCCCACTGGAGTTAACGACCGGGATCATTCCGCTTGTCGAACCAGTCTGACAATCCCAATCGCTCGACCAGAACAACCAGTTTGCGTCCTGCGAGTATTCGCTGATCTGGAATTGAGTGGAAAAATTTAGATTCGTTCCGGTCGCGAACGTGTGCGTGAACTGCCAGACATTTCCCGTGGTCAGTGGCAATGACGAGCTCGGAAACGTTGGTGATGTCTGGTAGCAGGTTTCCATGTTCTGCCATGCATTGAACGCCGGACCCAGCGTGGCGTAATTATAAGAGGTCCCGCAAGCCGGGTAGGTTTCGGTGCCCGGATCGCCGGCCATACTAAGGTGAGAGTCAAGTACTTCATTGAGGTTGCAATCGGGACTCTCTATCGTCGGTCCGGCCGCTGTGACGTAGCAACCCGGGGGGACAGTCTGGGAAATGCCGGTGCCGGCGTTTCCCAACGGCTTCAACGAGACACTGAAGTTAGGTTTGCTCGCTGACATCTGACGCATTGTAGATACTCGTGAACACTCCCGCCGTGTACCCAAATGGCTGGCCATTATACGCAACCAGCTTGTTCGTGCCGATGGCCCAATGGTTCATCCCACCATAAGTAATCTGCAGCGAGTTAGCGGCGTTGAACGAGGAAGCAGTCGTCTGCCACAAATAGAAACTTTCCAGCGAAGCGCAGGCTGGGTAAAGATAGGGTTTTTGTTGGACCAGCAGGATAGACAATCCGTTAGTACTCATCTTTTCGTTGTGGATGTAAAACGGGCAGGTCTGTCCAGTGCCTAATGGGTTAGTAATTGCCGTCGACGCCCCTATGGCCGTTCCTCCCCAGGCTCCGGCCGAGCAGTTGTAGCCGCCGCCACCTGCACCGCAAGACCAATCCGTCCATATTCCCGTGGCCGTGTTAAGCAGATGATAGACATTGAGAGTCTGGTCGTACATCAAGGCCCAAAAACCGGTGCCCTGATCTGCCTCGTAATTGCCGTAGTTACCCCCAGTTCCATAACTGTTTGTCGAAATGGCGAGGGCATACTTCGACGCTTTGCCGCCGTAAAGAGTATCTTTACTCACTCCTAGGATCGCCTGCCAGAGTTGGTTCTTATTCTGGGGAACATAACTAGGTCCGACATTAGTCCATACAATGCCGTTCGAGTCGCCAACCGTGGATGAAAGGAAGTCAGGGTGGCCTGTCAATGTGGCTGTGGCTCCGCCCGTCCCCGTGTTATGCAGGGCAGGTAGGGCGAGCGTAACGCTGTTACTCGCGGTGCAACTAAGAATCGTCGTGTAAAGTGCCGCCCCCGAAGTGCTGGCATTGGTTACGGAGACAGCCTGGCCAACCATGGAAGGCGTGAACGGAGTGCTGCTGACTGTAGTTAAAACGGCCGAACCGCTCGTCATCGTTCCATCCGTTGCCAACGTCGTTGGAGACGACACCCACTGAAACGTTGAAGCGCTCGACATACAGGCAGGCACACAGGCCGATGTCGTATTCTGATAAATGAACTGTGGCGTGCTATTCGTGCCGCGCCAGGTCACTCCGTTATCGACTACTGCATCGGTTCTGCAGTCGCTTTGGTTGCCTGCTGTGATGAATCCGGCCGGCTGCGACGGTCCTGAGCCTGATGTACCTCCGATGATTGCCCGGTACATGCAATTGGCTGTTCCGCCCCCCGAGATGATGTCCCCGGCATTGTAAGTGTGAGTCGCAGCCCAGATTCCGCCACTCGCCATCTCACTGGAGGTCAATATGTAAGTAACATATGTGCCGTAAGGATAAGACGTGCTTGCCGTCCAATTGGCGGCGTTATTCCCGGCCGGAATTCCGTACTGAAAATCGGCCAGCGCTGCGCCGACACTGTACAATCCCGTGGTCGGATTGATTGTGTAGGGGGTGACCGTCCTTACCGATGAGATGTCGTAAGTGTCATTGCCGAACGTGTAGAGCACCGTCGGGTCGGTCAGTGAGAAACTAAGTGGTCCGAAGTCGTTAGCCGGACAGTTGCTGGTGCACGATCCGTTTGAGTTTTGCCCTGTAGTGATGAAGATTCCAGACGTCGGCGCCGTTCCGCTCCAACCGTTCGGAGGCGCGCCGCAATGGCCTTGATTTGCGCCAATGGGGTTGAACACGCAAACCAGCCCGTAGCCATTCCTATCCATCCGCACCAGCGTGCTGTTCGTATTCGTCAGAGTGAATACGCCAGACCCACCCATACCGGCGGTGAAGTTTGCATTGGGTGTTCCGGGAAGACTGATCAGTCCGTAATCCGGGTGACTGGACTTAGGTTCGCGGAGCTGAAGGTCGAGCCATCGCTGTTCAAATGCCCGACGTATGCAGTGTCGAAAGCGGTGGCGTTGTTATTTGTCGCTCCGCCGAAGTTTGGGACTGTCCCCCACTGGATGACGTCGGCTCCCGTGTAAGCGCAGAAAACTTGGTGCTGCGCATCCGCTGCTGCTGGAGGCAATGTAGGCGGCCGGTCCCGAGTTCAGTCCCAGACCCGAATACACCGCTTGCCCGAAGACAGGAAGGCAAGAAAATACAACTGCCAGAAGCTTCTTCATCGCTCTTTGCTCCAAGAAAGACATCCCTCGTGAAACCGCGTCGCCGGGTTGTACAGCGCAAGGGCGAGCGCGAAACCTCGCGCCCTCCACTCGAGCCACTCCGCGCTTCGCTATAATGTTTGTTTGCTCTTCCCCGCCTTCGTGTGGGGCTTTATGGAAAGGGAACTATGCCGACCGACGTTGTTATGCCCCAGATGGGCGAATCAATTTTCGAAGGAACCATCACCAAGTGGCTCAAAAAGACCGGCGACAAGGTCCAGCGCGATGAACCTCTGTTCGAGATTTCCACCGACAAGGTCGACGCCGAGATCCCCGCGCCTGCCAGCGGCGTCCTGCAGGAAATCAAAGTCTCCGAAGGCAACACCGTTCAGGTCAACACCGTTGTCGGTGTGATCGGTGACGGCGGTGGCGCGTCCGCCACGCCCGCCAAGGCCGCTGCTCCAACTTCGACTCCGGCACCAGCTGCTGTTGCTCCAGCATCTCCAAAGAAGGAAACTCCCGCTCCCCCGCCCGCCGCCAGTGCTCCCAGCGACGAAGAAGATTCCGATGTCCGCTCTTCCCCGCTCGTCCGCAAGCTCGCTCGCGAGCACGATGTGGATCTCGCAAAACTCAGCGGCACCGGCACCGGTGGCCGCGTCACCAAGCAGGACGTTCTCGACTTCGTCGAGCACCGTACCGCCGCTCCAGTCCCGGCCCCCGCGTCTCGTCAGCCCTCAGCTCCCGCGCCGGCTGCAATTCCCGGCGACCTGGTGCCCATGTCGCAAATGCGTAAGATCATCGCGCAACGCATGATCGAGTCGCGCCGCACGAGCGCTCACGTCCACTGCATGTTCGAGGTGGATATGACCCGCATCGTCAATTTGCGAAACAAACTCAAGAACGGTTTCGAGCAACGCCACGGCGCGCGCCTCACCTTCATGCCGTTCTTCGTGCGCGCCGCAATCATCGCCCTGCAGCAATATCCAATCGTCAATGGCTCTCTCGAAGGTGACAGTGTCCGCTACCACAAGAATGTCAACGCGGGCATCGCGGTCGCACTCGACTGGGGACTCATCGTCCCCGTACTGAAGAATGCCGGCGAACTTAACTTCCTCGGACTGCAGCGCGGCATCACCGATCTCGGCGAACGTGCCCGTTCCAAGAAACTCACGCCGACCGATATCGAAGGTTCGACCTTCACGATTACCAACCCAGGCCAGTTTGGCGCTGTCTTCGGCTTACCGATCATCAATCAGCCGAATGTGGCCATCCTGGGCGTCGGCGGTATCACCAAACAGCCCATGGTGATCACTGACAAGGATGGTGCCGATTCCATCGCCATCCGCTCTGTAGTGCACCTCACGCTCGGCTACGACCACCGCATAATCGATGGCGCCTTGGCCGACCAGTTCATGCTCGTCGTAAAGAAATCTCTGGAGAACTGGGGCGAAGAAGTCGGCTAGCCAGGATGCCGGCCAAGCCCGTCTCGTGTGGTGACGGGGCTCCGCCCCGCCCAAGCCGGACCCGCTTCCACGAACAGTTGTCATTGTCGACAGCCGTCAAACCAACGGCGTTTCCCCCAACAGCATCGGGCCGTCTTCCGAGCGCTCGATAAAATATCTGGCCACGTCATCGCGGAGTCCAGGTTTGTTTCCTGTCCACCGCCACAATCCCTGATAATCTCGTGCGATGTCGGTCGCGGGATTAAAGTTCCACTTTTTCAGCAGCGCCCACCGCTCCCCATAAGCGCGTAATGACTTGCTGCCGTGAAAAGCATGTGTCGCAAAGTTGTCGATGCACCCCATCGGAGAGCGGCCCTCGATGCGATTCAGTTTCGCTGCTCGCGCCTGCCAGTTGAGTACAGTTTCCACGTATGGCCCCGTGCACCGGTTCATTTCGGCGGCTACATTCGTCGCTTGCACCAGTCCGAAAGCTTGATGCCAGTCCGCGCTGCCCAGAATGCAGGTGTCCAGCATTCCGCCTACCGTATCGAAGGCATCCCGGCGCCATGCCCAAGCGCCTCCGGTTGCCCCCGGAGCATGACCAAAAGGAAAAGCTTCTGAAGGTTGAAGTGGAGCGTAATAAGTATCAGTTCCTCGGCGCCGCGCGCGCCGCGAATTCAGAAATTCACTTTGGTGCAAATGATTCCACGCAAAACTCGTGCTCATGCGGTAAGGACGGTGGCCAAGATGGCTGGTCGCGGTTTCGCCAGTCAAATCCGCATAAGTGCTGAACAGCTGCACAAAGCTGTGGTGCTGAAGCATCTGGATCGCCTCCAGCGCCCAGTCGTGTCGCGTGAAGTGGAAATCGCCGTCAACATAGCCCCCGTATTGCCAGTCGGGCGGGAAGCGGCGCACCCCTTCATTGATAGCGCATTCCTTGATCCAGAGACTCGAGTCCGTCCGCAGCTGCAAGTCAAGTGGATTATCAGCGCTGGTGACTTCGTGCGGCCGATCTCCGAACGCGATCTCGACCACGTGCAGCGCGATATTCGGACTGGCCTCCATGTGAAACCGAAAATCATGAAAGGTTTCCCGTCTACGCTGCCAGCGGTACGGGTTCGAATACACCGAAACGATGTGCAATTTCTGAGTCTCGGACCACGCCACGCACTCGCGATGAACATTCGGATGCTTGAAGATCACAGCCACTCTCCTCGATCTTGTGCCGCCGGCCAGTTTCCGAAGCATTCCCGCGTTTCGGCTTAACTGTCGATTGGATAGTCAACATGCAGCGCTGTCGAATACCGCGAATATTTCGGCGGCTCGCTGCCGTCATAGCTCCTCAAGAAATATGTTTGTGCTCGCGCGTACCGCGTGAGCGTTAAGCTGCTGTTCGTGAAACGGCCCACCAGGTTGCCGTTATAGCCGTCCCCCCACCCTCCATCCGAGTACCGCGCTTCGCTGATCGTCGTAAGCGCGGGCCCCTGTGCCTGCGCCCTCCCCACAAACATCAACGCCATCGCCGCCGCCAGCAAAGTTGCCAGTTCTGCTGCTTTCGAGAAATACTTGCCATTCACTGCGAACAATCTGGGCATCTCTGGTTCTCTCCTCGTGAGCCAGCAAAAAGTGAGCCAGCAAAAAAAAAAGCCGCTCAACTGAGCGGCACTCCTTACCGTTGTTTCCCCGTGATCCTATGTCCTTTGTGTTCCTCTGTGTCCTTTGTGGTTCAAGCTTTTGTCTTTCGCCGCAACCGGAATCAGTCCCGGCATATTCCCACCCAACTCAAGTCCGACAGTCAGTCTGAGCTCCCAACTCGCGACTCCACAAATCGCCGCACGCTGTCCACGTAAACGTCCGCGAAGTCAACTACCGGCCTTCGCGTTTCGATCAGCACCATCGCCTGCTCGATGTCCCAGTCCAGCGCGCATAACACCGCCAGCGTCATCATCGGAGCGCGGTGTACCCCCGCCGCGCAATGAATGTATACCCGCGCCTCCGGATCCGCCAATGCTGCCAGCGAAAAATCAACCCCGCGTTTCAAAAGCTCCGGAGGCTTAGGCAGGAAATCGTCATCGGTAGGATTCCACGACACGCGGATCCCAAGCGGCTCCGCCAGCGGCCGGTCATCGAACTCGACCTGCATGTTCAGCACGTGGGTCACACCGGCTTGCGCCAGTTCTTCCATATTCCGCGCATTCCAGATCCCGCCCCCCAGTGCGATGCGTTCTGTGACCCAGGTCATATCCATGCTGCGTTCCCTTTGCTTTTCTCGTCGCAGTCCGCGCTCCGCGGCTTACGATTATTCTGATTCTACGTCACCCTTCCCTTCGTCCAGGAAGGCCGGCTAGCCATCAGGCAGTCCAATAGAAAAAGGGCGCGATTTTTGCGTCGCGCCCTTCAGAGTTTTATTTTTTTACTCTTAAGTCTAGGATATCAAATTAGAGGGGGGTGTACCGACAAATTTTCGAAATTTATTTTTGCCTTCCTTTGAGTGACTTACGCCGAAATTGTAATTTTTGCCCTCTTGACAACTTTCCCGCCCCCCAATCCCCACAGGTAATTTGTCCATCAACCCTTCCGCCAGCAGGATCCGGGAGAGTTCGTCAAGCGCATCCTGGATAGATCGCTCGACCATTCTCTGGTTACAACCGATTAGCCGGGCGACCTCGGGTACGGTGTATTCCTCCAGCACATACATGCCCAGCAGCTTTTTTCCCAGCGGGCTCAGCTTCTCGATTGCGTGCTCCATGTCGGTCACAAAGATCACGACATCCTCAAAGTTCCGCATCGTGTATGACGTGACCCGAGACCGGAAGAACTCCCGTCCCAGCAGGGACGGCAGCCTTCCTACCTCGACCGAGGCCCGGGCATACCGTCGCAACAGCGCGATTGTGCGTCTGCGGTAGGGCCACAATTCCATTTCCGCTTCGCCAAACACCACTGATGGCGGGAGTTCCGCCTGCCCCATCAGACTCCATGCCTGTGTGCTCGTTGTTCGTGGAGGTGTCATGCCCGCACTTCCATCGCGGCCACGCCCTGCAGATAGTCAATTCGTGTCGAGCTCTGAAGATCTCCTTGATCACCCGTTTCCGCCTGTACTTTGCGGCGGCGGCGTGCTTTCCGGGGCGGCGCCTCACCAGGATCTGGCATTGCTGCTAAATGCAAACGGCGGCCGCCGCAATACACCGCATCGGCTCCCAGCAGACGCAGCCACAATCCGCCGCACCGCTCGCAATACTTCAGTTCGACTTGGACTTCCTCGCCTTCCATACCATTTATGAAGTTCATGATTGCCTCTCTTTGTTGTTCTCTGTGAAATGAAAAACGTTTGAGTCAAAAACAAAAGCCCTGGCACCGATTTCTCGGTCCAGGGCTCGTTTCTCTTACGGCCTGTAATGCTATTCAGTTAGAATGAAAGGCTTACTGTAGCCGAGTGGTCACCTCGGTCTCCGTTTGCCGGAAGTAACCCTCCTCATATCCGGACTTGAGCACGTGCCCATTCTGCACAATGATGCTCAACCGCCCATTGAAATGAATGGACTGTAACAACCGCTGCATCGCTGCCGAGAGCACTTCCGCCGAGCGTACCTTCCGGCGGAACTCTCCGAACCTTCGCTCTTCTTCGTTCTCATGAGACTGTATTTCTATCATGGCTGACGACCTTCCTTGCAGTATAAGTGCATTGTAAGACATATAACACAATCATCCTATAACTCACAAACTGCTGAGTCAAGACATGGCTACGCATTCGACACTTACGAAAGTAGGTGCTACTTTGGAAGTATGACAGGGGCAGCGATGGTCATGGGAGAGAAAGATGGCTATCTCATCAAATAATATGACATTGCGAGACAAAAATCGCAGCTTGAGTGATCGAGATACTGCTATTTCACGTTGCTGTAGGAGCATTGTGCGTTCATTCGTTGTAAGGTTCATATCGCGAAGTGTGGTCGTGCAGTGGTTGCCCAGCGCGTGATCAGCCCTCACTGATCGCTTCGATAATGAGAAACCCGAAGGAATGTTGCGATTGATGGTGTGTTTTTGCTGTAGGCTTTGCTTGCGCTGATTCTCGTTCGAGGTGTGAGTACCGCCGTTTAATTTGCTTTGCATATCAGCAACGGCGGTTGCACAACGGACATTCCCATCACCGTCGAAGGCAGTTTCGGCCGTCATGTCATCCACGGCAAGATGAATGACGGCGGAAACTTATTGACCGTGCACACCAGCGATGGGTCGCTGAAGCTGGATAAGTATTGAACGAAACGATAGTCTCAGAGAGCAACTTCGCGTTCTAAAACCTTTATGTCCTGGAAAATCTCCGCTCTTGCTATGGCAGCTCTTTGGGCTGCTGTGCCTGCCTTTGCCCAACACTCCTCCTCGGAGCCAGTGCTGGATGTTTCTGCCATGGATAGAACCGTTGACCCATGCGTGGATTTCTACACGTACTCTTGCGGCGGATGGATCAAGAAGAATCCGATTCCGCCGGACCAATCGAGTTGGGGCACATACGGCAAGCTCGACGACGAAAACCGCGCGCAGTTGAGGACGATTCTGGAAGAAGCCGCGAAACTGAGTGCCGGGCGGGATGCTGTGACGCAAAAGATCGGTGACTACTACGCATCGTGCATGGACGAGCCGGCCATCGAGAAGTTGGGTGCCAAGCTTCTGATACCGGAGCTCGAACGGATCGCGGATTTGAAGTCGAAGCAGGATCTGGCGGAATATGTCGCGACCGCGCAATTCCCACCCTCGCTCTACGATGGGGGAGCATTGTTCGCATTCCGATCGAATCAGGACTTCAAAGACTCGACGCAAGTCATCGCGGAGGCCGATCAGGGCGGACTCGGCTTGCCGGATCGTGACTACTATCTGAAGGACGACACTAAATCGGAAGAACTGCGCAAGGCTTACGTGGCGCATATCGCGAAGATGTTCGAATTGCTGGGAGACAAAACGCCCAATGCGTCCACGGAGGCAGCGACCGTGATGCGCATCGAAACGGCGCTTGCCAAGGGTCAGATGACCCGCGTCGAACGGCGCGATCCGCCTCAGCTCTATCACAAGATCAGTGTGGAGGAACTGCAAAAGTTGTCCCCGCTTTTGGGTGGAAAACCTATCTTGTAAAAATCTGCGTGGGGACGCCCGCATCTCCACTCGAAACTCTGAACGTAGTGACGCCCAACTACTTTCACGTCATGAGCGAAGAAATCGAAAAAGAAAGTTTGGCGGACTGGAGGACCTATTTGCGGTGGCACGCGACGCATCAGGCTGCTAGCGACCTTTCCTCGGCGTTCGTGAAAGAGAATTTTAGCTTCTATGGCAAGACGCTTCGGGGTCGCGAGGAACTGTCCCCGCGCTGGAAACGGTGCACGAATGACGTAGACAACGACCTGGGAGAAGCGCTGGGCCAGGCGTATGTGGCAAAGTACTTTAGCCCGGAGGCAAAACAGGCTGCCTTGAAAATTGTGAAAGAAATCGAAGCGGCCATGCAGAGCGAGATCCAGGCGCTGCCGTGGATGGGAGCGGCAACCAAAGAACTGGCGCTGACCAAGCTGCACGCGATCGCGAACAAGATAGGCTATCCCGACTCTTGGCGCGACTATAGCTCATTGGAGATTGCGCGCGGAGACGAAATCGGGAACTCGGAACGAGCGTCCTGGTTCGAGTTTCACCGGTGGCTCGCAAAAATCGGCAAGCCGGTGGACCGAAAGGAGTGGGACATGACGCCGCCCACGGTCAATGCGGATTACGATGCGCAGAGAAACGACATCAACTTTCCTGCAGGCGTGCTGCAACCGCCTTTATTCAGCGCGCTCTCGGACGCCGCCGCCAACTATGGCGACACCGGATCCACCATGGGTCACGAACTCACTCACGCGTTTGACGACGAAGGCAGCCAGTTCGACGCTCAGGGAAATTTGCGCAACTGGTGGATACCTGCCGACCGCAGGGAATTTGAAAAGCGCGCCCAATGCGTGGTTGACCAATATTCCGGCTACACGATCATCGACGATATCACGATCAATGGCAAACTGACGAACGGCGAAGATCTGGCGGATCTGGGCGGGACGCTGCTGGCGTATCTCGCGTGGAAAGAGGACACGAAGGATCAGAAGTTGGAACCGCTGGATGGGTTGGCGCCGGATCAGCGCTTCTTCGTTGCTTACGGTCAGAGCTGGTGCACAAACGAGCGTGACGAGAATAAGCGGCTGCGAGCGACCGTGGATCCGCACTCGCCGGAGAAGTATCGAGCGAATGGCGTCGTCTCGAACATGACGGAATTTCGTCAGGCGTTTCACTGCAAGCCCGGACAGCCAATGGTTCGGGAGAATGCTTGCCGCGTGTGGTAGTTCCCGTAGTGCCCCTTCTCTACGGGAGAAACGCTCATTCCGTCATGGGTCATCCGCTGGAGCGACGGGCGCCCTCGGCCCTCCCAGCCATCGCTTCAGCGACGCCAAGGTTTTTTCGCAATGAGACGCCTATTAGCCGCGCTCAAATGCGTGCTTTTCTTCCAGCTGTCGAAGGGCTTCGGCCATCTCGGATTCGAAGCGATCTTTCTGCCCCGTGAGGGCGGGAAGCGCGGTGGCGTAGCCCCGAGCGATGGTGAAGAGTCCCTGGTGGGCGATTGCGGCGGCAATTTCGGCGATGTGACCGGTGGTGGTATCGAGGTAAAGGGCCTCGGTCGCGTCGCTGAGCCGCACATCTCCGCCTACCAGACGCGTCTGCCAATAAACCTTGCGTTCGATAAGGCGCGCAATCTCTTCGTCGGTGGCCTTCCCGAAAACCCACTGCTTGAGTTTGAAGCTATAGTGGCGGCTTGACAGGGGCAGCGGCACCAGCTTGCCGGATTTCACCAACTCCGTCTGCTTGTGGTCGACTTCCAGGCGCAGAGCATTGATGACGGGGGCCTCCGTGTCTTTCGGTTCGAGCGAAGGCAGCACTTCGCGCAGTGTGGCGGAAAGATTCACGGCCACCAGCGCCCGCAGGCCGTCGGAATTCTCTAGCGTGATCACCGTGTGCAGCACGTCAAAGTCGGCACCGGACGTGGCTCGTCGGAAAGGCCACTCGAGTTTGAAACTCAGCGGAAGGCCGGTGCGAGTCACATAAATCGTCTTCGACATGAGAGTTTGATTCGGCGTGCTCATAGTTGATCCTTACTAAGGCTGACGGTTGCCAATCTCGATCCTTCTTGCTGCTCACCGCTAATGTTGTAAGCATTTATTTTACCCTGCGGAATTTGTAGAGAGGCGGCAACGCACGCCTCTACAGGAAGTTAGCGCGCCACAACTGCAGCAGGTTCCAGATGGCGGAGGCGCTCAATAACCCGCACAGGGCCGCCGCCACCAGCAGGCTCTGTCGAGTCTCCAGCAAATCCGCGAAGACGCCGCTGACGAAAACGAAGAGGAACACGAGCGCCGCCAGATGGAATCCTCGTCCCGGAAAATTGGGAGCGCCGACGGCCAGGATGAGGAACAGTGCCGCAATCAGGAGGGGCGCGGTGTTGCCGAAATACCGTGTACGTTTCCATCCCAGGTAAACAATCAGCGTTGCGGGCAGGACGATCATCAGCGCGGGGCTGCTGCCGACCATCATTTGCCAGGCATTGCGGTAGGAGACGGAGGCGCCAAATGCGGCGGATTCGAGCGTCATCCAGTGCGCGTGCAGCATCCCTTGCCAGAACAATGCAGGCTCAAAGAAATAAGCCGCAAACAACAGCACCAGGGCCACTGCGATTGCGGTGATCCAGATAACGAAGACAGCGCCGGGTCGCACTGGCGTCACCCAGAACATGAGTGGCAAAATCACCACTGCCAACACAGCCAGCGAAAACTGGTTGCCCGTTGCGAGTGCTAGAGACAGTCCCAGGAGCAGAATGCGTCGCCAGTTCCATATCACAACTTCGCGGGGAGCGTAGAGCGTGTGCGCTACGGCGATGGCGGTGAAGATGGTTCCGAAGGCTCCCCAAACTGCGCCCATTTCACCCAGACTTTGCACACCGTCAACGTTCAAGATCATAGCCGGCGAGAAGCAGTAGAGTGCGAGAGCGATGTATCCTCCAGCATTGCCATAGAGACGGCGCGCGACGTACCAGAGCGACGCGCCAAGCATGACGCCGAAGAACAGGTATGGCGACGCGGCCAGCAGCGGCTGCAGAGATTCCGGCAACCACGAACTGGGATGCAATAGGAACGGCGCAGCGGCAGTGAGGTAATAGAGGGGTGAGCGGTCCTGATCGTAACCGTCGCGCACGCGGAGATGGCCGGCGCGTCCGGCAGAAGGCACGCCAGTGGCGGCTTCCGAACCCATTGAGCCGGGAGTGCCTGCGATGACGCCGCTCTTCCATTGCTCCAGGCCCTGATAGATGCGTAGAGCATGGTCGGAGTCCGGGAACGATGCACGCAATGTCTCCACGCGTACCAGCCAAAGGCACTGCAGAAGATAGACGAGCAGCAGCGCGGCCGCGACAAATTGTGGGGCGCGGAAAGCATCGGAATACAGAAATCGGCGCAACATTCGCGTAACAGATACCGCAACAAAGCGGGACCGAGTGTTTTACCATGTCTGGGACGATGATGGACAACAAACCAATGTCATCTTCTTCCGCGGACCCGGAACCGGCAGCGACGGATAGCACAAAGCCGGCTGCACCGTCGCTTTCACCCGCGGCTCTAACGTCGTCTCCGCCGTCGTCCTTGTCGCCATCATCTTTATCAGTCTCAGCGACAGCAGCGACAACGAGTGCTGGCGGCGAGTCTCCGCTGCGCGAGGTTTTTCTTGGTCCTGGTGGAATGTATCGGGGAACGCGCTGGTTGATTTATCTCGCGATGGCGTTTGTCATTTTCCAGGTCGAAGGCTGGCTCGTATTGTCGCTGCGGTCTCATGTGAGTGTCCTCTGGTGGCGCTTGATTATTGAAGCCAGCATGATGTTGGCCGCGATCTTACCTGGCTTTGTAATGGCTCGCATTGAGGACCGTCCGTTCGGCGAGTTCGGACTTCCGGCGCGGCGCGCCTTTGGAAGAAACTTCTGGGTGGGGACGTTGTGGGGAATCGGGTCGCTGACTGTCCTGATGCTGGCATTGCGCGCGGTGGGCGCATTTGAATTCGGGTCGCTGTCTCTGCACGGCGCGCACATCTGGAAATTTGCGGCGTATTACGCATTGCTCTTTTTGCTCACGGGATTTTTTGAAGATTTCCTGATGCGCGGCTATTCGCAGTGGGTGCTCGCGCGTGGAATGAATTTCTGGCCGGCGGCGGCGCTGCTGTCCATTTCGTTCGGTGCGATCCACGGCGGCAATCCGGGCGAAGCGAAGACGGGCCTGGTGGCGGCGGGAATGATTGGCTTTTTTTTATGTCTCACGCTGCGGCGAACGGGCGACTTGTGGTGGGCCGTCGGCTTTCACATGGCTTGGGATTGGGGCGAGAGCTATTTCTACTCCGTTCCTGACAGTGGTGCGATTTTGCCTGGGCACCTGCTCAACTCCAGTTTGCACGGTCCCGACTGGCTCACGGGCGGATCGGTTGGTCCGGAGGGAAGCTACCTTGTGTTCGTTGTGATCGGTGCGCTTTGGGTCTTGTTTGACCGGGCTTATCCGGAGCTTAAGTACGGGGCGAGTCGCGAGACGGAGACGCTGTCTTCTTCGTGACGGTAGTACGGGCCCGGCGCAAACCTTGTTCTCGTTTTGAACCTTGTTTACTGGTTGGTACCCCCACCCCCCACCCCCCACCTCTTGGAATCAGCGGGTTACGGGGGCAACAAACGGTTTGGCACACATGTGTGTCAACCGTGATACACTTATTGGCCGGTGCGCTATGGCTGGACACCACTCCATTCTCGTCATCGGGTTGGTTATACTCTGGATCCTCTGCGCTGTGCTCAACGAAACCTCTATGCGATCCGTGGCCGACATACGAAAGCGGTGCGCCGCTAAGATGGCATGGCTTCGACAATATTTGGCCACGGTTCCTAACCTGCGTAGCAGAAGAGACCATAAGCGACTTGCTTTCGGGCTCATCACGGCTATCGTATTGGCCTTCGTTCCGCTTGGGTATTCGATGATGGAATCGCATCCCTGTGGCGCGTGGGGCTGGTGGAGCCTTGCATTGCTGTGCGCGTCATATTCTTTTTGGTCGATCACTCCCCTTACGCGATTAGTTAGGTTGCTCATATTCGGGGCATCAGTGATTATTTTTTGCTTCGTGGCTCATTGGTCGATTTATTCTGAAACAGAAGTAAATTTCCCTTTTCTAAATCCCGGGGTTTTCCTCGTTCAGGGAAGCGGGGAGTGGCTTCTATTAGTATCAGGAGAAGATACACGTAAGCCTCTTTTCAATGTTCAAATGATAATTCAAGACATGGCGACTTCCCGCGCTATCCGCGCTGAGCACGATCAGGCCAAAATAAATGCCATGATAGTTGCAGGCGGGGGCACAATCCAAAGGAGTTATCCCGAAATAGGCCAGACATTTTTGGGGGATAGAATCCAGTGGCTGCCTATCGACGTAAATGACCAAGAATATAACGTCCAATCTCGTTATCGCATCGGCGACAAGGCGTTCTTGAGTGTTGAAGAGATACGTATCGTTAATGTTGGAACTAGGTTTATATCCCCCACGCGGTCGGACGCGATGAAGGTTAATTGGCAGGTCTCTGTAACCGTGAGAAATCAATCTGGGGACGTGCTTATGCACTGCGTCGACCCGCGTTTTCCTCATGATTCTCACTGGGCACCCGGGACAGCATGCAATCCCGGACTGCACTACGGGCCTCTCCCGCGTTCGGTTTATGCTAGGTGTTTCTGTCGGGGATTTGAATTTTTTGGGGTGAGATGATTCGACATGAGAGAACATAAATACATTGAAGGCCCGGAAGCATTCGCAAACTTTGAACAGCTTGCGCGTGCTGTTCTGCAAGCTCCAAGGCCGAAGATAAAGGCGAGGAAGCGACCTAAGGCCGCTACCTCGCGCAAGTCCAAGAAGGCCGACAGGGGCTAGAAGGGGATTTGTGTTTCCCCCGCCCCTGTCGTGGGCGAGCGCGGCGATTGATCTTTGCCTGTCAGTTCGGAGTATGTGAGACGTTTACCAGCGACCTGACTCATGGCCAGCGCGAAGCGGTCGGCGTCGGTTTTGTTCTTACGGTTGTTGAAACGAAATACTTGCTCGTCAACATAACGGTCCAAATGAAAAGGTTCCACGGCAACGTAAGTACCGCGCAGAGTCCGCTTGAGCAGACTCCAGAAATTCTCAAGGCCATTCGTGTGGACGCGGCCATTGACGTAGGTAACGGCATGGTTCACTACGTCATGCACGAAGCGATAATGCAACTTGTCGTAGCCTACGGCATCATCCGTATAGACCGACGAACCATACTTTACATTATTGAGAACTTCATTCTGCAAGGTCTCGCGCTTGATGTTGGGCACGACTTTTGCCCGGACTTCCCGCAGTTCTCGGTCCAAGATTCCTTGCACTACTGCTTTGCCGCCGAACTGCCCACCCGCCTGCTGGTAGCGCAGTTTGCGGTCCTTGTGCATGTTCTTCATGCGCCCGCCCACGAAAGTTTCGTCCGCTTCCACTTCGCTTCCCGATCCTCCCCCCAACTTTTTCCCGGTCGGTTTCCCTTTAAGTACCTCGCGAATACGTTGAAGCATGAACCATGCCGACTCCTGATGAATGCCAATCGCCTTCGCCAGTTCGTAGCTACTGATTCCGTTCTTGCAGTTGGACAGCATCCAAAACGCCATCATCCACTTATCCAGCGTGATCGGGGAATCTTCCATGATTGTCCCCACCTTCAAGGTGAACTGTTTCTTGCACACGTAGCAAAACCAGATGCGACGAGTCTTGATAAACGAGTGCTTTGCCTTCTGGCAGCGCGGGCAGGCAATTTCGCCACTAGGCCAGCGATAACGTTTCGCGTACTCAAAAGTGAGCGCAGGATCGGAGAAGTAGACTATCGCTTCTTGGAGAGTTTTCGGTGTCTTGAGGGTGGCGTCCATGCACAAATACTACACTAGGAGCACATGTGTGTCAAGCCGTTTCTTACCGTTACGGGGAAAATCTCGGTCCGGTCTTTGATTCTAAAGGGGATAAAGTCAAAATATTCCGGAATAAGGACTTAAGTGGACTCGCTCTGCTTTTCTCCGAAATTCGGTAGAATCGGGGCTGCAATTTTTCCATCGTCAAAGAGCTTCTGCGAGACGGGCGCACCTCGGCACCGGCCTATCAAGAGATCATTCTCGCATCGGGTGAGTTTGGCGTCTGTGACGGCGGTCACAGGCTGATTGTGATGAAAAATGACGAACGGTGCACTCCCGCGGAGAAGCGGCTATCTGGAGGAGTAGTGGGGTGCTCCCAACCACGTGGTAAAGTGTGTTCATGGCAAACACACGAAGCGCAACGCTTAGCATCCGGCTCAAACCGGAAACCAAGAAGCGGCTGGCGCGGCTGGCTAAGGCTTCGGGACGCAGTTCAAATTTTCTGATTGCGGATGCGGTGGAAGCTTACGTCTCCGATCAGGAGAGAATGCTGGCCGAGGTTCGTCAGGCGGATCGACAGGTCGAATCGGGACACTACATCAAGAACGAAGACATGAAAGCATGGTTGTTGTCGTGGGGAACCGATCGCGAGTTGCCGGTTCCGAGGTGCGCCTGCGGCAAAGAGCACGATGACGAGACGCTGTGCCTATAGAGATTGTCTGGTCTGCTTTGGCGCGGACGCGACTCCGCGAGATTCGCGCCTACGTGGCTCGGGATAAACCGGAGGCAGCGGAACGGTTGGCCATCCGGATTGTGGCGATGGTCGAGACTCTTAGAGATCATCCTTATTTGGGGCGGGTTGGGGCGGAGACTGGGATTCGGGAGTTGGTGGTTGGGAGGACTCCTTACGTTGTGTTGTACCGCGTGCAGGGGCAGCGGGTGGTTATCAGCACTATCTGGCACGCGGCACAACGTCGAGAAGGCTGAGGTTTTGCCCCAGTGCGAAAAGTCAAACCCCCTAGCGGGACGCGATTGTGGAACCCCCGGGTCTCGAAAAGCGCGAGACCTGGGGCACCCGGCGCGTTATGGTACGATTCCACCCCGTTATGCTCTGTGAGCAGCAGGTGGTTGCCGGAGTATGTCGCTTTCTTACAGATAACGGATTTCGTATTACGCAATGCTTGGCGACCACCGAACACGGAGAGGACATCAGAGCGCTAGCCCCTGATCGGAAACAACAGGTCACGATTGAGGCAAAGGGCGCAACCAGTTCCAGGGGCCAAGAGCAACCGGTACGGTAGACCGTTTGACTCCGGGCATGTGCGGGACCACGTTGCCAAGGCCGTCTATTCCGCTGCGCGATTTGTTTCGACTGACACGTTGACCGGAGTTGCTTTTCCGAAAAATGATGCGCACATCAAATGCGTTAGTAGGATTCTTCCCGCACTCAAGAAACTTAGGATTGAAGTGTTTTGGGTTGGCGCTGATAAAACCGTTGAGATAGAGCATCACTGGAAGATATGGGGTTCGCGATGATTCACAGTGACTTTAAGCGGCCGATGGAAGCTGAGATTTTGCCGAGGCGAATGTCGAACCCGGAGGATATTCGACTGGATGGAGGGCGCAAAGATGGTTACCCCAGGATAGCGGGCCGGTTTCGATATAACAACAAGACATGGAGAATCGCCGATGATTCACATTACGAGCCGCTCATCATTGCGTATGAGGCGATGAAGAAGGACCCATCCTGCGAGCCATTTGTGGATGAACTGACCACAAAGGGATGCTCTCTGGTATTGACGGATGAGTTGCAAAAGCTAAGAACGAGGAACAGGTTCAAACATTTCTACATCTACCAAGACGGCGAATAGCATGGTCGAGCTTTGCTCGGCTTGGACGGGCGAGGGCGCCCGTCCCTACACGAGCAAAAGCAAAGTCAACGGCGGCGGACAGGAGTGTCCGCCCCACACGACTTACACTACACGAGCTAGATGTCGAGGTTCTTTACGTCGAGGGCGTTGTCTTCTATGAATTTTCTGCGGGCTTCTACGTCTTCGCCCATTAGTGTCGTGAAGATGGTTTCGCACTCGGCTATGTCTTCCAGCCTCACTTGCAGGAGGGTGCGGCGCTCGGGATCCATGGTGGTTTCCCAGAGCTGCTCGGCGGTCATTTCTCCGAGGCCTTTGTAGCGCTGGACTATGTACTCCTTGCGGCCTTCGTTTAATACATAGTCAAAAAGGTCACGTGCAGTATTTTTCTCTACGATCTCGGGCTCTTTTGCTCTTCCTTTGAGCGCCGGCTTGCCGGATTTCTTCTGCGCTTTTTCGGATTCCTCTTTTTCGGCAGCGCTCAAATTTTCGTCTTCGTTGTCGTTATTGTTGTTGCCTGTTTCTTCGTTTTCTTCTTCGTCTTTACCTTCGGCGCTGGTCTTCGTCCTGGCTGCCCTCGGCAAGCTTTCGACTATGAAAGGCGGCTCCAGATACTGCTCGATCTGCTTAAACTTGGTGATGAGCTGGCGGGATTCCGGAGTGGAGGCCAATTCCCAGTTGATGATGTGCTCGGCGCCCTGCGCGTTCACGTAGGCGAGCTCCCAGAGGTTGTGTTCTTCGTCGAAACGCGTTTCTACGCTTTTCAGCTTCAAGTCTTTTTGCAGACGTTTTAATTCTTTTTCCAGTTTCTCGATTTTCCTGGGTGGAGTTTTCTTGTCGCCTTCGAAATCTGCACGCTTGGCTAAGTCGAGCTTTGGCACCAGGCCGGTAATTTCCTCGGCTCGGATGCGTTTGTTGAGCTTGTCGAGAAATCCAAGATATTCGTTCAAAACGGTGATGAACTTGGTTAATGCCGCGCCTTCGAGCTTGGCTGCACCTTCGCCGTAACGGACGATCAGTCCCTCGGAGGCGCGCTTGACCATCACTTTGACGAATTCGTGCTCGTTTTTTATGTACTGGTGCGACTTGCCCTTCTTGATGCCGAAGAGCGGGGGCTGCGCTATGTAAACGTTGTTGCGCTTGATCAGTTCCTGCATGTGTCGGAAGAAGAAAGTCAGCAGCAGGGTGCGGATGTGCGAGCCGTCCACATCGGCGTCGGTCATCAGGATGATTTTGCCGTAGCGGACTTTGGTGGGATCGAAATCTTCTTTGGAGATGCCGGTGCCGAGCGCGGTGATCATGGCGCGAATTTCTTCGTGGGCCAGCATCTTGTCGTAGCGCGCTTTTTCCACGTTCAGAATTTTTCCCTTGAGCGGGAGGATGGCCTGGAAGCGGCGATCGCGGCCTTGTTTGGCAGTGCCGCCTGCGGATTCTCCCTCTACCAGGAAAAGCTCGCAGCGGTTGGGATCGCGCTCGGAGCAGTCGGCCAGTTTGCCGGGCAGTCCACCGCCATCGAGCGCGCCTTTGCGGCGGGTGAGGTCGCGGGCTTTGCGGGCGGCTTCTCTGGCTCTGGCGGCGTCGATGGCCTTGTTGATGATCTTCTTGGCTACGGCGGTGTTCTGTTCGAAGAATGCTCCCAGCTTTTCATTGACTACGGCCTGCACGATGCCGGCTATGTCGGAATTCAGCTTACCTTTGGTCTGGCCTTCGAACTGGGGCTGCGGCAGCTTGACGCTGATAACGGCCACTAGGCCTTCGCGGACGTCGTCTCCGGTGAGATTCTCTTTTACATCTTTGAACAGGCCCATCTGCTGCCCGGCGTAGTTGATGGTGCGGGTCAGCGAGGTGCGGAAGCCGGAGAGATGCGTGCCGCCATCGACCGTGTTGATGTTGTTGGCGAAGCTGAAAACGGATTCGGAGTAGGCGTCGTTGTACTGGAGGCCGATTTCGATGTGTACCTCGTCCTTGTCGGCTTCCATGTAGATCGGTTTGTCGTGCAAGACGGACTTGCCGCGGTTCAGATGCTTGATGAATTCGGCGATGCCGCCGTTGTACTTGAACTCGGCACGCTTGGCTTCGCCGGTTTTCGAATCGGTCTGGCGCTCGTCGGTGAGCGTGATCACCAATCCCTTGTTTAGAAACGCCAGTTCGCGCAGGCGCTGCGAGAGGGTGTCGAAGTTGTACTCGACAGTGGTGGTGAAAATCGTCTTGTCGGGAACGAAGTGAACTTTCGTGCCGGTCTTTACTTTGGCGGCGCCGGTCTTTCTCAGCTTGCTGGTGGGCTCGCCTTTGGAGTAGGTCTGCTCCCAGGTGAAACCGTCGCGCCAGATTTCGAGATCTAATTCTTCGCTGAGCGCGTTAACGCAGCTTACGCCTACGCCGTGCAAGCCTCCGGAAACCTTGTAGGAGTTGCTGTCAAACTTGCCGCCGGCATGCAGGGTAGTCATTACGACCTGGGCGGCGGGAATTTTCTCTCCGTCGATGTCCATGTTGTCGACGGGAATGCCGCGTCCGTTATCGATCACGGTGATGGAGTTGTCGAGGTGGATGGTGACCTCGATTTTGTCGGCGTGGCCGGCCAGCGCTTCGTCCACGGAGTTATCGACGACTTCGTAGACGAGGTGATGCAGACCGAGCTCGCCGGTCGAGCCGATGTACATGGCGGGACGCTTGCGCACCGCTTCCATGCCGCCGAGGACTTTGATCGAGTCGGCGGTGTAATCGCCGTTGGTAGTGTTGCCGTTCTTATTTTTCGCGTCGATGTTCTTCGCGTCTACGCTCTTCTCAGCGACGAGTTCGGCTTGCAATTCTTTGGTGGCCATTCCGCTCCGTGGGAAATGTCGGATCCGACGCCTGAGAGGAGACGAAATCCGAGACTGTTGGGTGCCTCAACTTATTGAATTTTCTGCTATTTAGCGCTCACCGAGGCTGACTGTATTCTAACACAAAAAGCGTGCATTTTGACGCTGGAATCGAGAGCATAAACCGCGCTTTTTCTGGGGGTTGAAGAGGTATGGACGGAGGCGATCGGACGTACCTGGACCTGCTTCGGTAAATGACAAAACTAATCACGAAACTGTGGAAGCTTTCGCCAGCCGCTGATGTTATTTCTTCGGACGCGATGCGGGTGGGATCAGGCCGTTAGCGCGATAGTAGGCGACTAGAAGGCCGTAGTGCTCGGCCGAATGTTCGGTCACGTCCAGCCACGGATCGACGGTCTTGGCGAAGGAATCATCTTTTAGGTTCTTGAGCGTGGCGTCTGCGTCATTGATGGATTTCTCCATGATCGCGACTACCTCGGCCTTGGTTTTGTAGTCCTTGGGATCGAGGTCGGTCCAGCGGACGTTCTCGCCACGGCCGGCCTTGGCAGCGTAGACGTTGCCTCCCGCGATGTGAACGATGAGTTCACGGAAGGAGCGCATCTCCGGCTTCAGGCGGAAGTCGTACTTGTCTTCAGGAAAGTCTTTGGCCATTTCCAGTACCTTGCGGTTGATGGAGGCAAAATGGGCCCGGACGCTTTCGCGGTCGGGCGTGGGTTTTGGGAGAAAGCTGGGATCGCGGAGAGAACGCACAGCAGGATGGTGGTCAGTCGCAGTTGGGGGTTCACGAAATCCTCCGAGGTTAGAGACGTGGAAGCGACAAAAAGGTTATGTCTGTCTCGCTGCTAGTGTGCCGGTTTCAGCGCGAGAGTGAAATGGAGGCTGTCCATTAAATCGTCGAGATCATCTTCGCTGCCGGCGATGAAGGTGAAGGAAACGATTTGACCCTTCGTCAGCAGGACGAGCGTGCACTGTCGCATGGTCAGTTTGTCATTGAGCGGCTTGGTGAAATCGGCGCGCAGCAGTTGCCGCGATTCAACTTCCAGCGGGTACGGATCGCCAACCGCCTTGAAGCCGCCGGCGGTTGCGAGTTCGGTGAGCGGGCCGAGGTAGTCTTCGGACTTCTTGAGGCCGGGATAGGAGGCTGCACTCTCGTGAGCGATTACTACCGCGGAATTGATTTTGTCGGAGACGGCCTCGGGCGGATGTTCGAAAACCGCGAGCAGGACTTCGGACTTGCCGGCGGCGGCGTCTCCCTCGTGCATCTCTTTGGTGCGATCTACCCAGCCGTAGGGAATCTGATAGCGGAATCCGAAAGTGGCGTTGCGGTAGAGCTGCGAGTCATCGGTGTGCGTCGCAGGCGTGGCAGGCGGCGTGGCAACCGGCGCAGTTTTGTTTTGCGCCTGCAGAGGAAAGGTCAGGCACAAGCAAGAGAGCACAATTATGGATATCGCTAGCCCAGAGTGGCTGTGGCTATAGGCAGCTGCCGAACTGCGCTCGGATTGGACCCTTCGACTTCGCTCAGGGCAGGCGGGCGAGGGCGCCCGTCCCCACACTAGCAATGCACAATAGCGCATATATTCCCATGCTATCAGCGTCGGGCGGTTACTCGACTAGCATGCAATCTCCGTAAGAGTAGAACCGGTATCCGGCATGGACCGCGTGCCGGTAGGCGTCCATCACGAAGTCCTTCCCGCCGAGCGCACACACCAGCATCAGCAGGGTAGATTGCGGCAGATGGAAGTTCGTCAGCAGCGCGTTTACGATACGAAACTGGTATCCGGGGTAGATGAACGCGTCTGCCTCGCCTTGCCCGGCTGCTATCCTTCCGCTCCCTGTTTGTAGGGCGGCGGCGTGTTCTAAAGTGCGGACGGTGGTTGTTCCCACTGCCACCACGCGCCGTCCGTCGGCTTTCGCCTGGTTGACGGCGCGCGCCGCCTTCGCTGAAATCTCGTACCACTCCCGATGCAGATTGTGGTCTTCCACCTTTTCTACTCGTATCGGCTGAAAGGTGCCTAGCCCGACGTGCAACGTGATCTCGGCAATTTCAATTCCGCGAACGCGAATCTGCTCCAGGATTTCCGGGGTGAAGTGCAACCCGGCCGTTGGCGCCGCCACCGATCCTGCCATTGACGCCAGTGCTTGCGCGTATACGGTCTGGTAGCGATCTCTGTCCTCGTCCTTCTCCCTCGCCCGATCGTCGGAGTTGGGGCGGTTTATGTAGGGCGGAAGAGGCACGTGTCCGATGCGCTCGATACGGGCAAAGAAATCGGTGACCGGAGCGAAGCGGATGCGCCGTTCGCCGAAACTTCCGCGCTCTGTTACCTCGGCTTGCAGTTCGGGTGAGCCGTCTTCGAGTGGACCGCCGGGCGGACCATTGAAGTAGAGCTTTTCCCCGATCCCAATCTTGCGCCCGGGCCGTACCAGGCACTCCCACTCATTCGGGTCGTCCGACAGCTGGCGGGTCAGCAGAACTTCGATTCGACCGCTGAGAAAATCTCGCCGCGCCGGATTCTGCGGGCTCAGGGACTGAGCTCGTTGTCCACTGCGGTGGCCGTACAGCCGGGCGGGAAACACCCGGGTGTTGTTCACGATCAGGAGATCGTCCGACCGCAGCAAGCTGGGAAATTCGCTGAATTTTCGATCCTGCCAGCTCCCCGGCCGATCGTTGCGTGCTGGATCAGCATTCGGCCGATGCAGGTGCAACAGGCGCGATCCGGCGCGATCCGGCAAGGGTTCCTGTGCAATGCGTTCGGGCGGCAAATCATACTGGAAGTCCGAGACCAGCATCGAGGAGATTATAGGGTTCGTCCATAAGTTTATAGCCGGCTGCGGCCGGAGCCACGGCGGGAAATCATCGCATTCTATTTACACATCTTGACCTGTTAGTGGTTGTAAGGTGTCCGAGACGTGCTGTACCATGACCGCGCAAGGTTTCCCCATGGCCAGCGACCGCCAGAATCGGCTAGCGATTGTGCAGTTCGGCCGCCTGCTGCACGAAAATAATTTTGTTGCGGCCACCGACGGAAACCTGTCCGTCCGTCTCGACGAAGAACGCCTGCTGGCGACTCCCACCTGCATCAGCAAAGGCCGAATGCGTGCTTCCGACATGGTGATCGTGGACATGGACGGAAAACGTCTCGCTGGCAAGCGCAGAGTTTCAAGCGAGATAGGCATGCACCTGCTGATCTATCGCCTGCGGCCCGACGTGAATGGCATCGTTCACGCGCACCCGCCGACCGCCACGGGATTTGCGGCTTCCGGATACGATCTGACCCGGCCGCTGGTCTGTGAGGTTGTCGTGGGATTGGGCTCGATCCCGCTAGCCCGCTACGGCACTCCGGGGACGCCCGAGCTGGCCGATGCCCTCGAACCGTTGATTCCGCACCATGATGCCATTCTGATGGCGAATCATGGCGTCGTGACTTTCGGTTCGTCGCTCGAGAGCGCTTACATGAGGATGGAGACCGTGGAGCACTTCGCAAAGATCGCGCTGGTCACGCACCTGCTCGGCAATGAGCAACCGCTCGGTGAAAAAGAAGTGGAGAAACTCCAGGAAGTGCGCCATCGCTACAACGGTGGAGGACCCCCGGCCCCAGCCCTGTCGCGGCGGATCATCGTGTGAACGATCATCGCGTGAACGATCTTCAGTCAGTTGACGAATCGAAAGAGACGGCTGGCAGTCGACGATAGAGTTAGTCCCCTCCGATACGAAACCTCAGCCCCACGCGAAAGTTCGCCGTCATCGCGGGATATCCCACTACTTCGTTGTAATGAGCGTTGAGTACGTTCCCGACGGCGGCATATGCGGTAAATCGGGAATTGATGGCATACCATCCGCCGAGATCGACACGCGCGTAGCCGGCGGCATGATCAACGAGGTTGTCCACAAAATCGGAATCCGGACGCCGGCCCACGAAGCTTCCTCCCAGATTCGCTCCCCACCGCGTCCCCAGATAACTGAGGAGCGTGGTTGCCGAATGCTTGGGTCGGCGGAGCAGGGGATCTCCCGGAATATACGGATAAGAGCAAGGATTTACTGCCGTACAAAGAGGATTCTCAAGTATCTCGGTCGAGGTATAGGTGTAGGCCGTATTCAACGACAACCCCTTCCGGATTCTTCCCTGAATTTGAACTTCAGCGCCCTGTGCGAGGGATTGCTGCACATTGAAATACTCACCCAGCGTTCCCGGAGGGTATTGCCCGATGTACGTCACCGTGTTGGTCCCGTATTCAATCTGATCGTGGAAGAGATTATTGAAGTAGGTCGCATTCACGGCCCAACGCCCCGCTAGTAAACTCTGCTGGAAGCCAGCTTCAAATGCCCGCGTGCGCACCGGCAGGAGGCCGCGGTTGGGGACAAAGCCCTCGGCAACGGTAACGAAGGTCTCCTGGAAGTCGGGTTCCATGAAGGCCGTGGCATAGGAAAACCGCAAACGCGTTCCAGAAAAGAAATCCCCACCGCGCAGTGCCAGCAGGGTCAGCGCCACCCTCGGCACGCCCGTGTTGCCGTATGTGCTGCTGTGAACGAATCGCCCGCCCGCGATGACGGACAGTCTGCCTAGCGTGAGCTGTTGTTGCAGGTATGCATCCTGGTCGAGGCGCTGGCCATTGGTTGCCGGGGGATAGGCGGGGTATGAAAACAATGCGTTTTCGTTTTCGATGCGATAACCAAAGGTCGAGTGGGCCCATGTGCGCTCCGAGTAGTCGCCCTGATATTCGAATGCCGTGTGGTTCACGTGCTCGTCGTAAAGGGCCGAAAAATTGTAGGTATTTCCGTCGGGGCTGTTATCGGTATAGCGATAGAAGTAATCAGACACAGTAAAGCGATGCTGCCAGCCCGAGGGAGCAGCGACGTTGAGTTCGACGCTTCCGAGCAGAGTGTTAGTATGAGCATCCCCAACCGTAAGCGGCGCGACGAGTGGATCGCCATTAAAATCCCATGCGCCCGGAAGACCTGCATAACTGTTGGAGTGGCGCACACGCACGCGCAAAGACACCTCGTCGCTTAGAGCCGCGCCGACATTGGCACCCTCCAGTGAATCCGAGTAAGCGTTATTTACGCCCTGTCCGTCGGTGTTGAACTGGTCGCCAAAAAAGTTGTAATCGAAGCGCCCGTGGGCGCCAGCCAAAGATGCGTAGCCATTGGCAGTCCCAAAATTTCCGCCATCTGCGCCGAAGCGGAGCTCAGGCACCGGAGTGCTTCCGGTGCGCGTCCACACCTGGACCACGCTGGTCATGGCATCGGAACCGTACAAAGTGCTCTGTGCGCCCCGCGCGAATTCCAGGCGATCGGTTTGCGCCAGGGGCAGGCTGCCAAAATCAAACGTCTCGCCGGGTTCGCTGATGTAGACGCCGTCGACAATCACTTTGTTGTAAGTGGACTCGCCGCCGCGGACAAACAGCGAGGAGAGGCCGCCGCGTTGCCCGTAAGTATTCACGACGGCACCCGGCAGGAAGCGCATGGCATCGTCAGCCCCAACAGGCTGCATCAGTTCCAACTGTCCGCTGCTAAGAGTGTCAACGTCGGCGCCCGCAGCCTGGGTCGGAACTGGAGTGCGGGTCGCGGTCACGACCACGGTTTCCGCTGCTGTCGCCACGCGCAGCTTGACCGTTATAGCTTCAGAAGTGGAAGAGAGGTCCACCGTCTCTGCCGCGAAGCCCGGAGCCAATACCTGGACGCGATAAGAACTCGACGCCGTCTCGCGAAAAATCACCACCCCTTCGGCGGACGTGTTTTGCAAGGCCACGGGTTTCCCCAGTTTGAGCAATTGCACCTGCGCGCCCGCAACGGCGGCGTCTTGAGGATCGACGACTTTGATTTTGATTTCGGCGGAAGCGATCGACAGAAAGATGGACAGCAGAAAAAATACATCAGCGAATACACGAGAACAGCGCATGCACGTCTCCTTTATCACGCGAAAGGGTTGTGTGGACGGTTCACGCCGGTCTCCTGGCTTCGCGAGTAAGGATGTGAGCTTCGGCCCAGCATCCGGTGGCTACAACCGGCCTTCCCAGGGTTGTCTTTTCAGATATCCCCAGTGACCCGTTGCGATGTCCTCGCTTACAGTTGCGCGGCAGCGCGGGATTTGCACCCGCTTCCCATAGCGCCAGCATGTAGCTGGCCTACGATCATGCGCGAACCTAATTTTGAGAAAGAGCAAAAACAGCTGCCCGTAAATCTACCGGGCAGCCCGATACAAAGTCAAACGACTCTCCACTGGTAGTTCTTACAGGATGGGAAACTCCGCCGATCCGACTTGGGCTACGTGCTCTTCGGCGAACCTCGTGACGCGTTCGAGCGCCGTTTGAATCTGCGCGTGAAACTCCGCCATGCTCGCATCGTCGGCTTCGGATGGAACTCGAATCTTGATGCTGAAGCGCACCAGCGCCTTCGAGAAAGGCTTCGGGATCATGAGGGCATCCCAGGTATTAAGGACCCAGGCGTTGCTGAGCCCCACGTAGAACGCCGCCATCGGCAAACCGCTGGCACGTGCCAGCAGCACCGGGCCAGGCTTGGCCACATACTTAGGGCCACGGGGACCGTCGATCGTAAACACCACCGGAATGCCTTGCTCTAATTGGCTTCTCAAGCCGAGCAGCGCCGGCGCTCCTCCGCGGGTGCTCGATCCTCTCACCGCGACGAAGCCAAGTCTTTCGATGGTGCGAGCGATGTATTCGCCGTCAAAGCTGCGGCTCACCATTACGGCGGCGCCAGCCTTTCTCCATAGCCATGCACCGGCGAACACGGCCCGGTGCCAGAAGGAATAAATCACCGGGTTCTCGTAAGTCGCGTGCGGAGGCGACGGCGGTTCTTCCCACGATATCGAGTAGCGGAGAGTCGGGCCGATCAGCGAAATGGCCAGATAACCCGCCCAGCTGATGAGCCACAGAAGCAGTCTTTGCCGCAGCGAGAATCGTTGCGTCTCCAAAGCCGAGGGCGGCTCAGGCTCAACTGCGGCGGAGGAAGAACTCACGCGGATATTGTAGCTGGATAGAACGGTTTAACCGCTGGCCGACAGCCGAAGTCGGGTTTAGCTAACCTTCCAGATAGGCCACGATCCACTCTTTCAGCCGTTGCCGCCGTTCGTCGGTCGGGTCAAAGCGAACTCCGAAGTTCTTGTTGGGTTTTTTCCACGTGACGTTTCCACGCACCCAGACGCGCGGCAGCGTCAACAAGGAAAACGACACTTCGACCATACTTCCTATCTCGGGCACGTGATGGCCCTTGAGCGACATCCCGCCTGAACTGACCTCCTGGCTGGTGGCTGTCATGCGGCCACCATCGGATATCACGACTCCAACCTCCGTCATCACCGGGATACGCACATAGCGGCGGAATTCGTGCAGCACCAGCATTTTGGTCGAGCGCACCAGTTTCATTGCCGCCGACCGCTCCAACGGTTCGTGAAACACGGCGTTGAGAAGGCATAGCTTCGAATAACGCATGGCATCCTGCACGGTCCCGCCCAGCCCGTAAATGATGATCCGGCCGTTGGAAGCCGATGCTCGCGTCAGCTCTATGATGTCGCGGGCTGCTTCTCCGAGGGGCAAAACACAGGCCTCAAACTTCTCGCGTTGCAACCGATCCGCGTGCGCGCGGGGGATCAAAACGGTTTCAATTCCAGAGTGGCGGAAACACTCCGTTACCAGCTGCGCAGACGCGTCGGGCAAGTCAATCAGAGCGACGCGCGCGGCCGATTTTCTATGGGCTGGAATGTCGTTGGGAACGGAAGCAATCGAGTTAGGCATGAGTCCCAAAGGGTGGAATCCTCCAAAACCCCATTCTGACGGGCATTTTGGGGGTTGCATAGGTTTCTAAAGGGCTTAGCCCCCTCCAAAAGGCCATTACGTAAGTTGTACTTTGAACCCACCGCCGCCGCTCCCTTTCGTTTTTCGGCGCTGCCGAGACAGGCCCCGTCTCTCCGCCGCTCAACTTGCGTTCAGGTAAGATGTTGCCATCATTGCCTTCGCAGCCCGCTTCTAAAATGATCACTCTGAGCGACATCCAGTCGGCCTTGCGCCGTATTCGCAGTTCCATCTACCTTTCGCCCTGCGCGCGTTCGGAGACATTTTCTGAATCCACCGCCAACCAGGTTTATTTAAAGCTCGATAACCTGCAGCGGACCGGGGCTTTCAAAGAGCGCGGCGCGCTTAACAAGTTGCTCTTGCTCAACCCCGAAGAACGCGCCCGGGGTGTGATCGCGGCCTCGGCCGGAAATCATGCTCAGGGCGTCGCCTATCACGCCGGCAAACTCGGCATCCGCGCCCAGATCTGCATGCCCTTGACCACGCCTCTTATCAAAGTTTCGGCAACGCGCGGTTACGGCGCCGACGTGGTTCTGCATGGCGCCAACTACGACGAAGCTTTCGAAGAGTCCGTCCGCCGGAGCCAAGCAGAGGGCCTCACCCTGGTGCATGCCTTCGATGATGACGCCGTCATCGCCGGCCAGGGGACCATCGGCCTCGAGCTCCTCGAGCAGCATCCTGACCTCGAAGCAGTCGTCGTGCCGATCGGCGGCGGAGGTCTGATTGGCGGCATCGCCTGCGCCCTGAAAGAGTCGAATCCGAAGATTCAGGTGTTTGGAGTACAGCCTTCGCGCCTTCCGTCGATGAAGGTTGCAGTCGCCGAAGGCAAGCCCGTGACGCTCAAGGCAGCTTCCACGATCGCTGATGGCATCGCCGTGCGCCGCGCCGGCGACCGCACGCTGCCGCTGGTGCAGAAATACGTGGACGACATCGTCACCGTGGAAGAAGAAGAAATCGCCAATGCCATCCTGCTGTTGCTGGAGCGCGAAAAGACTCTGGCCGAGGGCGCCGGCGCAGCCGCTCTCGCGGCTTTGGTCAATCGCAAATTGCGCCTGGCCGGCAAGAAAGTTGCCGTCCTTGTGTGCGGCGGAAACATCGACGTCACTTTGCTCTCGCGCATCATTGAGCGCGGCCTGGTCAAAGATGGACGTCTTGTGCGGCTGCGCGTCCACCTTCCTGACTATCCCGGCGCACTCAATCGCCTCACATCCATACTGGCCGAGCATCGCGCCAATATCGTTGAGACCGACTACGACCGTGCGTATCATGGCGTTGGCCTGGGCGAGACTGCGATCGAGATCACCATGGAAACTCGCGGCCCTGACCATATCGCGGAAATCATCTCGGCACTTGGCGCTGCGGGCTATGCGCAGGAACGGGTGCTGTAGAAGGCTTTTCACCGCCGAGACGCGGAGGAAAACCAAGACCTTAGCTAAGGGGAGCACTTAGTGGCACAGTGGAATCACTCAAACTGCTTTCGGAATTTCTCCAACTGTTCCTTTACTTCCGCGACTTCCTGTCGCAATTCGGCTACCTCTCCTTCCAATCGGGTGATGCGCCCGGCGTCTGCCGGATTGCGCTCACCCGCCGCGCTTGCCGGCACCGGCGCTTCCGCTTCCGCCACGTCTCCGGCAAACAGATGTGCGTATCGAGATTCTTTCGTTCCCGGCTGACGGGGCAATACCTTCGCGAGCGGCGGTTCGCGCTGCATCAACTTCTGCAACGCCGATTGCACATCATCGAGCGCTTCGAAGCGGTGCATGCGCTCGGCGCGTCCGCGCAACTCGCCCGGCGTCTGCGGACCGCGCAACAGCAGCACGCACAGCACTGCAACCTCTGGCCGCGTGAAGTTAAACAACTCCTGTAGTCGCTGCTCGTATTTGGTCACCCGGCTGTCGGCGCCACGGGCCGGTCCGGCCATGCGGTGCTGCTGCAGACCGTCCAGCGCATCGCGCACGGCGTCTTCATCCAACTGCATCACCGGATCGCGATTCGTTTTCTGGTTGCAGGCATTCACCAGCGCGTTCAGCGACATTGGATAATACTCCGGCGTGGTGATGTCCTTTTCGATCAGCGACCCCAGCACGCGGACTTCGGTCTCCATCAACCTGAATTCCATGAGTTTCATTCATTGTAATGATTGTGTGGGGCGGCGTCGGCCGCCGCCTGTTCTTTGGTTGCCGAGGGGGTACCCCCTCCCCCTGCGGCCGTGTGGAATCATGAGGTTAGGGTATGAAATCCCCGCAAAACATCGGGCTGAAAGGACTAAGAGGTATAATATTCCAGAATAAGGACTTAGCTTCCTCAACATGGCACTGAATGGCTCTGGGACAGCTTCGACGGCCATTTTGGAAAATTGGCACACTTGTGGCTGCCCCATTCAGGGTGCATTGTCGCACTGAACTGACGGGCATGTCAGTGACGGGGATCACAGCGTGGATGTGACGAAAAAGTGGCATCGGCACGCCAGAGTCGCAAATTACGCAGTCGCCTTAAACATACCGTAGGGGTCTTTCGACTGCGCGACTGCTTCGCTTCGTGGAGCAGCCACTTCGCTCAAGATGACATTTTGTTATGGGGCTGGGCGGACGAATGCGCCCGCTCCTACGTGGGCAGCGGATTCTGCCATCATCGCTCACGTTTTCGTTTGAAAAGATCTGGATCAAGATCAAGATCGAAATCAAAGGCAAAATCAAGGGCAGCGGGCGAGGGCGCCCGCTTCCACACGGACCGATCAGCGCTGGGGAAGATGAGCGTCACGGGCGCTCACGGTATACTCAATAGTTTGTCAAACACATCGTTGTTGAGTACATCCATGAATGAGCAGGCAGCACCACCGCGAGTCCGAATTGACGAACTGGTCCGGCAGCTTCGCGCCTTTCCCGCATCGGCGTTCGATACGACGGAAGAGATCCGGGCGCTGCTCGCGAAGTTACCGGTCGATGAGGCTAGTCTTGCACCTTATCTGACTTGGGACCGTCAGCACTACACTCGCAATCTGATCGACAAGACGAGCCTCTACGAACTGATGGCTATCTGTTGGGAAGTGGGTCAGTACAGTTCGGTGCACAATCATCGCGATCAGAATTGCTGGATGGCAGCGCCGGTCGGTAAGCTGCTGGTCGAGAATTTCCACGTCGGATTTCAGGATATCGGGGCAGGCAAGTGCCAGTTGCTTGCATCTAACACGGTGGAATTAACGGCGGCCAATCCCTGCGCCGTCGATCCGCGGGAACCGGTGCACCGGGTGGTGAATCCGCGCGAAGCGAACCAGCGCGCCGTCTCGCTGCACGTCTATTCGCGTCCCTTCGACACCTGCGTGGTCTATTCGCCCGAGCAAGGAACATGCGGGGAAATCGAACTTCACTACAACACGGCTTTCGGGAGAACAGCACCGCGTAGTCAGTAGCCAGTACCAGCTGCGACAAAGAGAGACTCGATACCGGATCGGGTATCGGCAATTACATTTCAAGGAGGAACAGTGAGGAGATACCTGGGAGTTTTGGCTGGCATGGCTGCGCTGTGTGTGATGTCGTGGGCGCAGACTCCCGCTCAAGCTCCCACTGCGGATCAAGCGCCGGCCCAAGCCCAAGCACCGGCACAAGCACCGGCGCAGACGCCGGATCAAGCGCCGGCCCAGGCTCCGGCGCAAGCGCCAGCCCCTGAGGCAACGACGATTCCAACTCCGGCGGAGAAGCCGGCACTACCGGCGCCCGAGTATCCGCGCATCGAATTCTTTGCTGGTGGTTCGTATGCGGAAGCGGGTCTTTTCAACGCCGGACACTGGGCGGGGTTGCCTGGCTGGGACGCTTCGCTGGGCGCGAACCTGACCAGTTGGGTGGGTGTGCTAGTCGATGGCGGCCAATACTTCGGAACTTCAAAAATCCCGACAGCCGTGCCCACACCATTTCCCACCTGCACACCGTTCTGTCCGGGCACTACTCCCACGTTCAACGTGGCGACGCGAGAGTTCAACTTTCTTTTTGGCGTGCAATTTGCCCGCCGCAAGCATGAACGCTGGACGCCGATTGCCGAGCTCATGTATGGACATCAAGGGACGCGCGGTCAAGCGAGTGCGCAAGGCGAGACCTTCGACGAAGTCAGCTCTGGGCGTGCGCTGTTGGCCGGTGGCGGCCTCGAGCGCAAAATCAATCAGCGTTACGCTTTGCGCTTCAAGGCCGATTACCTGCAGACCGGTTCCTTCAAGCAGAAGCAGGATAATTTCCGCTTCTCGATGGGCGTCGTTATCCGGAATGTACACAAAAAGAAGCGCACATACGAGGACGTTCAGCCGGGACCTTAAGGGCCGCCGGTTCTGGGGCTAAACAGAGAAACGCAGGGGTGGGACATCGGGTTCAGTCGCCCCTCTGGGGCTTGCTCTTCCTGCGACCTAACCCGGCGCTGAAGCGCCGGGTTATTATCGGATGTTCCTTCGGGACGGATTCTCCCGCGAGAGTTGCCGCGCGGGAGAAATGGTCGAAGTGAGACGGGGCAAGCCCCGTCTCTACGGATAAAAATCCGCGGAAGTGGTGCGATCCGCGAGCTTTCGCCGCAGTCTTCGCGGCAATCTTTGCGGCGAGCTAGGAGCGGCGCAGTAAATCGCTCAGCGGCTTGGTTTTCGCGCGCAGTTCCTCGGCGAAATCGGCTCCTTTTTCTACCACTTCCTCAAAACGATCTTTCGCTTCATCGGTCCAGTCGGAGGCCGTTTCCAGGGCGTCATCATAGGAGCGCCGCAGATCTTTCCGCAGCTGCCGCCCAGTCTTAGGAGCGAGCAACAAACCAAGGGCCGCGCCCGCGCCAAGTCCGATCAGCAAAAAAGTGATTGCAGTGCCAGTCGTTCCTTCAGAACTCTCATATTTTCCGCTATGCATAAGAACCTCCCAATCAACTCTATTCTAGACTACTGGCGTCGGCAGAGGACTCGCGGAAAAAGCGGGTTAAGAGCGCTAACCACCAAGGACACCAAGGTTCACAAAGTAGAATCAAGCTCGCAGCCACCCAAGATCAAGTGCGACGCCACCGAAAATCAAGTGCGACACCGACTTTCTCCGCAGCCTGTGAAGCCGTGCCCTTTCAAAGCCAATTCAAACTGCGCCTGCCGAGACGTGAAGGCGTTCCCACAATCTGCTTCGCCTGTGTAAAATAAAGTGTTAATCCCAAGTGCGGCGGAAGCTATGGCGACCTGTCCCGCTGCCCAGAATTCCTAGCAGAGTGAAGGAGATGTAAACCAGCAATGTCGATTCCAGCGACCCAGCTCCGTCCCGGCATGATCATCAAGCACAACAATGACTTGCATTCCGTGTTCAGCGTCGAGCACCGCACCCCGGGCAACCTGCGCGCCTTCATCCAGGCCAAGCTGCGCAACCTGCGTACCGGCGCCATGTTCGAACACCGTTTCCGCTCTCCCGACCCCATCGAGAAGGTTAACGTCGACGAAGTCAACATGGAGTTCCTGTACTCCGACGGAGACAGCTATTACTTCATGGACACAGAAAACTACGAGCAGACCCACCTCACCCGCGACACGCTCGGCGACGCGGTGGATTATTTGACGTCGAACCTGCAGATCAAAGTGGAATTTTTTGATGGCAAAGCGGTCGGTATCGAGTTGCCGCAGACCGTTGTGTTGACGGTCACCGAAGTCGAACCCGGCTTGAAGAGCGCAACCGCATCGAGTGTGACCAAGCCGGCGAAGACCGAAACCGGGCTCGTCGTGCAGGTGCCCCCGTTCATCAACGAAGGCGAGAAAATTAAAGTCGACACTGCGGAAGGCACGTATTTGTCGAGAGCGTGAGGTCCAAGTCAGAGGTGAGAGGTCAGAATGCAGAGGTTAAGAACCTTTGTCTTTCACCTTTGCTCACCTCTTCAATCGAACGATGGCTTCCACTGAGAAATCCCTGACTCGGGCTCGTCGTTTCCTGGTGCGCGGACGCGTCCAAGGGGTCGGTTTCCGCTGGTTTGTCGAGCGTGAGGCGCACCTCCTCCACATTGCCGGGTGGGTCCGCAACAATCCCGATGGCAACGTCGAAGTCCTGGCCATGGGAACACGCGAGCAGTTGGCGGGATTGCGGTCGCGGTTGCAGGAAGGGCCGCGCGCGGCGCGAGTGGACGATGTAGAGGAATCCGATGCCGAGCCGGTCGCGGGCCTCCATTCATTTCAAGTTCGAGGAGCTTAACGTCTAGATGTCAAGCAAGATGCCAAACCAGAGGCTGACCGACCCAATCGATTGCGACGGATTGAAGAAGCTGATCCGGGAGGTGCCCGACTTCCCGAAGAAAGGCATCCTGTTCTACGACATCACGACGCTGCTCAAGGACAAACTCGGCTTCGCGCGGCTGATTGACGCGCTGTCGGTGCACTATATCGGCAAAGACATTGACCTGGTGCTCGGCATGGAGGCTCGTGGATTTATCTTTGGACCAGCGCTTGCCTACCGGCTGAACGCGGGATTCGTTCCCGTCCGCAAGCCAGGAAAGTTGCCCGCCGAAACGGTGAAGATCAGTTATGAGCTCGAATATGGCAGCAACGCGCTGGAGGTTCACAAAGACGCCATCACAAAAGGTCAGCGCGTTCTGATCGTCGATGATCTGTTGGCTACCGGGGGAACGGCTGTGGCGACTGCGGACCTGGCCAGCGGCCTCGGCGCACATATTGCGGGACTGGCGTTTGTGGTTGAGCTCGACTTCCTGAGAGGCCGCGACAAACTGGCAAAGTACGACGTGTTCTCACTGCTGCACTATGATCGGTAATCTTCAGCTCCGCTAGCTTACCTGACCAGGCGTTCCACGGCACGGAATAGACCTCTCCAGATCGCCACGCTGACGGCCAGCGATGCGCTGTAGGAGAAGATCGCAATCCAGTTCCAATGAACATGCCTTTCACTATCACGGATCCACATGGGGGAGGGCTCCTTTTTTGCAGTTACAGCGCTAGCAATTATTTGCCCATTGTTTTTCGCTTGCAAGTAATTGAAAAGGTTCCCTGACACGGCGGCTTACTTGCTGAAACTGGGTCAAATCGCCATGCAACCGAGAAATTCATGCGCTCGCTGCGGCGCTCGCTGCCAAACCAGGGCCGAAATCCTGGCAGATGCCAGTCGTTCCACCGTCGGGCCAAGCCTCGACCGCGACGCCCAGCGATGGTGATAATCTAAATCTTCCGGATGATTCATGCGTGCGGTCTTGAAATCGATACAAATTTCGATGCGGAGCACGATCGGGCTTTTCTTTATGCTCGCGACTACGACCGCGGTCGGACTCGCGGTCGACACTGATTCCGGACCGCTCCCGCCTTCGATTACCACGGCGCCACTCTCCATCGACCAAGTCGTTAACAATCTGATCCGCAAAGACGCAGAGCGCGCGCAGGCATTGCGGCACTACGAATCCACCCGTGTTTATCGCATTACTTATCGCGGATTCCTGGGCGATCGCGACGCCGAAATGACGGTGGAATGCACTTATGACAGTCCCTCTACCAAGAACTTTAAAATCATCTCCGAAACTGGATCGAAGGCGATGGTCGAGCACGCGTTCAGACGGCTGCTGGACGGCGAAAAAGAAGCCGCCGAACCGGCAGAGCACGCCCGTACGCTACTGAACCACGACAATTATGACTTTGCGCTCGTCGGCTTCGAGTCCTCGGACAAGGGCAACCAATACGTGCTCGCCGTCCGCCCGAAAACGATAAGCAAGTACGTCTATCGAGGCAAAGTGTGGGTCGACGCAACCGACTTCGCGGTGACGCGCATTGACGTCGAGCCGGCCTTGAATCCTTCATTCTGGACAAAGCAAAATAGAGTTCGTCACGAGTACATGAAGGTCCAGAATTTCTGGCTTCCCCGGCGCAACGAGTCGGTGAGCGAAATCCGTTTCGGGGGGCGCGCGACGCTGACGATTGAATACAGCAACTACCGGGATATCGACTCGCGAGATTCGGGAAAACCGAAAGCATTATCTGCTGGCGCTGCCGCCCGCTAGCCGTTCAGGCTTCAGGTCTCGGACTTGTTTTCCTCAGACCTGAGACCTGCACCTGAGATCTAACGGCAGTAGTACAATCCCGCCATGGATGGCCTGATCCAGCCGAACTTAAACCCCACGACCGAGCGGCAGGAGTCCAGTGTGCGTCCAATCCTCATCGGGATCGTCCTCGTCGGGGTCGTGGTTGGCATTCTCGCGCTGATTTTCCGGGCGGAGCAGACAAAGCCGGCTCCGCCTCCAGCTTATGCCGCCAACCTGAAATTCTCGGATCTGAAGACAAGTGCCGCGCAGAATTTTGTGGGCGCAACCGTCAGTTATATCGATGGCGCCATCACCAACAGCGGCGATAAGACCGTCATCCACGCGGTGGCGCAGATCACATTTAAGGACGACATGGGGCAGACAGCCCAGCGCGAGGAAGTTCCCATCCGCGTTCTGCGCACCGGAGGACCGTACGACGAAGCAGTGGACTTCAACCTGTCACCGCTAGCACCCGGCCAGAGCAAACCTTTCCGCCTGATTTTCGAAAACATCTCGACCCAGTGGAACCACGCCTATCCCGATCTGCGGATCACGCAGGTCAGCGTTAAATAAGTCTATAAGAATCGACTGTGCTTACCGGGGGATGGAAGCGCTGCGGTATTTCAGGAGATCCATGACCTCTTCAATCTTAGGATTTTGTTTGACAGCGCGAAGTGAGGGGCGCTCCGGGCCGTTTTGGTGACGACATTAATTGGTGCTGCGCTATCGGACAAATGTGCGCCACCCGCCAGATAACTCAGGTTATCTCGAGTAATAAGGCGGAAGTTCTCCGCGCAAGGACGATGCACTTGCTCGCGGCTCTTGATACTGGTATAGGTATCTCGGCGGTATAGCGGTATTGGTTCCGCGTTATGTGGAAACGTATTGTTTTGCTCTTGACTTTGTTCGTGGCTGCGCTGGCCCCGGCGCGCGATAAGTCGGAGAACTGGCTGGAAGTCCGCAGTCAGCACTTCACCGTGGTGACGAACGCCAACGAAAAAGCCGGGCGACGCATCGCGGACCAGTTTGAGCGTATGCGCTCGGTTTTTCATGTGGCGTTTCCGCACGTGTCGATCGATAACGGTTCGCCCATAATCGTGCTGGCAATCAAAGACGAGAACGACTTCCGCGCCCTCGAACCACAAGCTTATCTGGCGAAGGGACAACTCAAGTTAGGCGGGCTTTTTCTGCGGGCGCCTGACAAGAACTACGTTCTTATGAGGGTGGATGCCGAAGGCCCACACCCGTATGCGGTGGTCTATCACGAGTACACCCACTTCCTTCTCAGCAAGTCCGCGGAATGGCTGCCCTTGTGGCTGAATGAGGGGTTGGCGGAGTTTTACGAAAATACTGACATTCACGAGAAGGACGTCGCGCTGGGGAGCCGAGTCCGGAGAATCTGCAGTTGCTGCGCATGAGCCGGCCGCTGCCCCTGGCGACCTTATTCACCGTCGACACTAGTTCGCCTTACTATCATGAGGAAAACAAGGGCTCCATCTTTTATGCGGAGTCCTGGGCGCTGGTCCACTTTCTACAAATAAAAGACTTTCAGACGAAAACACATCGCTTGACTGACTACACGGAACTGCTGGAACAGAAGGTAGACGCGGTGACCGCGGCCACTCGTGTGTTCGGCGATCTCAAGCAACTGCAATCGAATCTGGAAACCTACATTCGTCAAGGGAGCTTCAGCTATTTCAAGCTGGCGACTGCGATCGGTGTGGACGACACGGCATTCAAGGTACAACCTTTGACCGCGGTGCAGGCCGATGCGGTACGCGCGGATTTCCTCGCTTACGACGAGCGGGTTACGGACGCCCGGTCGCTCCTGGATCGGGTGCTGCAGGAAGATCCGAAGAATGTTTCGGCGCATGAAACGATGGGGTTTCTGGAGTTTCGCGCGGGACATTTGGATGAGGCGCGCAAGTGGTACCAACAGGCGGTGAAACTTGACTCGCAAAGTTACGTCGCCCATTATTATTTCGCCGCGATTTCAATGAATGCCGGGGCTAGTCCCAGCGATGACACGCAGGTAGAGGGCAGTCTACGGGCCGCCATCAAACTCAATCCGTCATTTGCTCCTCCGTTTGACCGACTGGCAGCATTCGAGGGCATGCGGCGCCAGAATCTCGATGAGGCGCACATGATGGCACTCACGGCGGTGCAACTGGACCCCGGCAACGTAGGTTATCGCATGACTGCGGCCAGCGTACTTATGCAGATGGAACGGGGCAAAGACGCGGTGGCGGTGCTCCATGAAGCCTTGCGGATAGCCAAGTCTCCGGAGGAGACGGCGATGGTCCAGAACTTTCTCGTGCAAGCCGAGAGGTATGCCACCGCCCGGGAACGGCAGACGGCGGAAGAAGTAGAAGCCAGTACCCAAGCCAATGCCGCGCCCACAGAAGAAAGCAACGCCGATGCTGATGCGCCGCCGGAGGAGCTTCCAAAGGGACCACATCATTTCCTGGTAGGCACGCTGCGGGACGTGCAATGCCATGCTTCAAAGATCGACCTGACGATGACCGCAAAGGGGAAGACGATGTCATTGCATAGCGGCAACTTCTACCAGATTGGGTTCACGACTCTGGGCTTCGTGCCCAAAGGAGACCTCAATCCCTGCAAGGATCTGGAGGGTATGTCGGCTAAGGTTGAATATGTCGAATCCTCCGCTCAGCCTCCGGTCGCCTATGTCGTTGCCATTGAGCTCCACAAGTGAGCCGGTTACGCCGGACCCGAACGCGACCACCTCTTTCCCCTCCGTTACAATGGCTTCGTGCCTGATGTAAAAGCAATTCGGCTCACGGAGACCGTAAAGGCCGGAGGGTGCGCGTCCAAGCTGAGCCCGGCGGTGCTGGACAAAGTGCTTGGGAAATTACCCCGCCAACAGGACCTAAATGTACTCGTCGGCTTCGATCACGCCGACGATGCGGGCGTGTATCGGCTCACGCCCGAGACGGCGCTGGTGCAGACGGTGGATTTTTTTACGCCCATCGTGGACGATCCTTATACCTTCGGCCAGATCGCTGCCACCAACGCGCTCAGCGACGTCTACGCTATGGGTGGAAAGCCGCTGACTTCGCTGGCCCTGGTCTGTTTTCCTGAAAAAAGCGATGTCGGGATTCTGGAGCGCATTCTTGCCGGCGGCTTGTCGAAGATGATCGAAGCCGAGTGCACCGTGGTCGGCGGACACAGCATCCGCGATGACGAGACGAAATTCGGCTATTCGGTTACGGGAGTGGTTCATCCGAAGCGGGTGCTCGCCAATCAAGGCGCGCAACCGGGCGACAAGCTGCTGTTCACCAAGGCGCTCGGCACCGGTGTAATTTCGACGGCCATCAAGAAAGGCGTCGCGAAGCAGGAATGGATCGACGCTGCCGTGAAGTCAATGACGACTTTGAATAAGGCGGCCGCCGAGGTGATCACCGCGGGCCGAGTTGGAGCGACCAGCGAGGCTTTTGCTGTCCACGCTCTGACCGATGTCACCGGCTTTGGCCTGATCGGCCACGCTCGCGAAATGGCGCTCGCTTCGAACGTCAGCCTCGTCTTCCACTCCGCCAACATTCGCGTGCTCGATGGCGCCCTCGATTGCATTCGCGCCGGCTATATTCCCGGAGGACTCAAAGCCAATCGGGAGTTTGCCGAATGCCTGGTGGCATATGAAAACGGGATCTCCGAAGAGTTAAAAACGATCCTCTTCGACCCGCAGACTGCTGGTGGATTGTTGATCTCGGTTGCGGAAAAGGATTCCGCGGCGCTCACTCGAGCTCTACATGCCGCCGATGTTCGCGCCGTCGAAATCGGCGAAGTGGTGGCGCGCGCGAAGCCTTTGATCCGCGTCACTTCGTGAATTCGCTTCTGCCACTCGCGTTGAGCTGTGCCCCGCTGATCAGTGCCCAGATGTGGGCCAGGTGATGGTCATCGTGTTCGGCTACAAAGTACAAATGGTCGACCAGTCGCATCGGCGTTTGCAGCCGCGGATGGGGGATGGCGCGGGCAAAAACTACCGGGTCGATCTTCTCCGCTCGGCTCACTAGTTGTAGGCGAGCGTTTCGAAAGTCGGCCAGAATCTCGCTGATCGCGCGCTTGTTGTGCTGTGCTTCGTACGTCTTCCGATTGCTCAGATCAGCCACTGTAAGTGTTGCTGCTTTCTTTAGATAGTCATCGATACGTGCCATCCAGAGAGGTTCGAGGTCCAGCATGTGCCCGGCATGTTCCTGGGCCGACCATTTCTCTTCAGGGTTGCCCACCAGAAGTTCGCGAGCAGCGCCGCGCACGGATTCTTCGAGCCGCGCCGGCGTGCCTCGCAAACGCGCGCACAGGTTCGGATGCAGCTCCGCGGGAAACGTAAACTCAAACTTTCGCTCAAACCAGATCGGCGTTCGATTCATGGCTGCGGGTGAACGATCATGTCTCCTACAGGATGCGAGTGCAAGCGTGCGCGATGCAATTCTTAGGCATACTTCCGGTTGCAGAACCTTCTCCGTGGCTGTTGCATCTATAGGGCTGAATTGTGAGAACGGGCTCGTGAATGGCATTTGTTCAATTGTTGAAAGGAAACACCTGGAATGAAAACACGCAATCTTGGACACTCCAATCTCAAAGTTTCTGCCCTCGGCCTGGGCTGCATGGGCATCTCGGAGTTTTACTCCGGACGCGATGACGCGGAATCGATCGCGACCATTCACCGCGCGCTCGAACTTGGCATCACGTTTCTCGACACCGCCGATGTTTACGGGCCGCACACGAACGAAGAACTCGTCGGCCGCGCCATCAAGGGCAAGCGCGACCAGGTCGTGCTGGCCACAAAGTTCGGGATTGTCCGCGATCCGAGCGACCCCAATGTTCGCGGCGTCAACGGCAAGCCTGACTATGTGAAGAAGGCCTGCGAAGGAAGTTTGAAGCGTTTAGGCGTCGAGCACATTGACCTCTACTACCAGCATCGCGTCGATCCGGACACGCCGATTGAGGAAACGGTTGGAGCCCTGGCGGAGCTGGTCAAGGTGGGCAAGATCGGCCACATCGGTTTGTCGGAAGCTGGGGCTAAGACTCTCCGGCGCGCTGTGAAGGTGCATCCCATTGCGGCGCTGCAGACTGAGTATTCGCTTTGGACGCGCGATCCGGAGGAGGAAATCTTGCCGACGTGCCGCGAACTGGGCATCGGGTTCGTGGCGTACAGTCCGCTCGGGCGAGGTTTTCTTACTGGACAGCTCAAGAAGTTCGAAGACCTGGCGGCCGATGATTATCGCCGTTTGTCGCCGCGCTTCCAGGGCGAAAACTTTCAGACAAATCTGGATCTGGTGAAGGAAGTCGAAGAGCTCGCGCGCGAAAAAGGATGCGAGCCGTCACAACTGGCGCTTGCGTGGGTGCTGGCTCAAGGAGACGACATCGTCCCCATTCCCGGAACGAAGCGACGCAAATATCTCGAGGAAAATGCCGCCGCTGTGGATTTGGAACTGACTTCCGATGACCTGCGCCACCTGACCGAAGTCTTTCCCTCCGGTGCGGCGTCGGGAATGCGCTACCCGGAGCACATGATGAGTCTGATCAACGGGTGACGATGCAGAGCTTCGCTCGGCTGGACGGACGAATGCGTCCGTCCCTACGTGAGCTTCAGCTGCCGCGAGCTTTTTCGCGCATGCGCTCCACGAAACTGGGGACGTGCACCACGGCTCGCCCCACCGTACCTCGTCCGATTTCCCGCGTGCCGTCGTGGGCACGAACACGCATGATGTAGAAGCGTCCGTCAAACGATTCCAACTCCGCCTGGGCGTGAATTCGGGTTCCGATCCCGCTCGCCGCGCGGTGTTCGACGTGGATCGAGATCCCCACTGTGATTTCTCCGTCGGCACAATACGGTTGCAGCGCCTGGAAACATGCCGTTTCCATCAGGCGAATCATATCGGGCGTCGAATACACCGGCGGCAATTCCGAATGATGAGCGGCGAGGGTGTGCTTCAATTCAACGGTTTCAGCCGCCTCGCCACGCACGCCGATAGGGATGGGTTGGGCCATGAGATTACAAAAGCAACGGTTCACTATACGGTCGGGGGCCGGGGCATCACAAGCCTCATCGTTCAGGGGAACTAACCGGCGTTTCCCCCCGAGCTGATAAAATCAACTTTCGCTCATGTCGGCCACTTCCCAGCTCATCCAGATTGACCTAGGCCCCAAGCTCCGCAGCCCGAAGCCCTCATGGCTGAAAGCTCGGGCTCCCGTGGGAGACAACTTTCACAACTTGAAGAAGCTGGCGCGCGGGCTCGGACTGCATACGGTATGCGAGTCGGCCCAGTGTCCGAATATTGGAGAATGTTGGGACCATCTCACAGCAACCTTCATGCTTTTGGGCGATATCTGCACCCGTCGCTGCGGCTTTTGCGCGGTGCCGAAAGGGCGTCCTCAGGCGATTGACTGGGATGAACCCCGGCGTGTGGCCGAGGCGGTCGCCACGCTGGGCCTGCGGCATGCCGTGGTTACCAGCGTGAATCGCGATGACGACAACGTCGGCGGTGCAAAGATCTTTGCCGAAACTATTCGTCAGATTCGTGAACTGGTGCCGGAGTGCCGGGTCGAGGTGCTGATTCCCGACTTTCAGGGACTCGAGGAACCGCTGCGCATCGTGCTCGAGGCGAAGCCCAACGTGCTTAATCACAACACCGAAACCGTGCCCCGGCTGTATCGCGCGGTGCGCTCTGGTGCGCGCTACCAGCGGACGCTCGATCTCCTCGGAAACGCCAAGAAGTGGGACGCGGCGACCGTTACCAAGAGCGGTGTGATGGTTGGCATCGGCGAGGAGACTGGCGAGCTGATCGAAGTCTTCCGCGATCTGGGCGAACGCGGCGTCGATATTCTGACGATTGGCCAATATCTGCGTCCGTCAAAAGATCATCTCCCGATGACGCGCTATTACACGCCCGCCGAGTTTGTCTCGTTGAAAGAGGAAGCTCTGAAGTTCGGATTCAAGCACGTCGAGTCAGGCCCGCTGGTGCGATCCAGCTATCACGCGCACGAACAGGCGGACGTGGCCAGTCGATAGTCGCTGGTGGTTAGTCGTTAGTCGTTGGTCGCTCGCCAACGCGATCTCTCCGTTCGCCCAAGGTGACGATCCCAAGAGAATTCCGAACGACCAGCGACTAACGACCAACGACCTTCCGGCTACCATACCCTGCACGCATTCTGATTAACCATCGGTGCAGTAGCCGCGCAGTGATAAGCCTCCCGAAACTCCGGCATATTGGAAAGAGCGCCGTTCACCCGGTACTTTGACGGTGAGTGCGGATCGATAGCGACCTCCATGCGCGTCAGGGCATCGGTCTGATTCTCACACCACACGTTGGCCCATCCCAGGAAAAAGCGCTGCTCGGCGGAGAGGCCGTCGATGGGCGGCGGTTCCTTGCCGGCAAAAGTGTTCAGCAGCGCCATGTAGGCGATGCGCAGGCCGCCATTGTCGGCCGTGTTCTCGCCCAGGGTGAGCTTGCCGTTCAGCTCGAGGTCGTCGACCGCAACGAAATTCGCGTACTGGTCCCGGATGCAGCCCGTGCGTTCGTCGAATTGCTTCTTGTCGTTTGCGGTCCACCAGTCGCGAAGATTGCCGTCGGCGTCGAACTGGCTGCCCTCGTCGTCGAAGCCGTGGGTCAGTTCGTGGCCGATCACAGCGCCGATTCCGCCGAAGTTCATGGCGTCGTCGGCGTGGCTGTCATAGAACGGCGGCTGCAGAATTCCGGCGGGGAAGGTGATGTTGTTCTGCAAGGGATCGTAGTTCGCATCCACCGTCATCGGTGGATAATCCCAGTCCCTTTTATCCAGCGGCTTGCCAATCTTGTTCAACCTTCGCTGCATGTCGTTTTGATTGGAGCGTTGCAAGTTGCCCAGGGCATCGCCGCGCACAATCTGGAGCGTCGAGTAGTCGCGCCACTTATCGGTGTAGCCGATGCGGTTGGTGATGGCCTGCAACTTCACCAGCGCCTGAGCCTTCGTGTCCGCACCCATCCAGGGCAAACTCTTGATGTCTTCACCCAGCGCCTTTTCGAGAGCCCCAACCATGGCCAGCGTCCGTTGCTTACCTTCGGCGCCGAAGGTCTGTTGGACATAAACCTGCCCAACCAGATCGCCGAGGTCACCGTTCGTGTAACTCACGCAACGCTTCCAGCGTGGACGCAACTCCTTGGTGCCTTGCATCGTCTTGCTGAAGAAATCGAAGTTCTCGTTCACGAACGCCGCCGGCAGCACCCGCGCGTTGGCATGCACGGTGTGCCAGCGCAGATACGTCGTCCAATCGTCGAGCGAGTGAGCACTGATAACTTCCTGCATGTTCTTGATGAAGTCCGGCTCTACTACGTTGAGCGAACCGAATCGGGGCGCGCTCACGCCTTCGAAGTATGTGGTCCAATTAAACGCCGGACTCAGAGCGGCCAGCTCCTGATCGGAAAGCTTGTGGTAGATCTTCTGCGGATCGCGGCGGCTGGTCTGGTCGAGCGCACCTTTGGCTAAACCGGTTTCGATCTCCATGACGACTTTGGCTTCCGCTGCGGCTTTGCCTGAATCGTCGCCCAGGAGCACAAACATCTTCGCCACATGCTCGACGTATTTCTTCCGGAGTTCGGCCGATTTCGGATCGTCTTTGAAATAGTAATCGCGGTCGGGCATGCCCAGTCCGCCCTGGTCCACTTGGGCAATGATCTGGCTCGCGTTCTTGAAGTCGGATCCGGAATCGAAGCCGAACAACACGTCGGCGCCTTCGCGGTGCAGCCGCACGATCTCTTTCGTAAGATCTTCTTTCGACTGGATGGCGGTAATGCTCCGGAAGTCTTGCTCCAATGGCTTTGTGCCCGCTCTCTCGATGGCAGTTTCGTCCATGCAGCTGGCGTAGTAGTCGCCGATCTTCTGTTCATTGGAGGTTCGATCCGGGCGGTTGGCCGACGCCTTTTCGAGAATGTCGCGCACGATGGATTCGCCACGCTGCTGCAACTCATCGAAGCGCCCCCAGCTCGGGCGGTCGGCTGGAATCGGGTTCTGCGCCCTCCACTTGCCGCAAGCGTAGGCGTAAAAATCGTTGCAGGGATCGATGTTCTTATCAAGCAAGTCGACGGAAAAACGCACGTCGGCCGGCGGCTTCGCGGCCTCAGAGTAATTCTGCGCTGGTTTTTCCTGCGAAAACAAAGCGGAAGTAAGCACGACGGAGACAATCAACGCTTTCAAGAGATTGCGCATGAAAACCTCGAAATCAAGATGTGGAAACTAAAGTGGCGGAATTATCCATCGTGTTGGACGAACGACAAAGGCAGTCGTTAGTCGCTGGTCGTCAGTCGTTAGCAAACATAGATCCCAATGCTCCGCAGGGATGCGATCCAATATCGTGGTAGCCAACGACCAACGACGATCGACTAACGACCGAACCCTCAAAACACTTTTACATGGAAGGTCAGATACTTCTTGGGATTTTCCCGGATCGACTTCACCAGCTCCCGCGTCTCCACCAGCATTTCGTTGCTGTTGTTATAGAGCGCCGGATCCTTGAACAGCATTCCCACCGAACCCTCGCCCTTTTCCAGGCGCTCGGATAGTGCTTCCAGATTGTTGAGCGTCTGCTGCAGCTTGTCGGCGAATTCCTGGTCGTGCGCCATCTTGCCGAGCGCGCCCTTGCCGGCGTTGATATCGTCCGTCAAGGAACGGACGTTTGCGACAGTCTTGTTCACGTTGTCATAGAGCTCGGGATCCTTGAGGAGCTTGCCCGCGGAACCTTTCCCCTGCTGCAGGTCGTCGATCATCGCGTTCACCTTGTCGACGGCGGCCATTACTTTCTTATAGGCCTCGTCGCTGGTGATCAGCGGGCCGATCGAACCCTTGCCGCTCTGGATATCATCCACCAGTCCCTTGAATTCGACCACGGTCGCGTTGAGCTGGTTGTACAACGCTGGATCGTAAATGACCTTGCCGATCGAACCCTGACCGCTTTCGATAAACGCCACGATCCGATCGACTCGCTTCAGCAGCGAGTCCATATTCTGCAGCGTGCCCTGGCTCGAACGCACCACATCCTGAATATCGGGCTGGTCGCGGGCCGCCAGTATGTCTCCGTCGGTTGCCTCCGGACCTTTCGCCGTCGAACTGTCAACGTCCACAAATGTTTCGCCCAGAATTCCGGCCGTGCTCATCAAGGTCACGGAGTCTTTCCGCAGATTGAAGGCGTACTTGGTGTTCACCTTCATGGTGACTTCGACCGGCGTCATCGGCTTTTCTTTCACGATGCGGATGGCAGTCACGTTGCCGATATCGACGCCCGCCAGACGCACGGGTGCGCCCTCGCGCAAGCCGCTCGCATTATCGAAGAACGAGCGCAGCGTGATCTTGTGGGTAAACCATCCTCCGGTGCCGCTCATTACGAAGATTAGGACGGCCAAGGTGACGCTCGCGAACAGGACGGTGAGTCCGACGCGTAGCTGCGACCATTTCAGCTGCTTCTGGCTAGGCAAGGTGGTCTGTCAACGACAGAAGCATCATAGCAAACGCCGCCTAATTTTCAGCATTCGATTTGGTTCGTGAAGAGACTGGCGCCTCGCCCGTCCAGTCTCTGGTGGCCGGGAGAGTGCGGGTGCGCCACTTCTCGCCTTTGAGAAGTGGCCCGCCCAACCGAGGACCGGAAGCTGAAAGCACCCGTCAATTTTCGAGAATCACATGCGCCAGGGCTTGCTCCGAAGTGTGGGTGATCGAGAGCGCGATATTTTTCGTGCCGAGTTTGGCCGAGATGTTCGCCGCCTCACCGTGAAATTGCAGGGTGGGACGCTGGCCTTTCGGGCGCACCACTTCGATATCGCGCCACCGCACGCCGCGACTCCATCCCGTGCCCAGCGCTTTCATCCCAGCTTCCTTGGCGGCGAAGCGCGCAGCATAGCTTTCAAAGCGCCTGCCTTTTCTTTCGCAATAACGGATTTCGCCGTCGGTAAAGATGCGCCGAAGAAAGCGGTCGCCGAACCGCTCGATGCTTTCCCGGATGCGAGGAACCTCGGCGATGTCAACGCCACTGCCGACAATCATGAAAACATTGTCAATCGCAAATTTGTAATTGGCAATCGGCCGCGAAGAATCTTCCCAGTGGTGGGGCACCCGATGCTCACGTAGGGACGGACGCATTCGTCCCTCCAGACGCGAGCCATTGACCGACTTTTTCGTCCCACCCAAGCAGCAAAACCCATCCTTAGAAGAGATTGTCTCCGCGATAGATCACCTGTCCATCGATGAGCCGCGCTTCAGCGAAGAGCTTGTGCGGCCGCGTCGGACCCTCACCATCGATGTGAAAAACTTCATGCCCTTGCGCCACCAGCCAGTCCGAGACAATCATACGATGGCAACGAAAATAAACGCGCTCGGCGCACATGTAAGCGGTACGAGAGGCATCGGCGATTTGAAGTAACTCGCCGATGGCGCGCTGGAACTCCGGCGTCAACGCGTAGTCGGCATAGTTGCGAAAACTCGCGTTGCGCAGCGCGGTGTGAGGAGAGTCCTGGCGTGTTGCTTTGCGGTATCCGCCCAGATCTTTGATCCAGACATAGCGAAGGCCCTTTGCAGGCAAGGAATGCTCCAGCGACTCGCGGTTGAAATGCGGCAAGCGACGCGATATGGGGAACGCGCGGATATCCACCAGCGTTTCGATGTCATGCGAATGCAGAGCCGACACCAATTCATCGAGCATGCGAGTGGAGTGACCGATAGTGTAAAGAGTCGCCACGTCGGTTAACTCTCAGTTGAGGGATGCTAGCGCCGTGACCAGGATTGCATCCTGCCCCGGAAAAACCGTGCGCAGGTCAATAAGCACACGTCCTTCTTCGACGCGAGCGATTATCGGCGGAGCATTGGATCGGAGATGGCCGCTTAATGCGTCGGCGCTGAGATCGACGTGGCTGAGGGCAATCAGTTGGGTGGGCAAAACCGCCGACGGGGCTGCGCCGCCGCCGATGAGGGATTGGCCGTCGCGGAGTTCCAGCTTAAGGCGCTTGTTTTGAGCGGACGCAATCTTGGAAACAATTGCTTTCGCGCGGTCCGCGATTTCGACTCTTGACAGGCGCATCATGCGCAGCACAGGCACTGCATCGTGGTCGTGTTTGACATAGGCGAGCAGCGTGGCTTCGAGCGCGGCATAGGTGAGCTTGTCCACACGCAACGCGCGAAACAGCGAATTCGAGCGCATGCGCGCGACCAGATCGGCGCGGCCGCTGATCAATCCGGATTGCGGACCGCCGAGAAGTTTGTCCCCGCTGTAAGTGACGACGTCGACGCCGGCGCGCAGGCTGTCGAGCACGCCCGGCTCGCCGTTGATGCCGACCGAACGCAAATCGAAAAGCGCGCCGCTGCCCAGATCCTCCATGAGCGGAAGGTTGCGGCGACGGGCCAGAGCTACCAGTTCGTTCAGCGCAGGCTGCTCGGTAAAGCCGGTAATTTCGAAGTTGGAACGGTGCACGCGCAGCAGCAGACGCGTGCCGTCGCCGATGGCATTTTCGTAATCGGCGATGCGCGTGCGGTTGGTGGTGCCGACCTCGCGCAGCGTTGCATTCGACTTCGACATCACGTCAGGGATGCGGAATGAGCCGCCGATTTCGACCAGCTCTCCGCGTGAAACGATGACTTCGCCGCCCTCCGCCAGCGAGTTGAGCGCGAGCAGAACGGCCGCGGCGTTGTTGTTAACGACGATGGTCGAGGTGACAGGCGGACTTGCGGGCGACGCCGAGCCGCGCTCGGCTGGACGGCCGAATGCGTCCGTTCCTGCGTCTGCGAGGAGCTTTTGGAACAGGCGATCCACATGCACATCGCGCTTCCCGCGCTCCCCGGTTGCGAGATCGAATTCAAGGTTGGAATAGGCGCTCGCCGCATCGCGGACGTGATCGAGCGCAGCGGCGCCCAGCGGCGCGCGTCCGAGATTCGTGTGGAGGATCACGCCAGTGGCATTGATGAGTCGCAATAACGAATAACTCAACGATTGTCGCAGTTGACGTTCGACCGCTGCTGCCAATCCGCCGAGCGCCAGGTCCAGCGACTTCTCGTCCATTCGGCCGTCGCCGACCTCCTCGCGAAGGCGAGAGAGCGCAATGCGTACCGCATCGGTCGTGGCAGCGAGTCCATCACTGGCCAGGAGCGCAGCCAATGACGGAGCACGCAGCAACGTGTCCACAGATGGCAGTTTGAACAAAAGTTCTGAATTCGCTGCGCTTTTCATCCCGTTTCACTCCCTTTTACAGCGTGTGCAGATACGCCAGCAAGTTCTGAATCTGCTGGTCGGTCATGACCTGGCCGAAGCCTTCCATTTTGGCTCGTCCATTCTTGACGATCTCGGCCACGCGGTCGTCGCTTGCGGGCAGTCCGCTTATCGACAAGTACTGCTGTTTGAAGACGCCTTGCAGGCTCGGGCCTTTCTTGCCGCGCGATGAATAGGCTTCATGGCAGCGATCGCAATAGTCGTCATAGAGTTTTCTTCCTTCCGCCTGTTGCGGGTTGAGACCCAGTTCGGCATTGGATTTGCGACGCTCAACGTCGCAACCTGCGAAAGCGAGAAGCGCAAGAATCGCCATGGAGACCACGAAGCCCGGAAAAATAAGTTTAAAGAAGTTCACGATGATCGCGGCGCCAGCAAGGCCGGCCGCAGAGGTAGGATAATACGGAAGGCATGGCTGTTGTCGTCAAACGCGTTTACGAGACTGCCAGTCCGTCGGACGGAGTGCGCGTGCTTGTGGATCGTTTGTGGCCGCGCGGGTTGAAAAAAGAAGACGCGGCCGTCAAGTTCTGGTTGCGCGAACTGGCGCCGTCCGACGAATTGCGGCAGTGGTTCCATGCGAATCCGGAAGGGTGGCGCATGTTTCGAAAGCGCTATCTGAAAGAATTGGTGAGCGTGGAAAGTTCCGCCGCGGTGGAGAAGCTGCATCATCTGGCGGAAAGCAAGCGGCGAGTCACGTTGTTGTATGCGTCGCGAAACCAGGAGCGGAACAACGCGACCGTGCTGAAAGAATTGTTGGAAGGGATGCCCAAGCCTCCGTCAAGCGTGGGCCGCGCCGCGCTCGGGCGGGAACGGATCCGGATCGCGAAAAAGCGGTGAGAATTCGTTGGAGCAACGAGCGCGCCGCCCGTCCACCTGAAATCAACTAAGCAGAAGTCCAGTTTTCACTGCGAACTCCCCTATAATTTCCCAGTCATGTCCACTTCCGCCGTCGAGAAAACAAACGAGAAAAAAATCGAGAAAAAAATAGAAGCTTTGCGCGAGAAGATTCGGCACCACGAGTATCGCTATTACGTGCTCGACGACCCCGAAGTGTCCGACGCCGACTTCGACAAGCTGATGAACGAGCTGAAGCGGATCGAGGCGGAGCATCCGACGCTGGTGACTCCCGACTCGCCGACGCAGCGCGTGGGGGGCAAGCCGCGCGAGGGCTTCGTTAAGGCGAAGCATTCCTCGCCCATGCTCTCGCTCGACAACGCCTACAGCGAAGACGAACTGCGCGACTGGGAGCGGCGCGTGCATGAACTGAGCGGGCGCAACGACCTCGAGTACATGTGCGAATTGAAGCTGGATGGAATGTCGCTGGCGCTTGTCTACAGCGACGGGCGTCTCGAACGCGGAATCACGCGCGGGGATGGCAGCGTAGGCGAAGACGTGACTGCGAATGTGCGGACGGTGCGCTCCATCCCGCTCGTGATTTCGAAGAAAAAGTTGATGGAGGCTGGAATACCCGCCGATTTCGAAGTTCGCGGCGAAATGCTGATGCCGCTGGCAGCTTTCCGCAAGTTGAATGAAGAACGCAAGCGGCAGGGACTGGCGGTATTTGCCAATCCGCGCAACTTTACCGCCGGTACGGTACGGCAGCTCGAACCGTCCATCACAGCCCAGCGCCGCATGGACTACTTCGCCTACATGCTGTTAAAAGATGGCAAAACTTTTTTCGACCGTCAATCAAAAGCGATGGATGCGCTGGAAGTGGCGGGATTCAAAGTCAATCCGAATCGCAGGCTGGCCAAAAATCTGGAAGAAGCCTGGAAATTTATCCAGAGCTGGGAGAAGAAACGCGAATCGCTCCCTTACGAGATTGACGGGATCGTTATCAAAGTGGACCGCACCGCGTGGCAGCGGGAACTGGGCTTCACCGGCAAGGCTCCGCGGTGGGCGATTGCCTATAAGTACGCCGCGCGCGGGGGCGTGACGCAAATCGAGGACATCGTCCCACAAGTCGGGCGCACCGGCAAGCTGACGCCCGTGGCGTGGCTGAAGCCGATTCCGATTGGCGGCACGACGGTTTCGCGCGCCACGCTGCACAACATGGATGAGATCGAGCGTCTCGGAGTAAAGATCGGCGACTGGGTCGAAGTGGAGCGCGGCGGAGATGTGATTCCGAAGGTGGTGAAGGTCGTCGAAGATAAAGAGCATCCTCGCGGCCGCAGGAATTTCGCAATGCCCGAGCACTGCCCGGTGTGCGGCGGCAACGTGGTGCGAACGCCGGGCGAGGCGGACCATCGTTGCGTGAATGCGAATTGTCCAGCGAAGTTGCAGGGCACGATTCTGCATTTTGCCTCGCGTCACGTGATGAATATCGACGGCCTCGGCGATGCCCTGGTAAATCAGCTTACCGAACGAGGCCTGGTCAAGAATGTCGCCGATCTCTACAAGCTGACAAAAGACAACCTGCTGCAGCTCGAGCGCATGGGCGAGAAGTCGGCGGAAAACGTGTTGGCGGAGATCGAAGCCTCCAAGAGGCTTCCGCTTGAGCGCGTCATTTACGGTCTGGGGACACGGTTTGTTGGCGAGCGCACCGCACAGTTTCTGGCGGAGCATTTCGGCTCGCTGGACGCGATCATGAAAGCCAGCGCGGAGGAACTTGAAGAAGTCAACGAAGTCGGGCCGCGGATCGCGGAGAGCATCGTGGAATTTTTCTCCGACGAACATAATCGCAAGCTCGTGAGCGATCTGCGCCAGGCGGGGCTTACGTTCACCGGCCAGAAAAAAGAAAAGGGCACCAAACTGGCGGGAAAGACTTTTGTGCTGACCGGCACGCTGGAGCGCCATACGCGCGACGAAGCGAAGAAGATGATTGAAGATGCGGGCGGACGCGTTTCGGGGTCGGTGAGCAAAAAGACCGACTACGTGGTAGCGGGGAGCGACGCAGGATCGAAGCTGGACAAGGCCCGGGAACTGGGCGTGAGCGTAATTGGAGAGGAGGAGTTGGAGGGACTTCTAGGTTAGGCATGGAGGGCTCCAGGGAAAGTGCAACCATCGAAATGCAACCAAAGGGTTGCTTTTCTGCTGCATCATGTAGTAACATGCAACCCGGAGGTTGCTTAACGATGGACGACCGTATTGAGAAGCACATTGAGCTCAAGGCGCCGGTGTCGCGGGTTTGGCGCGCGCTGACCGATCACCGCGAGTTTGGGGAGTGGTTCAAGGTAAAACTGGATGGCCCGTTCGTTGCGGGACAGGTGTCGCGTGGCCATATTACTCATCCCGGTTACGAGCACGTCAAATGGGAGGCAGTGGTGCAGAAGATGGAGCCGGAACGGCTTTTTTCTTTTACCTGGCATCCTTATGCCATCGACTCCAAAATAGATTATTCAAAAGAGACGCCTACGCTCGTCGAGTTCAGGCTTAAGAAAACGGCGGACGGCACTCTGCTTGTGCTTATCGAATCCGGATTTGACAAGGTCCCGAGCGACCGCCGCGCTGAAGCATTCCGCATGAATGATGGAGGCTGGGCTCAACAAATGAAGAACATCGAGAATCATGTCGCACAAACGTCTTAGCAGCATGGCCGCCAGACGGCAGGCTCATGCACGCGTCTTTGCCGCCCTCAGCGATGAAACGCGGCTGGCGCTGGTTGCGAAGCTCTGCGGCAGGAAGCCTTATTCGATCGCTCAGCTGACACAGGGTTCCAGGCTGACGCGGCAGGCGATCACAAAGCATCTTCGAGTGTTGGAGAACGCAGGAATTGCGCACAGCGTCCGTACGGGTCGCGAGAGTCGATTCGAATTCGATCCCCGGCCGATCGAAGGAATCAAGGAATATCTTGATTTTGTCTCCGAGCAGTGGGATCGGGCACTGTCCAGGCTAAAGTCGTTTGTCGAAATCTGAGTAGTCGCATGGTGGATTGCGACACTCAGGCAGCGCGGGAAACCACGCAGCCTTTCGTTCATGGAGCTTAGGACGGGCGAGACGCCCGTCCCTTCACACCGTGATCAAATTACTTCTTCGCGGTGGGCGGCAATATACCGTTCAGACGCAGGTACATTGCGGCTTCGCCGTAGTGGTCGGCCCAATTGCTGGCGATTCCCAGCGCGAATCTGGCGCGAGAGAGTTCCTGGCCATTCGGGCTAGCGGTTGTTTCGGCCAGTTTCGAGTCGTCCATTTTCGCCAGCGCGTCAGCACAGAAGTCAAACGAAGCTTTGAGCGCCGCCACGAGTTTGTCTTTGGGATCCGCTTCGCCCACTTGTTCGGCTTTGGGGGCTGGGACGCCGGCAGCTCCGCTGCACAGCAGGTTATTCACTTCCGCCATGTGGACGACGAGATGAGCGAATGTGTTCTGCGCGGGGGTAGGTTTGTAGTTGAATTTATCCGCGGGCATGGCTTCGACGGCCGCGATGGTGTTTTTTTGGCGGCCGGGCAGGACGTCTCTGAGGGCGTCGCTGATCGGGTTCTTGCTTGGGGACGTTGAGGGTGGCGGCGTAGTTGGGGTGGCGGGTGTCTGGGCAATCGCCGACGCGGCGAGTAATAGCAGGGTCGGAATCAAAAGAGTTTTCTTCATTTTGTCCTCATATTTCGGTGAATCGTTGGGGGTAACAAGGATAGCGCGAGTGGCTGGGTTTGCGCCACCTTGACCCGACGGAAGCGTTCCAGGCGCCCATGCGCGGCGGAGCCTGCCCCCGGTTTTGCCCAAGCGCCGAGCACAACCGAGGGGAAGGCGAAGGGAGTGTCCGCGCGACACCGGCTTGCGCTATCCTTAAGGCATGCACGCGCACGGCGGACACCGACATTCCCATGGCACGGGGCGAGTGCTGCGCATCTCGCTAGCCGTTACCATGCTTTACGTCGTCCTGCTGGTGGTCGCCGGGCTCCGCGCGCATTCCCTGGCCTTGCTTTCCGAGGCGGGACATAACCTGTCGGACTTTCTGGCGCTTCTCCTGTCCCTGGTGGCGGTCTTTCTGGAAGGCCGTCCGCCGAGCGCAACCAAGACCTACGGATACCGGCGCGCCGGAGTGCTGGCAGCGCTGGTCAATGCGCTGTCGCTGGTGGTGGTCTCGTTTTTTATTTTCTACGAGGCGTTTCAACGCATACAGCATCCCGAGCACGTCGGTGCTCGAACAATGATCTGGGTGGCAGCGGCGGGGGTAGTAATGAACGGCGTGATTGCACTGCTGCTATGGCGTTCGGGAAGGGATGTGAACGTCCGCAGCGTGCTGCTGCATCAGGTGGGCGACACGCTCTCGACCGCCGCCGTGATTGTCGGAGGCTTTGCCATCCTGGGGACGGGTCAATACTGGATCGACGCAGCCCTGTCGTTCGGGATTGGCGCTTTGATTTTGTGGTCGAGCTTCGGAATCGTCCGCGAGACGCTGAATATTCTGCTGGAAGGAACTCCGCGCGGCATGAGCCTGGAAGCGGTGGAATCGACGATGCGGACAATCGCGGGCGTGAGCGACGTGCACGATCTCCATCTATGGAGTATTGGGTCGGAAAACCACGCGCTCTCAGCCCACGTAAAAATCGCCGACATGGCAACTTCAGAGAGTGACACGATTCTGCGGGAGATCAACGAAAAACTCGGCCACGGGTTTGGCATCCACCATACGACGATCCAGTTGGAACACGTGGTGTGCGAGACCGCGCACAGTTGCGTGATCGCCGTCCGCGAAGAAATACACGAAGAGCACGATCACTCCCACCATGATCATTCCCGCCATGATCACGTTCGCTGAGTAAGAGCAGTCGTTGGTCGTTAGTCGCTGGTCATTAGTCGTTAGCGAAATGTTTTGCCCAACGACAAACGACCATCGACTAATCTTGCTGCTCGTAAATTTCCTTAACCGTCTCGATAGTGTCGGCGTCTCCGGGCTGCTTGTCCGGGCGCAGACGCACGATGCGCGGAAAGCGCAGGGCATATCCGCTCTCATGGCGCGAGGAGCGCATCATGTTGTTGAACGCCACCTCCAGCACAATCCTGGGTTCCACTTCCAGTCTTAGTCCTTGTTCGCGGATGGTGTGCGCAAGAAACCACTGCGTCATCTCCGCGATCTCGGCATCGGTGAGCCCCGAGAACGCTTTGCCGATATTTGCCAGACGCTCGCCATCCCACACCGCGAATGTGTAATCGCTGAGCACCCCGATGCGTTTGCCGTGTCCGTACTCGACCGCGGTGACAACCACGTCGAGTGTGGCGAGTTCCCGCTTCATCTTGAGCCATGATTTGCCGCGGCGGCCGGGAGTGTAGAGAGAATCGAGATCTTTGATCATCAGTCCCTCGTTGCCTCGATCACGCGCGGCGGTGAATAGAGTTTCTAGATCTTGCGCCGAGCTCGCGGTCGCCACCGGAGCGCGGAGCACGGGGGCAGGCAGGCTTTCGTCCAGGTCTTTGAAATCGAGGCTCGACTGGGCCTGGAGTCCCGGTGCAATCGACATCCGAGGAGCGGCGAGTAAGCTGTCGACAATTCCGGAGCGTTCGCGAAGCGGACGGTCGAGCAGGAGTGCACCGTCCGCATAAAGAACGTCGAACACGAGATAGGCGACGGGTATATCGTGCATGAGTTTGGCGCTGACTTTTTTCCGGCCGAGGCGCTGTTGCAGCGTGCTGAACGGCAAGGCGCGGCCGGCGGGAAGATCCATGCCGCCTGAGTTCCAGGCCGAATTCCAGGCAACAATCTCGCCGTCGAGGATCGCCTCTCCGGGCAGGCCAGCGAGAACCACTGGCAATTCCGGGAAGGATTGAGTGATCTCATCGCGGGTGCGCGAAAATATGCGGACTTGACCGCCGCCGATGTGAGCCTGAGCGCGAATGCCATCGTACTTGTCTTCCACCGACGCATTCTGAAAATAGGTCAGCGCCTCTTCCGAAGATTCGACCGGGCTGGCCAGCATGAAGTCGATGGGATGGAAAAGGCGAAGGCGCGCTTCCGCCAGTTTTCCCGCAGCGGCGAGGCGCAAAGTTTCGCCGATATCGCCGAGCAGCATGTTGGCGCGCTTGACCTGGTCGAATGGCGCTTCGAAAGCGCGCGCGATGGCTTCCTCGACGAGACTCTCCTTCAGACCGATGCGAAGGTCTCCGCTGATGATTTTCACGATGTATTTGGCTTCGAGCGGAGTGGCACGCTCCAGAAGTTGCCGCAAAAGAGTGGCCTTGGCAGCTGGCCCGCGCGCGGCCGCAATCTGCGAAAACACATGCTGCACTTCGGTTAGCTGCAGTTCGACGAGTAAGACACCGGATTCTGGCTTCCGAATCAGCGCCTCGGCTGCGACCGATCCTGCATCGCCATGCCTGCGATAGATCTCGGTCAGTTCGGCTTCGGATTTTCCCGAGAGCTCGCTGATCACCCGCCACAACAGCGCCCCGCCCACCTGTAAAGTCGCTTCTTCGGACGCAGGAAAAGGCCGCCCGGAAAGAAAAATGACAGCCGCCGCGGCCTCGCTCAGCAACGTCGTTCGCAAATAGTCAGCAACGAGCGCCGTCTTCTCCAGCTTCTTGGTGGTCGCGGCGACCGCGTCGCAGGTCCGGGCGAAGTGCAGCACGTCCATTGGATTCCATTGCCGGGCCTTGCGATTGCGGCCATTGAACGATCGCAGAATTAGAAATAGAATCCAGGCAAACTATTGATATATAAGGACGTTAGTGCATTAAGGCCGGCTCCCGCGATAGTCGGGATCTTCGTATCTTGTGGTAATCTAGAGCTTCGAGTCTTCCCTCCTCGAAGTAACATCCAACTGACTATGCGACATTGGCGGCAAATCTTGCGATTCCTGGCGGCGGTGCAACTGCTCCCCGCGCTTGAGAGCGGCGAGGAAACACTCGTCGGAGGGCAGGCTGTGCTCGAGGGCGTAATGATGCGTTCGCCGCATGCCTGGGGCATTGCTGTACGCAAGCCGTCGGGAGAAATTGTCACGCACAGCGAGCCGCTGGAGAGACCTTCCGAGCAACATAAGTGGATGGGCTGGCCGGTGGTGCGCGGAGTAATGACGCTGGGCCACGCGATGACGCTCGGATTCCGCGCCCTCAAGTTTTCCGCCAACGCGGCGCTCGACGAACTGACGCCCGCAGACAGCGATGGCAATAAAGATCAAAGCAAGAAGCTCGAAATCACCGGCTGGATGGCAGGATTGAATATGGCGTTTTCCATCGCCTTCTTCATCTTCATGTACAAGTATCTGCCGCTGCTGGCTACGACCGAGCTGAAACGGGTGAATCCGGTTTTCGGGCATCAGATTTTGTTTAACCTGGTCGATGGCCTCATCCGGATCACAATGTTCCTGCTCTTCGTGTGGGGCGTTTCACTGTGGAAGGATATTCGGCGCGTCTACGAATACCACGGCGCCGAGCACAAAACGGTGTACGCGTTCGAGAATGGCGACCCGCTCGACACCGCGTCGGTGCAGAAATATTCGACGTTTCATCCGCGATGCGGAACCAGTTTCCTGATGACGGTGATGATCATCTCCATGATCGTGTACATGTTCATCCCGGTGACGACCTTCTGGGCGCGGTTCGGGGAGCGCATTATTCTGCTGCCCGTGATTGCCGGGGTTTCCTACGAGATCATCCGCTTCGCCGCCAAGCATCGTGGCTCGCTGTTCGCATTGATGACGGCGCCGGGCCTGTGGCTGCAGCGGATCACGACCCAGCCGCCGGATGATCGCGAAGTCGAGTGCGCAATCATCGCGCTGGATGCCGCCATGGCGCTGGAAAAGCAGCGCGGCGGCGAACTGGTAATTGCGTAGCGGTGCCCACCGCGAACTTGTTTTCTTTCTCATTCCACCTAAAATCATTAGAGTAGAGACGCCGTGTGCCGCGTCTCCTTTCGCAGAGTGAGACGGGACAAGTCCCGTCTCTACGGATAAAAAATCATGTTTGAACGTTTGGACCAAATCGAGCTGCGCTACGAAGAACTGACGCAGGCACTGCTGTCACCGGAGATCACCAACGATTCCGCGAGATACCAGAAGACTGCCAAGGCGCACAGTGAAGTCGCGGGGATCGTCGAAAAGTATCGCGAGTACAAAGATCTCAAGCGTGGCATCGCCGAGAGCCGGGCCGTGCTGATCGATGAGACCGATCCGGAGATGCGGGCCTACGCCGAGGAAGAACTGGCCAAGCTCGATGCGCGCATCGTAACCGTCGAGGAAGACCTCAAGGTTCTGCTGCTGCCGAAAGATCCCAACGACGAGAAAAACGTGGTGCTCGAAATTCGCGCGGGAACTGGCGGCGATGAAGCCACGCTCTTCGTGGCCGAAGTCTTCCGCATGTACAACCGCTATGCCGAGACCCAGAAGTGGAAGGTGGAAGTGCTCTCCACTTCGGAGTCGGGCGTGGGCGGCCTGAAGGAAGTGATTGCGCTGATCGAAGGCGACCGAGTCTATTCGCGCCTGAAATATGAAAGCGGCGTGCATCGCGTGCAGCGCGTGCCCGCGACCGAGCAGCAGGGACGGGTACATACCTCGGCGATCACGGTTGCGGTCCTGCCCGAAGCCGAAGAAGTCGATGTCAAGATCGAAGCCAAAGACCTGCGCATCGACACATTCTGTTCTTCAGGACCCGGTGGACAGTCGGTGAATACGACTTATTCGGCGGTGCGAATCACGCACATTCCGACGAACACAGTGGTGAGCTGCCAGGATGAAAAGTCGCAGATCAAGAACCGCGAAAAAGGCATGCGCGTGCTGCGCTCGCGGCTGTACGAAGTCGAGATGCAGAAGCAGCAGGACGCGCTCGCCAAAGAACGCAAGCAGTTGGTGGGGTCGGGCGACCGCTCGGAGAAGATCCGAACCTACAATTTTCCCCAAAACCGGCTCACGGATCATCGCATCGGCTTCACCATTCACCAACTGGAACAGGTGATGGACGGCAAGCTGCAGCCGATCATCGACGCGCTAATCACCCACTATCAGGCAGAGAAGTTGAAGCATGAAACGGCCGGCGTGGTGTAAGGCAGTCGTTCGTCGATTGTCGTTGGTCGTTCGCAGAGCGGCACTTGGGTCAAAGCGTCGTGCGGCTCTTTAATTTTCTTCCTCTCTATTTTCTACGTGTCTCTGCGCCCCCCGTGGTGAAATAGGCTCGTGCAACTTCGCCAGTCTCTGAATCTAGCAATCGAGCGCCTGACTGCCGCGCAAGTTCCGTCTCCGCGCATGAACGCCGAACTCCTAATCATGTTCGCGCTCGATTGCGATCGCGCGTATCTCTATGCGCACCCAGAGCGCCAGCTCACGCCCGATGAAACCCACCGCTACGAAGAAGCTCTCGCACGTCGAGCCACCGGCGTCCCGGCGCAGTACATCACCGGGCATCAGGAGTTCTGGGGGCTGGATTTAATCGTGTCGCCGGCGGTGCTGATTCCTCGTCCCGAGACGGAGCATGTGGTAGAAGCGGTGCTGGAAATCGTCTCGCGAGTTGATTCAAAGCAAAAGCAAGAACAAAATCAAGAGCCGCGGACAGGAGTGTCCGCGCCACACAGGTTACGCATCCTCGATGTGGGCACTGGTTCGGGTGCGATCGCACTCGCTCTCGCAAGAGAACTGCCGATGGCCGAACTCCACGCAACCGACATCTCCCCGGAAGCACTGGAAGTCGCTCGGGCCAATGCCACACGGCACGAGCTTACTTCGCGCGTCGAGTTTCGCCTTGCAGATTTGCTGCAGGGATTCTCGCCCGCGTCGTTCGACTTTGTGGTTTCGAATCCACCCTACGTCGGCGAATCCGAAGAAGATACAGTGCAGCTCGAAGTCCGCAAGTTCGAGCCGCGCAATGCCGTGTTCGCCGGGCCAACCGGCCTCGAAGTCATCGAACGCCTGATCACGCAAGCACACGTGGTACTCAAGCCTGGCGGTTGGCTGGTATTCGAGATCAGCGGGGCGATTGCCGATCGAGTGTTGAGCCTGTTGTCGAGTTGGGACAAGGTAGCGATCAGGAACGATCTGCAAGGACTCCCACGGGTAGCCGTGGCGAGAAAAATCGATCCGTCCTAAGTCCCAGGGGCGAAGGTTTCCAAAGGGTTGAGTCCCCCGAAGACCGATTTTTTTATACCTACGATCTATTAGATTCATCAACTTAGAGGGGAATTCTCGCCAACTCTTTGGTTTTAAAGGACTTATTTGTAAAATATTCTGGAATAAGGACTTAGAAGAAGTAAGTTCAAGACGTTTCGATTTTTCCGCAAATGAGAACGGGGCGGAAGGTGGGACCCGCACTCTTCTATAGTTTTAGTACGCCTATAGTTCAATTGTAACAAACTCATCCGTAGTGACCCGACAACATCTCCGACTTTATTTTCCTTGTCTATTCATCGACTTACCGGGAAAATTGTCGAAACGGGGGGTTGACAAGATTTCCCGGCAATCTCGCGTTTCGGGCTGCGGGTTGATTCTCGTTTTCTACGGCGGCTGAGCCGGGAACACGGGCTTGAGAACTGCCCGGGTTACCCTCAAAACCAACAAGATCAAGAGCCGCGGGCGGGGGCGCCCGCGCTACACCGAGATCAAGAGCCCCGGACAGGAGTGTCCGCGCCACACCGTCAGTCCTAAAATGTCACCCGCACGCCGAGCTGTGCCGCGAACGGAATTCCCACCGTGGTGCCGGGACCGAAGAAGTCTCCCAGCGCGCCCTCGGGTATCTCGAGCTGCTTCAGGCTGGTGATGGGCACGGCGGCCGCATCGGTGCAGGTTTCTGGGGTTCCGCCTGGACAATAAGTACTGACGACAGTCTGACCATTTGCGTTTGGTGTCGTCTCGTGCAGGGGCACCGGCAGCTGCACAACATTGACCGCATAATTTGCGCCGGGATTGTTGCGGTTGAAGACGTTGAAGAACTCGGCGAAGGGATTAATCTGCCAGCGCTCGCCTACGTTGAAGGGACGCGTGAAGCGCAGGTCCGACTGAATGTAAGGCGTGCCGCGAAAGATGTCCAGAGCCGTATACCTCCCCGGCGGCGGCTGGCCGCTGAACTGAACCCAGATGCGTCCGGTGTTGTCTGCGCTCGTGATGGTGATGGGACGCGCGCTCTCGACCTGAGTGATGGTGCTCAATTCAAAACCGCCGGGAATGTGGACCGTCCCGGCGAGCACAAAGCGATCGCGAACGTCTTCGCCGGAGGGACCGTAATCGCCGGGTCCGAAAGCATCCAGCTTTCCAGCGTTCGGTAAATTTAATCCCTGCGGCACCTGGCAGACGCCGTCGACGTAGTCGAAGAGTTCGCCGAGCAGGCATCCCCAGGTCTGCGCCTTGGAGAGCTGATAGTTCGCGACCAGGCTGAAGCGCCGCATATTGCCTTGCAAATGCAACATCAGGGCGTTGTAGCTGGAGCGGTTGTCGGATTCGAACACATTAACGTTGGGCACAAAAGCTTCCTGATCTGTCGTGTCAGAAATCAGCGGGGAACTGATCGTTGCCGGGCCAGACGAGGTCGGGCTGCTGCTATAGGGGAACGCGCGGTAACCATGATTCCCCTGCTCATGCGTATAGTCGGCGCTGACCAGCCAGTGTTCATTGAAAGCGTGTTGCACTCCGCCCGTGATGTGGATCGCGTACGGCGTCTTGTAATTGGAGCCGACCAGATTTCCAGTCGCGCCTGAGCCGCCAGTCAGGCAGCCCGGCCCGGTGAGCGCATAAGTGGCTGGGGACGTTCCGCTGAATGTGCAGGTTCCCGATATTGCATTCGTATTGTTGACGCCCTGAAATGCCGTCGCCCATCCATTCTGCGCGAGATCGTCATAGTACATGCCAAAGCCGGCGCGAATCACGGTCTTCGCGCTGCTGCCGGGCGAGTAAGCAACTCCGAGGCGAGGCGCAATCTGCTTGTGGTAATCATGCGGCACGCTCGGCACAATCGGGATCTGCAGCGCCTGCAGCGTCTGATAGGCAGCGTTGTCGGCCTCGCTTCGTCCCGACCCGATCATGAGTCCCCAGGTGTTCTGATAGCGCAAGCCGTAGTTGACAGTCAGATGATGCGCCACGCGCCACGAGTCCTCGGCGTAGAGTCCAAGTCTTTGAACGTTCTGCGAAAAGGTTCCGTCGCCGGCGGGAGTGTAGGCGCAGCTTGAGCCGTCCGAAGCAGTGAAGTTGATGCATTGTGGGGTGAAGGTTCCAAACACCCCGGGATTCTGCAAGTAATAGGTTGGGTCATTGATGTACTTCGCAAGAGTCTCCGCCGTCGAGGCAAACGCGCCGCTCAGCACGGGTTCGTGAATGAAATCGACTCCGAACTTGAGCGCGTGGCTTCCGGCAATGTGGGTCAGGTCGTAGCGAAACTGGTATTTGTCCTGATTGCGCAGGTCGGGGAAAAGAGTGATAGGAGTGGCGAACTGGTTGTCGCCGAAAGTTTCGAATCCGGAAATCGTCAACGCGGTGGAGCTGAAAGGAAACGCCAGCGCGAAGCCCAGATCCGAGTTACGCGTCTGGGTAAGGTGCAACAGGCTGGCGCCGAGAACCAGATTCCCGAGCCAGGTCGGACTGAAAGTATACGTATTGCTGATCACAGCGTTCCAGTAGTTGTTGTGAGTGGTAAGTCCGGTGGAAGGCAGCGTCCCTTGCTCCACCAGCGCGTTGTGACTCAGGTAGGTATCTTCGGAAGTCCGCAGAAACCATTGCGACTTAGGAGACTGGGCCCAGTCAAAACGTACCGACCCAAGATAATCGCGGAACGGGATGGGAACGGTGGCGGGAACGGCAATGGAAGGGACGCCGGAAATCAAGCCGTCCGCCGCCAACTGCGCCAGCGCATCGAATTGCTGCGTGCTGGCCGGGCTATAGGCGATGCTGGCGTCTTCATGCACATTCTCGAATGAGGTGAAGAACCACACTTTGTTCTTCGCAATAGGACCACCGAGTGTACCTACATAGTTCTGGCGCGAGAACGGTTGCTTGGGATTGGGCGCCGGATTCTCAATCGGGAAGCGGGCGTTGAGCTGGGCTGCACGCTCGTAGAAAGCTGCGTCGCCGTGCCAATCGTTGGTGCCGTGCTTGGTGGTGATCACGACCGAGCCGGCCGTGGTCCAACCGGTGTCAGCATCCTCATTCGAAGTGCGGACGGCAAATTCCAGAAGACCGTCGGGTGAAAAGTTTTGCAGGAAGCCGCCGATCCAGTCGTCGGAGTTATCCGCGCCGTCCACTGACAGTTCATTGTTCAAGCCAGAACTTCCGCCGGTAGAAACGGCAGTGATGCGTGCCTTGGTCGGATCGGAAGGCTCGACGGGTTCAGTTCCTGGCACCAGATAAGCAATGTTGGCGAAGCTGCGGGCCGGGAGTGGAAGAGATTCCAGGTCATGGCTGCCAACTACGCCCCCATGCACCGCGCTCGAAGTGTCAATCGTTTCGGTCGTGATCGAGGAAGTGTTCCCCTCCACATTCACCGTCTGGCGCTCGCTTTCGAGTTTGAGCGTGACGGCGATATCGCGCACCACGCTGACTGCGATATCCACATTGGCAGTGGCCTGGGCAAAACCTTTGGCCGTCACGGTGACGCTGTAGGAGCCGGGCTGCAGGCCCTCAATGCGGAACTCTCCGCGATCGTTTGCCGTTGCCTCGCGGGAGATGGAAGATCCGTTTGATTGCACGACGACCCGGGCACCCGCCACTCGCGCAGCGCTTGCGTCCTGAATTTCTCCGCGAAGGCCTCCATTCGAATTCTGGGCGCGCATGAGCGAAGGGACTGAGACTGAGATCAGGAGTATCACCGCGCTAATCAATGCCTTAGAACTGGATCTGCGTTGATTAGAAAATAAGAAACTGACGAGCATGGAACCATCCGCGAACAAGGGATTGCCGCTGCAACGAAAAACGACCACGCAGCTAAGCAGACTAGTTCAACGAGAGTATCGGGGGCGCACCTTCTACTACCAGCGCTAGTGCGCAACGGATGCCGATAGCAAGTATTGTGAAAGGCAGCGAGAAGCTAGCGCACAAGCCATTCTGTAGCTTCATGCGTCAGAGCCAGAGCGTGGCCGTAGGTGATAAAGACGCACGACAGAGTCACCAGAGCGAGAGGAATCAAGTGCCATGAGCGAAGTCTCGTCGGTTGCGCTTTGCCGGCTTCATCCCAGGCAAGCAGACGAGCTACGCGCGCGCCGACGGAGCCGGTTACAAAGCCCACGGTGCAGAACGGAGCAGCCTCGACCGGAAGCAGACGGGAGAGCTTGACCAGGGCCGCAGCCAGATTAATGGCGTCGTCCAGATTCAAAACCGCCGCATCATCGGCGGCCAGTTCGGCGGCGTAGGACCACGCACTCTCCAGCGTGGCCATGCCGGGGAAGGGACAAAAGCGGAAGACGAGTTTTGTCAGGTTGTCTCGAGTGTGCATGTGCGCATGTTCATGCCTCAGCGCAATCTGGAGTTCGTCACGAGTCAGAACCGCAACCGTCGATTCTGAAACCAGAACCCTCGGCCTGCGAACACCCACCAGCGTAAGCGGCGGAGCCTCGCCACTGGACCGAAACACCACGCTCTGTGGATCGGCATCCAGAGGGGTTGCGCCTTCCAGCCAGCGCGCCACCACGCGGGAAGCTTTAGTATGGGCGCCGATGACGCGGTAGCAGCCCCAGGTAATCAGCGCAAGCGCGCAAATGCCGAAGACAAGCGGCATCGTGCCCAGTCCCTCGTCAATCGAACGGGGTTCCAGTAACTGAAACGACGGCACAACAAAAGCGAAAGTAATGATGACGGAAGCCGCTAAGGGGAGAATCCGCAGTGTGAATAGCAACGCGGCCGTGCTCTGTTGCGTCACACGCAACACCTTCAGCGAGCGCCATCCGACCGCCACCAGCGCCGATAATAAACAGTAGGACAGAACGAAGAAGGTGAGCGAGACGGCTGTTTCGCGGAGAGCGAACATTAGCGTTACTCCCGGTCCTTGTTTGCCGGGTTATTGGTTTCCTGGTTCTGGAGTTCGCGGCGTTTGCGTTCGACCAGGAGCTGGAGCTCATCGAGGAGTTGCGCGTCATGGGTACTGAGCGCTTCCACCAGATACGAGAGGGGCAGCGAGGAGGCGTCGGCAGATCCCAGCAATTGGCGTATGCTCTCCACCGCTGTGACTCGTTGGAGTTCTTCGTGGGTGTGGCGCGGAGTATAGCGGAACGCCCTGCCTTCGGGCACGCGGTCGAGCAGGCCTTTCTTGTAGAGACGGTCGACGGTGGTCATCACCGTGGTATAAGCCTGATGAATCTTGCCATCCGCGAGCAGTTCGCGAACCGTCGCGCTGCCCTGGGACCATAGCTTCTGCAGCAACTGCTGCTCGAAAGGGCCCAGTTGGGGCCTGGTATCTGATCCGAAAATTGAAAAAGGCTTCGTCATTCCGATTGAGTCTGCCAGGTGCTCGCGACTCAAGGTCGTTCGCCGAAAAGAATACCATTCGGCAAGGTTCGTTGCACCCTCATTTATGGAAGCCTGGAAGATTTCGGCCTCATTTCGCCTGACTTGATAGAATCAAAAGGAAATGCTTTTGCCGTTCGTCCGCGAAATATTCGCGGAAGTGGAACAATTACCTGGCTTCACGCGCGTCGCCTCCCATCTGCGGGAGAGCGCGGGGCGGATGAGTGTCACTGGACTATCCTCGGCGGCCAAAGCACTGATCATTGTTTTATTGCGGCGTACGGTCGATCGTCCGTTTGTGCTGGTGGTGGCCGACAATCGCGCTGCCGAAGAACTGCTGCCGGTGCTGCGCGCGTTCTGCGAACTGACGGGGGCGGCTGATCCGGACTCGGTCATCAACCTTCCGGCGCGCGATGTGCTGCCCTTTCAGAATTTATCGCCGCATCCTGAAATTCAGGAAGAGCGCGCCACGGCGTTATGGAAGATCGCCACGGGCCGAGCCGCAATCGTAATTTCGCCCGTGACCGCGACTACAATTCTGCTTCGTTCTCCCGAGTACTACGCTGACCTGGCGCGGGTTCTGCGTCGCGGTGAGATCTTCGACCTGGAGAAGCTTCTCGAGCACTTAAACACGGTCGGCTACAGCTCGACCGATGTGGTCGAGATGCCAGGGCAGTATGCGGCTCGCGGCGGCATTCTCGACGTTTATTCGCCGGAAGCGGATCGTCCGGTGCGCGTCGAGTTTTTTGGCGATGAAATCGAATCGATGCGGAAGTTCGACCCGGCGAGTCAGCGGTCTTCGAATCCGGTCGATGAAACTTTGCTTCTCCCCTTGACGGAAACGCCGGTCACGGAAGAACTGCTCGGTTCGATCAACGCGCGGCTCTCCGGGAAACGCATCACGGGCTCGGCAGACATTGTGGAGCAAGCAACACGCGATTCGGGAGCGGGAGTTTTTCCGGGGTGGGAGTTTTACGCTCCGGTGGCGGGCGCCGACCGCAGCGTTTTCGGGCTGCTTCCGGAAGCGCGGGTGATTCTTGATGAGCCCGAAGCGCTGGCGATGGAACTCGACAAAGTCTGGGCCCGCATTGAAGAAGCGCACGAGCGCAGCGGAGTGGGGAATCTGGTTCGTCCTGCCGACCTTTATCTCACGCCGGAAAGTTGGCGGGAAAAGACGGCGGAGCTCGCCGGAGCCGATTTCGAATATCTGGCGATGGCGCGCGAGGGCAGAGCCGAAGCGGCATTTCTTTCGCAACCCGCCTCGCGCTTTCACGGCGCCGTACCCGCCATAATCGAAGAGGTTCAGAAGCTGATCGGCAGCGGCACGCAAGTGATTCTCGCCGTCCCCAACACGGGAGAAGTCGAGCGCCTCGCCGATATGTTCACCGAGTACAACGCTTCGTATCGTCTGGGGATCCGCACGCGCAGCGGAGAAAGCTATGCGGACGAAACTTCCTACTTTGCCGGCGACGTTCTCAGCACCACGCTGCTCAAGGCTTATCTTCCCGACGGTTTCGTTTTACCGGAAGCGCATTTGGCGATTTTTGGGGCGCGCGATTTGTTCGACGAATCGGACCTGGCGGCGGCGCGGCCGCAGCGACAGAAGTCGAAAGTCTCGGCGTTCCTGTCGGACTTCCGCGATTTGCAGGTCGGCGATTACGTCGTCCACGTGGAACATGGCATCGGGCAGTATCAGGGATTGAAGGAAATCAACCAGGGCGACGGCACCGCGGAATTCATGGTGCTCGAGTATGCCGATGCTGCGCGGCTGTATGTTCCGCTGACTCGCCTGGACCTGGTACAGAAATATCGTTCGTCGGAAGGCGCAAAGCCTGTCCTGAATCACCTCGGCACCGCTGCCTGGGGTAAGACCAAGACCCGCGTGCGCAACGCGATGAAAGATATGACCGACGAGTTGGTCAAGCTCTATGCGCAGCGGCAGGCCGCGCGCGGTCACGTCTTTCCGGCCGACACCGAATGGATGAAGGAGTTCGAAGATTCGTTTGAATACAACGAGACCGACGACCAGGCACAGGCCATCGCCGACGTGAAGCGCGACATGGAATCCCAGCTTCCGATGGATCGGCTGCTGTGCGGCGACGTTGGTTATGGCAAAACTGAAGTGGCGATGCGTGCCGCTTTCAAGGCCCTGAGCGACAACAAGCAGGTCGCCGTGCTCGCGCCCACCACTGTGCTCGCGTTCCAGCATTATGAAACTTTCAAGCAACGGTTCGCGCCCTTCCCGCTCACCGTCGAAATGATCAGCCGCTTCCGCACACCGAAGCAGGTCAAAGAAATTTTGCAGAGGGTGGAAACTGGCAAAGTGGACATCCTGATCGGCACCCACCGCCTGCTCTCCAAGGATGTGAAGTTCGCCGATCTCGGCCTGCTTGTCGTGGACGAGGAACAGCGCTTTGGCGTTCGCCACAAAGAACGCATCAAGCAAATACGCACCGAAGTCGACGTGCTCACCATGTCGGCGACGCCGATCCCGCGCACGCTGCATATGTCGCTGGTGGGACTGCGCGACATGAGCGTGATCGAAACGCCGCCCAAGGATCGCATGGCAATTCAGACCGTGGTCGCGAATTGGGACGAAAAGCTTATCCAGTCCGCGATTGAACAGGAACTCGAACGCGGTGGCCAGGTTTATTTCGTCCACAATCGCGTCGACACGATCTGGGAGATCGCGGCCAAGATTCAGGCGATGGTTCCGAATGCCCGCATCGCCGTGGGCCATGGGCAGATGGGCGAAGGGGAGTTGGAAAAAGTGATGCTGATATTTATGCATCACGAAGCCGACATCCTGGTCTCGACCACGATTATTGAGAACGGCCTCGACATCCCGCTGTGCAACACCATCATCATCAATCGGGCGGACCGGCTGGGCTTGTCCGAACTTTATCAGCTTCGCGGACGCGTCGGCCGCTCCAACCGGCGCGCCTACGCGTACCTGCTTTTGCCGGCCGAAATCGAGTTGACACCCATCGCCCGCCGCCGCCTTGCCGCGCTCAAGGAGTTTTCCGATCTTGGCGCCGGATTCAAGATTGCGGCCCTTGATCTTGAACTTCGGGGCGCGGGAAATCTCCTGGGTGGAGAGCAGAGCGGCCACATCGAAGCGATCGGATTCGAACTTTATACGCAGATGCTGGAACGCGCTGTGCGCGAGATGAAGGGCGAGGCCGGCGTTGAAGTCACGGAAATTCAGCTCAATCTCGGTCTCAACATTCGAATTCCGTCCGACTACATCAAGGAAGAGAATCAGCGCTTGCGGATGTACAAACGTGTCGCCGGAGTCGAGACGGAAACGCAGTTGCACGACGTGCGTTCGGAGCTGATCGATCGCTATGGAGAGACGCCCAGGGCTGTCCGCAATCTGCTGGAGTATGCCGCGCTGAAACTTCAGGCAATGCGGGTCGGGGCGACTGCCATTGAACGCAAGCGCGAATTCATGCACATCAAGTTCAGTCCGAATGCCTTGATTGATCCGGGTAAACTGGCGCGCTTTGTAGCGTCGCAGCGCGGCACACAATTTACTCCGGAGGGGACACTGAAGTTCTCGATAAAAATCGATAGCGCCGAAGGCATCCTGCAAACCCTGCGCGATCTGCTGGAAGAGCTGGAAGCGCGCGAAGAAGCAGTGCGCCAATTATGAATGCCCGCGACTACAATGAGTCGAAATGAAGCCGACGCAAGAACGACGAACGGATAGCGACCGCCGCAAGAACCGGAAAGTCCGCAAAGCGATTTTCCCCGCCGCCGGATTGGGTACCCGTTTTCTTCCGGCCACCAAAGCTCAGCCGAAAGAGATGCTGCCGCTGGTCGATAAACCTATCATCCAGTATGGAGTAGAAGAGGCCCTGGCCGCGGGATGCGACCAGATCATCATCATTACCGGACGCGGCAAGAGCGCGATCGAAGATCATTTCGACGTCAGCTACGAACTCGAGAAGATGCTCGAGGAAAAAGGCAAAGGTGATCTGCTCGAGATTGTGCGCCACATCTCGGACATGATCCATGTGGCCTATGTGCGTCAGAAGGAAGCGCTCGGCCTCGGCCACGCCGTGCTCACCGCGCGCGAACTCGTCGGCAACGAACCGTTTGCCACGCTGCTCGCCGATGACGTTATCGATGCGAAGATTCCGTGTCTCAAGCAACTGATGGACGTTTTTGACGAAAAACAGAGTTCGGTGATTGCCACCCAGGTAGTCGACGGGCCGGCGATTTCTTCTTATGGCGTGCTGAAGGCGAAAGAGGTCGCGGGCTCCGGAGGCAGACTCTACGAAGTTCTCGATCTGGTGGAGAAGCCAAAGTTTGCCGATGCGCCTTCAAATCTGGCAGTGATAGGACGTTACATTCTGACGCCGACGATCTTCGAAACACTTTCCGACATCAAGCCGGGTGCGGGCGGCGAGTTGCAACTTACGGACGGGCTGCGTGGACTGCTGCAACGCGAGAAGTTGTACGCCTACGTCTATGAAGGACGGCGTCACGATACGGGTGACAAACTCGGCTTCCTGAAAGCGACTGTGGAGTTTGCGCTGAAACGCGACGATCTGGGCGGCGAGTTTCGAGAGTATCTTAAAACTTTGAAGCTGTGAGCGATATCAGAGTGCAACAAATCTTTATTTGCTGATGGCTCACTCTCTGAAAGTATCTTTGAAAGTCGCTTGCATCTTCTTTGATTTCTCTTCCACGCCGCGCGCCAGCTTCTCTTTGTGAACTTCCAATTTCTTCGCGATCGATTTGTCAGCCACGGCAATAATCTGTGCGGCAAGAATGCCCGCATTCGTCGCACCGGGCCTGCCGATGGCGACGGTTGCTACCGGAATACCTGCCGGCATTTGCACGATCGCGAGAAGAGAATCCATTCCTTGCAGGGAGGTGGAAGGGATCGGAACGCCGATGACCGGCAACGTTGTATGCGCCGCGATTACGCCGGCAAGGTGCGCCGCTCCGCCCGCGCCCGCGATAATCACTTGAATGCCGCGTCCGACGGCCTTCCGCGCATAGTCTGCGGTGCGATCCGGCGAGCGATGGGCAGACGTTACGTCCATCTCATAGGAGATCCCGAATTCATCGAGAGCTTTTCCGGCTTCGCGCATGATCTCCAGGTCGGAGTCACTGCCCATGACGATTGAAACAAGTGGCTTGCTCATAATTTCGTTTGCACCCTAATCCATCAAAGTTATTCGCTTCGCTCCGCATGACAATTCAAATTTGTTTCAGCGCTCTTGCCGCAATATCTTTGCGATAGTGCGCGCCGTCGAATCCGATCTTTGCGCATGCTTCATAAACGCGCTGCACCGCCGTCTCTAACTCCGAATCTCGTGCCGTCACGCCGAGCACGCGTCCGCCGGAAGTGTAGAAAGCGCCGTCACGTTTCGATGTGCCGGCGTGAAAAACTTTTACGCCGTCCAACTTGGCTGCATCTTCCAGGCCGCTAATTCTCTTGCCCGCCTCGTAGGCCCCCGGATAACCGCCCGAAGCCATCACCACACATACCGCCGCATCGTTCGACCACTTGAAGTCGCCGTCGCTGGTGCGCCCGTCGATCGACGCTTCCATCGCCTCAACCAAATCGCTTTCCAGGCGCATCAGGATTGGCTGTGTCTCCGGGTCGCCGAAGCGGCAGTTGAATTCGAGCACCATGGGGCCGCGCACAGTCATCATCAGGCCGCAATAGAGAACGCCTTTATACTCCGCCCCCTCGGCTTTCATGCCGGCAACGACGGGCCGCGCAATGTGCGCGACGAGCCAATCGCGCATCTGGTCGTCCACGATGGTACGAGCGGTGTAGGCTCCCATGCCGCCGGTGTTTGGGCCGGTATCGCCGTCGCCCACGCGCTTATGATCCTGCGCGGCGACCAACGGGGCCACCCGCTCGCCATCGCTGACAACCAGAAACGAGAGTTCGTCCCCCTGGAGAAACTCTTCAAGCACCACACGCGATCCGGCGTCGCCAACCATCCTGCCGCTGAGCATTTCATTGGCTACGGATGAGGCTTCGGCTTTGCTACTGGCGATGACCACGCCCTTGCCGGCAGCCAGGCCGTCGGCCTTCACCACGATGGGAGTATGGAAGTGCGGCAGCGCATCGCGCACCTGTTCCGAAGAATCGCAGATCGCATAATGCGCCGTGGGAATGCGGTGGCGTTGCAGAAATTCCTTGGCAAAGCTCTTGCTGGTTTCAAGTTGCGCGGCGGCTCGGGTCGGACCGAACGTACGCCAGCCTCGTCGCGTGAATTCGTCCACCACCCCCAGCATCAGCGGCAATTCCGGCCCTACGATCGTGAGGTCCGGCTGGATCCGATTCGCGAGCGCGATCATTGAATCAAGGCTTTTTACGTCGACTGCTACGCACTCGGCCTCGTCCGCGATTCCGCCGTTGCCCGGCGCACAGTAGATTTTCGTGACCCGCGGAGACTGGCTGAGCTTCCACACCAGGGCGTGTTCACGTCCTCCGCTGCCTATGACGAGGATTTTCATAGTTGAAACTTTGTTGAGACCCTCAAGGTTAGGGGCGGGAGAAGATCATGTCAAACGGGCGGCCGGCGCCTGGAGTACCGTTCGAAGAAATCAGCAATTAACTGCACTTAACGCTTCGCCGTATAATATGGTTCACGTGATCACAGTTTCCAAAGAGGACTACCTGAAAGCGATTCTCGAGGCCGAGAGCGAAGGGGAAACTGTCATTTCGGCGACGCTCGCGCACTGGCTCAAAGTATCGCCGCCAGCCGTAACCATGGCCGTGCGTCGGTTGAAGAAAGACGGCCTGGTGCGCGTCAATGCCGACGGACGCATTCGCCTGGCCGCTGCCGGACGCAAGATTGCCCGTAAGCTGACGCTTCGCCACCACTTGATTGAGCGCATGCTCGCCGAGATTTTCGGAATGGAATGGTACAAAGTACACGACGAAGCGGAACGCCTCGAACACGCGGTCTCGCCTGATTTTGAGGCCAGGCTGCTCGCCAAGCTCGGGCGCGGCGTGGCGTGTCCGCACGGCAATCTGACGGAACTGGAAAGTCTCGCCAGCCGCCGCCGGCGTGGCCTGCTTCTGCTGGCGCAGGCCGAACCAGGGAAAAACTTTCAGGTCAGTGGCATTTATGAACGGGATCGCCGGCTGCTTGAGTTTCTGGAACAGCGCGGCATCCGGCCCGGCGCCAAAGTTCATGTCGCGCATCGCAATTACGACCATACGCTGACCTTGACCACGGGGGCTGGACACGTTTCCCTCGGTGTATCGGCCGCGGAAAAGGTCTGGGTCAAACCGGCGGACGGGAAAGCCGTATCCAAAGGCTGACGGGCTCGCTCCCCAAATTGCGTCTTACATTCGGAAAGCCCCATATTCCGCCCTTCAGGAAAGTAATTAACCGTAGTTTATGTTTCAATGTATACTTGCGCTAATGTCCGAGCGGGCGTCATCGTCCTGCCTCCCTTTCGCACTGCATCCGATTGATTGAATGAAGCTGAATGAATGAAGGAAAGACAACGTCGGAGCCGCGAGGGTTAAGCGCATCCCAATCCTCTGTCGTCATCACGCATGAGGACATCGATCGCGCGCACGATCGCGAACAAGTTTCGGCGACGCGAGCGCGGCGCGGATTCCGGCCGCGGTTGCGGTTGTTCTGGTTGCTCATTGGCCCCGGCATCCTGGTCATGCTCGGGGAAAATGATGGTCCCAGCATGCTGTCGTATGCGGCCACTGGGGCTCGGTTCGGCATTGGCTTCTTCGTGCCCATCCTGGTGCTCACATTTCTTATGGCTTGCGTGGTGCAGGAGATGACCGTGCGTTTAGGCGCGGCCACTCATCGCGGACACGCCGAGTTGATCTTCGATCGCTTCGGTCCGTTCTGGGGTTGGTTCTCGATGATCGACCTCATGGTGGGAAACTTTTTGACGCTAGTCACAGAGTTTATCGCCATCCGCGCCGGTCTCGGATTCTTCGGCGTGCGGCCGACGGTTGCCGTTGTGGGTGCACTGTTGGTGCTCTCCGTCGCGCTCATGACTCATCGGTATTGGACCTGGGAACGGATCATATTAGGCGCTGCCATGTTCAACCTGGTGTTTGTGCCGGTGGCGCTGCTCACCCATCCGCATTGGGGAACAGTGGGCCGCGCGTTGCTGACCTGGAAACCGCTGCCTGGCGGGCTCACGCAGGAGACAGTTTTGATCCTGCTGGCGCTTATCGGAGCGACCGTCACCCCGTGGATGCTTTTTTTTCAGCAAAGCGCGATTGCCGACAAAGGGCTCACCATCAACGACATTCGAATGGGGCGCATTGACACGGCGCTGGGCGCAGCTTTGGCGACCGTTGCCGCGCTGGCGACGATGCTGGCGACGGCTCCGCTGTTCACGCACCACATGGCGGCCGCGAACTTCGAAGCCGCCGAATTTGCCCAGGCGCTGCAGCCTTTCGTTGGATATTGGGGCGCGGCACTTTTCGCGCTGGGAATGTTCGAGGCAGGGATGGTCGCGGCAATTACGATTTCGACTTCATCCGCGTACGCTTTTGGAGAAGTGGCGCGGCGCCCCCACAGTTTGAATCTCCCCTTCAGAGAGGGCAAGTCGTTCTATCTCGTTCTGCTGGTCGAAGCGATTGCCGCTGCGGGGTTGGTCCTGATTCCGGGAATCCCGCTCGTTTACATCGTGCTCTTGGTGAATGTGATCGCCGTTCTGGCAATGCCTCCGGCGCTGCTTTTTCTTTACATGCTGGTGAACGATCGTGAAATCATGGGCGAACTGGTGAGTCCGATGTGGGCGAATGTATTAGCGCTCGGGGTCGTGATCATACTGATCGGCGCAGGCCTCTTGTTTGGAGTCAGTGTGATTGCGCCCGATGCACTGGCGTTGGTTGGAGGCAGGTAGATGGCAAAAGAGTTTGATTCCACTCCCGACGCTGATCTGAGCCGCGAAGAATTCACTTCGGTGATGACCGCATTGGAGCCTGATCAGATCATTTCCACCAAGGAACACCATCATTGTCCGCGGCGGCGCCTCACGCGGACGGAGATGATTCTTTTCTGGGCGCTCAGGATATACCTGGTCTTCATGGTCGGCGTGGTGGTCTATCAGATCTGGACGAGCGTGCGATGAAATCCTGAACCACCAAGGGCACGAAGGATCACGAAGGCTTTTTGGCCTCAGATGTTTCCTTCGTGTACCTTCGTGGCCTTGGTGGTTCACGATTTCGCAAATTGCGCCACTGCCCAGCCATCCCCACACGAACTTTGAAACGAATTACACTAGTGAGTTACCAGTCTTTATTGGGCACGGCCCTGTGCCGGAGCTTGTGAAGGAAGATCATCATGTCATCGAATAGTTTTGGCGCCCGCGCAACATTCAAAGTCGGCAACAAAGAATACGAGATCTACCGGCTCGACGCTCTCGACAAGCAAGGCATCTCCACCCGGCACCTGCCGTTTTCGCTGCGCATTCTGCTGGAGAATCTGCTCCGCACCGAAGATGGGCGCAATGTGACCAAGCAGGAGATTCGGGCGCTCGCGGCGTGGAATAAGAAATCAAAGCCGGAGAAGGAAATTGCCTTCACGCCCAGCCGTGTTCTGCTGCAGGATTTCACTGGCGTTCCGGCGGTGGTAGATCTTGCCGCCATGCGCGACGCCATGAAGCGACTGGGAGGCGACCCCAGGCTCATCAATCCGCTGCAGCCGGCCGAACTGGTGATTGATCACTCGGTGCAGGTCGACGAATTCGGATCCGCCAAAGCGTTCGATGTGAACGCGCTGCTCGAATTCCAGCGCAATAAGGAACGCTATGCGTTTTTGCGCTGGGGCCAGACGGGTTTCCGCAATCTTGCCATCGTGCCGCCGGACACCGGCATCGTTCACCAGGTCAACCTCGAGTATCTGGCGCGCGTGGTGTTTGTACATGAAGAGGGCGGGAAGCGCATCGCTTATCCTGACACGCTCGTCGGCACCGACTCGCACACGACGATGGTCAACGGGCTTGGCGTGCTGGGCTGGGGCGTAGGCGGCATCGAAGCTGAGGCCGCTATGCTCGGGCAGCCCGTCTCCATGCTGATCCCGCTCGTGGTCGGCGTGAAGCTCACCGGGCGCTTGCGCGAAGGCGCCACCGCGACCGACCTCGTTCTTACCATCACCGAGATGCTGCGCAAGCACGGTGTTGTCGGCAAATTCGTCGAATACTTTGGCCCCGGCCTGCAGGACTTGCCGCTCGCGGATCGCGCCACCATCGCCAATATGGCTCCCGAATACGGCGCCACCTGCGGCATCTTCCCGATCGACAAGGAAAGCCTGCGCTACCTGAAACTCACCGGCCGCAGCGACGAGCAGATCGCGCTGGTTGAAGCCTATGCCCGCGAGCAGGGACTTTTCCATGATGCTAAGACGGCCGAAGCTGAATACTCCGAGCTGTTGAGTCTTGATCTTGCCACCGTCGAGTCGAGTCTCGCGGGACCGAAGCGGCCGCAGGATCGCGTCGTGCTTTCCCAGGCGCGGGAATCGTTTGCCCAGGCGTTGCCTTCACTGATAAAGCCGAAGCCCCAGGCTGCTGCCGCTACTCCGGCCGAGAGTGCCGTCGCCAAACAGGTCAATCGTTGGGAGCAGGAGGGTGGAAGTCCGACCTCCGTTGGTGTCGAAGACCCGAACGTCCACGAACATGTTTCGACCAACGGACACGCGCTGCGGCACGGCAGTGTGGTGATTGCCGCGATCACCAGTTGCACGAACACGTCGAACCCATCCGTGATGCTGGCCGCGGGGCTGCTGGCGAAAAAAGCCGTGGAGCGCGGTCTCGAAGTGCCCGCGACGGTCAAAACTTCGCTCGCTCCCGGATCGAAAGTTGTGCTCGACTATCTCGAAAAAGCCGGTCTGATGCCGTTTCTGGAGAAGCTGAAATTCAACATTGTCGGCTACGGCTGCACCACCTGCATCGGAAATTCCGGCCCGCTACCGGTTGAAGTTGCGAAAGAAATTGACGAGAAAAATCTGGTGGTTGCTTCTGTGCTCTCCGGTAACCGCAACTTTGAGGGCCGGATCAATTCCGAGGTCCGCGCGAATTATCTGATGTCGCCGCCTCTGGTGGTCGCCTTCGCGCTCGCCGGGCGCATCGATGTTGATCTCCGCAAAGACCCTGTCGGCAAAGGCAAAGATGGCAAGCCGGTCTATCTCGCCGACATCTGGCCCTCTCAGCAGGAAGTCGAACAGGCGATGGCGACCGCAATCACATCCGAGATGTTTCGCAAGAGCTACGCCGAGGTGTACTCGGGAGACGAGCGCTGGCGCGGCCTGTCGGTTCCGAAGGGCGAGACTTACGCCTGGGAAAAAGATTCCACGTACATTCGGCAGGCGCCGTACTTCGATGACATGGCGCTCAAGCCGTCCGCCATCGAGGATATCAAGGGTGCGCGCGTGCTGGCCGTTCTTGGCGACAGCGTCACCACCGACCACATCTCGCCCGCCGGTTCCATTAAAAAAGATGGCCCGGCTGGTAAGTATTTAATTGCTCACGGCGTGCAGCCGGCGGATTTCAACTCTTATGGTTCGCGTCGCGGCAATCACGAAGTCATGGTGCGCGGAACGTTTGCCAACGTCCGCCTCCGCAACAAAATGGTGAACACCGAAGGTGGATTCACTCGCCACCTGCCCGATGGAGTGGAGATGTCGATCTTCGACGCGTCGGAAAAGTACCGTGCCGAAAAAGTCCCTCTCGTGATTCTCGCGGGCAAGGAATATGGCTCGGGATCTTCGCGCGACTGGGCGGCCAAGGGACCGCTTCTGCTCGGGGTTCGCGCCGTGGTGGCGGAAAGCTACGAACGCATTCACCGCTCGAACCTTGTCGGCATGGGCATTTTGCCGCTGCAGTTCCTGCCCGGAGAAAATGCCGAGACATTGAAGTTGACCGGTCAGGAAGTGTTTGAGATCGCCGGGATTCGCGATGTGATCGAGAAATTCTCTTCCGGCCGCAGGATTACGGTGCGCGTGAGGGGCGGGAAGGCAGTGGAATTTCGGGCTGGCGAATTTCAGGCTATCGTTCGCATCGACACTCCGCAGGAAGCTCTCTACTACGCCAACGGAGGCATACTCCAGTACGTGCTGCGACAACTGCTGGCGGGAAAAGCGCAGCCGGAAGTGGTTACCGTTTAGCAAAGATCAGACGCAGTGGGTGCGCTACGTCTCCTCTTTGAGGGATGCGCCACTTCTCGCGTTTGAGAAGTCGCCCTACCACAGAGATGAACCCTGTTGGCGTATTCAACCTTAAACTACAGCGTTCTCTGTATGAACACTTTCGTCGGTACCGTCCCGAAATTTCATGGTCGAGAGGCTACGTTGTTTTGTATCGGACTGAAAACAAGGTTAATCCGGTTTTGGCACGCCTCTTGCATCTGACATAGCAGCGTCGGAGGATTGCTAATGCTGGCCCTAAACGTCGAAAAACTGAGCGATTTGACGGTGGTGGAGTGCAAAGGCAGGATTACTCGCAGCGACGATGTTTTCAAACTTCGCGATACGGTTATGGCGCAAAAGGCCGGCCGCACTATTGTGCTCGATCTTTCTGAAGTGCCAGTCATGGGAGGCGGCGGCCTGGGGATGCTCGTGTTTCTCGAGCACTGGGCACGTACCCAGCACATTCACCTGAAACTCTATGAGCCCTCCAAATCGATCGTGGAAGGACTCGTGCACAACCGCTCCATTCTAGATTTCGAGATTGCATCCTTCCATGAATTGATGGGCATCCTGGCGCACGGCGATAAGGGTCGATATAGCCTTGCTGCATAAGTACAAATAAAAAAAATGTCATCCTGAGCGAAGCGAAGGATCTGCGGTTTGCCGGCAGCAAACGTACAACTGGCTCGCTTCTCTTTCAAAGTGAGCCACTACTAGCATTCCGCTAGCATTCCGCGATTTGCAACTTCCTACCGCCTCACTCATCATTAAGTAATGCTTGATATTCGAAAGCGGAGTCAGGGCTTCATTTGCGCCGCGATTTGCCTTTGCGTTACCGCCCTGACTGCCCAAACCGACCTGGTCGGTGATGTTCGCGCACAATTGCAGCAGAACTCTTTTTCCGCGGCCGAGTCGGAACTCGGCTCTTACAAGAGTCGGCACGGTGTCACTCCGGAGTATCTCGAAGCGTTATCCTGGATGGCGCGGGGAGCAGCCGCGGCGAGCCGGTGGGACCAAGCTATTTCCTATGCCAGCGAAACACGCACCCTGGTTGAGCAGCAACTGGCGACGAGCAAGGGGAAACTCGACGCCGAACCTCATCTCCCCATCGCCCTCGGCGCTGCTTACGAAGTTCTCGCCCAGGCGACGGCGGAAAAAGGACAGCATGCAAAAGCGGTCACCCTGCTGCAATCGGCTTTGGCGCGTTACGGAAATGCATCCATTCGAGCGCGTCTCCAGAAAAACCTCAATCTACTGGCTCTGGTTGGTCAACCTGCGCCGCCCCTGCAAGAAACGCAGTATCTCGGACCGAAGCCGCCAGCTCTGGCGTCGCTGAAGGGCTCGCCCGTTCTCTTGTTCTTCTGGGCTCATTGGTGTGTGGACTGCAAAGCCGAAGTCCCCGTTATCGCCCGCTTGCGCCAGGAGTTCGCTCCCGAGGGGCTGGTTGTCATCGGCCCGACCCAACTTTACGGCTACGCTGCGCAAGGGGCCGATGCCGCACCCGAACAAGAGCGCGCGTACATCGAATCCGTCCGCGCCAGATATTACTCCAGCTTGCAGGACATGCCTGTTCCGTTGAGCAAACAGAACTTCAATGCTTACGGAGCGAGTACCACGCCAACTCTGGTTGTCCTGAATCGCGCCGGGCAAGTGGCAATGTATCATCCAGGTGCGCTTTCGTATGACGAACTGCGATCCGCTGTGCAGAAGGCGGTTGCTCGCTGAACAGCGCGATGCGTTGACGAGAGCGGAAAATATGGATCGAAGCACATTGCTCGGAATGTCCACCGGGGCCGGGTTGATGTTCGGCTTTGGAGTCATCTGGTTGCTGCTCGGGTTGTTTCGCGGACGTCCCTCGCCCTCCTGGCTGCGAATTACGCTGCTATGCCTGGGCATCGCTTTGGGGGCAGCCATCGCAACCCTTGCCGTGCGTGCGTCAAGCGTTCCGCGCAACGCATCCCCGGCGACTCCGCAGCAGACCGTCACCAACCGGCAGGTCGCGCTGCATTTCTATGTGATTTGCGGCATCGAGTTGGCCGCGATCTTTCTGGCAGTGGTCGCTCTAAGAGCGATCCATTATCCCGATTACATTTTGTGCGGCATCGCCTTCATTGTCGGCGTTCATTTTTTCCCGCTGGCGGCATTGTTTAGACTGCCCCTCTTCTATGGGACAGCGTTGGTTGGGAGCGCGATCGGCTTGATCGGATTTTTCATGACCGATGCCGTTCTCCGCCAAAAAGTCGTGGGGATATCGTTCGGCTTACTGCTGTGGGCGACCGCAGCCTGGATTTCATGGATAGGGCTCGCCGCGCCTCGAATCGTGCGCATGCCCCTGATGTGAACGACATAAAGTCCACTCTTGAAGTCAGCCTGAAGTCAGCGCGAACTAGAGCGCCGCGGCCTGCTCGCGTCGCCGGCCCTGGATCTCGATATATACATTGATCAGCGAAACGGCCGCTGGCGTCACGCCGGGAATGCGCGAAGCTTGACCCAGAGTCTGTGGAACCACATTCCCGAGCTTCTCCTGCATTTCGCGCGACAATCCGCTGACCGCCCGGTAATCGAACCAATGGGGAATGTGGCGCTGCTCGGCTTTCTTCAGCCGTTCGATGGCGCGCTGCTGTTGATCGAGGTATCCAGCATACTTAATTTCGGTTTCGACGGACTTGAGTTCGTTGCGGATTTCGGACGAAAGCTTAACCGCAGAGGACGCAGAGTTCGCCGAGTCACTTCTTTCGAAAAACTTTGGTACGAGGTCATGCAGAAGGGGCGCTAGTTGCTCGATGGTGACCTCCGGGCGCTTTAGCAGTTGGGCGAGCGGCTGTCCGATCGCGGAGGAGAAATCCTCGGCGTCGGGCCTGGTATCTCCTCTGGTATCTCCGGGCTCGCTTGGCTTGGCCGGGACGGACGAATGCGTCCGTCCCCACGTGAGTAGATTTGCTGCGGTTAGTCTCGTCTTCTCGAGGATCTGCTTCACTTCCTCGAGGCGGTGCTGCTTCGCTTCAAACTCCGCCCACGCGTCATCCGTGATCAGCCCCACGCGGCGCCCATGCGGAGTAAGGCGGCGATCGGCATTGTCGATCCGCAGGTGCAGACGAAATTCCGCGCGCGAAGTGAACATGCGATAAGGCTCGTTCGTGCCTTTCGAAATCAAATCGTCAATAAGAATCGCCGTGTACGCCTCCGTACGATCGAGCACCAGCGGAGGTTCCTTCTTGATCTTCAGAGCGGCGTTGATTCCGGCCATAAGGCCCTGGCAGGCCGCTTCTTCGTAACCTGACGTCCCATTGATCTGGCCGGCGAGAAACAGTCCCGCAATCTTTTTCGTCTCCAGTGTGCGGCTAAGTTCGGTGGGGTCAATCGAGTCATACTCAATGGCGTAACCGGGCCGCATCATCTCCGCGTTCTCGAGTCCGGGAATCGACTTGAGAATCGCCAGCTGTACATCAATCGGCAGCGAAGTGCTCATGCCGTTGACATAGATCTCGTGCGTGTTCAGCCCCTCGGGCTCCAGAAAAAGCTGGTGCGTCAGCTTGTCGGGAAACTTGACGATCTTGTCTTCAATCGACGGACAATACCGCGGCCCGGTCGATTGAATCTGCCCGCTATACATCGGTGAACGATGCACGTTCTCGCGGATGATGCGATGCGTTTCCTCGGTGGTAAAAGCGATGTAGCACGGCACCTGCGAGTCGTGATGGGCAACCCGCCGGGTGCGAAAACTGAACGGAGTGGGATCCACATCGCCCGGCTGCCGCTCGAAGCGTGACCAGTCAATGGTGCGCCCGTCGAGACGCGGCGGCGTGCCCGTCTTCAGCCGGCATCCGCGCAGCCCAAGCTTCTTGAGCGCTTCGCCAAGTAGAACTGCCGCCGGTTCCCCCGAACGTCCCGCCGGATACTGCTGCTCGCCGCAATGAATCAGCCCGTTGAGAAAAGTTCCTGTAGTAATGATGACGACATCAGCGGAGACACGCCGCCCATCGCGCAGCAGGACGCCGCGAATGGTGCGAGAAGGGTCGTCGGTCGTTGGTCGTTGGTCGTTGGGAAGTGCAAATTCCTCGGCTTGCTCAGAGCGACGGTTGTCATCGGAATCCGCGAACGACGAACGACCGTCGACCAACGACTCCAGAATCACATCCGACACTTCCGCCTGCTTGATCTTCAAGTTCGACTGCGACTCAAGGACTTCGCGCATCTTCAGGCGGTACGCCTGCTTGTCGCACTGCGCGCGGGGTGACCAGACGGCGGGTCCGCGAGAGGTGTTGAGCAGGCGAAACTGGATTCCAACCGCATCTGTAATTTCGCCCATGATGCCGCCGAGGGCGTCCACTTCGCGCACGAGATGCCCCTTGGCGATGCCGCCGATGGCGGGGTTACAAGACATCTGCGCAATCAGATCAATGTTCAACGTAAAAAGCGCGGTCTTGAGCCCCATGCGAGCGGACGCCATGGCGGCTTCGCATCCGGCATGCCCGGCGCCCACCACCACCACCTCGAAATGTTCGTCAAACGGCCGCATTTGCGCTTGTACCTATAACGTTCAGACCTGCAACAATGGCGGAACTCCCGCCTTGTCGATTGTAACTCGCGAGGCATCTGTCGCTTGAGGTCACCGAGATCGAGGTCACCGATATGAAGGCAGCAGCGGATTAAGGTCTTGGTATTGCCGCTGATGCCAATAGGGATACGCCACCTGAGGAGCGCTGGCCCCGTCGAGTTTCGCGACCTCTTCACTTGTCAGCGTAAAGGTTGCCGCCGCCAGATTATCGCGCAGCTGCTGTTGATTTCGCGCGCCGACGATCACGCTGGCGACTGTCGGTTTTCGAAGCAGCCAGTTCAGGGCCACTTGCGGAACGGTCTTGCCGGTCTGCGCCGCGACGGCTTCGAGCGCGTCGACCACTTTATAGAGATACTCGTCCCCGACCACGGGACCACCTTCCGCCGCCTTATGCAACCGGCTCACCTTCGGCAGCGGCTGCCCGCGGCGGATTTTGCCCGTGAGCCGGCCCCATCCGAGCGGGCTCCATACCAGAGCGCCCACACCTTCCGCGCTGGCCTGTGGCATCAATTCCCACTCGTAATCGCGGCCGATGAGCGAGTAATAAACCTGATGCGCTATATAACGGGACCACCCGTAACGTTCGCTGATGTCGATTGACTTCTGCAGATGCCATCCCGAGAAGTTCGAAGCGGCGATATAGCGAACCTTGCCTTCACGCACAAACTGGTCGAGCGTGCTCAACGTCTCTTCCATCGGTGTCAGCGCGTCGAATCCGTGCATGTGATAGACGTCGATGTAGTCCGTCTTCAGCCGCTTCAGGCTGCCTTCGATTTGTCGCGTCAGATGGGCACGCGAGGAACCGGAGTTGTTGGGCCCGTCGCCGAAGGGGAAGGTTGCCTTGGTCGAAATCAGAAGACTTTCGCGCGGCAGGTGCTTGATCGCCTCGCCCAGAATCTCCTCGGAGAGCCCTTGCGAGTACACATCAGCGGTGTCGAAAAAGTTGACGCCGGCTTCCATACAGAGATCGATGAGCCGTGTAGCTTCCGCCACATCTGTCTCACCCCACGCGCGGAAAAATTCATTTCCGCCGCCAAAAGTCGCGGTACCAAAGCACAGCACCGGAACCTTCAAACCACTCCTGCCAAGTTGTCGGAATTCCATGAACTGTTTGACGGGCCGCAGGGTCCAATGGTCGCATGTTATTGCGCTGTGGAGAAAATCGGGAGCCAGCGCGGACAGCATAACTGGTCAGATAATCCCGAGTGGTTAGTGGATCAGTTTGAATTTGCTTTGAAGGGGCGTGGCTTTAGCCGCAATGAAAATGCGATGCTTACGGCACGGCTGGACGGGCGAGACGCCCGTCCCCACACGGGCCTGTGCCGTGCCCTTTCAAACCAATTCAAGGCGCACGACCGTTACTTCCGGTCCAGCATCTGACCCAGCCGTCGCTTCACATCCGGCCATTCCGATGCCACGATCGAAAAGCGCGCCGAGTCGCGAGGGATGAAGTCGGCGGCCATTCTATGGGACCGGAGAATGCCTTCAAACTTCGCGCCAATGCGTTCGATCGCTTCGCGCGAACGCTGATTTCTAGCGTCGGTGTGTAGGCAGATACGGAGCATCTGCCAGGTTTCGAAAGCGTGCGTCAGCATGAGCAGCTTGGCCTCGGTGTTGGCCGCGGTTCGGATGGCGGGGCGCGTCAGCCAGGTGTAGCCAATCTCACAGACGTCGGCGACATTGCGGCCGTGCCTCGCGTGGCCCTCCGGCCAGGCCCACCGCTCCAGATCGAAAAATCTTGTGGACCCGATGACCAGTCCGTCCTCCACGCGGACGGTCGCGTACGGTACCGCGGTGCCAGCTTCTCGCCAGGCGAGAGCGGTATCGACATAGCGGAACGCTTCGGCTTTGCCTTGCGGGACAGGACTCCACTGGTAAAGCGAACGATCCACCGCAGCGGCGGTTACCAGGCCGTCGACGTGGCGGTGGTCCAGAGGTTCGAGACGAACGTGGCCGCCGGCTAGTACGGGGCTTTCTGTTTGCATGTTGGCAGTATGCCGTGAGTCGCGGCGTGGCCGCAACGTAAGTTGCTGCTTCACAACCGACCGTTGGGCGGGCCACTTCTCAAAGGCGAGAAGTGGCGCACCCCCCTGTGTTCTTGTTCTGTGGTAAGAGACAGGAGTTGGGCGGACGGGCGAGGGCGCCCGTCTCTCCATCTGCTAGTGTTGGAATTGCGACAGTTTGGGATTGGTATCGGACGATGGCAGTAAGACGGCCTGTGTAAGCGAGATCACGAACATGATCGCGGTTTGGGAGCCGGCCTGGGTCACAACTACTCTTCCGTTGGACGAAACGGCATAGGTTCCCGAGAGCGCGTTTGTGGCCGGACCCGATCCGCTGTTCGTTTCCGCAGTTCCGCTGAAGCTGCCGGCGGTCGCCTGTATCGCGTCGACCTCTTCACTCACGTTTGTGTCGACCGGCTGCAGGCTGCCGCCCTGATAGGTTCCCGACAATGAGGAAACGCTGAAGGTGCTTCCCGACTGTGGCACCAGGACACCGGAGTCCACCGTAAAGTTGTTGGTCCCCACGACAAAAGCCTGGTTCTCGCCTATCAGGTAGAAAACCGGTGTGGACTCGCCGGCGACGGAGAGCGTCACTCGTCCGTTCGACGAAGTGCTGTAGTTTCCCGAATAGCTGAGCGTACTGGTCGTGCCGCCGAGATTCTGGTCGGCGGTCAGACTGAACGTTCCGGTGCCGTTTGTGGTGAGAAGTCCGGCGGTGGCTTCGGATGTGACTCCGCCGCTGAGCGATTCCAGTTCGATCACGCCGACGCCGCTAAGCGACGAGTCGGTAAATGTCCCGCTCTGCTCGAGCACACGGCCGGCCAGCAGTGAACTGCCCGCGATGTCGTCTTCCATGATCAGTAGCTCGGAAGAACTGACGACGTAGAAAACATAGCTTTGCGTACTCAGGCTGGTGAAGTTCATGGTTACGGTGCCGCGGCCGTTGGACGCCACGGTGAGATCGCTGGCAGTAAGGGTGGTATTTACCGGGAGGCTGCTGTAGGTCGTGGCATCGACCTCGCCGGTCAGACTGGCGCTGCCAGTGGCGGTGAATGCGCCGGCCATGGCGGAGCGTCCTCCGGTGCTATCGAGCCCGACAACTCCGAAGGCGTAGTTGCCGTCGATTTCGCCGGTCGTGAATACGGTATCGCCCTGCTGGCGCAGCAGTCCAGAGGCCTTCGTGCCGCTGTCGTCGTAGTAGATGATGCTGCCGTTGCTTCCGCCGGAATTTAACGCGGCGGCAAAGGTGTTGGTGCCGGTGAGCCCGCCATAGGTCACGTTAATGGTCGCGAGATTATTGGACGCCACACAGTATGTGCCGGTGAATGTGCCGCTCTTTGGTCCGGTGGTCTGATCGTTCGTATCCAGGATTCCAGTGGAAATGTTACCCCCTCCATCGGCCACAAAGCTGCCTACGGCTGCGGATATGGCCGAGCCGTTCCAGCCGTTCAGCAAGATGGCATAGTGCCCGCTGAGGGTGGAGTTGTTGGCACAGCTCTGGGTCGCAATCGCGATGCTGAGGCTGGCGCTGACTTTGACTGCCGGACTTTCCGAATCGGCAACGGTAATTGTGAAGTCGGAGGTTCCGGTCGCGGTCGGTGTGCCGGAGATCACGCCTGTGCCGGAGTTAAGAGTTAGCCCTGCCGGCAGTGTGCCGCTGGTGATCGTCCAGGTGTAGGGCTGCACTCCGCCGCTGGCGACTACTGTCGCGCTATACGCCGTGCTGATGCTGCCGCCCGGCAACGATGTTGTAGTGATAGCGAGCTGGGCATCAATGGCGATGCTCAGGGCGGCCGTGGCAGTCGCCTTGGGTGTGGCCGAATCCTGGACTTGGACCGTGAAGTTGGATGTCCCCGTCGCCGTCGGAGTACCAGAGATGACGCCGGTTGCGGTGTTCAAGGTTAAGCCCGCTGGCAGTGCGCCGGAGATGATGCTCCAGGTGTAGGGCGGAGTTCCACCGATGGCCTGTAAGGTCTGGCTGTACGCGGTGTTTTTGGTGCCGCCCGCGAGCGATGTGGTGGTGACGCCGAGCGGCGGCTCCGTGACGGTGATGCTCAGACTGGCGCTCCTGGTGACGGCCGTTGGTGTTTGCGAATCGGTTACAGACACGGTGAAGTGCGATGTGCTGGTGACGGTGCCAGTCGGAGTTCCCGAAATCACGCCCGCGCTGCTCAGGGTCAAACCAGCGGGCAAGCTGCCCGCCGTGATGCTCCAGGTGTAGGAAGGAACGCCGCCCGTTACTTGCAGCGTCTGGCTGTACGCCGTGCCGATTGTTCCGCCCGGCAAAGTCGTGGTCGTGATGGACAATGGCGCAGCGGCGTTTACCGTGATGGTAATTGCCCGGCTGTAGGATACGCCCGCTGCATCGGTCACCTCGAAGGTTACCGAGCCACTGCTCGCGCCCGTCGGCGTTCCGGTGATCGCACCCGTGTTAGGGCTCAGACTAAGTCCGGCGGGTAGCGTGCCCGAGGTGATGGTCCACTTGAACGGAGTTGTGCCGCCGGACACGCTCAGAGTGGCGCTGTAGGAAACTCCCGCAGTTGCCGTTGCAACAGAAGTTGTCGTGATTGTGGGCGGAGGACTGACCTTGATCTGTACGCTCGCCGATTTTGTCGGGTCCGTGATCGAGGTGGCCGTGACGGTTGCGGTGAACGCGCTGGTCACCGAGGCAGGAGCGGTGAAGGTGGCCGACGTCGTGGTTTGGGCGCTCAGTGTGCCGCCGCCCGAAACGCTCCACTGTACGCCGGCGCTTTTCGAGTCATTCGTAACCGAAGCGGTAAGGGAAAGAGTCTGACCTTGATCGACACCGTTGGGGCTGCTTGAGGTGACGCTAACTGCGATGGCCGGAGTCGAGCTGCCGCCGCCGCATCCTGTCGCTGCCAGAGTAAGAAGGACGATCAATCCCGACAGGAACACCGCAACCGTTACGCGCATCTCAGAACCTCCTTGAATACACGGAAGTACGGAGGTCTTCCGTCACATCCCAGGAGGCATCATGAGTCAGCGATACGATTACCTCAAGTTACTGAAGTACTAACTTTTCCCGTTTAGGCGCCGGTTTCGGATCTGGCCGAAGAGCAGTTCTCAGGCCAAGAAAGACGCGGCAAGCCGCGTCTCTACGGCCTGGGAACCGGGGTTCAGAAGCGGATGTCGCGATAGAAAACGCAGTAGGTTTCCAGATACCAGGAAACGACGAAGAGGACAACCATGACGGCCGCAGCCCAGCAAAACATTTGAACGGGGAGGGTTGCTGTGAGACGCGGGGTGGGGGCTATCGGGTTTTGCGTTGCCTCGCGAAAGATCAATCCGCTTACGACCGAGATTCCGGCGGCCAGGGCCAGCAAGGCGAGGGAATCAAAAAGCCTTTGATCCACGTCCTGCGTAAGAGACAGGAATGCGGTATGGAACACGGCGTACAAAGAGAGGATGCAGAACACCAAGGTGACCGGCCTGGCGAACTCCACAAACATGCTTCGAACCTCACATGCTTGATTAGTTTACCGCCATTTTGAGGCTTTCTGCGGGCTTTCGTGGGGCTTGCGTTTACTTTTCTCCGTTCACTTTGCTCCGTTTATTTGGGCACGCTTTGAATCAGCATTCGTAGTCCCAACCAGGCAATCTGCACGCCGATGCACAAGAGAATAAACGCAATCACCTGCAAGATTCCGTGAATCGTTTGCGACGAGATTTTCTGCGTAATCCGCGGCGCGTAACGGTAGCAGAAATATACGGAGACGCACAGCACAACCACGGCGATCAGGATACCGATATGACCGAGAATGTTCTCGAGAACCCTCGTCCTCGACGCGTGAGCGCTCAACGTGAGCATGACCACGATGCAACCGGGACCGACCGTCACGGGAAAGGTTAAGGGATAAAAGACCTGCGACTCCAAAGACGCGAACTCGTCAGTCGCAGGAGCGGTTTCCGCGGTGCTCGGAACATGTTTCTGGTTCAGCATTCCCCAACCCATCGCGGCCAGAACAAAACCGCCGGCCACCTGGACGACGGGAAGAGAAATACCGAAGAAGTTTAATAAAGCTGCGCCGACTAGCTCCACGACCAGCAGAAACAGCGTTGACCGGATGGCAATCTTGCGCGCCAGAGTGCGGTATACCTCCGTCGGGGCAACTCCGACAAGCCCCAGAAAAAGCAGCGCTGAACCCAGAGGATTGACAAGCGGCAAAAGCGCGCTGAACGCCAGCCCGAAATATTTTAGGACGATCAGCATTCTCGGATGATTACGGCTCGGCTCGAGGCAAAGATTGTGCCGAGCGGGGACAGCATAGCATTTACTTCAAATGCACGGCTGCTTCGATGCGCTTCGGTCCTCCTGATTTGCCGCGCGTACCGGGCTGCGTCGACTCGGGCATCGCATACCTGGGTTTGATCTCGTGGCATCCGGCTTCGCAATACACTCCACCGACGGCCGATTCAGGAGTTGGCATGGGAGAATTTACGGCGAGTTCCCGATTCTCTTCCAATTGCCGCTCGACACCCGCGATCAGAGTTTCATTTTCCGCCGGCGTCAGCCACTTTTTCTTCTTCACCAGATAATCTTCCATTCGGACAATCGGATCACGCTTCTTCCAATACTCGAACAGCGGTTTAGGGACGTAGTCGGCTCCGTCATGAATCGCGTGTCCCTTCATGCGCATCATTTTTGCTTCGATCAAAGTTGGACCTTCGCCGCGCCGCGCCCGTTCGCAGGCTTCATGACAGGCATCGTAGACCTGGCAGGCGTCGGTGCCGTCGATGATCACGCCGGGGATGCCGTAGCCAATCGCGCGTTCCGCCAGGTCTTTGACGCGAAACTGCATGTCGGATGGCGTGGAGTATGCCCAAAGATTGTTCTCGACCACGAGCACCAGCCCGAGATTCTGCACCGCCGCGAAATTCAGTCCTTCGTAGGTCACGCCCGTCGATTGTCCGCCATCGCCGATGTATGTCATGACTGCGACGTTTTTACCCTGCAACCGCGCTCCCAGTGCCACGCCGGTCAGCACCGGAATCAGATCGCCAAGCATGGAAATGGGCGCGACGACATTGCGTTTTTCGATATCGCCGAAGTGCGAGGTGGTGTCGCGTCCCTTGGTCGGCGATCCGGATTTCGCCATGTACTGCATCATGATGTCAGCGGGCGCGAAGCCGCGCACCAGCAACGCCCCCTGATTACGGATCATCGGCCCCAGCCAATCGTCCTTTCCAAGCGCGTACGCCGAAGCGCAAGAGCAAGCTTCCTGCCCCAGGCCGAAATAGACGCCGCCGACCACCTTCCCCTGCTTGTAGAGATTTTCCAGCGCCGTTTCCATCCGGCGGTTGAGGAGCATCCAGCGATAGATTTCGACGCACTGCTCGCGTTTCAGATATTTCGACTCGCGAATCGGCGGCGCGGGCGTGGAGAGATCGCCGCTTTCCAACTCGTAGCGAACCTCGTCCGCAACTCGAACCTGGCGCACCTTGAAGCTCGGCTTTTCGAGGCGGTAATCGCGGATGGTGTACGTGCGCAGATCGCCGCTGGGGGTCGTACTTTGATTGGCACTCCGGTCTGCAGGGGATTGGTTCCTGCCGTTGACGGGCGCGCGGCGCTTTGTCTCGGCGATCTTAGTTTCGGCGATCTTAGTCCGGCCATTTGTCCGGGCGCTCGTCCGCGCGGTTTGAGGAGTGGAAGTGCTTTTATTTTTCTTCGACATGATGAGTCCGGGAATATGCTACCACCATTATTTTCACTGTCGGCTTTCGCGGACAGGAGTGTCCGCGCCACACGTTGAGCGTCAGCCAGCAAACAACTCGTCGTCTCCACGCAGCCGTCGCAATGCGTCCGGCGTCTTGAGCGGGACTCCCACTACATTCCCAAGCAGAGCATCCAGCGTCTCGACCCAAAGCATCTGGCTGCCAAAGACGCTGCCAAAATTGCGCGACAGCGAGTGTGCCACTTGATTCAAGTCGAGGTCGCTCTGAAGTTCCTTCCGCATGGAGGTCACCGGCCTGGCGGTAATTCCGCATGGCACGATCAAACCAAAGTAGCTGAGATCGGTATTCACATTCAAAGCGAAACCGTGCGAAGTGACCGACCGCGAAATATGTATGCCGATGGCGGCAATTTTCGCCGCTGGCTCTGCCTGGGTCCATGCGCCTGTGAGCCCCGCGACTCGTCGGCATGGAATGCCAAAATCGCCGCAGGTGCGAATCAGCACTTCTTCCAGCCGGCGAACGAAGTCGACAGCGCCGAGAGTCTTGCGGCTTGGTGTGATTTGCGTTCGCGGACTTTCGCGGACAGGAGTGTCCGCGCCACACCGACTGTCGAGGGGTGCCAACTCATGCGATCGCAAGTCAATTATGGGATACCCTACCAACTGCCCCGGCCCGTGAAACGTGACATCCCCGCCGCGATCACACTCAAACACCTCGACGCCGCGCGCGGTCAGCGCATCGGCGGACGCGAGCACATTCGCAGCGCTCGCATTGCGCCCTAGAGTAATGACTGGAGAATGTTCGAGCAGCAGCAGGACGTCGCCGATCTGCCCCGCCTTGCGCAGATCGACCAGCTTCCGCTGCAGGCGAATGCCTTCGGCGTAATCGACCTGTCCGAGTTGGACTACAGAAATCACGTTGTCTATTGAAATTATAGGCCCGCGATGAATTCCGGTGGGACACGTTTACCGGTGCGCCGTTATCCACGGAACAACAGCGCAACCGCAATACCCAGGGTCAACCCCTCAATGAGGAGCGCGTAAGAAGTCAGCCTTTTTGCCTGAGCGAATCGGGCAACGAAACGGCTGACGCCGATTCCAACAAAAACGAAAGGCGACCCGACGAGCCTGCACAAGCAGAAAATGCGCAAGCTCTCCGACACGTGACTTTTACCGAAAACGAACAAACTCAGACAAACTGGCGCGCTCAAGCTGAGACCCACCAAAAATTGGGAATACGTCGTGTAAACGCTTTCATGCTTGGCCATGACCCACACCAGAAAAACGGTTGGGACCATGAAGAGGCAGGCGATGAAGATCGCGAGCATCAGGTCGCCAAAAGCGTACATACCACCTGCGGCCGCCACCTCCGCGCGATGAATGTGTTCCAGCAGGTACCTCGCAAGGATTAAGACCGCCGCAACCAAGGAGACAGCGGCATACCCCGAGCCAACGAACCACAGCTGTGTTCGCAAAGAGGTCGGATTCACGAAAGCATTCTACAGGCGCCGCGCGAAGCGTTTCAGGTTTGCATAGAGCGGGTCCCCGCCGGCTAAATCCTGCGAGAAAAGTAGTCCGCCTCCGGTCAGCTTATTCCCTTATTCCAAGGCGAGAGCCATTTTGAGAGCTCGGTCCAATTCCTCAACCTTGGAGCGAGGCAGAGAGCCAACGAAGCGGGTCAGTTGCACCTTGCGGAGGCTTACCAGGTTGTCGCACAGGATCCAGCTTTCATGTTTCAGGCCTTCGTTGATGCCGACCGAGACCTGGGTTGAGAATCCGTGTCCGCGAGTAAGGATCGGTGCGCAGACGACGGTGGGGAATCGGGAATCGATCAGGACCTGACGGCTTACGACGACGAAGCTCCGGTAGAGTTTAGGGTCGTTGGCAGGATGATCGTCGCCAGAATGATGAACGCGATAAATTTCGCCTCGTCTCATCGTCTCTATCTCAGCCGCTATGCGTCTGCGTCCTGGTAGCGAAGAATGTCTTCCACCTCTGTATTCAGCTCGTCCGCAACTTGATTGATGAGTTCGAGGTCGCGAGCTTCGACCTGCGCCCGCGCCCTTTTGCGCAGGTACTGGGCGAGCACGGCTTCGATGAACGCGGAGCGGGATTGCTTTGATCCTGCGATGCGGTCGATGCCGGCTAGCACCTCTTTGGAGAGTGTGATAGAGGTCTTCTCTTTCATACTATTATTATACCACCCATGAATGAGCGTGGAGCGGCCCCTTGAAGATGACGATTCGATATTCGGCGAGAAGCCTTTGGGATCGGCGGCGGGGTGGCCACTTCTCAAACGCGAGAAGTGGCGCACTCCCGCGTTCGGGATTTACTAGGAGTGGTGCACCCGCTGTTGTTTTTTATTGGATGGCCCCGTATTTCTTCAGTATCTCGGTGGTCTTCTTGATTGGGAGGGCCTCGACGGTGTGGCCGTGTCCGGTTACTGTCGTGGCCTGGAGCAGGGAGTTGTACACCGCCTCCTCGGTCGCTTCGATTACGGCCTCAAACAGGGGAGACATCGCATCGTTGGTCAACAGCTCGACATGCCGGGTTAGCGCCTTGTCTGCGGTGTGGATGCGAACCTGTTGCGCGGTTGAGAATGCGATGGCATAGTCTCCGCTACCGTTCGAGACTGAGCTGCCGGTGCGAGCGATGCCGGCCATGGCGCGGGCTCCCAGCCGTTTCAGGTTTCGTGCGTCCAGGGGCGCGTCGGTAGCGATGACGATCATGACCGATCCCCTGGCGCCATCGGTGCCGCTGCCGGCCTGTTGAAGATCCTCGCGCAAGTAGTAACGGCCGAGTTCCTGACCGATCGGAGCGCCGGCTATCGTGAGCACACCGCCGTAGTTGGTCTGGACGAGGACGCCCACCGTATATCCGCCGAGCTTCGGAGGCAGGCGGCGCGACGAGGTTCCGATGCCTCCCTTGAAACCGAAGGCGACGGTTCCAGTGCCGGCGCCGACAGAGCCCTCCTCGACTGGACCGCCCTTTGCGTTCTTGATCGCGGCGAACACATCTTCGGGGGTGATGTGACGGCCGCGAATGTCGTTCAGGTATCCATCGTTGGTTTCGCCGACCACCGGATTGATGGAGAGGACATCCTCGTTGCCCGGCAAAGCCAGCATGTAGCTGATCACGTCGTCGGCCACGCGCGGCACGCTTGTCGTGCTGGTGAGGAGGATCGGGGTTTCGATGTCGCCCATTTCGTCCACCTGCGTGGAGCCGGCGAGCTTGCCGAAACCGTTGCCCACGAAAACCGCGCCCGGCACTTTCTCGCGATAGAGATTGCCCGAATGCGGCAGAACGGCAGTGACGCCGGTGCGCACGTCGTCGCCCTGGGTGATGGTCGTGTGCCCGACTTCGACTCCGTCTACATCGGTGATGGCATCCAGTCGGCCCGCGGGCAAGACGCCAACCCGCAGGCCCAGATCAGAGGAACGTGGCCGGGCGTTGGGAGTGGCGTTCTGCGCGACGGCGCCGATCACCAGCAAAACAGTCAGTAGCAAAGCAATCAGCAGCAAAGCAGTCGCGCCCGCGAAAATATTCCTGATCATCGCCATCGCGGCGGATTATATCTCACGGTTTTGGGTTTTTATCGCCGTGTAGGGTTGCGCCACTCCTCGCGTCTGAGAAGTGACCCTGCACCGCAGATTGCGAGAGAGACCGTGCGATTGACTCCACCGCCAACTTCCACCTAAGATGAGTCGCTCAGGTTCCCCCGAAAAACCTGAACACAGGCCTCCACAGCGATGATCGGAAAGACAGTTTCCCACTACCGCATTGTAGAAATGCTCGGTGGCGGAGGAATGGGCGTCGTTTACAAAGCGGAAGACACTGCGCTAGGGCGTTTTGTCGCCTTGAAGTTTCTGCCTGAAGAAGCCTCGCATGATCCGCAAGCTCTGGAACGTTTCCGGCGAGAAGCCCGCGCCGCCTCCTCGCTGAACCATTCTAATATTTGCACTATTCATGAGATTGGGCAGCACGAAGGACAACTGTTCATCGTGATGGAGTGCCTAACCGGTCAGACTCTAAAACATTTGGTCCAGGGCAAGCCGCTGGAGTTGGAAACGATTCTCAATCTCGGCATTGAAGTCGCCGAAGCGCTCGAGGCCGCGCACAGCAAAGGCATCGTTCATCGCGACATCAAGCCGGCAAACATTTTTGTCACCGAACGCGGACATGCCAAGGTGCTCGACTTTGGGCTGGCCAAGATCGCACGCGGCAGCAAGTCCGCGCTTGATGAATCGCAGACCAGGGGCGACGCTGGCACCATGGATTTGACCAGTCCCGGCACAGCGGTAGGCACGGTGGCTTACATGTCGCCGGAGCAGTTGCGCGGCAAGGAACTGGACGGTCGCACCGATCTCTTTTCGTTCGGCGTTGTGCTCTACGAAATGACGACCGGCGTGGTGCCGTTTCGCGGAGAGACTTCGGCGGTGATTACGGACGCGATTCTTAATCGGACGCCGACTACGGCCGCGCGCTTGCGCCCCGGGCTTCCGGTGAAGCTGGAAGAGACCATCAATAATGCGCTGGAAAAAGATCGCGATCTGCGCTGCCAGACGGCGGGCGAAATGCGCGCTGATCTGAAGCGGCTAAAGCGCTCGCTTGATTCGTCGCGGACGTCAGTAGCGCCGGAGGCGAATCAGTCTGACTCGTCAGCGGGCCAGGCCTTCTCTTCATTGCCGTCCGCATCAACGCCCTCGGCTGCAGCCGTAGCCGCAGCCACCTCCAACGCCCGCGGCAAGTCCGCCATGTCACGCGTTGTTTTTGCCACCGCCGTATTGCTGGCGCTGGCCATTGGAGTTTACGGCGGCAAGCTGTTTTTCTCGACGCCGCCTGCGCCCGCTCCGATCTACCGGCAATTGACGTTCCGGCGTGGCAGCGTTCGTTCCGCGCGCTTCGCTCCCGATGGACAGACGATTCTTTACAGCGCTGCCTGGCAAGGCAGTCCGGTGGATGTGTTTACGGCGCGACCGGAAGCACCCGAAGCGCGCTCTATGGGACTCAACCGGACTCAACTCGTGTCGGTGTCTGCGACGTCCGAGATGGCCGTGCTGCTGAATAGCAAAGCCATCGGCACCTGGGTGAATATGGGCACTCTGGCGCGAGCGCCGCTCGTCGGTGGCGCTCCGCGCGAAGTGCTTGAGCAGGTGCAGTGGGCGGATTGGGCAGCCGACGGAAGCGCGCTTGCCGTGGTACGAAATTTCGGCGGCCGCAATCGTCTCGAATTCCCAATAGGAAAGCCGCTCTACGAAACCGGTGGCTGGATCGGTCATCCGCGCGTCTCTCCCAAAGGAGACCTCATCGCCTTTATCGATCATCCCGTGCAGGGCGATGACAGCGGTTCGCTCGCTGTCGTCGATATGTCGGGAAAAAAGAAGACCCTCTCTGGCGAGTGGTACACCATTCAGGGACTGGCCTGGTCTCCGGATGGCAAAGAGGTTTGGTTTACCGCGAGCAAGTCAGGCGTGGACCGCACGCTTTACGCCGTCAGTCTCGACGGCAAGGAGCGCATGGTGCTGCGTCTGCCCGGCGCGTTGATGCTCTTCGACATTTTCAAGGACGGCCGCGTGCTGATGATGCGCGCCAGCTGGCGTCGCGAGCTGATCGCTATGACCGCCTCCGATGCCAAGCAGCACGATCTTTCGTGGCTCGACTACACCTATCCCGCAGGACTTTCCGCCGATGGCAACACCCTGCTTTTTGATGAAGAGGGCGGCGGCGGATCGCTCGCTTATTCGAAGTCTGGCGGATTGTCGTATGCCGTCTACATTCGCAAGACCGACGGCTCGCCCGCAGTGTTGCTCGGAGAAGGTGGAGCGGTCGCTCTGTCTCCTGATGGAAAATCGGTGATCGCGCAGACCCAGGATTCGCCCTCGCAACTCAGGCTGCTGACCACCGGCGCGGGCGAAGCGAAAGATTTGACGAAAGATAATATGAACCACTCCTGGGCGCAGTGGTTTCCGGATGGCAAGCGCGTGCTGTTTTCGGGAAACGATCCGGGCAAGGGTGTGCGGTTGTACGTGTATGACCCGGCCTCAGGGAAAAACGATCCCATTACGCCGGAAGGGGTGAGTGGCACCGCGTTTGTCATCTCGCCGGATTCGCAGATGGTAGCTGCCATCGGTCCGGACCAGAAGGGATATTTGTTTCCGGTCACCGGAGGCGGCGAGCCACGCTTGATTCCGGGCCTCAATCCTGGAGAACAGCCAATCACATTCAGCACTGATGGCGGTTCGCTGTACATTTATCAGCCGGGCGAACTGCCGGCCAAGGTCGATCGCCTCGATCTCCATACCGGTCAACGCAAGCTTTGGAAGGAACTCATGCCAACGGATCCGGCCGGAGTCGAGACTATTGGTCCCATCCTGATAACGCCCGATGCCAGGACCTGCGTTTTCGGATACCACCGCATGTTAGCGGACCTGTATCTGGTCGAAGGCCTGAAATAAATTTCCGTCTTAGTAGACTATTAAAGAAGAACAACCGACGTCTTTGCCCGCTGTCGTCAGTTCATCTTGCGCTGGGAGCGGCGGGCGACGACGCCCGCCGGTGTAATCCTATCGTATGTCATTTTCATTTGCCCTTCAGCCCGTCACGCCACGCCATAACTTCGAGTTCGGCTCGGACTGCGTCCTGCACGTCGACGACGGGGCGTGCCTCCATCGTAAATTGAGGCAACATCGAGCAGAACTTGTGAACCGTCAGCGGATCGTCGCGGTCCACCAACAGATGCCCTCCCCAATCGCCCACTCGCACTACGAAAAACGATATCTTGAAATTGGCCGGCGCCTTCCATTGACCAAACACCTCGAGAATTCGTTTCTGCGCATTCTCATACTCCGCAGGCGAACCTGCGGCCGTTCGTTCCAGCTGATCACGTATTTCATCCCTTCTCCTTGTCCCGCAGCTTCTGACCGAGGACAACCGGCAGAGTATACTCCCGGACCATAAGTGTCGGATCATTATGGGGACTGGCCCTGGTGTTTATTAGTACGTGGTCGAGGTTCGACGCAGAATTCCAGCCACCACAATCCGCTGTTCTTGAACGTGGAGATCGTAGACGATGCGGTAGTTACCGACACGGCGACGCCACGCCGCGGCTTGTCCTTTGAGGCGTTTGATGTCGCCGCTGAAGGGGTCTTGTTGCATCGCAAGCAGGGCGTCCTTAACGCGAGCCTGATCTTTTGCTGGCAGTTTTTGGAACTCTTTTTGCGCGGGGCCGGTGATGTGCAAGTTCCAGGCCATTGCGTTCCAAACCATTGAGGAATTGCGTCAATGATACCGAATCTCCGTGCCGAAAAGCGGCTCGTCCACGTCGCAGAGCGGCGACTTCGGCAGGAGTTGGGGTTACGGCAGGGTAGCGTCCCTCGAAATAGGCGCGGAGCGCCTCGCGCACCAATTCGGACCGGGTGCGAGACTCTTTCTTCCGCACCGCCTCGAACTGCCGCAGCATGGCGGGAGGGAGCGAGATGCTCATGATTTGGGTGGTTCGCATAGGATTTCTAGTATTACTGAGTAATACTTAGTATAGGCACGGGATAGTGGTTGTCAAGCTATACGGTGACGTGCATACGTCCCGATGGTGACGCACCCGGCGAGGCCCGGGTTGGTGATAATCAAGGAGTGGGATGTGCTGAAGATCCCGATGTCCGGGGACGTGAGAACCGCCCGTAACTTTTTCTATTCCCCTCTTGCGCAACCCCGTTCACTTTGGTATAACAACTTAGTCGAGGACAAGTGAACAAGTGTCTCAGCTGCCCGTTGAATCCTCGCGGGTGCTTTTGGCATCAAATTCAGTAAGCCTCCAATTGACCCCTTTCCGGGGTTCGCATTCGGGGACAAAGTTCCCTGAAGGGTTTCCGCGAAAAGCAGAGCCTCCAAGCGATCTTTAATTTTTGAACTGTCTTCCGCTTCGGCCTGCGCCGGATTTTCGGCGATTTGCTTTAAGGGTCAAGGTGGAAGAGCGTTTTCGGACGCGCTGTAAAAGAGTTTATCGCGGAGACGGGGCAAGCCCCGTCTCTACACAGAGATCGAGCCTGTTGAAATCAGGTGGAAATCCTGTGATCTCAGCGGGTTGACAGCAGCTGTCTCGAACGCGTAGCTTTATCGAGCTCAGTCAGACAAGTTTAGTAGCACAAGTTTCGAGGACGCCCAGAACTCTGCAAAGAGTTCAGATTCTGCAAAAGAATCGGGCGGATTGAAAGCGCACCGCTCAGGCGGAAAGCGGATTGATCTTTGACAAAAGGTTGAACGTGCCAGTCGTGAGAAACAAATGTTCGGGCTCAAGTCTGAACGTACTCACAAGATAGGACCTTCGTCACAGCAGACGGAGGCCGTCGGTCTACCCAGACCGACTCAGGTTTCAAATGAGAGTTTGATCCTGGCTCAGAATCAACGCTGGCGGCGTGCCTAACACATGCAAGTCGAACGAGAAAGTGGAGCAATCCACGAGTAAAGTGGCGACCGGGTGAGTAACACGTGACTACCTACCCTTGAGTGGGGGATAACCTCGGGAAACCGAGGCTAATACCGCATAATATCGCAAGATCAAAGGAGTAATCCGCTTTTGGAGGGGGTCGCGGCTGATTAGCTAGTTGGTAGGGTAATGGCCTACCAAGGCGAAGATCGGTATCCGGCCTGAGAGGGCGCACGGACACACTGGAACTGAAACACGGTCCAGACTCCTACGGGAGGCAGCAGTGGGGAATTTTGCGCAATGGGGGAAACCCTGACGCAGCAACGCCGC
>Ga0182018_10000098_pt1 | contig 103148 bp, 101 predicted proteins | sample 812P2MmetaG_FD_120490 | JGI IMG/M metagenome (GOLD analysis project Ga0182018, IMG submission 120490) | Permafrost microbial communities from Stordalen Mire, Sweden - 812P2M metaG | ecosystem: Environmental > Terrestrial > Soil > Wetlands > Permafrost | place: Sweden: Stordalen | collected...
CGGGCGTGGCTGCCAGGGCGGTAGCCCGGTTGCCACCGAGAGAGCCGGCCATCGACCCGCAGAAGCCGGCGTCGCCGAAGGAGAAGACACCTCCGTCCGCCGCCACCAGCCAGTAACCACCACCGTCGGGTGTGGCGGCGATACCCACGATGGGCGCATTGAGGCGATTTCCCCCCATCGACCCGTAGAAGCCGGCGTCGCCGAAGGAGAAGACACCTCCGTCCGCCGCCACCAGCCAGTAACCACGATCGTCTGCCGTCACAGCCGTTCCCACGGTCGGAGCAACCAGACGGTGACCACCCATCGAGCCGTAGAAGCCAGCGTCACCCAGGCTGAACATTCCGCCGTCGGCGGCGACCGCTTCGAACCCTTGCGAGCCGGCGGCCGGGAGCGTGGTCTCCTCGGTGAGCGTCTGAGGGGTGAAGTTGTTGGGATCGGTAGCAGAAAATCCGGTGGCGAAACACTGTGCCCCCCGTGAGCAGGCCACACCGTAGAGAACGCTGACGGCGGTGACGTCGGGGCCCCCATCCACTGACCACGCGCTGCCGTCCCACCGCTCGATGAGACTCTGTGGGTTCGAACCATTCTGCTGACCCTGTCCGGCGGGTACAGAGAACGCGCCGACCGCCCAGCAGGCGCTGGCCGAGAGACAGGTGACATTGGCCAGTGCGCCATTGTTGGTCGTGGTAGTAGGTGTAACCGACCACGTTGCCCCGTCCCATTGCTCGGCGAGTGGTTCACTGAAGTGGCCGGCGGCGTTCATGGTGGACCCCACCGCCCAGCAGTCCGTTGATGCGACGCAGGTCACTCCCGTCAACGCGGCGCCCGTGGGGCTTTGTGGGTCGGCTTGAGTAGAGCCCGACCACGTCGATCCGTCCCAATGGAGCATCCACGGTTCAGCGCCCTGGGACTTATACAACAGGCTGGGAAGTACGTCACTTTCGAATGGATTCGCCGACGCGGTGCCGACGGCCCAGCAGTCAGTGGCATTGATGCAGTTGACCGACGAGAGCTGGTCAGCGCTCTGTCCCGAGGCAGGGATGGCTGCCATCGTCCAGGATGATCCGTTCCAGTGGAAGGCGAGTGATCCAATCGCGTCTCCGGAGACAGGGTCCAGCGTGGCGCCGACCGCCCAGCAGTCACTTGCTGCGGGGCAGTTCACCGAGAAGAGCATTCCACCGATCGGAGGCGTGGTGGCCACCGACCAGCCGGCGCCATTCCAGTGTTCCATGAGGACGGTCGGGTCGTTCGCTTGCAAGACGGTCTGCTGGCCACCGACACCCCAGCAATCTGATGACGTCACACAGCTGACGTCGTAGAGGACGGATGCCTGCTGGCCGGGGGGCTGGACCCCGGACACATCCGACCACGAGGAGCCGTCCCAGTGCTCGGCGAGTGCCAGGGGCTGCGGGTTCTGAACGTTGGGGAAGATGGCACCCACCGCCCAGCAGTCCCACGCATTCGCGCAGGTCGTGTTGAGGAGCAGCTGACTGGCCTGCGGGTCTGGGGCTGCACCGTTGACGATGGCCCAGCCGGTGTATGCCCCCTGAGCGGCGGGCGGTACGAAGCTGGTGACCACTCCGCCGACGAGGACGACGACGCCTAAGGCTGCTAAAAGACGGAGGTGCCGACGACGAGACCACATGCCCATAGATCGACGGTTGAGATCCTGGCCTTGAGCATTCACTCAGGAAATGAGGCGTCTGAAGGTCGTCGCAGCCAGGTCGCCGCGTCAGCGTGGCAAGGCGCCAAGGCAACGATAGCGGCATCGGCAGCGGTGGCCTAGGACCCGCTTGGAGGATCCGTGAGTATCAGCACAAATGCATTGAGCCCGGCCGCGGATCGAGCGGTGTGGGTGCCAAAACCTCATCCGGGCTCTCTGTTCTGGGACTTTTGCCTGTACCCAGTGTAGGAGCTTCCCGGCGGTCGACCTGTGAAGCGGCTAATCAGTCGGCGGATTGAGGTAAAGCGCGCCACCGAAGAATCGATTTCCGGGGTCGCGCTGTGGTGCATGTGGTACAAGGATTCGTGGTCTTGCGTACCACCAAAAACGAACACGCAATTGGTGATCGTGGTCAAGCCGAAGTGGCCCCGATGGTCGTCGACTTACACCTCGACCGCTTGGCTCAAACCTGCTGGTACTACCAAGATTGAGGGGCTTAGGTTGGCTACGCAGCTGCCCGGTACTCGTGGATCAGTCCCCTCAGCCGATCACGGCGCCCGGGACGGTCAGTGGGGTAGCGGAAGGACATGTCTACCTCCTGGTAGATCACGGCCAAATTCTCACAAAGGTGGTCCACTTTTTGGGATCAAGGTCAAGCTCAGAGGCCATTTATGGGCTCAAGCCTCCGGGCGTTTGGCCATGACTTGGCCATGAGTTGGCCATGACTCATTACCTTCGATCATGTCCGGATCGATCCGCAGGCGAGGGCCGAGCAGCTGGCAGCTGCGCATCAGAATCGACTTCATTGTCTGGTATCCGAAGACATCAGGCAACGGGTGGAGGAATTCCTTGGACGCTCGAGGCCAGTTGTGGATCCCAGCCGCACACCGTGCAGGCATGACGAACAGCAGTGAGAGCAAAGTCAAGCGCCTCGCGACGGGGATCCGCGCTCGTTCGGAGGTCATCCCAGTCAAGGAGGTACTCCCCCAGCTCCGCGTCCCAGTGGGCGGCTTGAGGTGACAACGTTGCCCGATCGAATCCCGCGGGAGCGGGGACCGCGAACGCGAAGAACGCTGCGCGCCGATGGCGTGCGTCACCGGGCCACCAGCCCACTTCGATCTGTTGGGTATTCGCTGAATTGCGAACGATGAAGTCCTCCGACGGGGGGTCCGCAGGCTGGCCAGAGAACAAGCTCACCGCAAGGTCGAAGGAGCCCCACCAGGCGTTGACGGGCGTCGAGCGCCCTCGGTACGGTGCGCGCACCGCGGCGAGTACGAGAGCCGCTTGTGTCGCTACGGCGAAGTAGGCACTGACCTGGTCGGGGTCGTAGGTGGCGTGCTCGTCGTCCTCATCGAGGGGCACGGTCCATGCCGTCTCCTGCGGGCGAGGATCGATCCGCACGGGGCCGCCGAGGTCGCCAACAGCGGTGAGCACGGCTCGGGTCACCTCCCCGACGGGTCGGTCCGGCGCGAGAGGAATGCGCCTGATTCGAGCATCACTATGTTCGATCAACGCCTCGTGGCTGCGCAGGTCGAGCGCGATCACCAGGGCACCGGACCCATCAGGAGCTGGAAGTGGCCTCGTCTCCCAGCCGCGGGCGGTCAGCCGGAGAGCCGCATGCTGAAGCTGCGGCTCCGCAGGAGCCAAGGCCACGGCGAGCTTGCCGAGCACCTGGGTGTGTGCATGCAGGGTGTCGCAGGTTGCGGCCCAGGCCCCATAGGGGAGCGGCGACCACTTCGACGTCATGGAAGCCACCGTAACCGGCGCAAGGAGTAGTCGCACCCTCGACCCGCTGAGCAGTCGGGATCAGGAGCGCGATCCGGCTCCGCCGCAGGACCCGCACACGAGCGCAAGCTCGGTTCGGTCCGTGGGAGGATCTGGGTGTGGATGGATGGGGCGAGCACACGAGCTTGTTCGACAACCCGCCGAGTCAGGAGGCGTTCCAATGACCACCACAGAAAAGGCAATCCTCGCTGGCGGCTGCTTCTGGGGAATGCAGGATCTGATCCGGAGGCGCCCTGGCGTTATCGCCACTCGAGTGGGCTACACGGGAGGTGACGTCGCCAATGCCACGTACCGCAACCATGAAGGTCACGCCGAGGCAATCGAGATCACCTTCGACCCCACGGAGACCTCCTACCGGGATCTTCTCGAACTCTTCTTTCAGATCCACGACCCCACGACCAAGGATCGTCAGGGCAACGACGTCGGCACGAGCTATCGCTCAGCCATCTTCTATCTCGATGATGAGCAGCGCCGAATTGCTGAAGACGCCATTGCCGATGTTGAAGCATCGGGGCTATGGCCAGCCAAGGTTGTAACCGAGGTCGTTCACGCCGGTCCCTTCTGGGAGGCCGAACCCGAACACCAGGACTACCTCGAGCGGTATCCCGACGGGTACACGTGCCACTTCCCGCGCCCCGACTGGGTACTGCCGCGTCGGAAAGACGAAGCTGCGCGTTAAGTTGGCCCGACGCCACCCAGAACTCGTACGACCAATGTCGGCGCGAAGTATCAGCTCGACGGATTGAGCAGTGAGCTACAACTGGGCAGTGAACTCGCGGCGGTAACCACCGTGCCAATCGGGTGACCGAAACTCGTACCTGCGCCCCACTCGGTGCCGTGATGGTAAGAGCTTGTGCGTCTGGCGACGAGCTGACGACACCTCCGCCGGTCACCGTCACGTTGTAGCCGTTCGGGTAGTGGACGGCTGTTGGTACGGAGATGACCGTTGGAGCGGGTCCGCCGGCCGACCGCTAGCGCATGTCGAAGATGCCCGGCCGGCACCGTTCTCGAGCCGACGGACGCCGAGCTCACCGGCTTGGCCAACGGAACGACCTCCGGGGCCAAGCCCGGCCATCAGGGCCTCGGCGGTCACCCCCGAACGACGTATTCAGCGCCGCCCAGTCCCACCGTGGGAGGCTGAACCATGCTTTTGAGCCGTGACCTGGCGGCGGCGGTTGGTGTACTCCTGATTATCGTCGCCGGATGGAGTGTGATCGGCACGGTCGTCGTCCCACGACGGATCCGCAGCCGGCTTATCCGAGGTGTCGCCGTCGTCGTCGATGCAACCTTCCATTTCGTCGCCGATCACTTCGACTCCTACGAACCGCGCGATCGGATTCTGGCCGCCCAGGCTCCGATTCAACTCATTCTGCAGATTGTCGTTTGGCTGGCGGTCTTCGAGCTCGGCTTTGCGCTGCTGATGTGGCCGTCCATGGGCACTGCGGGGCTGTCCGGCGCCTTCCAACTGGCCGGCTCCTCGCTGTGCACGTTGGGGTACTTGACACCCCACAATGGCGCTCCCACGGGATTGGCCGATCTCGCGGCCCTCGTCGGTCTGGGCACAGTGGCCCTACAGATCGGCTACCTTCCCACTCTTTACGCCGCCTTCAACCGGCGCGAAGGGCTCGTGACGATGCTGGACTCCCGAGCCGGGGTTCCCTCCTGGGGTCCTGAACTGCTGGCCCGTACCCACTACGGCTTGGGCTCTGGAGTCTCGGCCATGGGCGAGTTGCCAGAGTTGTTTGAGGAATGGGAGCGCTGGTCGGCCGACGTGTCTGAGAGCCATGCCACGTACCTTGCCCTCGTCAACTTCCGCTCCCCGCGGCCGCTCTCCTCGTGGGTGACCGCGCTATTGGCCGTGCTCGATGGTGCCGCCCTCTATCTGTCGCTGGTGCCCGATGCTCCTGGTGCGGTGTCCGCTCGACTGTGTCTGCGTGGTGGTTTTACCTGTCTCACGACCATTGCCCGTGCACGTGGTTTCGCCATCCCCGACGAGGCAGATCCAAATGACGGCATCGCCCTTACCTACGAGGAGTTCGTCGAGGCCATCGATCGCTTGGCGAGCGTGGACTTCCCCCTCGAGCGCTCGAACGAGGAGGCGTGGCTCGACTTCGTAGGTTGGCGGGTCAACTACGAGGCGGCGGCCTACGCTATCGCCCGAGCTGTCGACGCCCCTCCGGCGCTGTGGTCGGGACCTCGTCGACACCCTATCCCCACGATCTCGCCGCTTCGGCCGGCAACCTTGCGGGCTGGCAAGCCGCCCCTGAAGGCAGCGGAATAGAGCGGGAGGGCTTGTCCCCACGGACGATGACGGCATTGCCACGATTAGGTCCGCTCATGTGGAATAGATAAACGTGATGACACACCCCACGTGTCAAGGACAAGACGACGATGGCCAACCACTCCCGCTGGGAAGACATCAAGAGGGACCGTAGCGAACCTACCGCCAAGGCGCGGGCCGACATCGAGCAGGATCTCGCGTTCGGTCAACTCATCTACGACCTGCGCACTGAAGTACCTGGCCTGTTGGCCAGCCACGGGACCACTCTCGTCGTTGTTGAGGCACTCGTCCTCGCTCTCGCAGCGACCAACCGAGCCCAGGCGGAGACAAGCCCCACTAGGCTCAATGAACTTCGTGCATCGTTGGTCGGACGGTGATTTGATGTCGATAGACCATAAGGACCTTTGACGCAGTCTCGGGGTCAGCGGGTCGCGAGCCCGGTGATGGGGACAAGGAGAGAGTCCAGCCGCCCGGTCCTTCGGGCGCCCGCAGTCCGCTCAAATGGAAGTGCAGCGGCTTCGCTCACTCCCGAGCGAGAGGCGCGGCCACGATCCGTGCCAACCTTGACGTCGACGACACGCTGGACTCGAGTCAGGTGTAGGTGGCGAGATACTCGTGGACCGAGCGCACGGCGCTCGACCCCTCTCCAACCGCCGCAGCAACCCGCTTCATGGATCCCAGCCGCACATCGCCGACGGCAAATACTCCCGCCGCTGAGGTCTCGAATGGCAAGGCCTCTCTCCCGGCCAAGACGTAGTCAGTAAGGAGTTCGGCAGGAAGCGATCGATCGGTAAGGACGAACCCCTTCGCGTCCAGCGCGACGGTGCCATTCAGCCATGACGTGGCGGGTTCTGCGCCGATGAAGCAGAAGAGCGCAACGCATTCCTTGGCGTGGCGATGTTCCGAGGGCGTGTGTTCGAGGACCACACTTTCAAGGTGGGTATCGCCATGGAGGTCTCGGACCTGGGTGTCAGTCAGGACGTCGATCTTCGGATCGGCTGCGATGCGGTCGACGAGGTACTTCGACATGCTGCTTGATAGGTTCGATCGGCGAATGACGATCGAAACCCTGCAGCCTTGTTGGCTCAGGTAGAGGGCGGCCTGCCCGGCCGAGTTTCCACCACCGACGACCACAACATCCGAACCACTGCACGATCGAGTCTCCAGATCCGTCGCAGCGTAATAGACTCCATTACCCTCGAACTGTTCAAGCTTGGAGATTGCCAACCGCTGATATCGGGCGCCCGTGGCGATAATGACCGCCCGAGTGGGAACCTCGCTCTGGTCGAGGAGCGTCACGACATGGAATCCATTCTCGACACGCAGGCCCGAAACTTCACAGGGGCTGACTAGCCATGCTCCCAGTCGCTGCGCTTGGACGGCCGTTCTGGCCGCAAGGTCACCGCCCGAGATGCCATTTGGGAATCCAGCGTAGTTCTCGATGCGCGAGCTGGAGCCGGCTTGGCCGCCCGGACCAACGGCGTCAAGCGCAACGGTGTCAATGCCCTCCGAGGCCCCGTAGACCGAAGCGGCGAGGCCCGCTGGCCCCACGCCGATGACGACCAGATCAAAGGTTCGGCCGGGGATGGGATGGTAGGTAAGTCCCATCTGCTCGGCAAACTGCCCCGGACTTGGATGGCGAAGGACTCCAGTCGGAGTGATGACTACCGGGGTGTCACTGGGGCGGAGGCCCTTACTGGCCAACAGCACCCCGACATCGTCTTCCGCCTCGAGGTCGATCCATGCATAGGCCAATCGGTTTCGGGTCGCAAATGTGCGCAGGGCCAAGGCCTCCGGTGAGAACCGCGAACCCAAGATCTGCACCGCCTCGCCCCCTGCCGTGGTGCGCAGGGTCTCCCTCCGGCCGATAAGAGCGCTGAAGATGGTGTCCGAAATGCTCGGTTTCGTCGCCATCAGCCGACGGAATTCATTGTGGGGTATGACCAGAACCAACCCATTCCGTGTGGCCCGAGCCGTCAGATAGGTGCGCTGCCCGGTGAGCAGACCGAGCTCCCCGACGAACTGTCCAGGCCCGTACACGACCACCAGCTGTTGGGATTCATCGTCTCGAACAACCTCGATCTCTCCTTCGATCAGGACGTAGAAGTCCCACCGCGCTTCGCCTGCGCGGTAGAGGGCATCTCCGGCTTCCAGCTCCCGTTGCTTGCCGAACTCAGCCAGCTCTTCTAAGACGCCCGGCGAGAACACGGGAAAGCGCTGGTCCGACGGGTCAGCTATGGCTAGCGGAGATCGGGTGCCCCGATCGCGCTCGGTCATCTAGGTCTCATCTCCGATCGTCCATGTCCATCGGCATGGAATATAAATGGAATCTCGTCAGGACTGGCCAGCTAGCGGATGCAGCAGGTTCCTGGCCTCACCGTTGGTGGAGGATCGCTGGCCGACAAACCCCTGGTGGTGAGCCGGAAGGAAATGCGACAAATAAATAAGGAGATCGGTCGGTTGGCCATTGCTTTAGTGCAAAGCGACAGTCTGGCCGGACGCCGCTCACGAGTCCACCGGACCTGGACTACTGCCGGGGATCAGCTCACCCTCCCGAAACTGACGGGGCTGATCGGGCCAGACATAGCGCCGACACCCAAAGTTCACCGAAGGTTTACTCCGAGGTCACGCGATGTGATTGCAATGCGCTCCCATCGACGTAACACTCAAATAGATGAGGGGATCCCGTGTCTGCAGATAGCAACCACGTTTCTGTCGGAATTAGGTATTTGTCGGCGTCGAGATCTTCTGGATGAGGCACTGACTGAGTGAACAGCCTGTCAGGGAGGGGATCATGGAGATTGATGTTGTCCTGTGTAATCACGCCGAGACCGCAGAGAACAGGCTCTACATTGCGGGCGGTGGAGTCAATCTTTACTTCGTGCCGCCATCAGTACCCCATGTGATCACGGTAGGCCTCGGCTGTGTCCTTCACATTCCATATCTGGAGACCAACGAGAGCCACATGTTGAAGGTGACGCTGATTGATGAGGACGCCGAGCCGGTCGCACCATGGTCGGCCGAGGTTGATCTCCCTTCTATTGCAAGTGAGCAGCTCTTCAATATCGGTCGTCCACCCATCCTCGAAGTCGGTGACGAACAGACCATAGCCATGGCGCTCAATTTCGCCAATCTTCCATTGCGGAGCACAGGACTCTACGAATTCGAAGTAACCATCGATGACAGTGTGATGCGCAGAATGCCGTTTCGTATAGCGATCGCGCCATTAACCGCCAGATCCCATGGCGCTAACCGTTGAAGAAAATCCGAGCGCTACGTAGCGCCATTGAAGCTACGTATCGCCATTGAAGTGGCTCTCATTGGATCCCAGCGGACGCCAGTTCGTCCAGCCTGAGCCGGGCTCAGATCTGCGGCTCCACGATGCCGTGGTCGAACGCGTAGACGATGGCGGCTGCCCGGTCCCGAAGGCCCAGCTTGGTAAAGATGTGGCCGACGTGGCTCTTCACCGTGACCTCGGAGATACAGAGGTCGGTTGCGATTTCGGTGTTGGACAGGCCACGCCCCATCAGAACGAGAACTTCCTGCTCGCGCTCGGTCAGCACACCGACCGCTGGTTCGCCGATTGGCGGCGGCGTCGTAGCGCGATAAGTCGCGAGCACTCGGGCGGTGACGGTGGGGTCGAGCCAGGCCCCGCCCTCGGATACTGCGCGGGCGGAGCGGATAAGGTCTTCACCGCGGGCGTCCTTCAGCTGGAATCCCGACGCTCCGGCGCGCAGCGAGGCCGAAAGCACTTCGTCGTCGTCGAAAGTGGTCAGGATTAGTACTGGTGGGGCGCTCTCCCGCTGGCGCAGTCGCCGCGTAGCCTCGGCCCCGCCAACCTGCTTCATGCGGGCGTCCATGATCACCAGGTCGGGCTGTGTCTCGTGGACAGCCTTCTCGACCTCGGAGCCATCTTCACACTCGGCCACGACTTCGAACCCCTCTCGTCGGGTGAGGATGCGGCGGAGACCCGTCCGGACGAGCGGTTGGTCGTCAACGAGGATGACTCTGATCACGCTGAGTTCTCTCCCCATGGGATGAGTGCGTCCACGTTCCACGACCCGTTCCATTTGGAAGTGCCGACGCTGCCCCCGAGCAACTCCGCCCGCTCCGCCATGCCGCGCAACCCGTTTCCGCCGGGCGGGCTCTGCGGCGAACTTGAGACAATCGGGTTCGCGATGTGGATCGTCACCTCACCCAACCCTATCTGGAGGTCCAGGTCCACACGAGCTCCAGGAGCGTGCTTCACCGCGTTAGACAGCGACTCCTGCACGACGCGGTAGGCGGCCAGGCCGGGCGCCAGGGGGATGTCTCCGAGTTCGCCGCTGAGGCTGAAGCGAACGTCGAGCCCGGCGCGCCGGAATCCCTGGATCAGTCCGGGGACGTCCGAGGCGCACGGCGTTGGGGGAGACGACGCGTCATCGCCATCGCTGCCGAGCAGACCCACTGTGCGATGGATTTCAGCCATTGCCGCCCGGCCTGCCGCCTCGGCATCGCCGAGGGCTGCTATGGCCTCGTCAGTGTCGCCCGCGGACAGTGCCAGCCGGGCGCCGCCGATTTGCAGCATTGTCACAGCGAGAGAATGCGCGATGAGGTCGTGAATCTCCCGGGCCAGACGGCGCCGCTCTTCCTCGGCAGCTCGCGTGGCGAGCTGAGTCTGAGCCTCGGCCAGTTCGGTGGAGATGCGCAGCTGGTTCCGGTAGGCCGTGCCCCCAAACCATCCGATGGCGAAGCCGAAGCTCCAGATCACCTGGCCCTGAAGGGCGAAATGATTGACGAAGGTCAAGATCAACAGCATGACGATGCCCGCCGCCAGGACGGCGGCTCCGAACTTCGAGCCTGCCGTGGCGGCCATCTCTCCGATGAGCATCGTGATGACGAATGGCGCGAAGTCGATGTTGACGTAGTACGAGACGCTCAGCCAGTAGACGCAGCCGATCACGAGCGTGGTCCAGAGGACGAGGAGGGGATACTGGAACCTCGGCTCCTCGCGCATAAGGCGCCGGGGCCACCCCGCCATGTCGAGCACCCAGGGCAGGACGATCAGGCAGATCGGCACCAGCCCGAGGTTCGCAGACGTCAATTCGTGCCGTTGCAAGGCGAGGACGAAGCCGACGCAGAGCACGAACACGCCGATGGCCTGAGGCGTCCGCTCGGTCCAATGCAGCTCGTGGCCGGTGGGGTCCGGCAAGCACAGAATTCCCGACTGCGGCATCCCACCAGGCTAGAAGCACGGGACTTGGGTCCGCATCGGACCTGGGGTGGAGGAGGCTCCTACTCAGGGTGGACCTCCGATTACCGCTCCAGGCACGATGACACCGCAACCGCGATTTCTTACCGTGAGTGGTATGCGCACCTCCCCCTCATCGGAGCCAGCAATTGAGGTCCACTCGCTCCGCATGGTCTACGACGGGACCGAGGTCGTGCAGGGCATCGACCTGTCGGTCCGCGCCGGCGAGACGTTCGCCGTGCTGGGACCGAACGGGGCCGGCAAGACGACGACGATCGAGATCCTCGAGGGGTTCCGGAGACGGACCGACGGCGACGTGCGGGTCCTGGGTCAGGATCCGCATCATGCCGATTCAAGGTGGCGCGAACGCATCGGCGTGGTCCTGCAGTCGAGCACCCCGGAGCCCGAGCTCACTGTGGCCGAAACGGTCGACCTGTACGGGGGCTTCTACACCCGACCGATTCCGGCCGGTCGACTGCTCGAGCTATGCGGCCTGTCCGAGCAGGCGGGAGTCAGGAACAAGCGGCTCTCGGGCGGTCAGCAGCGACGCCTCGATGTGGCGCTTGCCCTGGTGGGCAACCCGGAGCTCCTCTTCCTGGACGAGCCGACGACCGGATTCGATCCGGCGGCGCGCCGAGCCGCGTGGGAAGTGATCGCCGGCCTCAAAGCCCTGGGCACGACCATCGTTCTTACCACGCACTACTTGGAGGAGGCCGAGGTCCTAGCAGATCGCATCGCGGTCATCGACCGGGGGCGCATCGTTGCCGAGGGCCCTCCAGCGACACTGGGCGGACGCGATCGGGTGCCGACCGAAATCACGTTCCGGCTCCCCGCCGGGGCACCGGAGCCAGTCGGCGTCGCGGAGCCCGAACCAAATCACTTCCGTATCAGCGCTGACGACCCGACCCGATCGCTCTACGAGTTGAGCAGGTGGGCCATGGAGCACGGGCTATCGCTGCTCGACATCGACGTCCGCCGTCCAGGTCTCGAAGACGTGTACCTCAAACTCACGAAGGAGCCTTCCTCGATATGACCGTCTCGATCGATTCCGTCGACTGCGTCGAACCGGTGATCTCGGTGCGATCCAACCCTGAGCGGGCCGCTTTCGTTCGGCGGAGGCTCTCCATGGTGGCGCATCAGGTCCATTACGACGCGCTCTCTCTGGTCCGCAACCGGACGGCACAGGGTTTCGCTTTTGCCATGCCCGTAAGCTTCCTCGTGCTGTTCGTGGCCATTTTCGGCAACGGGACCGTGCACGTCGATGGCCAGGCCATCAGCGGCTCGACGTATTACGTTGCCGCACTCACCGTGTTCGGCATCGTCGACGTCGCATTTATGGCCCTGCTCATCGCACTCGTCGATGTGCGCGAGACCGGAGTATTACGGAGAAGGCGCGCCACGCCTCAACCCGCTTGGACGATCGTGGCAGGGCGTGCCCTTACGACCCTGCTCAGCGGAATGATCATGGCTGCACTGCTGCTGGCCGTTGGTTGGCTGGCTTACGGAGCCAGCGTGCCGTTACGTGCAGTGCCGGCCCTCGTGGCATCCGTCGCCCTCGGCGTGGTCGTGTTTTCCTGTCTCGGATTCGCCGTCGCTGGGCTGGTCCGCTCTTTCGACTCCGCCCAACCGGTGGCGATGGCATTCGCCCTGCCGCTGGCTTTTATCTCGGGGGTTTTCATCCCATGGGCGATGATCCCGCACTGGCTGCAACAGGTCTCTGTCGTATTCCCGGTCCGCGCCTTGGCGGTAGGTCTCCTTGACCCTTACCTGGCCGGCGGCCCACGGAGCCCGTGGGATCCGACGGCGATGGCGGTGCTCGCAGGGTGGGGCGTCCTCGGGGCCATCGTGGCTGTCCGGCTATTCCGCTGGGCACCACAGGATCTCTGATACTGGCGTGAGGTTGTCCGGGCGCCGCTGGTAGCACTCAGGTGAGGGTTGCGACGGGTCGGGGTAGTCAAGCGTCCCTTATGGTTGGCGGTGTGGCCGATGCAACACAACAGGTTGCCGAACTGATCGTGCGTTGCCTGGAGAACGAAGATGTCACCCATGTGTTCGGTGTCCCGGGTGAGGAGAACATCCGGTTGGTGGAAGCATTGTCTCGGTCTCCGATCCGTTACGTTCTGGTCCGACATGAGCAGGGTGCTTCATTCATGGCTGAGACTTACGGAAGGCTCACTGGGCGGGCCGGTGTGTGCTCCGCCACGCTCGGCCCAGGCGCCATCAACCTCCTCCTCGGCACCGCCGATGCCACCACCAACTCCACTCCCCTGATCGCCCTTTCCGCCCAGGTCGGAACGGACCGGAGCTTCAAGGAGTCTCACCAGGGCGTGGATCTGGTGTCGATGTTCGCACCGGTCACCAAGTGGTCGGCCCTAATCGCCACGCCGGGCGCGGTTTCCGAAATGATCCGCAAAGCCTTCAAACTTGCCCAGACCGAGCGCCCCGGCGCGGTCTACCTCGCCGTCCCCGAAGATATCGAGAAGGCGACCGCTCCGCTCGACGCCGTACCGTTGCCGATCAACGTCCCCCGGCCGGATGAGCCGTCGCCCGCGCAGGTGGATCGAGCGGCGTCGATCTTGCGGGCCGCCATCAACCCGATCGTGCTCGCCGGCCACGGCGCGACGCGGGCCGACGCGGGGGGAAGCCTCCACCGCTTCGCCGAGTCGCTTGGCATACCGGTGGCCACCACCTTCCACGGCAAGGGCGTCTTCTCCGACGACCACCCCCTCGCGCTCGGAGCTGTCGGGTTCATGCGACACGACTATGTCAACTTCGGGTTCGACCGAGCTGATGTGATCGTCACGGTGGGCTATGAGCTCCAGGAGTTCGACCCGGCTCGGATCAATCCGTTGGGCGACAAACAGGTCATCCACATCCATCGCTTCCCCGCCGAGGTCGACCGTCACTACACGTTTCTGTGGGCCTTCAGGCCGACATCGGGCGCAGTCTTGATTCGCTTGCCGCCGCGGTGGATCGACGATTCGAGCCGAGCGGAGACGAGCGACAGATTCGTGGCCTCCTTGCCGCCGAACTTGAACGCGGGCGGGCCGACGACCGGTTCCCCATGGCTCCAGCGCGCATCGTCGCGGACACGAGAGCCGCACTCGGCAATGACGACATCGTCCTGGTGGACACCGGAGCCCTCAAGATGTGGATGGCCCGCCTCTATCCGACCTACGCGCCGAACACCTGCCTCATCTCGAACGGTCTTTCCACGATGGCCTGGTCGGTGCCGGGGGCGATCGGCGCCAAGCTTGCCCGTCCCTGGGCCAAGGTGCTGGTGGCCACTGGGGACGGTGCCTTTCTCATGAACTCTCAGGAGATCGAGACCGCGCTGCGCGAGGGAATTGCGATGGTCATCCTCATCTGGGTGGACGACGCCTACGGCCTGATCAGCTGGAAGATGGACCTCGAATTGGGACACAACGTGGACACTACGTTCGGAAACCCGGACTTTGTGGCCTACGCCGAGAGCTTTGGGGCCGTCGGCTACCGGGTGAACGCCGCCGATGAGCTCCTTCCGATTCTGCGCGCCGCGCTCGCCGACCCGACCGTCTCGGTCATCGCATGTCCGGTCGACTACTCGGCCAATCGTGAGCTCATTCGGTCGCTGGGCGAGCTCGACGAATCGCTCTCCTAAGGAACCCGGGCTGTGAACTGGGATTCCCCCTCGGATCAAACGAGACTGCAGTCGTGGCGAGCGTCGCACCGATCCCGAGATGGACCGGCTTCGCCATCAGCCGCTGCATCTAACGGGACGCTCTCCACGCGCGCCTCCGCGGAGAAGTCTCTCAGGGACCGGCTCCATCAATCGCTCTCGGACACGCCAGGTCCAGCGCGCCTAACCGGCGTCTCGAGCCTCTTCGATGGTCAGTTCTGCAGCGGGATCAACCTCAAGACGTTCGTCGGAGATCGGTAGGCCGCTACGAACCGAGTGGCCATAGGATCCGGCAACGAGGCGTTCTTCCGCTCGATTAATTGCCATCAAGCGCTCTTGTAGCCCAGCCAGGACTGCCTCATCGGTGCCTTCCTCAGTCAGAGGTTGGGCCGAATCAAACATGTCGCCTGATTGATTGGCCGCAGTTCGGTCATCCTGGCCACCACCGGCCACATGTCCTATCAGTTGCTGCACACGAACGCGCTCTGAACGAAGTAGCTCTTTTGCCCTGGCTGTCTCCATTGTCACACCTCGCGGTCAGTTATCCACGTGCATGCTATCGAGAATGCGCCTCTGCACTGCCCGACCAAGCGGCCGAGCTCTGGTTTGTCACACCAGATCACCCGGAACGCCGCCGGCTACCGGTGTGCCCTCGGTGAACGGAATGCTCCAGGTCCACCCGGCAGGGATGGATCAGCCTCTGAACTCCCCAGAGAAAAAGCGGTCAGCCGCTGCTTGATCTTCGAAGAAGACCTTGATACTGGACAGAAGGTCGTCGGGGTCTGACTCGAGAAGGTAAAGATGATGCCCCCGGTAGATGTCACCGTGACCTTGGGCCTGGGCGTACTGCAGGGCCGAGATGTGTGTTTCGCCGACCATCCAATCCATCCACTTCAGTACCTCGAATGTTCCCCTGGAGAATTCGATCAGCTTGACGATGTGACGCCTCACTTCGTCGGGTCCGCGAAAAGCACCGGAAAGCTGGTTATTCCCAGGAACCGTATAGACGACGTTCGGCGAGAGCAGTTGAATGGCCTCATCGAGCTGTTTCATGGAGTAGCTCAAAAAAAACTTCCTTGCGTTGTGCAACCGCTGAGGCTCTGCCGAGTGCGCCATTCGCCGATCTTAGATGAGTCGTCGGCCCTTCTGTTCGGCTAGTCAAGTCAGGACCGAGGAGAGCCGCCCTGTTGTCTTTGACCGGTTGTCCCGATCTCGGTCATCGTCCCTGGCCCTTGGCGGCAGCGAGACCGCGAGCAGAGTTGACGATCCCGACGTGAGTGAAGGCTTGCGGAAAATTCCCGAGCAAGCGCTGCCCGATCGGGTCATACTCCTCGGAGATGAGCCCGACATCGTTGACCAGCGCCGCGATCCGCCGAAAGATGATTGTCGCCTCTTCGAGCCGGCCCATCAGCACCAGGCAATCGACCAGCCACAGGGTGCATGGGAGAAACATTCCTTCGCGACCTGGCAACCCGTCAACACCTGATTCATTCTGGTATCGGAGGACGAACCCATCTTGCATCAGATTCTCCTGTATGACCTCGACGGTACGAACCACCCGTTCATCGTCCGCGGGCAGGAACCCGACCAGTGGCATCATCAGCAGACTGGCGTCTAGTTCCGTAGACCCGTAGGACTGGGTGAAGGCCCCAACCTGCGCATTCCATCCCCGATCGCATACTTCGGAATGGATAGCCTCGCCAAGAGCTCGCCACTCGTCTGCCTGGCCATCGAGGCCGTGGACTTCGATGCCGCGAACGGCGCGGTCGAAGGCGACCCAAGTCATGACCTTGGAGTGGGTGAACAGTCGGCGGGGACCGCGGACCTCCCAGATTCCATCGTCGGGATCTGACCAGTGCTCGACGAGGAACTTCATGATCGCCCTCTGGATCTTCCAGACGACCTCGTGGACTGCGATGCCGTGGGTGCGAGCCCGCTCCACTGCGTCCATGAGTTCCCCATAAACATCGAGTTGGAACTGCCCGAATGCCGCATTTCCGATCCGCACTGGGGTAGATCCCTCGTAACCTGGGAGCCAGTCGACTTCGAGTTCAGTCAGGCGACGCTCGCCGGCCGGTCCGTACATGATCTGCAATTGTTCGGGATCACCCGCAGCCGCGCGCCCCAGCCATCTCAGCCAGCCCTCCGCCTCGTCACGGAGGCCCGATTCGATGAGGGCGTCCAAAGTAAAGGCGGCATCACGGACCCAGCAATAGCGGTAATCCCAATTCCGGACGCCCCCAACGGACTCCGGAAGCGATGTCGTGGCAGCGGCGACAATGCCGCCCGTTGGTCCGTAGGTAAGGCTCTTAAGGGTGATGAGCGACCGCAACGCCAGATCCTGCCATTCGCCATGCACCTGTTGAATCCCGTCGCACCACTCCTCCCAGAAGTTGGTTGTCTCTTCCAGCGCCCGAGCGGTGTCGAGTACGAAGGGGGGATCCTCGTGTGACAGGTACCAGGCGAGGCCGAATGCGATCTCCTCTCCTGCGGACACCGCGAACTTCCCTTCATGGCGCATCTTGATGCCTGTGAGCTCAATAGGCGAGTCGAGGATGAGCGCATTCGGCCCGGCGATGGCGATTAGACCGCGCTCCGTCCGCCGTACCCACGGGACGTCGTATCCATACTCGAATCGCATGAGCAACTCGGTGCGCATTCGTACTTCACCTTCGATGCCCTGCACGATCCGCACGACTCTGGGATGATGATGCCGAGGTGGCATGAAGTCGACAACCCTGACGACGCCACGATCGGTCGTGATCTCGGTGTCGAGTACCATCGAGTCGCCCCGATATTGGCGGACGTGCGACATGATCGGTTCGTCGGCTGCGATCTGCCAGTGGCCATGCTTGTTGCCGCCGAGCAGCTTGGCGAAGCAGCTTCCAGAGTCGAAGCGAGGAAGGCACAGCCAGTCGATCGAACCGTCTCGTCCGACCAAGGCGGCAGTCTCGGTGTCGCCGATGATCGCGTAGTCTTCGATCGTTTGTGTCATTAGCCCAACTTTAGATGGCCAGGGTCTCGTCGATGACGCCCCGATGGGGTCCGAGCATGGGCTTTCTGCGCGCTTCGGTCATCTGATAGCCGGGAGCTCCGGGTTGGCCAGGATCTTGGCCAGGGCCTGGCGTCCGATTCCGCAGTCGCGGTGGATGGAGCGCTTCGACGGCCTCCCCACTAGGACCTTGCGCCGGATCTCCGTCCATTCGTCCATGGCGGTGTGCACCGTCCTCCGCTCTGCTCGTCCGCTCGTGCACGAAGCCTTGAAGCGGAGTGAACAGATCCGGGGATGCGAAGGTGTTGCCGTTTCGATAATGATTTGCTCCTGTGATTCATGATTCATGATTCATGAATCATTTCAGCAGCGGGTGATGGCCGAAGCTATCCTCCCAGCAGAAGGTCGTGGGCCAGTTGCACCCACAATGACGACACTCTCGCACCTGGAGGGCCGTGAGAGGGCCGTGAGAGGACCGCTCCTCAGTCTCAGGTGCCCATCGTGGCGGAGGTAGGGCATTCTGCTTCATCAAAGGAGCGCACATCTCGGGAGAAGAAAGGGGATTGGCGGTGAACTTCACGAGAGGATTTCGTAGCCGCGGACCTCGGGACCCGCGGCTTCCGCCTGGCCAGTACGACGTGGGCTCGGACTGGCCGGTGCTCACCGCTGAAACGACTCCGTTGGTTCCCACCGAGAACTGGACATTCTCCGTGCAAGGGCTGGTCGAGCAACCGTCCATGTGGTCCTGGGATGAGATTAAGGCATTGCCCGATTCGACCTACTCGGGTGATATCCATTGTGTCACCACCTGGTCGAAGCTCGGGATCGCCTTTCGGGGTGTGTCCGTCGATATTCTGCTTTCTGCCGCTCGTCCGCTCGCCTCAGCGAGCCATGTGTTGGCCACGTCTCATACCGGGTACACAACCAACCTGCCCCTTTCGGATGTGACCGGAGGCCGCGCGTGGGTGGTTTGGGAGTACGAGGGCCAACCGCTGGAACGCGAGCACGGAGGTCCGGCCCGCCTGCTCGTCCCTCATCTGTACTTCTGGAAAAGCGCGAAGTGGGTTTCCGGATTGCAGGTGTTGGATCATGACGAGCCAGGCTTCTGGGAGCGCAACGGCTATGACGACCGAGGCGATCCCTGGCTCGAGCAGCGCTATCAGGGTGATTGATCAACCTGCACCGGTACCTCGGCCCGGCAAGTGGCAGAAGGCCGCGGTCGTCGAGATCCGCGCCGAGACGTCCACAGCGAAGACCTTTCGTCTGCGGCTGGGTGGAGCGCCTGACTATCTGCCAGGTCAGCACTTCATTCTTCGGCTTACGGCACCCGACGGTTACACGGCATCCCGCTCCTACTCAGTTGCCTCCGCTCCTGACGGCTCCAACGACATCGAGCTCACCGTCGAGCGATTGGCCGGCGGTGAGGTCTCCACTTTCCTGCACGATGAGGTGGTTCCTGGTGACGAACTGGAAGTGCGCGGACCGATTGGCGGCTGGTTTGTGTGGCGAGGTGATACACCTGCGCTTCTCGTAGGTGGCGGATCGGGCCTTGTCCCGCTTATGGCAATGCTTCGACTGGCTCGCAGAACGGGCCGTTCCGATCTCGTCCATCTGGTCGTGTCCGTTCGGGGACCGGACGACCTGTATTACGCCGCAGAGCTGTCGGGTCCGCAGACCGACGTGCTCTACACGCGCCATGTGCCCGAGGGCTGGACTCGTCCACCATCCCGTCTCAGAGTCGAAGATCTACCCTCATCGATGGCGCCGACGACCACCGCCTACGTGTGCGGTTCGTCGAGCTTCTCCGACGCTGCAACTGACGCCATTCTCGGCGCCGGGGTACCGGAGGATCGCATTCGAGTAGAGCGATTCGGTCCTACGGGGTGAGCCCGAAAGTGGCTATGCGCCCAGACGCCAACGAGCGCGACCACCCCTATCTCCGCCGCGATCGCCAACCCGCCTGAGTAGGAAACGCCCACCTCTTTGAAGCGGAAAATTCCATCGGGAAGCAGCAGGCTCAAGATATTGGCGGCCAAGGTGCCAGCCGCGAACAAAGCTGCCGCCGCCGCGATCACCGTGTTGATGCGCACGAAAACAACAATGGCGAGGAGCGCGGCCGTAACCACAGCGCCCAGGAAGAGCGGACCAATCGTGTCCAAGTTGCTGTAAGCGGCGAGCCAGAGATGGAGGTGGACAGCACTGATCACGGTGAGGATAGCGGCTGTACCTGCTCGTAGCGATCGATCTGCCGACGCAGCACGATTGTCCCGCGGCCGTGAATCGGCTTGGCGAGGTTGCGGTGTCGGTCCCCTGTCAAAGACTTCAACGGCAAGAAGAAGGGATCGGCTTGCGCACATTGTCAGCTCCTTTGGTTGTTCCTGTCTTTTGGATTGGCGATGGTGATGATCGAAGAAATCACCTGGAGAAGTGAATCTCGAAGAGGTTCACTTCGCACACTCCCTGTCAGATATGTGTCGTGGTTACAGAGCTCGTGCAGAAGCGATATCTCGTATTCCGGAGTCGCAGAGCGCTCAGTCCTGTAACCCAGTGACCTATGGCGAGGACACGAGATGAGAGCAATGGTGCACTCAGGGACACGCATGCCTGAGGCTGAGCGTCCATGAACCCACTCACAATTGCTGGCGGTTCAATGGCGGATCACAGCGGCCGGCAGTGTTCCCGTCTGTACCGGATGCTGCCAGCTGACGGCGTGGGCTGTCAGGGTCCATTGTGGGCAGGGGCCGTGTGATGGTTGTCCGGCTGGGGAGCGGAATCTCTCCGGCAACCCGTGCCTTGAGGCGGCAGAAGAGCCAATCAAGGTGTAACCCCACCGGGTATCTCTTTGTGAGCACCTTCCGCTCTCACAGTGCTCCCGCACCGGCCCCCCGGCTGGGCCCCCCTTCCGGCTCGGGGGCCGGTGCCCCCTTTGCCCTGCATTTCCGAGCACGGGACAGGGCAATTTCCTGGCGAGCCAGCGGGGGTTCTGACCATGTTTGGGGGACCGGTGTAACCCTCGTTCCTATTCTAAGGTGAGATGTCTCCTGCTCCTCGGACCTCCCCAATCACCGTCCCCTCTCGTCCAGTCTCCGGCGACGTCACCTACCTGCGAGTGGTGGACGCTGACACCTACACCGACTGGGAGTCGGTGTACCGCGACAACGTCGATCGCCTGTACCGGTTGATGTACGCCCGGGTGGGAAACCGGCCCGACGCCGAGGACCTCACGTCGGAGGTCTTCCGGACCGCCTTGGGCCCGCTGCGACTGGCATCGTCCAAGGGTGAGGTCCGGGCCTATCTATTGGTCACGGCCAGGACAGTCCTCGCATCCCATTGGCGCCGTCACCTGGGACAGCCCGTGACCTCCATCGACCCGGAGGCAGATGCCGCCCTTCTGGCCGAGCCATCGGGTCCCGATGAACCGAGCGATGCGCCCAACCGGATCGGCAGGATCCTTGCCACCCTTCCGGATCGCTACCGCCGCATTCTCGAGCTTCGATTCCTCGAGGCGTGTTCGATCAAGGAAGCGGCACAGGTTATGGACGTCAGCGTCAGCAATGCCAAGGTCCTTCAACATCGCGCCCTGCGAATGGCAGCCAAAGCTGGGATGGAGCTGGAACAGTGAATCGCCGCCGACAGCTATTTGCCTATCTTGATGCACTCGCTGCTGGGCGACGTCCGGGGACCTTGGGCGCAGATTCTGAGGATATTGACGTAGTGCGCACGGCCATCGAACTCCGGGCTGCCCGACCCGGGGACGACGCTCCAGATCAGCAGTTTGTCTCAGACCTATACCAGGAGTTGGCAGATCAGGCGAGGTCCGCGGTCGTGCCGATTGATCGGGCGGCGAAAGCCCGCCGCGGACGTGTCGCCCTTGTGTCCATCGCCGCAGGTGTTGCGCTCGTTGGGGGAACGGTGATCGCTACCGAAGCCATCGATCAAGGGGCGCTGGCCCCAGCGGCAGTTCAGGCACCTCAGCGAAGCCAGGTGCGTACCGCCACCTTCGAGACCGCTGACAGCCGAGTCATGGGGCAGATCGTCGCCTACGGCGGGAGTCCGTCCTGGGTCTACATGAACGTGGATGTCCCACAGTACGACGGCAAGATCATCTGTACGCTCCAAGCCAAGAGTGGATTGACCGTGGCCGCCGGGGTGTTCGAGCTCCACCGCGGGATGGGTGCGTGGTCCAAGACGATCCAGGTGGATATCGGCCAGCTCCGGGGAGCGAAGCTCGTTACCTCCTCCGGTGTCACGGTTGCAGCAGCCACGTTCGCCTGACTTCGGGCTTCCGTGTGACCGGCTCGGATCCCCAACAGACAAACGGGACGAGTTGCCTGCGTGCCCAGGTTCGCGCGCACCCCACGGCCGGCCAACCACCTAGCGAGCACCAGCACGATGGGTTGTGAGTCTGGCGAGGTCACGACCTGATCACCTAGTCCTCTGCCGTTGGCTCGGGGCTGACCCGATGTCGTTTCATCGCGTAGGTCGAACCGTTCGTCGATTAGTTCGATGCCTCGCCGACCCTCCTCACGGGTGACGTTGTAACTCACCGACGTATTACACATCGCAATCACACCGCAGAACCGTCCCTGAGAGTAAGGAAGCTCCATGCCAGTTCGAACCGACACCGCGTCTGTTGTCCGGGAATCGAAGTCGGATCTCGACAGGCAAGCGATTGGTTTGGCTGGTCGCCTTCTGACAACCGGAGTCTGGTTGGAGTGTCAACTCAAGAGTACGGCAAAGCGCGGCACCGCATTCGTTGAACGACCGAGTTGGTTAGGACCCGCCGGTCGTCTATTGGATAGCAGTGCCTCGAAAATCAACCAACCAAGAAATGAGGAGTCATGAAGAATCCCCGCACCGTCATCGCCATTGCTGGCCTATCCGCCGCCGCTGTAGTCGGTGGTCTGACCATAGCCGCTGCGGCCGGCGGGTCGACGGCTACACCGTCGGCCGCTACCACCTCATCGGCCGCGATGCCGTCCTCCACAATGTCCACTCCTCCCGTCCCCACGATGCCGGTTTCCTCGACAGCAGCCACCATCCATACGGCGAAGGCAACCGTGGGCGGGACCACCGAGACCATTCTCGTGAACGGCAAGGGTCTTCCTCTCTACTTCTACAAGCCCGACACTGCCACTCGGTCGATGGTCACCGGGACGCTCGCCGCGCTGTGGCCTCCTTTGGACTCCACTGCACCGAGCGAGAATAGTGCTGCCGGCGCACTCAAGGTGGTGGACACATCCAACGGCTCTCAGGTCACCTACAACGGTCACTTTCTCTACACCTTCGCTGAAGACAGCCCCGGTCAGGTGACCGGCCAAGGCGTCCAGGACTTCTTCGTGGCTACCCCCGGCATGTCCGCAAGCCACGGTGGGTCCACCCAAGTGAGCACTGCCCCCTCGTCCACCGGCAACGGCTACGGCTACTGAGCCAGGTTGGCAGAGACTGTCGAGGTGCCGCTGAGCCGTGGAGGATCTGTCTGAGAGTCGTTGGTTAGCCATTTCGACTCCGACTCATCCTCCGGGCCAGCGGCACTGACGACCAGGGTCTGAAATCGGAAAGAAACTCCGCAATGCCCGAATCGAGGAGACACCGTGAGTGAGAACTCAGCCGTGCGAGTTGGGGATGACGGCAATGGATCGGCGTCCTCACTCTCGCGGGGATCGATTGCGATCAAACCTCCGACGAACAGAGTTCACGTCAGCGTTGATCCATGGGAGTCGTCAACAGCGATCGCTAACTGGCGGACGTCCTCAAACATACCCGAGCAGCCCGCGCTCATCCTCCAGATGATGGACGAGCTGTCTCGGCCAGAGCGAGCCGAAGTTCTACGAAGGCTTCATCAGCTGTCCGCTGACGAGGCTCCACATCACCGGGACACGGAAACTGCTCGACGATGGATCGCACGGTTCCTTGCACTGTGCTGTCTCGTTCTCATCCCATGGACGATCGGGCTGGCCCTGACACTTCCTCGGCACTACCTGGTCGGAAACTGGCCGCTGGCATGGACCGGTTTCGACATCATCCTGCTCGGTTGCCTCTCGACGACCGCTTGGGCGTTGTGGAGGCAGCGCCAAGTCGCAGTGCCAGCGGCGATGATCACGTCTGCGTTGCTTCTGTGCGATGCATGGTTTGACATACTCACGGCTCACACCGGCCGCTGCTTGATTGTGAGCATCGCCACCGCGGTGTTCGCTGAGCTACCCATCGCAGCTCTTCTGGGATTGACCTCCATCCGGTTGCTCCGTTGCAACATGGGCGTCGGCCGACATGCGGAACCCACCGCAATGCTCCAGCCACTGTGGCGTACACCTCTCGTCGCTTCCACAGCGTTACTGGCTCCTCAAGGGAGCTCGCAGCGCGGTATTGGAGGCACGCTCCTACTTCGAGGAGCGGGGCCAGGGTGTCGCACGCCTATGCCCGCAAAGGACTGGCCCCACGCGAAACAGACGAGGTGAGTCTAAACGGGGCTGGTCGCGGCCGCCAGAACGAAAACAGAAGCAAAGAACAGAAAGTGCACGGTGTCGATGAAGATGAGCATTGTCACGATTGACGGGTCTGAATGCATAAGCGGTACGAGCTTGGTCCACGGGACACCGTCGCCGACCTATAGACGGGGAAGGGTCTGCGCAAGTTCGAGTTGTGGGACCTTCCTGTCCCGCTACAACCCAACTACCAGGTGCTCGCTCCACAACGAGCTGCACTGAGAGTCGCCAACCCAATTCAGCCCAGAGACGAGGAACCAAGAGATCATGACCAATCACGAAAACAGACGCGACAGATCGATTCGCCGCCCGCTCCTGAGCGTCGCCCCGTCTGAACCAGCAAGGACACATCACGTTCGCCCACGACTCGAGCTTCCACCCGACTCCGGCCGCACCCGGCGATTGCCGAAGGGTCTGTAGGGCGCCTTCGCAGATTCGAAGGCTCTGGTCATCCGTGGTCGGCCCGGGCGGTCAATCGCCACCCCGGGCAACGCCCCGCATCCCGAGCGTGGCTTCCCGCAGCTGTTCGATCGGGGCCTTGGGGGTCCGGTCCATGTGGAGGAGGCCATTGGCTTCCTGATAGGTGTCGGTGAGCTGTGTCCAGCACCAGCCGGCCAGACCGTGACAACCGGCCAGCGCCCGGCACAGGCCCCCGTAGCGGTCCAGGAGCTCGTCGACGGACGTAGCGTTGCCGTACCCGAACAGGTCTCCCGCATCGGGGGCGAGCGTGAGGCCCCCGAATTCGCTCAGGATGACGGCTCGCCCCTCCGTGCCGCTGCCGTCGAGCGTGATGCGCCGGCCACCGGGTCGCCGCTCCCGGAGCGTCTTGTCGATCGCCTCCGCTGTCTCGTACCGCCGGGTAAATGCGGCGACGTCGTTCGCGTAGTCGTGCACCCCGACGAGATCGCCGTCGATCGTCTCCCAGCCGTCGTTCGCGCTCACCAGCCGTGTCGGGTCCATCGCCCGGGTCAGGGAGACCAGGGCTTCGATGGTCGCCCGGTGGCGCGCGTGGTCACGGTGCTCCGTCCTCGCGGCCAGCGGGACACCCCACGATTCGTTGATCGGGACCCACGCGATGACCGACGGGTGGTTGCGATCGCGTCTGATGACGGCCGCCCACTCCTGCGTGAGCGCGGCCACCGTGTCGTCGCCGTGACGGAAGGCCGACGGTAGCTCCTCCCAGACCAGGAGACCGAGCCGATCGGCCCAATAGAGGAAGCGGGGGTCCTCGATCTTTTGATGCTTGCGCACGCCGTTGAGCCCCAGTGAGAGCACCGACTCCACGTCCCGCCGCAGCGCACCCGCATCCGGTGCCGTCATCCCGGACGTCGGCCAGTACCCCTGGTCGAGGGCGAACCGTAGCGGCAGGGCAAAACCGTTGATCGTGATGCGCCCGTCATGGACAACCACCGTTCGGAGCCCGGTGTAGCCGGCAGTGGCGTCGATGACCGCTCCCGTCGGACCGACGATTCCCATCGACCACCCGAGCAGGTTGGGCTGGTGGGGCCACCAACACAGGTGGTCGGCCACCTCGGGGTTGTCCGTCGCCAGCTCGAAGGCCCGGCGGATCGTCTGGACCTCGCGGCCCGGCTGTAAGGCCACCCGCTCGCGGGCGATCGCCATCTCCGATGGCTCGTCGACATCTGCTGGCCAGTGATGCAGGCTGATCTCGAGCCACGAGTCCGGGGGTGCAGGACCGTTCACGACCACGTCGAGGTAGGCGGTCGTCGCCTCGGTGCGCCAGGCGACATCCGCCACGTGGCAGGCCGGCACACGCTCGAGCCAGACCCGTTGCCATATGCCGGTGGTACGAGGGTAGAAGATCTCATGTGGCTCGGCCTCCCAGTCCTGCTTGCCGCGGGGCACCGTGAGGTCGTGCGGATCATCATCGGCCCGGACGATGAGGTCGATGGAGATCGTGGCGGCCGCCGTGGCCCCGGCAGTTGCGCTGGTCGTCGCCACGGCCGCAGCACGAGCGATGCCGGTGAGATCGACCGCGAACGGCGTCGAGCCACCTACATGGTGTCCGACGAAGCAACCGTCCGCCCACACGGTAGCGATGCGGTCGACAGCACCGAACTGCACGAGGATGCGCTCGTCGCTCCCGGGAGCCTCGGTTTCGACCTGCTGCCTATACCACATGCGTCGGATGAACCCCGTGGCACCGATCCCACTCGCATCGGTCTCAGGGGCGAACGGCACGGTGATCGTCTGGTCCCACGGCACCTCGTCCGGTTGTTCGAAGGCAGCATCGCGATCGAGATGGCACGACCACGTGCCGCCGACTTCGGCCCACCCCGGCCGCTGCAGCGTGGGCCGCGGATGATCGGGGTCGAGGGAGGTGTCCACGTCGAGGACTGTAGTGACTCGCGACCGAATCCTCCGAACGGCACGACGGCGCGACAGATCGGATCGGACCTGCGAGAGTGGGACTCCCGCGCCGCACAGTAGTGGCGGCGCCGGTGGTGGTGGTATCGTCCGGTTCGGGCAGACTGGTCGGGTGCTGACTGGCCCTGAGCATCAGGGTGACCTGAAGTCTCGATCGTGCCGAACGACGGAGGTGGGCCCGATGCCGGAACCTATCGGGCGACGTCAGCTACTCGGTGGTGGGGCGCTGGCTCTCGCCGGACTGTCCACGGGTGCAATCGTCGGGACGTCGGGCGTGGCGTCCGCGGCCACGGCGGCCACCGCAACATCGCCTGGCAACTCCCAGTCGATATCGTTCGGCTGGGAGGTAGACAATCTCCACGACAACGGTGCTGACGTGTCCTTCGAGATCCTCGAGGACCTGGTCCTCGTTGCCGCCGATGTCGATGTGGCCACCGTGCTGATGTCGCTGCCGTCGACGGCGGGGTTCCAAGAGGTCCTGTGCCAGGCAGCGATCTCCCGTCAGGCTCCTCCTGCCTATGGACCAGCGCCGGCGGGCTACCTGGAGTCCCCGATCACCACCGACTTCGGGAAGGTGGCCTACTACAACCCGAGCGGTATTGCCACCGTCGGCGACGGCGCGCCCTTGCAGGATAAGTTCGTGTCCATCATCTTGAAATCATGGGTTCCACTGGATGGGACGGCGTCGTCGGCGTCGCGGCACGTCCATACCGAGCCCGGCATGGCCCTCCAGAAGGGCGACTACCTGATGTTCCACATGGACCACTCCGGCGTCGAGGTCAATGGTGAGATGCAGGTGGTCCTGGCCTATGAGCTCGGCGGCGGTGGGTGATGGCCGCGGGGTCGGGGCGACGCTCCCCGCTCAATCGTCGCGTGGTCTCCTTCGGGTGGGAGCTCGTCGATCTGTTCAACACCGGCGCGGACGTCTACTTTCCGGTCGAGGTCGACATGCACATGATCGCTGTGGAGGTCGACATCGCCACCATGCTCTTGTTGGGGCCCGGGGCGCCAGGGCCGGGGCCACTCCAGGTGCTTTGTACCGGTGCTGTCGGTCGCGGCGCACCTCCATCGTTCGGACCACCCCCCCAGGCCGCGCTGAACCAACCGGCATCGAGCAACGCTGGAGCTATTGCCGTCTACAACCCGTCGGACCTCGACGTCACCGTCGATCCCTCGACGCCGGGACAGGGCGGATTCCTCCGGATCACGTTGAAGGCGTGGTCACCCGCTGACGGGTCTGCGTCCTCTGCGTCCCGCCATGTCCGGACCACACCGAACCTGCGGCTGGATCGAGGTGACTATCTCGGCTTCCACATGGAGCACTCCGGTCCCTTGGTCGATGCTGAGCTCCAGGTAGTCATCGGCTACCGCCTGCGGGCCGGCGAGAGCTGACAGGGCGGGGAAGGCCGGGCACTCCGACCGGGCCGTGTTTTGCCGAGTTGGTCAACGCGGTCGCCGCCGCCACGGTCAATCCCTCGACCGGTGGCTTCGGTCAATCATTCTCCTACTCAGCGGACGTGACCAGCCCGACCGGAACGCCATCGGGTTCGGTGGACTTCGTCAGTGGGGGAGTCGATCTCTGCACAGCAACGCTTTCGGACGGACGAGGTGACTGCAGCGCATCGAGCAGTCCGGCCGGAACCAACACGGTTGCGGCGACCTACTCGGGAGATGGGAACTTCGACGCATCCGTCGCCACCGGCACTGCCACCACTGTCCGCAACGGGTACTGGCTGGTTGCCGCCGATGGTGGCATCTTCGCATTCGGCAATGCAGGATACGAAGGCTCGATGGGCGGCCGGCCGCTAAACATGCCCATCGTGGGGATGGTTCCAGCACCTGGGTAATCGTGCCATTGCGGCACAACGGTGCCGAGAGCCGATTTCTTCGTGATTGGGGTCGGATCGCGTTGGTCAAACAATGCGAGAGGATCGATCCTTCCAGTAGGGCTCACGCAGGAGTCGCTTGAAGAGTTTCCCGCTCGGGTCGCGGGGCATTTCCGTGATGAACTCGACCGCCCGGGGGCACTTGTAGCCGGCGAGACGGTCCCGACACCATGCCATGAGGTCTGCTGCGGCGAGGGTTTCATCACCGAGTTGCTTCTGGACCACCGCCAGCAATGACTCTCCCATCTCATCGTCGGGGACCCCGAACACCGCTGCATCGATCACCTGAGGATGGGTGGCGAGAACCTGTTCGGCCTCGCGCGGATAGATGTTCACCCCTCCGGAGATCACCATGTCCGATGCACGATCGGTGAGATAGAGATAGCCGTCGGCGTCGAGGTAGCCGACGTCGCCCAGCGTCCTCCATCCTTGCTGGTTCGCCATGTGACCTGTCTTCTCGGGATCATTGTGGTACTCGAATTCCCTACCGCCGGCGAAATACACGGTGCCGGTCTGACCGACAGGAAGATCGACCTCGATGTCGTCGCCGACGATGTGGACTTCGTTGAGGGGTCGTCCCACAGAACCGGGGTGGGCCACCCACTCCTCGGGTCTGATAGCAGTTGATCCGATGTCTTCTGTCCCGGCGTAGTACTCGTGGATGATCATTCCCCACCATTCGAGCATCTCCTGCTTGACCGGCACCGGACAGGGAGCCGCGGCGTGGACAACCCATCGCAGGCTCGAGAGATCGTACGAGTACTTCTCCTCGTCCTTCAGCCGAAGCATGCGGGTGAACATGGTGGGAACGAATTGGGCGTGGGTGACCCGGTACCGTTCGATGGTCTCGAGGCATCTCGCCGGCTCGAACGACTCCATGACCACACAGGTGGCGCCGAGCCGATGCATGGCCATCGAGTAGACAAGAGGCGCGGAATGGTAGAGCGGAGCAGGGGAGAGGTAGACCGAGCCTCCGTCGATTCCCACCCGGGCGATGTTCCCTGCCAGCACCACCGGAGTCGCGGTCGGATCGCCCATCGGTGCGGCGGACAAGACCTTGCGTACGCCCTTGGGTGCTCCGGTGGTTCCTGACGAATAGAGCATCTCTCGGCCCTCGGCTTCGTCCACGATCGGCGTCACCGGCCAGCGTGCCAGTGCGTCGTTGTAGGGCAGGAAACGCCTAGCCTCGCCCCCCGCCACGATGCACAGTCCTATCCGTCGCAAGTCGAGCTCCCTGGCGATTTCGGCCAAACTTGCCGAAATGAAGAAGGCCGTGGCCCCGCAGTCATCGAGAATGTGTTGTGCCTCGCTCCGACGAAGGTGACTGTTGAGCGCGGTGTAGTAGAGACCCGATCGCTGAGCTGCCCAGGCGACCTCGAGGAACTCCGAACTGTTCTCCATCATCAGAGCAATGTGATCGCCGGTGCGCAGACCGGCGTTTCGCAACAGATGGGCCAACCGGTTGGAGCGTTCATCGAGATCCCGGTAAGTGGTGACGAGTCCCGATCCGGCCATGATGATGGCCGGTCGATCAGGGTGTTCCTCGGATTGAGAGCCCAAGTGGCGCTCGTTGGTCATCGCATCACCGCCCTCCTTTACTCCGTACGTCCCCATCGCTCGCTGCGGTCATCCATCATGAGTTCGACGATAATCTCCCGACGCCGGTCCGTCGGGCGAGCACACATCACTTCGCCGAATGGCCTCATGTCGTCGCCCGGCTCCACCGGGACGGCCATGGATACGAACTGGTGGTGGCCGATGGGCAATCCAGCCCCATCTCCTCGTTGATGTTTCGCCAGTACTCGACGGCGACATTCGACGCCCTGCAGTAGACCGGTCCTCCGAGACGCAGAGGCCGCTCCAAATCCCCCAAGATGGTCAATCGCAGGCGCGCCACATCGCCGAGTCTCAATCTATTTATGCCCGATTGACTCAAGATCAAACGTCCGTTAAACAGGAAATGTGTTTAGGAGCCTTTCAGTTTCGTAGATGGGGGAATCCGATGGACTTGGAGCGCCAACGCAGCCAGCGGCAGCCGAGTTCGCCTGGCAACCGAGGGCTCTCCCGGCGCCAATTCCTTGCCGCATCAGCGGGTGTGGCCGCATTGAGTGCCTTCGAATGGACGCCTATTTTCCAGGTTCCGGCAGCGAGTGCCCAAAGCACGCTGGCACCGCCACCGAACTTTCCCTCGTCCATCCCCCTCTATCAACAGGCCTTCCAGAACTGGTCCGGTGAAATCGCGCTCGAGAATGCCTGGACCTGTGCGCCGACCTCGGCGGCTGACGTCGTCACGCTGGCGAACTGGGCATTCCCGGTGGGGTACGAAGTTAGGGCCAGGGGGATGATGCATAACTGGTCGCCGCTGGTTGTTCCAGTCGACACCAGCGGAGCCGATCTCGTGCTTGCCGACACCACTCGGTTCCTCACTGCGGTCACCATCGACACCTCCAGTTCTCCACCCACGGTCACGGCCCAGACCGGCGTCACCATGGACGTGCTCTTGCAGGATTTGGAGAACGCAGGTCTGGGATTGACCGCACACCCGGCACCGGGGGATATAACAATCGGGGGTGCCCTTGCCATTGATGGTCACGGTACGGCGGTGCCCGCTGCCGGCGAAACGATCATCCCTGGCCATACTTATGGCTCCGTGAGCAATCTCATCCTTTCTCTCACGGCGGTTGTGTGGAGCGCGTCTCAGAGCCAGTACGTGCTTCAAACCTTTGGGCGTTCGGACCCGGCAATCCAGCCTCTGTTGGCCCATCTCGGGCGAACCTTTGTGACAGAGGTGACCCTCCAGGTGGGTGCGAACACCCGCCTGCGGTGCCAGAGCTTCGTCAATGTTCCAGCAAGCGCACTCTTCGGAGCACCGGGTTCGAGCTCGCAAACCTTCGATTCGTACGTGGAGCAGGCCGGTCGGGTGGAGACGATCTGGTTCCCCTTCACGTCCGAACCTTGGCTGAAGGTGTGGACGATCGCACCGCAAAAGCCTCTGCTGTCACGCGAGGTCGAAGAACCCTACAACTACGTGTTTGCCGATGTCATCCCCGAGACACTGTCCGGACTCATCAAGGAGATCTTGGAGGGTGATGTCAGCGTCACACCAACATTCGGCCAAGCCGAACTCGCCATCGTTACTGCGGGGCTCCTCGGAACCCTCACAGCCGACATCTGGGGCTGGGCCAAAGATCTACTCCTGTACGTCAAACCGACCACCCTGAGAGTAACCGCCAATGGATATGCCGTCCTGACCAACCGAGGCAGCATCCAGCAGGTGATCTATGACTTCATCACCTACTACGAGAACCAGGTGGCCGCCTATCAGGCGGAGGGGAACTATCCCATGAACGGCCCGGTTGAGATCCGGGTCACCGGTCTCGATGTGCCCACCGATGTGGAGATCGCCTCGGCAACGACGCCACAGCTGTCGGCATTGCGTCCGCGACCAGATCAACCCGAGTGGAATGTGGCCGTTTGGTTCGACATCCTCACTATGCCCGGGACGCCGTACTCCGCTGAATTCTACCGAGGCATCGAACAGTGGATGTTCACTCACTACGTCGGCTCGTATGCTGCGGTTCGACCCGAATGGTCCAAGGGGTGGGCATATACCGACTCGGCGGCCTGGTCTGATCCGACCATGCTGAACGCCACGATTCCGAATGCCATCAATGCTGGGCAGTCAATAGGAGACGATTGGAACGCAGCCCTTGCGACTCTCGATACCTATGATCCGTACAGGGTATTCAGCAACGCGTTTCTTAACTCTTTTATGGCCTGAGCCTGGGCACCGTGGGTGCCTGAAATATCATCCGAGTGACGGCGCGGCTGAAGGGTGTCACTTCAAAACCGGCGAGCGTTCTCGGCAGGGGTCTCAGAGATGAGCCTTTCTCCGTGGCACCTGCTGCAAATAAACGGGTGACGGGGCGAACTCCGGTCGTCCGGTCCACCATTCTTCAGCCGGGCCGAGGACTGCGATCGAGGCGACAACTCCCCATCGGAACAACAAGCCGGACCATTGGCACGAAACGTGCGTCGAGACCGTTGTGAGATGCTTAGGGCACGGCAGTCGAAGCGACGTCGATTAGCAAGCACGCGCTGCGCAGAATCTGACTCATGGTGAGCAGAGCCTGGTGGACGCCAGCCGGGTAGGTGGATGTGGTGCACGTGGAACGCGTTCTTATGGTGCGCGCACCACGAAGAACGCACGCACCGTCGATCATCAGGGTGAAAAGCAGCACTACGGTCTGTTCGAAAGCCTCCGCCAGCCTGCTGCCTGTGCGCGAAGGTGCAGGTTGGTGGCGTCGAGTGTTGAACCTGGCCAAGGCGAAGGTCACGATTCGAATCCCGTCCGCTCCAGCTGTAGTAGTAGGTCACGGGGATACGAGGGATCGAGAATGGCCTTTTGGCTAGTCCCGGATTTCGGGATTTACCACATCCGCTCCCCAGGTTTCTGAAGTGGTCTAGTCGACCATGCATTGGCCCTAATGGTCTCCGTGTAAAGATCACACGCCTAGCCCGGCCCCATTGCTGCCGCACCAGGCGGTGGGCTGGGATCGAGCACTTCCGGATGCCGCCGGTCGGCGGTCTGAAAGAGCTCTAAGGTTGCTTATCTCTCCTGGGAACGTTCTAGATTTGGGGCATGCAGAGGTGGGACAATCCACACACTCCCGGAGGAATCGGCGATCAAGATGCCGCAGGGGGGAAGAGCACTGAAGTGCCCGAAGCTGACCCGGCGTTTGCTTCGGCATGGCGAAGAAAACACCTCACCGTGGCGGAGCGGAAGGCCCGAGGAAAAGCGGCGCGTGATCGCGTCCCTCGGTCAAGCCACGGAACCTTTGAGCCGGCAGCAAATCGACCAGATCCCATCGCTCTCCTAGAGCAACAGGCCGTTACCCGGGTACCCGAGCTGGTTCCGATTCGGTACGGTCGGATGCTTGCCTCGCCATTCGCGTTCTATCGTGGGGCGGCGTTGCTCATGGCAACCGATCTGGCGGCCGCTCCCAATTCCGGCGTGACGGTCCAACTTTGTGGCGATGCTCATCTTTCCAATTTTGGGGTGTTCGGCACGCCAGAACGCCAGCTGATCTTCGACATCAACGATTTTGACGAAACGCTGCCAGGCCCGTGGGAGTTGGATGTCAAACGCCTGGCCGTGAGCATCGAGGTCCTGGGGCGATTGCGCGGATACTCCCGCGCCGATCGGCGATCCGTCGTCATGGCAGGTGTGGGGGCATACCGAGAACGCATGGGCAAGGCGGCTGGCGTAGGAACGCTTGACATTTGGTACGACCATTTGGAGGCCACTCGGCTCCTCGACCAGGTAGGTACAGAGGAGCGAAAGGGTCGGCTGAGAAAGAGCGAAGCCCGGAAGGCAGAGAGTTACGTTACCAAGGCACGGACACGCGACAGCGTCCGAGTGTTCACTCGGCGCGTCAATAAGATCGGCAAAGAGCTACGGTTCGTCGCCGACCCCCCGCTCATCGTGCCAATCGAAGATCTCGTGTCGCCGGGTTCCGAATGGGAGAACCACGATGTTCTCGTCAAGAAATTGCTTGCCTCCTACCGACAGACGCTCGGAGTCGAGCATCACCCACTTGAGGAGTTCCGCTACGTTCACGCTGCTCACAAGATTGTCGGAGTTGGAAGCGTGGGTACTCGCTGCTTCATTCTCTTGCTGACCGGCCGCGACGAATCCGATCCACTGATCCTTCAGCTCAAGGAGGCGCAACCTTCAGTCCTCGAGAGCTTCGTTGGCAGGAGCCAGTACGAACATCACGGCCAACGAGTCGTGGCAGGCCAACGCCTTATGCAAGGGGCCACCGATGTGTTTCTCGGTTGGCAGCGGATGAAGGGACTCGATGGACAGACCCGCGATTATTACGTGCGCCAGCTCCACGATTGGAAGGGGAGCGCGGAGGTGGAAGAGATGCATTTGTCCGGCGCCACGTTCCACGCCCGAATCTGCGGTGAAACCTTGGCGCGGGCCCATGCTCGTTGGGGAGATCGGATCGCCGTCGCGTCGTACCTGGGTAAAGGCGAGAACTTCGATCAAGCCATCGCCGACTTTTCCGCCTCATACGCCGACCAGAATGAGCGCGACTACGAGGCACTGGTTCAGGCGGTGAAATCGGGTCGGGTTGTCGCAGAAGAATGCCTATAGTCTAGCGATCATCGATCTGACACCCTTGGGCAAGTCTGACTGCGAACCCAATCAACGTTCCGTGCCCGATGGGGTCGATCCAGCCGCCAATCGAGGTCATCGGCCTCCTGACAGAGCGCCCGATCGCCTTGGCTCAGATGGGGACCGGATTGCCGAGGCGAGGTTCTGGGCTGGCTATGCACGGCAGTTGGCTGCTGGCATCATTTCAGCCGTCCTCAGGTCCCGCTCCAGTGACCGAATAGACCCGACGGGTCTCGGAAAGACCCTTCAGGCGAATGTCCCTGCCGTCCACGAACTGGAACTCGCCGCTCAGGTCACAGAGCTCCTTGAGCACCGACGACACAAGAATCTCTCCGCCCATCGCCTGCTGCGCGATGCGGGCGGCCAGGATCACAGAACCGCCCAGAAAGTCATCGCCGTCGCGAATCGCTTCGCCGGAATGGAGCCCGAGACGAACCTGGATTGGCAAGTCGGGATTTGAACGGTTGCGTGTTGCTAGATCTTTCTGAATCCCGACGGCGCACTCCAGGGCGTGGCTTGCTCCACTGAAGGCGATCATGAAGCCGTCACCTTGGGCTTTGATTTCGTGTCCCCCGGAACTGGCGATGCGTTGGCGAATAATGCCGTTGTGTTCTCGGAGAATGTCCATGGCCCGTCGATCGCCCAACCGCTCAGTGATGGAGGTGAATCCTTCGATGTCACTGAACATGATCGTGACAGTACCGTCGGGCAAGCCCCCCGCCTTCAGATTTTCGCCAACCTCGCTTGGTCCATCCGCAATGACGTCAATCAACCGCGGGCCAGGGGGTAGGTCGGCTCGAGCGTCGCTCCGGAGGGCGTGTGGCGGCTTGCTCCGGACGGTCACACCGCCCCAGAAGGCGAATGCCCTCACCCGGATGATCGGCGATCCGGGAAGCCGGGGGACGTCCTTCAACCGGCGGGCATCCTTCCCGCCCATGATGGCGATGCCGCCAAGCTGCACTTCGATGCCTTCTGGGACGACGATCTCGATTCCGCCCATCACGGCGACAGCGCTGATGACGATCTCCGAACCCTGGACCTCTGCGTTGCGGAGGTCGAGCATGCAGCCGCCCATTACAGCGACTGCGTTGGTCTTTTCCTGCAGTCGCCATCGGCCCTTGCGTTGAGATCCACCCATGATGGAGACAGTCCAACGGGTCGCCTTGCGACCGGTGGTGGTGTCGGGAACCTGGGATGGTAGCGGCGCCGGCGAGCCGCCCGCCTCGCCACTGATCACGCCCGTGAGATCGGATCCGAAGGGATGAGGGAGATCGGCAAGCACGGGGACGAGCTCCCCGAGTCTGACTGCTTGGTACGTTGTTCCGACGCGCTCCGAGAACTCGTCCAGCGTCAGCCGGCCGTCCCCACACGAGGTCTTGAGTACCTCGACCACCCGATCCCGATCCCGGTCGGAGAGACGAGGACTTGGAGGATTGTTGGTCGGCGTCGACGACACGAATAACATTGTGCCTGATGGTGGCGGAAAATGCGTCTGGGCCATACCTCGCGCCGACGCGGGATCGAGCCAACGCTGAGACGAAACGGCCCGACGAGGTCCGTTTTGTGCGAATCCAGGCGGCGACCATGCCGGCCTGGGTGGGTCCCGCTCTGCTGTTCCAGTCCTATTCAGGAATTCTATGCCAGTCCTGCTCCTTTCCGGGCTCCCGATCGGAGTTTTGATTCCTTTCAGGGGCCATCCACGTGCTGCGGCGGCGTGGATGATCGGCTGAGCCAAATCGACGACGGCGGGACCAGTAAGGGTTGTCTTCTTGCGGGTGCGTCGAGCGCCTGGTCAATGCCGTGGTGGTCGAAGCCCGCGACGACAGGTGGCCGAGCGCCGCTAGTCATCGGAGACCTCGATGGCCCGGCTCCGATGGATGGAGCGGACCGCTCTGGAAGTACCCCCGAAAGAGCAGCGCCTGGCCGGGTGAGGTCGCTAGCCTCGGGTGGTGGCCACTGTCCTCCCCGAGCTCGACGTCGAGAAGGTCAAGCGATGGTGTGAGGACCGGGTACTGGCTCGGGTCAGAGACAAGGTCCGCTTCGAGGTGAGTAGTCGTCGTTCATCGGGATGCGGGATGATTGGCCTCGCGTGTCGGGGTGCTCGTCCAAGGCATTCGCCTGCCCTAGGAGTATCAGCCGACCGGGGGGGAGTGTAGGTGCGGACCTGGGGAGCGAGTGGAGCCGCTGCCGCCATTCGGCGGTCACAGGCCGCCTCCGCCCAGGCGCGTCTCACCGGATGTGGCATCGACGAGGCTGGCGAGCTCGTCCATGAACGGGTGTCGCGTCGCCGCTTCCTGTGGGGCACCGGGGCGGCGGTCGTGGCGGCCGCCCCGGTGCTGGCCGGCTCGTCCGCGGCGGCCGATCCCCGACGGCGCGTCGCACGTCGGGAGTCTGTCGCCCGCCACCAGAGCGGGAGGGTGGCGATCTTCGGATCTGGCATCTCCGGGCTCGGTTGCGCCTACCGACTCTGGGTGAAGCACGGCATCACCGCCAGCGTCTACGAGTACAACGCGCTGCCCGGCGGTCGGATCCGGACGCTGCGTGGATTCTTCGACGACGACCAACTGGTCGAGGAGCATGCCGAATTCGTGAATCCCGAGCACACGGCAACCCTGGCCTTGGCTCGCAGCCTCAGTCTATCCCTCGACAATACCGATGAGTACCCGAGTGGGACGCACCCCAAAGACGAGACGCTGAGATTTCAGGGTAAGCCGTGGTCGCAGAAGCAGGTCAACGCCGACTGGCATGACTGGGGGTGGAAGCTCTTCCATGACGCCGCATTCGTCACCGCCCCGTGGCCTCAGCTTTACAACAACAACAATCCCGGAGGTCGCGAACTCGACCGGATGTCGGTGAGCGAGTGGATCGACAAGAACATTCCGGGCGGAATGGCCTCCGACTTCGGCGCCCTGTGCGTGTCGGCCACCCTCGACGAATTCGGGGGGCCTCCCGAGGAGCAGTCGGCTCTCAACCTCGTCTACTTGCTGGGTGAGGACGACTCCCGGTCGGACGGTTTCCAACCGCGTGTCACGCCGGTTCTCGCAGGAGCGGACGAGAAATGGCACATTCACGGTGGAACCGACCTGCTCATCTCGGGGCTCATCGATCGCCTGCCGGCGGGGACAGTCGGCCTCGGGCAGGAACTGGTGGCTCTGCGGGCCGGGGCGAGCGGCGGCTACACCTGCACCGTGCAGAGCGGCGCTACCACCACAGAAGTCACCGCCGACCACGTCGTGTTGGCCCTGCCCTTCACCCGTCTGAGATCCATCGACCTCTCGGGGCTGGACATCGATCCGCTCCATCTGCGGGCCATCGCTGTGGAGCCGCTCGGATCCAACGCCAAGTTCTTCGTGCAGTGCAGCAGCCGGGTGTGGAACCACCCTGACGGCGCAGACGGGAACGCCTACTGCGGTGGCGTCGTCCAGGGAGCATGGGACCCGACCGCCTATCAAGCCGGGACGGCCGGGATTCTTGCCGCCTTGCCGGGCGGATCGATCGGCCAGAACTGGGGCAGTCGCTATGGGCTGACCACCTATCGGGGCTCACCGCCGGAGGCCATGACCGGGGACTACCTCCACCAGTTCAACCAGCTGTTCCCGGGAGTCAGCGACGCGTACAACGGTCGGTCCTTCTATGTGTGGTCGACCGGCGACCCGCACATCCTGGGGGCATACTCCTACCTCAAGGTCGGGCAGTACACGGCCTTCAACGGCATTCAGGGCCAACGGGAGGACAATCTCCACTTCGCCGGTGAACAGACATCAGTCAATTTCCAGGGGTACATCGAAGGGGGACTTCTCAGTGGCTACCGCTGCGCCGACGAGATCGTCGGGAAGCGGGTACCGCTTGACGATCTCTAGCATTCGCCGGCCTGCGTCGGGGGTTGTCTCCCGAGCCCGCTCGGTCGGGGGCAAGTTCGCTCCGCCCGAGTAGTCAGAAGGTCCATCGGGTGGCGCCGCCGGGCTCCTTGGGGCCACCGCGTAGGCCTCTTCGGGCACGAACTCGTAGACGTACCACGGCGGCGAGCCGGCGCTGGGGGCGCTGTACTCGTGGGTGAAGCCGCCCTCGGCGACGGTGGGTGACCAGCCGCCCTCGGCGAACACGTCGGCGAGGCGCTGCGGCGCAAGGCCGAGCCGCTGGCTGCCGCGAACACGACTCCGACCGGCCAGTAATTCGACAAGACCGACCCCCATTCTTCGGTCGTCGTCATCTCGAGCTGGTCCGAGCCGATCTCGTTGCCCACTACAACGAGCACCGCCCGCAGGCTTGAGGAGGTGATCCGAGCTCGAGATCTCACTCGGTCGGGCAGGATCGCGTCCAATCATCCAGCGACCTAACTGTGCCCGTGGACGTCATTCGAGACCCGGTGGCCCGTCGGTGGGCCTGCTTGTGACCCCAGCACCCGGACGAACTCGGCCGCATACCGTTCGAAGTGAGCTTGCCAGCCGCGCCCGTCAGACGCCGACCCAGCCAGACGGTCGAGGCACTGGTCCCACCCTGCAGCATTGCGCGCCGCGCTTTCGGGTGGGAGCTCATCGATCAGGACAAGCGTGGTACCGGCGTCGGCGTCGGGATGCAGTTCAAAGCGCAACGTGTCCGCTCCCCAGGTGTAGACGAGCAACTTCGGCTCTTCGACGGCGAGTACGTGGCCGTCGAGCGTCATGTCGATGACATCGGGGGAGAAGTGGAATCTGACGGTGGCACCCACCTCCCATAGGCCTCCGGACACCTCCACGTCGCAGGGGAACCATGCCCGAAGCTCGTCGCGATCGGTGATCGACCTCCACACCACCTCCGGTGGATCGCCCAGGTGACGTTCCAGTCGCACGGCTGGTCGCTGCCCGTCGGTCTGCAGTGTCGCATCGGTCATGTCTTCCTCCCGCGCTCGAGGTGTTGTTCCAGCCTGTCGAGGTGCCCGGTCCAAAGTCGGCGATAGCCGGCGAGCCATGAGTCGAGCTCGGCGAGAGGCTCCGGCCTGATGCGGTAGAACCGACGCTGCGCTTCGATACGCGCCTCGACGATGCCCGCGTCTTTGAGCACGCGCAGGTGTTTGGACACCGCCGGTTGGCTCAAGGGGAGGTGCTCGACCAGTTCGCCAACCGGACGCTCTCCATCCCGGAGAAGTTCGAGGATGGCCTGGCGACTGGGGTCGCCGAGGACCTGGAGAGTGACGAACGCTCCCATGGTCCATAGTATGGCGTTTAGGTTATATAGCTGTCAAGTGATGATAAGGGACGGGAGCGTCAGAATCCCCCGACGCCTGGCTGACCTCGGGCACCCAACGCGAGCGTTGGAGCCGTACGGAATCGGTGAGCGGGTGGCGTGGACCGCCGTCACCTGCACCCACTCGTGGGCTGCTGTCCACGGAAAGAGGGCGCCCATTTGAAGATTTCGCGGGTCTCTCGCGAGCTACATAGAGTAAGAGGATCTCAGATCGAAAAGCCCCATTTCGATATGTCATCGCCACATGCATTGTGGCTGCCATCGGCTTGGTCGCTTGGCTCCTGTTCGTACCCTCAGGCGCAACAGGAACGTTGTCCGCTCCATCAGCGTCCATTGGCGTGGTCCTGGATCGGCCTGTCCCTTCGACCATCGCCGATCTTCCCTTGTTGAACCAGGCTGGGCAGGCCGTCACTCTGAACCAATTTCGAGGCACGTCTTGCTGGTTGCTCCGTTTCTTACATCTTGCCAAGAGGAGTGTCCGATCACGACGGGCGCGTTATTGGCCATGCAGCGATCGCTTGAACAGGACGGTTTGACGAACAAGGTGGTCTTGGCTGAGATCACCGTCGACCCTGGGCGAGATACACCGGCGCGAATGACGGCCTTTGCCAAGCTCACCGGTTCGAACTGGCCACTCCTGACTGGATCGAGCGACGCCCTGGCCAGCCTGTGGGGATACTTCGGCATCTACTACCAGACGGTGGCCGAGGGCTCCCCACCGGGCATCGATTGGCAGACCCACAAGCCCTATACCTACGACGTCAACCACTCCGACGGATTCATACTTCTTGATCCGCGCCTGAACGAGCGGTTTATCGCCGGAGGCATGGTCCAGATCTCCGGCATTCCGTTACGCCTCAAGCACCTGCTCGACGGTGAGGGAAAATCGAATCTGACCAATCCGGGTGGTGGCAGTTGGACCGTGTCCAACGGGCTGAGCGCCATCGGATGGGTGCTGGGTCAGCCCGTCCCGGAGTCCTCTTAGATGTAGTTCGCTGATCCGAAGGCTGCAGAAGGTCCGGACCGGGTCACACTTCGGTGACCGTTCGTCCTACATCACAGCGATCCGAGAAGCCCTCGCTTCTGAGCCGTAGACCACCGTTGAAACGAGACCGGAAGTTTTCGAGAGCCACCCACGCTGCAAGTTCCACCATCTCCTCTTCGGAGAAAAACTGGTGCAGTTTGGCGACGAGATCTTCTGAAACGAACACCGGCGTCGACGTTGCCGCCTCGGCATATTCAAGAACGACTCGTTCCTGTTCATCGTAGGCGCCACTCTCTCGCCACCTGGGTACATCCCTGACCTTCCGCGGGTCCACACCTTGTTGGATTCCTTCGAAATAGCCGAAGTCAGTGCACCAGGAACATCCGATGGCTCCGGCGGAGGTCTGAAGGGCGAGCCAACGTAGGTGGGGATCCAGGCGTCGCCAGGTCTTGCTGGAGGCCATTTCCACGGCACCCCAGCTCATTGTGACGCCTTTGTGGATGGCCGCGGCGCGGGTCGGCTCCGGCACATTGCCGAATGCTCGTTTGGAATACCACCAGGCCATACGGCGGATGAGTCCCCGAGGCTGCTCCACCAATTCCACAGTTGCCATGACACATACCTCCTCTACCGCCCCACCGCAATTGACGTCGGAACGCGATTGTTTGTGACAGGCCTCGTCGCCCTGATGGAGGAATCGAGCTCAACGGTGACACAGCTGACGTTGTCGGCGAGCTCGGACAAACCGCAGACGGTGCGTCCGGGAAGGTCCATCAGGCCGGTCAAGGCTGTTGTAACCGACTCACTGGGCCAACCATTGGTCGGGGTGTCAGTCACCTACTCGACGGGGACGACAGGAGCGACCTTCGTCAGCTGCAGTTGCTCCTCGGAGACCGTGACCACCGGGGCCAAAGGCAAGGTGTCATCCGGTCTGGCCACGGCACCCTTGATCGCCGGACCAGGGGTCATCACCGCGTCGACCGCTGATACCGTCGCCCCGCCGGCGACGTATGCGTTCACGGTGAGGTGACCGGGCGCCTCTGGGACAGGCTGTGTTGACGCGACTGCCCACTTTCGACTGCTGAGATGTCATCGCTCGGTAACTGCGGACCGGTCCGATCCCCAGTTGCCGCGTGTCAGACATTGCGCACGACCGGCATCGGTCAACCGGAGGCGCGCATCTCATGCCAAATCCCTCCATTCACGTCAAGGCCGTTGCCGTTGGCCTGACCGGGTGCGGTGTCACTGATGTAGGTGTAGAGGGGATGCCCGTCATAGGTGACCTGCTTCGAGCCGTCTGATCTTTTGATCGTGCCCAGCCGGCCGGTCACGCCGGGACCAGCAGAAGGGCTGCCGGTTACCGGTGGCCAGTACGCAACACAGGACCCGCTGCAGTTCGACGAGTGGGGAGTGTCGGGAACAAACCAGTACAAGGTGAGGCGCTGGTCATTGGTGAGCACCTTGATGCCGTCGATCGTCGCGATCTTCAGGAGTGCATTGGACGAGCCGGCGCTGGTCGGCACCGTGGTCGCCACGGAGACGCCTAACAACACGACCGCCACCACCGACACCGCAGCGACTGCCCACCCGGCACCCGGGATGCCCTCCTCGAGCCGATCCTGGAGCCGGCTGCCCTGTGTCACTGGACCGGGGGACGGATACTGATGTCCCGGGTCAATGGCGAGCGCGGCCAGCGCGGCGAAGGCGGCTACTTCGATCACCCCGGCCACGATCCCGGCCGTAGTGCGGACCTCTCGAAATCCGAACAGTCCGATCCGCAGTGACAACAGGTAGCCGCCCAGAGTGGAGAGGGCGAATCCGGCGCCGGCCGCTGCGCATAGGCGACTACCGGACACCAGAACGACCGTGCCGAGGACAAAGGCGACGATCACCTGCAACAGGAACAGTCCACCGATTGTCGGGATCGAGCGATATCCGGTCAAATACAGGTCGAGGTGGATCGCCCCTGTAGCGAAAAGCAGCGCGGCCCCGGTGAACCGCAAGATGAGTCGCCGCCGATCCAGAGCCAGCCGCACATTATTCTCCATGACCCTACATACGTTCTGGTCGGACCATTTGTTCATACTGCTCGACCAAACTGCGGTCGGGGCCACCGCGCACCGGACCAAATACAACGTCGGTGTAACCAGCCAGACGAGTCGACATCAGCCCGGTCTGGGGTTTCGGTCAATCGGACCGGATCGCTTGGGAGCGAGGAGACCCCGTCCGACCCCGAGCGTGAGGTCCAGGGGGTTCCAGAGGGGTCGCAGGGTCAACCCCATGTCTAGGATGCAACCCATGAGCTTCGTCAGGTTGGGTCGATCGGGCCTGAAGGTGTCGCGCGCCTGCCTGGGAACGATGACGTTCGGAAACACTGACTGGGGAACCGATGAGGTGGAATCTCGACGGATCGTCGACGCATTCGTCGACGCCGGTCACAATTTCGTCGATACGGCGGACGTGTACAACGCCGGTGCCTCGGAGGAGATCCTTGGTCGGGCCATTGCGAAAAAACGCGACGAGCTTGTGCTCGCCACCAAGGGGTACAACGCCATGGGGGACGGCCCTAATGAGAGGGGCTCCTCGCGTGCCCATCTGACCCGTGCCCTGGATGCGAGCTTGCGGCGACTCGACACGGATCATATCGACCTCTACCAGCTGCACAACTGGGACCACGACACACCCATCGAAGAGAGCATGGCCACGCTCGATGGTTTCGTGCGGTCGGGGAAGGTGCGCTACATCGGATGTTCGAACTTCTTTGCCAGTCAGTTGGTCGAGGCTCAGTGGGCCGCGGACCGAGTCGGAGGGTCGTCGCTCGTCAGCCTCCAACCCCAGTACTCGCTGATTTGGCGTGACATCGAGCTGGACATACTCCCGACCGCCGCCCGTCACGGGATGGGGGTCATCGTGTGGAGTCCGCTTGGCGGTGGGATGCTTACTGGGAAGTACGCAAAGGGCGGCGAGCTTCCCGCCGACGGTCGATTGAGCAAGGGGTCAGATGTCGGTGCGGAAGGGATGAGAATGCTGACCCTCACCGACCGCAATTTTGAAATCGTCGGTGAAGTGGACAAGATCGCCGTCGAACTCGAGACCACGCCAACAGCGGTAAGTCTTGCGTGGCTGATCGGTCGCCCGAACGTGACATCAGTCATCATCGGTCCCCGGACCGTGGATCAGCTGAGCCAGAACCTCGCTGGATTCGACCTCGAGCTGCCTCTCGAATCAGCCAAGCGGTTAAGTAGGGTGTCTCGCGTACCAGTGTCGTACCCCTGGTACATGCAACTCCGGCTCTGAGCCCGGTTCTCAGGAGGGGATTGGTCGGCTAGAACTCGACGAGACCTGTGGGCCGAAGTCGAGGACTTCGTTTCCGCAAGAGCATGGTGGGCGGCGACGAAGGCCGAGAATGGTGGTTGTGCCTCGACAATCCACTGAGTTAGCGGCCCAACGCCACTTCCCTTGTCCCGATATCGCAGTCCTTCTCCTGACCTTCACCGTGTTCGCTACCGGCTCGCCGCGCTCCTTTTGACCTGGGGTTGATCTGCCACTCCAGGTGTCGACGGGCCCTGAATCAGTGGTCGCATGTTGCCCCTGTCGAAACCCGCACTGTTACCGAGGAAACATGACGATCGGCAACCAGAGTCAGGAGCCTCGCACACGGTGCTGATGTCACGCTTGCTCCGGCAACACTCACGGAGTAACCCGATGGGTAGTCCAACTCGGGCACTGCGATGGTGGTGGTAGCGCCGGCCGGCGATCTCTTCCCCGTGGGAGCGATGGTCGACCAGCTGGTTACGAAATCATGTGACGCCGAATTGTAGGAGATCGAGGTCGGCGTGCCGGCAATGACCGTAGGGTACGGCCGGACCAGGGCATCGACGGTGCTGGCAACCACGTTCGACCCCGAGGGCGGAAGCGCCAGATTGGCGACCGCCTCGCTGGTGAAGGCCCAGAAGATCCACGGGATCAGTGCCTGGTCGAACTGATCCGCCTGGGTGGTGATGGCTGCTCCATCGGTGGTGGCACCCCACTCCGTGTTGAGCAAGGCTCCGCCGGTGTGGGCTGACCAGGCCAGCGCATTGGCCAAGACGTTCTGTGCGTCGGCCGCGTCGGTGGCGTACTGGTGGAAGCTCAGGCCACTTGCCGGGTCCGATCCAGGGAGGCGAATATTGGTTCTCGCCGTCCCGTAGTTGAACAGGCTGAAGGGCTCGACGAAAACGAGCTGGGTGGAGCCGGCCGATCGGATGGCCCGGTCCACTTTGGTGTAGAGGGGGTCAAGCTCAGTGCGATCGAGCGTCGGACAGCCAGTTGGCGTAGTCAGGCACGGACTCCAGATGGTCCCCGGCCAAGGCTCGTTGAAGACGTCATAGCCAATCACGTTCTCGCTCTGGGCGAACTGTTGAGCCAGCGCGTGCATCATGGTGGCAACGCCGGTCTGCAGTCGTATTGCATTCGGACCCTTGACGTTGCCCCACAGGCTTTGAAAGGCCTGTTGGGTGGCAGGGTCGCTCAAGTAGTAGAAGGGAAAACCGACGTGATTGTTCACGGCGTTTCCGGTGACGGTCATCCACGAGGGGAAGCCGTCGCTGCCTACGGTGGGCCCGAACCCGTCCTGGTGCAGGTCAAGCAACACATAGATCCCATGATGATCCAGGTTCTCGACGGTCGAGGCCAGGTGATCGAGGTAGTGCTCGCTGATTTGGCCCGGGCTCGGCATGAGTCCGGTGGCCAGGACACCGAGGCGCACCACGTTGAGGCCGTTGGCTTGCAGCCACGCTGCATCGGCGTTGTTGAAACCGAAGGCTGATGGGTAGTACGGAGGATCCTTTTCCACCATGTTCACTCCGTGGAGCATCACCACGCGACCACTTGCATCGGTGAGCCAACGGCCGACGTGGGAGAGCCCACCCACCGGTTCGGACCCGTCAATGGAGATGCGATTGGCACTCGGGTCGGTAGCGCTGGCCGGGGGGTACGAAGAAACCGTGAGAAACGCGGCCAGAACCAGCAGTACCAGAGTGCCCAGGAGGCGGCGCGTAACGAGAACCGTCACTCCAACCACTCTCCGCCAGCGCAACCGTAGCGCTGGGGTTCCACCGCGGGGGGGCTGAAGGTGCCCTCGTGGAGGTCGTCCATCACGACAGCCGACATGGCATGGGGTGATTGGCCAGATGAGTCAACGCGGTATCGAATCTGCTCATCTATCCTCCACCATGAGTCCGTGGACAAAGCTTGCCGCATGCCGGATCTGCCCGCCACCGCTCCCCGTGGCATGGTGGTCGGTCTGGTTAGCGGGTGGAACTGCGGAGTGGCCGGACACCTCTCACGCCCACCGACGTCCCGCAGGAAGCCGGGATCACCACGCTCCAGTGCCGGGGGACATTCGGGCTAATAGGGTAGAGCCAGGTTCCCGGACAATTAGACACCCACGAGACATGGCGGCCGAACAGCAGATATGTCACCGGATAGTGAAGCCTCGCAGGCAGTGGATCGATCCGGGCCGCGAGCGACCGCCTTGCGACGGTATTGGCCGGTACTGAGGTTCCTGGTCGGCATCGGGGCGGTCGCGCTCGCGTTGTGGGTCCTCGACTCGCACACCGACGAGTTGTCGGGCTTTTCGGGAGTGCTCGAGCACTTGAATTGGTTCTGGGTCCTGACGGCAATCGCTGCCGAGATGATTTCGTTCATCTGCTTTGCCGGCATGCAGTATGCGCTGCTGAAGCGTGGTGGGCTTCAGGCGCCGAAAGGTTCGTTGCTGAAGGTGACCTTTGCCGCGCAGGCCCTAACCAGTTCCCTGCCCGCGGGAGTGGCTGTGGCGGCCGTCTACGGTTTCCGGTGGTTCCGAAGGTTCGGAGCGGACAGCGCCCTGGCTGCTTGGGCCACGGCAGGAACGGTCGTTGCGTCAACCGTGTCGCTCGCGCTCGTTGCCACGTTGGGACTCTCGCTTGCCGCGGGAGAGGGCGCTTCGCTCGACCTAATTCCGGCCATCATCGGCGTTCTACTGGTGACCGTTGCCGTTGGTGCGCTCTTCGTGTACGAAAAGCCAATGCTCTTCGTGCTCTCCTCGATCGTCCGGGCATCACACGCGTTGGTGGGAAGGCCCAAGGCAAATGTTGCGGCACACATCGATCGGCTCATGGTCTCTGTCACCTCGGTGCGCCTGGGGTGGCGCGAGGTCATCGTCGTCGTGCTCTTGGGCACCGCCAACTGGCTGTTCGATTGTGCTTGCTTCGCCATGATGTTCTTGGCCGTCCATTCGAGCATTCCGTGGAAGGGCCTGCTGCTGGCCTACGGCGCCGGGCAGCTGGCGGCGGCCCTTCCCATCACCCCCGGCGGGCTAGGCGCGGTGGAGGGCAGCATCACCATTGCGCTCGTTGCCTTCGGCGGAGCCCGCACGACCACGGTCGATGCCGTCCTGTTGTACCGGATGGTCAGCTTCTGGCTTGTCCTGGTCATCGGTTGGGTACTGTGTGGTGAGCTTGCCCTCGAGGTGCGAAAAGGACGTTGGAGCCGTCAGGCCCTGGCCGCAGGAATCGACGCGAGGATGGGGTCCCGCGATGGATCTGAGCCATCGCCCGCGGCGAGCCCCCGGCGATCGACGGCCCCTGCGCCATGAGTGCGGTGCAACCTCCTTCGCTGCGACCATTGTCCCGGGCGGTGCTGATGGCGGTGCTTTGTCTGCTCGGTGCATGCATTCTGGTTGCCTGCACGACGGTCCGGGACGACCTCGGCAGATCCCAGAGCGCGTGTTATCTCGCCTTACCGTCGGCGGCCAAGGCGGCCGGTGATCATCACCGATTGGTAGGTGTCCAACTGTTGACTGTCGAATCGCTCAGGCAACATTCGGCTTCGCTCTTCGATGAGCTCCACCTCGGTCACTCTTCCGCACAACGGGTCTGTGTATTTGCCTTCGAGGGAACGTTCACAAAGGCATCGGTGTCCAAGCCGGTGGGACAACCCGTGGGCCACCTGGTCGTCGTTGTTCTCACCAGTCCCGCCAACCGACTCATCGGCTCTGTCATTGGGAGCCGTCTACCTCTTGGTTTCGGTCACCCCCACATCGGCTGACCTCGATCCGGCGGTGTCTCACCTTGAGGTACGCAGCCCTCATCGCTGAGCGGCGAGAGCGAACCACACGATCGCCGGATCACCGGACTGGCACTCGCTACATCGGTCCACCGATCTGTTGATGCCCTGCCGTACCCTCGGGGTCGTGACGCTCGAAGCCCCTGTCGACGATGTGTTTTTGACCGAACAGCCGGGGACCGACGCTGAGTGGCCGATGTCCCCTGTGGCTCCGGCACTCGCCGATCCGAGACGAGAGTTGGGGCTCTTGTCCACACATCCACTCCGATGCTGCCGCCGACGACGCAGCGCCTGTCCTGTGGCATATCCCAATACAGCGCGGCCCATCCGGTCCCGACCAGAAAAGGGAGAATATGTCTGATCGAATCGACCGCCGTTCGTTCTTGGCCCGGGGGGCGGCCACCGGGGTCGGGATCGCTGTCATCGGCGCCTCCGGCGGAGCATTGGCCGCCTGCAGTTCAGGGTCGAGCTCGACGAGCACCGGCAGCCATCCGAACGGCATCACCACCGCCTCCCCGAAGAAGGGCGGCCAACTGATCTTCGGCACGGAGGCCGAGGAAAAGGGGTTCAGCACCACCCAGGGCACATTCGACACCACCGGGATCCTCTACGCCCGCACGGTCTTCGACCCACTGGCCATCATCGCCGCCGACGGCTCGGTCCAGCCCTACTTGGCCCAGTCGATCACCCCCAACGCCGACTACACCGTGTGGACGATCACCATGCGCCCCAATCTCGTCTTCCACAACGGCGCCCCGTGCGACGCTGCTGCGGTCGCCGAGAACTTCGCCCTCCAACGGGCCGCAGCTCTGACCGGGCCGGAGTTCACCACCATCGCCAACATCGCGGTGCCCAGCCCGCTCGTCGTGACCGTCACCATGAAGTCCGCATGGGTCCCGTTCGACTATTACCTGGCCGGCGGGATCGGTGGTCAGATCGCGTTCATCGCCGAGCCGAACTGGCTCAAGTCGGGCAGTCAGACCAATCCCATTGGCACCGGCCCGTTCGTGTTTCAAGTCTGGGATCCCAACGACCATTTCACCGCCACCAAGAACCCCCACTACTGGCGGCCTGGCTACCCCTATCTCGACAGCATCACCTACAAGCCCATCCCCGACACCGAGCAGCTCCTGGCCAGCCTCCAGTCACGCGTGGTCGACATCATCCACAACTCGACGGCGCAGGTGACCGCCAACCTCCGGTCCGACACCTCGCTCGGCTACATTGACGACTCCGTACACGTGGCTGGGGAACCGGACATGAACTGCCTCCTGCTCAATCTGTCCAAGCCGCCGTTCGACAACCTCAAGGTGCGCCAGGCGGCGGCCATGGCGGTCAGTACGGCCGACTATTCGAAGGTCATCGACAACGGCATCTGCCCGTCGTCCAACGGGCCGTTCGCGAGTGGTTCGCCCTACTATGCGCCCACCGGCTACCCCGATCCCGATCCGGACAGGGCAAAGCAGTTGGTGAAGGAGGTGCAGCAACAGACCGGGCAGCCGGTAGCGGTGACCATCGACCATGTGCCCGACCCGATCACGGCGAGGATCGCCGAGTACATCCAGCAACAGTTCGAGAACGCAGGGATGCAGGTCGCCCTGGCCACCATCCAGCAGGCTCAGGAGATCGGCACCGCGCTGTCCGGGACGTTCCAGAGCATTGTGTGGCAACAGTTCGGGGCGGTCAATCCTGACCTCAACTACATCTTCTGGAGCCCCACCAACGCGGTCCAGGCGTTCGCGGGCAACATGGCTCGCAACACCGACCCACGGATGGAGTCGGCGCTGCTCAAGGGACGGCAGTCACCGGCTGAATCCGATCGGGCGGCGGCCTACCAGGAGGTGGGCAGGTTGATGGGCTCGGACATCCCCTACATCTGGACCGACCGCACCGTCTGGTCGATCGGTGCCCAGCCCACGGTGGAGAACTGGAACAACCCGACCACGCCGGCCGGCGGACCGGCGTTCGGGATGATCACCGGCGCCATCTGGCCCACCCAGATCTGGTTGTCCTGAGCCGATTCGACGGGCCCGTTTCTCGTCTCGGTGGAATCGGGTCCGGCGCCCTGTCGCCCCCGACGCTGGGATGATCCACTATGGAGGGGTGGCAAGAGTCGAGCATCTCCCTAGCGCTGACGAAATATCGGCGCTTCCAACGTTCACCGAGGACAATCCATTGACGATTCTCGTGAGCGCCTGTCTCTTGGGAGTTCCCTGTGGAGTCGACGCAACGTCTTATGGGGCTCCGTTCCAGCATACGGAGCGGTTGTTCGGATTGCCCAATGTAAGAACGGTTGCGTTCTGTCCCGAGGATTCTGCATTCGGGACGCCAAGAGGCACACCCGACATCCACGGGGGGACCGGTGTAGACGTTCTCGACGGCACCGCCCGAGTGCTCAGCGACTCGGGTGAAGATTGGACTGAGCCAATGATTCGGGCAGCGCATGTGATGCTCGCTGTAGCCGAGCGAAATGGGGTTCATCTGGCAGTGCTGACCGACATCAGTGCTGCCTGCGGTTCAGAGGTGATCTATCGAGGCGCCCGATCCAATGGCGCTCACCAGGCCGGTCAGGGCGTATGCGCCGCTCTGCTCATCAGGAATGGGATCAAGGTCATTAGTCAACGGGATTACCGGACGCTGGGGCGCCTCATTCACAAGCTTGATCCCTCGTTTGGACCCGACCCTGCCGCCAGAGACCACCACCAGTCCGAATGGTACATCGGGCAGTTCGGCTCGTAGGGCAGTTCCCCCACGGGACGCCGATCTTCAGGAAGGGCGGCTGTAGGTACCTGGCTCAGGTGCTCCGGTTGTGATGGCCAGCCTGTTCCAGGCGTTGATCTCGATGATGAGATAGAGAAGTCTCGTCAGTTCTTCGGGCGTATACAGTGTGGCGGCCTCATCGAGGATGCTCTGTGAAATATCGTCTTCGGCAATGAGAGTGATCGCTTCGGTCAGGGCCAGGGCCGCTCGCTCACGATTGCTGAAGAATGGGGCTTCCCGCCAGGCACTCAGCGCGTACAGCCGCTGTTCCGACTCTCCCTGGGCGCGGGCATCCTTGGAGTGCATGTCGATGCAGTACGAGCATGCGTTGATTTGGGAGGCACGCATCTTGACGAGTTCGACGAGTCCCGCCTCAAGGCCTGAATCGCTGACGAGCTGGCTCAGCAGCTGCAGTGCCTGATAGCCGTCGGGCCAAAATCGGAACGCTCCATTGCGAAGGGTCGCCATCCCATCGAGCGTATCCAGCCATCGAGATCGGTGAGGTGATCTGCCTAGGTCGCGCAAAGGGTGCGCCGCGTCACATGGAATCGTTCAGCAACGTTTCGTTTATGGTGTCGACCGGGAATGAGCCGACTTGGCGGTGGCGCTACTGCTGACCCGTCCGGCCAACCTATGGCCGAACCGGGACCCATTTACTCATGGGTAACTTCGAATCGCAACTGAAGCAATCGCCAGATTCTTTCTGGATTCTGGTTTGTTGAGTGGACATGTGGGTATCAAACGTTCGCTTGGCCGGGCATGACTCTCGGTTCGGGCGGTCCAACGGAACAGTTTCGTTGGTTTGAAAGGGAGGGATCCAATGCGTCGACTTCTCGCTGTGGCTGCCATTGCCACAGCCATGTCCATTCCGGCCTCAGTGGCAACGGTCGGATTCGCGGGGCCAGCATTTGCCGCCAGCGGCGTGACCTGTACAGGCCTCAAGGGCACCGACTCCAGCACCGTAACCATCAGCAAATGCACTCCGTCTGGCGGTAAGGGTTACAAGAGCGCCAGTGGAGCGGCCGCCAGTCTCGCGACGGGTGGCACCATTACCTGGAAGAGCAGCTCAGCCACGACCACCATCGGAGATACGAGCACCAGCAGCCCCGGACAGGGTGGCTGCAAGAAGAAGAGCACTGAATACGATTTCACTGGCAAGGTGACCGCCGCTTCCACCACCGGAACCGGAATCCCCGCCGTTGGGGACTCGGTTAGTGCCAGAGCCTGCGTGACCTCCGCCGGTAAGCTCAGCCTGGTTAAGGGCACGGTGATGGCTCTGTAAGACAGCGACACGAAACGCCGCCCGACGCAAGCAGCGCCGGTCGACGTTGCTTGATCAAGACGATGCCCGCTCCTCTGATGGAGCGGGCATCGTCGCGAGAAGGATCCACCTCGCCCGCGGCCCAGCCGGTGCATCCCACGATCCAAGGAATCAGCCCTGGCCAACGGACTCCAACCTGGTCATGCCGACGCTTCGGTTCAGATCCACCCCTGGCTTGTAGCGCCAGCCCTCCGCCTGAGAGTTCCGTTGCTTGAGAGTCCCCTCGTGCCTCAACAGACGCCGACGGCAGGTAAAGTCGAGCAAACAGGTTGAACGCTCGCCGCGACACGTTGGGGCAGGGCCCGGGAAGGCAAGACATTGGTGAAGTCGGAGACGAGAGCAAGCTTCTCGCCTCAAGTGGTGGACGGTCTCGCCGATGCCGTGGTGCTCATCGACGACCACGGGGCGGTGCTGTATGCAAATCCTGCTCTTCAGAGACTGATGGGGTGGAACGTTCGATCGCTCTTCGGAACGGCGTTCACCAATCTGGTGCCTGAACGGCAGCGTGACGAATTTGAAGCTGGTCTCGATGACCTGGTGCATGCGGATTCGGTGCCACGTAGTCGAGCTCCGATCCGGGCAACGATGCTCTGTGCGGACGGTTCCGAGCTTCCCGTGGAAATGGCGGTATCCATAGTCGATCACTCCGAGGGGCCACGGCTGGTCGTCGCCGTGATCTGGGATGTGAGCGATCGGATCGACATCGAACGCTACCAGCGGGTGTCCGAAGACCTATTGGCCTTCCTCGCGGGTGCCTCGGGGACGACCAAGGAGATTGTGCCGCAGCTGCTGGCAATCTTGTGCTCTACGCTGGATTTTGAATTCGCTACCGCGTGGCGTTGGGATCCTGATTCTGAGTTACTTCACTGTGAGCACGTGTGGCGACCCAACACCTGCGAATTCGAGTCCCTGTCGGCTGCGTCAATGGGGGTGACCGTTCGCTCCGGCGATGGGCTCCCCGGTCTCGTCGTGCGATCGAACGAACCTGTATTTCAATCCGACCTGGTACGTGCCACGCACCTGAAGCGACACCAGGCGATCGTTGCGGAGGGCGTGCATGCCGGCTTCGTCTTCCCGATCCGGACAAGAGATCGATTGGTCGGGGTGATCGAGCTCTTGACGAGGACCCAGCGCAAGCCGGATCAACCACTGTTCGATGCCGTCGCCGACGCAGGCGCGAAGCTGGGCGAGTTCATTGAGCGGCTCGAGCTGGAATCCGAGCGCAAACGGCTCTTGGTGCAACTCGAGCGGTCGCACAGGCATCAAGATTTTCTGCTCAGAGCCAGTCGAGCTTTGGCCGCAACGAGCGGACTCGATGCCACGCTGCACAAGCTGGCGGACGTTGCCGTGCCGACACTGGGCGACATCTGCCTCATCGACGTCCTCGACTCCAACGGCGTACTGAATCGAATGGTGGCGAGACACGCAGACCCAGCGGCCCAGTCCCTCACCGATGAGCTGGGCAAGCACGTCCCTGATCTGGAGAGCTCTCATCCGGCGGCGATTGCCGTGCGGAAGGGCGAGTCCCAGTGGTCCGCAGACATGACTGAGCAGTTCATGCGGTCCACCACGCATGGGGACGATCACTTTCAGCTCACCCAGGCGCTGGGGTTTGAGTCCTATGTGTCGGTTCCCTTGCTGGCGAGTGGCGAAGCGATCGGTGCCTTGACGCTGGTGACCGCTGGCTCGGGCCGAACGATTGGAAGCGGGGAGCTGGCACTTGCTGAGGAGCTCGCGACGCAAGTCGCCGCTGTCGTCAGCCGCGCTCGGGAATTCGATGAGCAGTCCACCATTGCCCGGCACCTCCAAAGCAGCCTGCTACCCCAGAGCGTGGACGACAACCCCGACATCACCGTCGCCGTCCGCTATGTGACTGGTGACCGTGGCGCACAGGTGGGCGGCGATTTCTATGACGTCATCCCTCTCCCGCACCATTTGGTGGCGCTGGTGATCGGTGACGTCGAGGGTCACGACATGACCGCGGCCACGGTAATGGGTCAGCTTCGAAGTGCGTTGCGTGCCTACCTCATGCTCAACAGCGATCCCGGGGTGGTTCTCTCACTGCTCAATGAGTTCGCACTGAAATCAGAGTCGCACAGACTGGCGACGGCCACTCTTGCGGTTCTGAACACCAAGGATGGCGAGGTCCAGCTGGCATCGGCTGGTCACCCGGCCCCATTGATCGCCGATGGCGTTGGGAAGGCTGCTCCGCTTCGTCTGATCACGGGCCCACTGCTCGGAGTGCATCGGCACACCTACGAAGTGGTGCAGTCCACGCTCACCCGAGGTGCTCGGCTGGTGTTCTATACCGACGGCCTTGTCGACATCGGCCGTACTGGGGCTGATCAGCAACTGTCCCAACTGGTGCGCTCGGTCGAAAGTCATCGGTCGGGACAGTGCGGCGAGCTTGCCGACGCGATTCTCTACGAGCAGATCGAGCAAGAGCGCAGTTACGACGACATCGCTCTTCTCGTCGTCGAGTGGACTGGTCCGCCCTCCGGGGCTGGATAGCGGGTCCGCACCGTCCGTCACGCACGGTCTGTCGGCAGAGGCGTAGGGACCGGAAGTCGACTCGCGCCACGCCGGATCGGTCGAGCCGCTGCGGCGCATAGTGGTGTGCATTCCAGAAGCGAGTGCATGTAGTCAGCGCCCGCTCCATTCAGACTGCTGGTGGACACGCGGTTCCCCGGGCCGAAGCGATCTGCGTGGCGAACGAACCCGGGGACGCCGTGAATTTCTAGCCGGCATAGTAGGTTCTCGGCATGATCCCCCAGCTCAGGACCAATGGGCGTTGTCCTCGTCAATCGGGACCGGGGAGCGTCCCGACACGTGGTTGACGCTCAACCGATCTCCGACGCCCAGCCATCCGAGGATTCACGCGGGGAGGCGGGAGCCTTCCGCAGCCATGGGGCTGCGCTCGTCGTCCTGGCGGTCGGACTAGTGATCACCATCGGGTTGGTGTGGACTTCGTGGACGCTCAACAATCACAACGAATTACGTCTGCTCAATCTTCAGGGACAGCAGGTCGGAACTGTACTGGCGGCGGCGATTCCGAGCACACAGACGCCCCTCGAGCTGGGGGTCGAGCTCGCCCAGGCAACGAATGGGGACGTAGGCAGATTCGACCAGTTCGCGAGCTCGCAAGTCGGTCCACATGGATCGTTCTCTTCAGTGTCCCTTTGGCGGCTCTCCGGCGCAGATGTGCAATTGGTCGCGTCAGCAGGAGCCAGTCCTCAACGCACCCTGGGATCTGCCGGAACTCGATCCGTCATCGCGCGTGCGTTCCGAATCACGACCTTCGTCGTGACGGAATTCAAGGGTGCTCGTGGCAACTACCTTGGATTTGCAACGTCGCTTCCGGGAGCCGGTGACCGGTTTGCCATCTATGCGGAGCGACCGCTCCCTGCAGACAAGCGGGCGAGCGTTGCCAAGAACTCGGCCTTTTCCGATCTGAATTACGCGATTTACCTTGGCCGTTCAGTGGATCAGGCAAGTTTGCTGGCCACCGATATCGACCAATTGCCAATCGACGGTCGGCGGGCCACGGTCAGAGTCCCATTCGGCGACAACACGCTGACAACGGTTGTGACCGCCAGATCTCCACTCGCCGGAGCAGTAACGACATGGTTTCCGTGGATCTTCGCGGTTTTCGGAGTCCTGTTGACCATCGCCGCCGTTTGGATCACCGAGCGGTTGGTGCGAAGGCGGCGAGGCGCTGAGCGAGCCGAGGTCGAGACTCGTCATCTGTACGATCGACTAGAGACGCTTTATGGGCAGCAGCGTACGATTGCCGAAACCCTTCAAAAGGCGCTTCTGCCTCAAGTCTTGCCCAGCATTCCCGGCCTCGAGGTTGCAGTGCAGTATCTCCCGGGTTCGACTGGCGTCGACATCGGAGGTGATTGGTACAGCCTTGTTGATCTTGGTGACGGCCGGTTTGTTTTTGTGATCGGCGACGTATCCGGACGGGGACTTAGCGCGGCATCGACGATGGCAGCGTTGCAATTCACCAGTCGCGCCTACGCAATGGATGGGAACTCTCCCGCCGAGATTCTGGAGAAGTGTTCCAAGCAGCTAGATGTTGATGTTGACGGACATTTTGCTACGGTTCTGGTTGGGTCAGGTGACGTCAAGCGTCACGAGGTCGTTCTGGCCAATGCCGGACATTTGAATCCGTTTCTCATTGATGGGGAACACGCTGGTTTCGTTCCCACTCAGGTCGGAGTGCCGGTCGGTATCTCGGGTGAGAGGTACGGGTCAGTGCCGATCTCCGTTCCACGAGATTCGACGTTGATCGCCTTCACCGATGGACTCGTCGAGCGTCGCAAGGAATCCCTCGACACGGGTTTGAAGCGTCTGGCAGGAGCAGCACTTGCGCAGCGCGGATCCTCGCTCAACGATATGGTCAGCCAGATCGTGATCGAACTCGAGGGTGACGTCTCGGAAGATGACATCGCGATCCTGGCGGTGAGGTGGAACGAATGAGGGGTGGGCTAGTTGTGACGTTATCCTGGGGGCCGGTATGGCACGCATAGAAGACGGTCGATTGGCCTGGGCCGAGGGAGTATTGGACGACGCCGGCACTCTGACGATCGTCCTTTCCGGCGAGATAGACATTGCCAGCGCCGACGGAGTCAAGCGAGATATGCAACCCTTCCTTGGCGCTGCGCCAGATCGAGTCGTGTTTGATCTGCAGAAGCTTGCGTTCATGGACAGCTCGGGGATCGCCTTGTTGGTTCAAACTGCAAACAGATTCGAGGCCGTAGAGGTAAGGAACCCGGCACCGAATGTGCGTCGAATCCTTGAAGCCACCGGCCTTGCCGAGAAGTTCGGACTTTAGCGATGAGATTGAGCCGTCGCTTCGCCGCGGATAGTGAATCGGTGCGGCAAAGCAGGGAGTTCGTCATCGACGCCCTCGTCGACGTCCCATCTGACGTTCAAGCGTCTATTGCGATGATGGTGTCAGAACTGGCAACGAACGCCTTCATCCATGGGGGAAGCGGCTTCGAGGTAACGATCGAACGGGCACGGGCATTCATACGCGTTGAAGTGAGAGACGAAGGGATAGGAGCACCTGCCTTGCAGTCGCCGAGGCCGAGTGAGCCGCACGGCCGCGGATTGCAGATCGTAATGCAGCTCTCAAACGAATGGGGCATTTCGCAGGAACCGGGGCAAGCGGGAAAGACCGTGTGGTTCAAAGTGAATATTCTTGGAGATGCCCGTATTGACGATGGCGCCGTCAGGCGTGGCGAAGAATCGTCGGTATCGGATGATCGGGGGTTGGAAGTACCGCCCACCACGCATGGTGCTCCACACCAGGCACCAGAGCGGCACCGTCCTCAACTCTGCGGAAGGACTCCGTATGTGGCTGAGAGGCGGATACCAACGCGCCGAGAACGGAACGGTCATCCACGTCGACCTGGAGCCCCTGCCGAGGCCACTGCGCCGGACGGCCATAGTCGGCGCTCGGGAGCGCGGCGCGGTGGTTCACCGGGTCGCGGGTTCAGGAGCAGCACACCACGCGGGGTGGTTCTCCCGTCACCAACCGCGTAGATCCACCGGCCAAGTCTCGGTCACCTCCTCGCCATCGACCAGATGAAGGTGCTCGTGGTAGGCCACCGTGGGGTCGACGTGCGCCGGTGTGACGTTGACACGGTCACCGACGCGAACCGGGTGGTCCGGCACGAAGGTCACGTGTTCATCGGAGCAGAACAACACCTCGGCCGTCTCGATCGACGGGTTTCCGTGGTCCATTCCCAGGGCCTTGAGGCCCGAGTCGGCCACCGCCCAGCCGGCCGACACCGAGACCACCGTGGCCAGCACCGACAGTGCCTGGGAAAAGGGGAGCCCAAGTTTGCCGTAGGCGGTGTCCATCAGGGCGTATGAGCCGGCCTGGATCTCGGTGGCCCAGTGGTTGATGTCGTAGGTGCCGGTCCCTCCGGCGGAGACGATCTCGCCACCGGCCTGTTGGTGGGCGAACGCGAGGAGACCCATCGACACTTCCACCAGTTCCGTTCTCTCGGCCCGGTCCTCCCGCCCGACGACGTGGCCCTCGTACCCCATGACGCCCCGGACGTCCAAGCCTCGGAGACGTGCACGATCGGCCAATCGTCCGGCGTCCTCCGGTCGACAGCCGCAGCGAGGAAGGCCGACATCGACGTCGATCATCACCTCGGGCACTCGAGCCGACACTGCGGCATCGATGGTCTCCTCGGAGTCGACGGCCATGGTGACTCTGGCCCCACCGCGCACGAGCACGCCGAGCCGTGTGGCATCGACCACCTCGTTGGCCAGAAGCAGGTCATCTCCCAACCCCGCCCTGGCCATGCCCTCCATCTCCCTGATGGTGGCGCAGGTGAACGCCACATGGCCCAGATCTGCCTGGCAGGCCGCCAGCGCCGTGCACTTGTGGGCCTTGACGTGGGGACGCAGACGAGCGCCCGGCAACGCCTCGGACATGGTGCGCAGGTTGTCTTCGAGCAGGTCACGCTGGACAACCAGTGCCGGCGTGGTCAGGTCGCCTGTCTTCACGATGAGCAGCGTACCGAGCGAACGGATGGCCGGCCTGTCTGCGCTGAGCGCGGCATGGTCCGTGGGAGTACCGTCGGTTCGATGACCACACCGTGGATGGACGATGCCTGCAGCCTGGTGGACGCGTTTCGGGCCAAGGAGATCTCTCCGCTCGAAGCGCTCGACGCCTCTATCGACGCCATCGGCGAGTCCCCGCTGAATGCCTTCAGCCACACCGACTTCGATCGGGCCCGAGAGGCAGCCAAGCATGCAGACGTGTCACTGCCGTTCGGGGGCGTTCCCTTCGGGGTGAAGGAACTGGAGCGGGTGAGGGACTGGCCCTACACGGATGCCTCCATGATCTTCAAGGATCGGATCTCCGACTACGACCACACCTCGGTCACCCGTCTGCGAGCCACCGGCGCTGTGCTGGCGGCGCAGACCACGGCGAGTGAGTTCGGGGGCATCAACTGCACCTCGACCGAGCTACACGGGACGACCCGTAATCCGTGGAACCACGCCAAAACCCCGGGCGGTTCGTCGGGCGGCACCGCGGCTGCCGTGGCCGGCGGGTTACTCCCCATTGCCACCGGAAGCGATGGGGGTGGGTCCATCCGCATCCCGGCCGGCTTCGCCGGACTCTTCGGGTTGAAGGCGACCTATGGCCGCATCCCCAAGGGCCCATGGGCGGGCATGCAACCGATCACCGCGGTGTTGGGCTGTCTCACTCGGTCGGTTCGGGACACGGCCCGGTACTTCGACGCCTGCAACGGGTTCGATCAGCGTGATCCCCTCAGCCTGCCCGCGGTCGGTGGATGGGAGGCCGGGTTGGGAAGCCTCGACGTGGTCGGCATGAAGGTAGCCATCCTCCCAGACCTCGGAGTGGCCCGGGTGCGTGCCGAGGTGAGCGACCTGGTCACGACGTCGGCTGAGCATCTGGCCGGGGCGGCGGGCTTGCAGGTGGTCGACGTCACGCCCACCCTTCCACCATTGCGCGGCCAATGGGCGATGGCCGGTCAGGTGGGATTTGCGGCCGACCTTGGGGGCGCCTTCCCCGACCGCGCCGATGAACTGTCTACGGAGATGCGGGCCGGGCTGGAGGCGGCCATGCAGCGGTACACGCTGGAGAAGGCGGCTGCGATCGAGTCGTATCGTCGGCAGCTCAACGAAGCCATGGCCGACTTGTTCGCTGCCGCTGACTTTGTCATGTGCTCGAGCAACCCCGACGTGGCCTTTGTCGCCGAAGGCCCGCCCCCTTCGACCATTCCGGGCGCCGATCTCATCCACGAGATCGGCTTCACCCGGGCCATCATGAACAGTGCCGCGCTCACCGCACCCTCGAACCTCAACGGCAGCCCCGCGATGAGCATCCCTGCCGGTCTGGTCGACGGACTTCCCGTCGGTCTGCAGGTGTTGGCCGGCCACCATCGTGAGCGGCTCCTGTTGGATCTGGCCCTGGTGGCGGAACGGGAGATGGCGTGGCCGAAGGTGGCACCGGGCTCACCCCACCAGCAGTAGTTCGTCCCGGAGGAGCAGCGGGTGGGGAATGCCAGTGCCGGGGTGGGTATCTCCATTAGGCCGGCGGTGGCGGGTTCGAGGCGAAGCTGCTCGATGTGGTGGGAACGACCGCGACGACCAATGCGCCGGCGGCCAGCACCCCAAGAGCAGCGCGCAGCCCAACTGCTTCGGCCACCCACCCCACGACCGCGGGCCCGATGACCATGCCCAGATAGCCGACCGCCGACACGGCTCCGACCACCGCGCCAGCGCGGGATCGACCGGTGCCAGCCTGGGCCACCAACAGCGGCCAGCACATCGAGATGCCCCCGGCAGCCAATACCAAGCCGCCGGCAGCGATCACTGCCGTCCCTGACGTGGCCAGGATCACCACCCCGAGCGCCGCCGTACCAGCCCCGATCAGGACGCCGCGAGCGGTGCCCTTTCGCCCAACGGAGGGCCCGAGCGCGTACCGGGCGACGGCGGCGATGGCGTAGCCCAATACGGCACCCCCAGCCCCAATGAGGAGGCCCGAGGAGAGATGGGTGCGCAAGTAGAACACTCCCCACAGCTCGATGCCGCCTTCGACCATGGCCGCGAGGGCGAAGGCCCCGGCCAGCACGAGGAGGCGTTCACGGCGGAGGAGTGAGAACGCGCCACCGAACGGCACTCGATCGCCGGTCTCGCCAGCAGGGAGTGGGACCCGGAGGCACACCACTGCCAGGCCGAGAGCGACCACGGCCACCCCCACCCACATCCAGCGCCACGAGGCTCCGGTTGCGAGTAGAAGTCCGGTGAGCGCGGCACCGGCAGCAGCCCCGCCATTGAATCGTGCGTGAAAGGCGACCAATCGTCCCGGAGTGTGGCCCAAGGCTACTGTGGCCGCCACATTGATGGCTACGTCAATGAGTCCTCCGTTTGCCAACATGGCGATGATCAGCAGCCCCAACAGGACGGGTGCGCGAACCGACGCTCCGACGGTCAACAGCACCGCCCAGCTCAGCAGTGACGTCCCGAGCACGGTCCCGGTTCCGAACCGCTCACACAGTGTCCCGCCGACCGCGTTCGCCGACGCGGCGCCGGCGAGCGCGAGTGAGAGCAGAGCCCCGAAGCCCCCGGTCGTGAGGCGAAGAGCCCGTTCGACGTCAACCGCCGCCACCGCCCAGCTTCCCCAGAAGAGGCCGAACAGCACGAAGACCCAACCAATGGGGCGGAGGTTCACCCTGTCTTTGTAGCGTATGGCCCCGGTCTCGGTGACATCCAAGTCGATCCCCTGGTGGCAGAGACCAGGCTCGATTCGGGCTTATAGATAGAAATCTCTTGCTAGTGACAAAGTTCCTAAGTAGCGTGGGACGCGGAGTTCGCAACAAGGCCGTCGAGGGCGGCTCGCTGTATCAGGACTCTTGAAGGAGCGACCATGCGCAGGGCTTGGTCATCTGCATCGCTGCTCAGGCTCAATTTCGTCGTTCCCATCGGAGTCGCACGTCGGTCGATTGGTACATCGGAACGACCCTGATGCGCGATCCCATCGTCGGAACGAACGGGTACCGAGGGACTCGCGTGCGCCCACGGCGCACCCGCTGGATCGTGGCTGCAGCCTTACTGGTCGCGGTCGGGAGCGCGTCGTCGGTGTTTGGCGCTTCTGTGGTGGCTCACAGCGCCAGCCAACAGTCCTACCAGGCCTTCGTCTCGTCCTCCACGGAGGTCGCGTCGACCCTTCAGCTTGCGCTGCAACACGAAGAGGACTTGGTGGTGACCGCCGGCGCCTTTCTCGCCGCCAATCCCGACGCTACGCAAGCCCAATTCCAGCAGTGGACGAGCTCGGTTCGTGCCTTTGCGCGTTACCCCGAGCTCCAGGCCATCGCCGAGCTGGTGTTGGTGCCGGCGTCGCAACTGAGCGCGTTCGTGGCCCACTTCGAGCCAGCAGGTGGGGGTGGAGCCTTCCAGATCATCCCTGCGGGGAACCGGCCCTACTACTGCCTCACCACTGTTGGGCAGTCGCGCAGCGCCCAGGTGGCCGCGCCGGCCGGCGTCGATTACTGCGCCGTCAACACGGGGGCGGAGTTCCTCGAGTCACGAGACTCGGGGCAGGTCAGCTACGTGCCTTTCGTGACAGGGAAGAGCGTCGAGCTCGGTGTGGGCACGCCCATCTACCGGGGCGGGGTTGTTCCATCGACGGTCGCAGCCCGTCGTGAGGCATTCATCGGCTGGATAGGCACGCAGATCGTTCCGAGCGTCATCTTGACCACGGCGCGGCACGCCGATCCGGACGCGGCGGCCACGCTTTCCTACCGCCGGGGAGCTACGAAGGCCAGCTTCGGCGTTGGCGTCAAACGAGCCGGCGCGCAGTCATTGACCATCAGCCTCCACAACGGATGGGTGGTTCAGACATTCGACGTGGTGAGCGGAGGAGGAGTGCTCGGCAACGGGGCCGCGGTCGCCCTGTTGGTGGTCGGAGTCCTGCTCAGCCTGCTGTTGGCCACGCTGATCTTCGTGCTCGGCACCGGGCGCTCGCGTGCCGTGGAGCTGGTCCACGAGCGCACCGACCAGCTTCGCTACCAGGCGTTCCACGACTCACTCACCGGCCTGCCCAACCGTGCCTTGATCCTCGATCGCATCGACCAGATGTTGGCGCGAGCTCGACGGGAGAGAACCCCGGTGGCCGCGCTCTTTCTCGACCTCGACGACTTCAAGGACATCAACGACACGCTGGGGCACGGCGCCGGGGACGAGGTTCTCGTCGCGGTCGGGACCAGGTTGACCAGCACGCTCCGAGAGGGAGACACGGTGGGAAGGCTGGGTGGCGACGAGTTCGTGGTGCTCGTCGACGGAGCCTCGCTGGCAGCCGGGGCCGGGGTGGTCGCCCAGCGGATCCTCGATGTGCTGGAGACCCCGTTCGAGCTGCCAGGCAGTGACATCGCCTTGCCGGTGGCGGTCAGCATCGGGATCGCTGAAGGCGACCGTCCCTCGGCCGAGCTCCTCTTGCGAGATGCCGACATCGCCCTCTATCGGGCCAAGGCCGCCGGCAAGCACTGTGCCGTCACCTTCTCGCCCTCGATGCAGGTCGATGCCGAAGACCACCGAAGCCTCGAGGCAGACCTTCGCCTTGCGCTCGATGACCACCAGTTCTTCTTGCTGTACCAACCCACGTTCGACCTCTCCACCGGGGCCATGGTCGGCGTCGAGGCCCTGCTCCGCTGGAGTCATCCCAAGCGTGGGGTCGTCCTCCCGGATGTCTTCATCCCTGTCCTCGAGTCGAGCGGGATGATCATCTCGGTGGGTCGGTGGGTGTTGCAGGAAGCATGTCGTCAAGGTGCCCACTGGCATCGCCAAGGCCACCGATTCGCGATTTCGGTCAATGTCTCGGGCCGCCAGCTCGAACGGGACAGGATCGTCGACGACGTCTATGGGGCCCTGTCGGCCAGCGCTCTGGACCCTGGAATGCTCATCCTGGAACTGACCGAAACCAGCCTGATGCAGAATGTCGAGTCGACGGTTGCCCGACTCCAATTGTTGAAGGCGGTGGGTGTTCGGCTAGCCGTCGACGACTTTGGTACCGGCTACTCGTCGATCTCTTACCTGCAACAGTTCCCGGTCGACATACTCAAGATCGACCAGTCCTTCATAGCGCGGATCGTCGACTCGAAAGAATCGGCGGCCCTCGTGCACACACTGGTCCAGCTCGGCAAAGTCCTCGGACTGGCAACCGTCGCCGAGGGAATCGAGACCGATGAGCAGCGAGACAAACTGCGAGCCGAGAAGGTCGACATCGGTCAGGGCTATCTGTTTGCTCGACCGCTCAGCGTGGTGGCCATCGAGCGGCTGCTGTCAGACGCCTCCACCACCGGCGAGGTCCCCGTCACCTCGAGGTAGCAACGGCATGGTGGACGCCGAGCGTGATCTCAACGTGGCCGGCGCCGTTCGGCACGACGACGTTCCTTGGGGCCCGCCAGTAGGTCCAGCACCTCGCCGATGGCCTGTTCCCGGTCGGCAGACTCCGGTACCGGGAGATGGGACTGGATCTGGTAGCGATTCCGCCGGCCGTCCTTCTGTTTGATGACATACCCGGCCTCGGTCAGGTCGGTGACGATGCCGTAGGCGTGGCGTTCGGTGATGGCCAGGCTTGCCGCGATGTCGCGCAGACGGACCTCAGGGTCGTGCGCAATGCACAAGAGGGCCCGACCGTGGTTGGTGAGGAAGTTCCATTGAGCCACGGGAAGAAGATAGCAGCTATTAATAGAAATAGATTGCTCGTGATGTAATACTAGAGTAAGGTCAAGAGATAGCCCCGAACGTCCGTGACCAACGGTTATCTATTTCGGGGTGCTCGAAGGAGTATTCCGTGTTCTCACCGTGGTCGTCCTCATCGCATCGCACCTCTGATTCGCGCCTGTCTGGCGCTCCCGCCATGGCCCGAGACCGGGTAGCCGGCCGTCATCGGCCCCGTATGGCAAGAGCCCAAAGAACACCGATCCGGGCACTCTCGGTCCTGGGATCGGGTGTCGTGTCGATGCTGCTGGTTGTGTTCGCCTGGACGCCGGTCGCCTCGGCAGCCCAGACCGTCCAACTCGGGACGGCCACACCCTTCGCCGTACTGGCCGGTACTGAGATCACCGACGTCCCTACCTCTGCGATCACCGGTGATGTCGGCTTGAGCCCAGCCCCCGGCAGCAACGATGGGCTGACCCAGGCAGAGGTCACCGGCACCATCTACTCGGCGGACGCCACCGGCCCTGCAGGATCGGTCGATGACCCCGCGCTCCTCACCACCGCCAAAACCGATCTGACCACCGCCTTCGGGTCGGCGGCAGGGCAACTCCCCACCACCACATTCACCACCGTCGACAACCAGCTCGGCGGCCAGACCCTGGTGCCGGGGGTCTATGCCTTCGGTCATGCGAACACCGCCAACATCACCGCAGCGAGCCCGCTGGTTCTCAACGGTGAAGGTGATGTGAACGCGGTGTTCGTCTTTCAGGCCTCCTCCGACCTCGTGACCGCCTCGAACAGTGTCGTGCAGCTCGAGAACGGGGCCCAGGCGTGCAACGTGTTCTGGAAGGTCGGCAGTTCGGCGACGTTGAATTCAGCCAGCACCTTTGTGGGAACCATCATGGCGCTCACGTCAGCCACGCTCGGTACGGGAGCCACCGTGCAGGGACGGGTCCTGGCCGAAAACGGTGCCGTGACCCTAGAGGCCAACACCATCACCACCCCCACCACCTGCCTCACCTCCTCGCCGACCGCCACCACGTCGCCGACGACCGCCACCACGTCGCCCACCGGCGCAGGCGGGACCACCGGCGCCGGTGGCACGACCGCCGCTGGAATCTCCGGCGGGGGCGGTAGTGGTGGCATTGCCGCCGGGGCCACCACCGGCTCGGCAACGTCGACCGCTAGCGGAGCAACCGGGGTCGTCCCTACCGGCTTCCCCCACACCGGCCTCGGTGGAGCGGCGCACGCCCGCTACGGTGACCTCATCGCCCTTGGAGCGGTGGCCCTGGCCGGGTCGGCTGGTGCCCTGGGTGTTGCCGTCCGTCGCCGCCGCACCCTTCCGCTCAGGGACGGGCCCATCGGGCACGCGTGATCACGGTTGCCAAGGCCGGAGCAGCGGGTCGGTCGAAGCAATGGCGAGTTGTGGCCTTGCTTCTGCTTCTCGTCGGCATCGCGGCAATCACAGTCGGGCTCCGAGGCGGCGCCCATGCCCTTGCGCCTCCGGCGCCCTCTGGGCGTGCCCAACGGGCCGCGGTGCCTGGCCCGCGAACGCCACCGATGGTGGCCACGCTGGGAACCGCTCGTTCCCTACCGACAACGTTGCGGATACCGGCGATCGGGCTCACGGTGTCATTGTCATCGCTCGGCCTCAATGCAGATGGCTCGGTCCAGGTGCCCAGTACCATCCAGCAGGCGGGATGGTTCCGGCTGGGTCCCACACCTGGCCAGGTAGGTTCGGCGGTCATCTTGGGCCATGTCGACAACTACACGGGTCCGGGTGTGTTCTTCCAGCTGCGAACCCTGGCTGCTGGTGACCAGTTGTACGTGAGCCTGGCCGATGGCGACACCGCTCAATTCGCGGTCAACTCGGTCGCCAGTTACACAAAGCCTCAGTTCCCTGCCCAACGCGTCTACGCATCGCACGGGTCAAGCGCGTTGCAATTGGTCACCTGCGGTGGTGTGTTCGACCACCAGACGGGCAGCTACCTATCCAACGTTGTGGTCTACTCATCGCTGGTCAGCGTCACCCCGGCTCCGGTGCCTGCTACGGGGTCGCCCCCCACCCCGGCCTGAGGGGCTACCCGCTAGTTGATAGGAACGCCGAGGAGTTCGAACCCGGTGTGGCCTTCTTCAGTTGGGAGTGGTCTCGGCAACCGCGGGGACGGGGTCGTGGATGTTCGCAGCCACTACTGCGGCCAGAGCGACGGGGCACTGCCAGCTGCCGGCTGCATCATCTTGGAATCCCATGAAATTCACGACGAGGCAGGACGCCACGGCATCGATCGAGGACCAAGACGTCCCGGCTTCGGCCGTGGTCACCTCGGCCATCAAGCTCGGGACGGCGTCGTTCTCCGTTTCCGCGTCTGCGAGCTCATGGGCCACGAGAGCGAGTGATGGCACGCCGGCAAAGACAGTCGTGGCCACCCCGGCAGCGCCGGACGTGCATCCCGTCCCGGCCTTGTCACCAGGGATCACGCCGCACTGGGTGGCTGTGTTCCCCATGTGCCAACTCCAGCTCGTCCCGGGCTCGATCCCGGCGGCCTCCACCTCGGCAACCAACGTGGCGATCGGAGGCTCGGTGGTCGATGCCACCACCGGAGCCGCGGGAGCCGGCGCCGCCGCCAGGGTCGTGGGTACCGACTCCGGTGCGCTCGGTGCAGGAATAGTCGGCGCAGGGATGGTCGCTGGGGTGGTCGCTGGGGTGGTGGTGGGTGGCGGAGCGGTGGCGGTCGGAGCGGTCGGCGTCGGCGTGATCCCGTAGTGGGCTGGTGGCGTTGCCGGGTGCGCCGTTGCCCCGGGCGAGGAAGGCGTGGCCGAGGCTCGGGCGGGCTGGGCCCCGCCGGGCAGCCCGAGAGCGAGCGTGGTGACACCGAGGATCACCGCAGCCAGGACGGCGACGTCGCGGCGGCGACCGTGGGTCCGTTCCCGAGTCCGGGCCCCATTCGTGGCGGACGGGGGCTGCTCTGTGTCGGTATCAACTATGTGTTGAGACTAGATGTTCAACACATAGTTGTCAACACATAGTTGAAAATAAGCGGCTGAGGGAGTACGCTGCGCCAATGCCGACAGAACCGGAATCGATCGCCGACTTTGTCATCGACGGCGGCCGGGGAGAGGTTGTCGACGGCGTTTCTGATGAGAAGGAGGGGTCACTGGCCACCCTTCGGTTCGCCGATCACCTCCGACGATCGGCGGAGCGCCTGTGCCACGTGTCCGCAGAGACGGCGCGTGGGGCGGGAGCCAGTTGGCGCGAGATCGGGGAGGCTGTCGGCGGCATCACCCCCCAGGGAGCCGAGCACCGATTCAGCCCGGCCGCCAAGGAGCGCAGGTCAAAGGCGTCGAAGGTCAAGTGGGCATCGAAGGAGCGCAGGACGACGTAGCCGATGGGCCTATGGACGAGACAGCACACTGACCCGAGCACGACGATGCCCGGGCCAGTGCGCCGCTCAGCTGTGAGATCCAGGGGAGGTTACTGGTGAGGAGCCGTCTGCGTTCCCCGCGCCGCCGGTGTAGAAGCCGACCAGGTCACCGGCATCATTGAGACCGTTCACGACGGTCGAGCCGCACCCGGTACTAGGAACCGTCACTCATGCCGGAGGGGGCAGGAGTGATCGAGTCACCATCACCACGGTGTTCGCCAACCCCGCCTCGCGATGGACCAGTCCGGCCACGTAGTCGGGGTCGAGAATCATGTCGAGGAACGCTTCGGTGTCGGCGTACTCCATGATCGCCACCTGATCCCAGTGATCGCGGCCACCGATCAGCACCTGGTGAACATCGTTGTAGAGCGCGAGCCGTCCCCCTCGCCTGGTGACGTGCTCGAGGGCAATCAACCCGTAGCGTGCATAGGCGTCCGCACCGCTGATGGCAGTCCCGTCCAGTGCGTGCCCCTTGGGATATCTCGCTTGGTCGTAGTAACAGAGTAGGTTCACGAATTGCAGTGGACCGTCGCGATCTGCGGCGATGAGATCGTGAATCTGATCGGCATCAGGGTTGATGCCGCCGAGGCCGTGCTTTTCAAGCTCCTTGGTGAGGGCGGCGATTTCCTCCTCGCTTCGTGGTGGCACCCAAGTTCTCCTTCGCTGTGAGCTGGGTCGCCGATCGTACCAATGCTGGCGTTTGCGAGTTGCTGCACACTTCCCGCCTGCCAACACCACCGTGGGTCACGCATCTCCGACGGTGCCCCGAACCAGTGCACTACGGTTGGGCGGAGGGGCTGCTCGTGTTGTGTCCAGTCTGAATCGGCACGTAGGCGGCATGACCAAGCATGGTTCCGAGCTGAGGGTCGCGAATTCGAGACCGGCAAAGTTCATCACCACTCGCGGGGAGGATGAGACGTGAAGCTTGATCCGACCGTCATCGGTGAGTTGTCGATCGCATCGGGAGAATCGGCCAACCTGGTCGGCCGGAGCACCGCCTCGCTGAGCACCGATTGGCTCGGGGCGGGCGGGAAGCAGAGCAAGAAGGCGGCAGTGGAGTACCTTCGCTCCTCCATCGAGGAGCTCAAGGCCTCCCAAGAGCTGCTCTGGGCGAGCGGCAGCCACGCCCTGTTGGTCGTCCTCCAGGCGATGGACGCCGCCGGCAAGGACGGGACCATCAAGCACGTCATGTCCGGGATCAACCCACAGGGTTGTCAGGTGGTCGCCTTCAAGGAGCCGTCGACCGAGGAACAGGCGCACGATTTCCTGTGGCGCTACAGCAAGGCGCTTCCCGAGCGGGGACGGATCGGCATCTTCAATCGCTCCTACTACGAGGAAGTGTTGGTGGTCCGGGTGCACCCCGAGCTCCTGGGCGGGCAATGGGGGACAGCGGGTGACGGTTCGACCAATCGACTCTGGAGTCACCGGTTCGAGGACATCAATGCCTTCGAGCACCACCTCCACCGCAACGGCACACGAATCGTCAAGATCTTCCTTCACATCTCCGAGGAGGAGCAGAAGAAACGAATCCTCCAGCGACTCGGCAATCCGGGCAAATACTGGAAGTTCTCCATTTCGGATCTCGCCGAGCGCAAGCATTGGACCCAGTACCAGGATGCGTACGAGGAGGCCCTCACCGCCACGTCCACCGACTGGGCTCCCTGGTACGTGGTGCCTGCTGATCACAAGCACATGTTGCGGGCCCTGGTGGGGGCCATCCTTGTCGACGCCATCAAACAGATGGACTTGCGGCTTCCCACAGTCGCCCCGGACCAGTTGGAACTGATCAGCCGAGCCAAGGCCGAACTCGAAGCCGAGTAGTCCGTCCGGTGAGGACATGCAGATCGCCACGGTCAATGCCGCCGACGTCTGCACGACGCCGGCGATTGCAGGTCAGAACCGCTGACGGGATCGGACCTTGGTCCGTGGGCATCGTTCAGGTCCACGGCATGGCGGCGCGCTCACTCCAGTAGACCTGCGGGTCGCGGACCAGGGACGCCAGTCGTTCGCCATCGATGGGGGGAGCGTCATGGAGCGCTGTCAGATTCGAGCGCAGCTGGGCCCCTGTTGCTGCCCCGAGGAGCACGACGTCGGCCCAGGGTTGGGCGAGGGCGACGGCCAGGGCGGTCACATCCGGGCGCTCCCCGAGTGTCGCGGCGGCGTTTCCAGCGGCCAGGCGCCCGTTGGCCAGCGCCTCCTTGACGATCACCGTCCACCCCGCGCTCTTTGCCTCGGCCAGGGCCGGCCCCACCGAGGTCTCCAGCAGATTCCAGGTGGCCTGGACCGCGGAGAACAGTGGCGCGCCGTCGATCGCTACGTCCAGCGCCCGTCGCACGGTCTCGGCCTGGCGCGGACCACTCACACTGAGCCCGACGGGCACGCCGAGTCGCGCCAGTGCTCGCTGAGTTCTGGCGTCCCCGAGGATTCCGGACTCCAAGGTGGCCGAGTGGACCTGGTAGAGCCGGAGCCACGGTCCGAGCAGGGTACGGGTCTCTGGCCACTGGCGGGCCAGGGCAGCGGCAGAATGATCCTTGACCTCGGGGACCTCTACGTCCACCTTCCAGTCAGCTGTGTAGGTGTATCCCCACTTCGATGAAACCATCACGTGCTCGGGGGTGACACCTCGATCGGTCAGCCATCCAGCGAGGAACTCCTCGGCCCGACCATAGGAACGGGCGGCGTCGAACCATCGGATCCCACCCTCCCATGCGGCATCGCAGACCTGGTAGCAGCGCTCGCGTAAACCTTCGACCGATCGGTTCGGTCCGATGTCCACCGCGTGGTCGATGGTGAGGTATCCCGGGCGACCCAGCGCGGCCAGTCCCAGTCCGAAGGCAGCCATCGCGCTGACCTACCGAGCAGCTACTTGGCCTTGTCGATCTTTCTGATGGCGCCGTACCCGCCTGAAATCGCCGCCGTGATGATGTCCTCGAAGTCCTTGTCGGTCAGCACCCGCGGCGTTCCCAGCGACGAGGCGCGCCAGTACAACTCAGCCAGCCACTCGAGGAGCTCAAGGCGCTCAACGGCTTCCGTCATGGTGTTGCCGTAGGCGATCGAACCGTGGTTCTGCATCATGGCCGCGTTCCGGCCCTTCAGCGCCTCGATGACATTGTCAGCCAGCTGTTGCGATCCGAAGGTCGCATACGGCGCTGTACGAGGAGCACCTCCCAGCCCCAGGCAGCTGTAGTGCAGGGGCGGTAGGACGTCGTGACAGCACGACAGGGCCGTGGAGGCCATGGCATGGGCATGAGTGACGGCCATGGCGTTGGTGGCGGCATAGATGCCGGTGTGCAGGGGCACCTCGGAGGTGGGAGCGAGGTCGCCGTCCACCACCGCCCCGTTGAGATCGATGACGGTGACCATCTCTGCGGTGACCGTGCCCAGGTCTGCACCCGTCGGGGTCACCGCGATCAGGTCCTCACGTCGTGCGGAGATGTTGCCCGCCGTCCCGATGACGAGACCCTTTTGGGCCAGGTGGCGGCACGCGCCGGCTACGGCTTCGCGTTCGTCGGCCAAAAGCAGATTGCTCATTCCTCATTCCTCTCCGAAAATTCGAACTCTACAGCACGGTGCCCAAGAGGAGCCGTGTAGAAACTGCCGCCCACTCCCTCGCGTCGTCGGCATGGTGGACGGCGGAAGGGTGTGCGTAGACTCTCCGGCCAGGAGACTCAATGAACGACACGACGTTGCAAACCGAACAATTCGTGGCACTGGTGGGGAACGCTGGTGATGGTGCCAGCGGGTACGCCGCCGCTCAGTCGCTGCGGTCGGGGGACCGGGAGGCGCCTGCCCGCGTGGCTGCACTGTGCCTGAGCGCTGCTGTTGTGGCCCCCGAGGTACTGGTCGAGATCTATGACGGGCTCACCGACGGATGGCTGGGTGAGGCGCCGGCGGCAGAGGCCGTGGTCGGCTCGCCTGCAGCGAGTGCGGTCCCCGGCGAGTTGTGGGAGGCGATCTGGGCCCTGGTGCTCGATCCCGACGCCGGTCGGGATCCGGCCGACATCACGGTGCGAACCGCCGCCCTCACCAGCCTCTTGCCCATCGAGTTCAACCAGCAGCTGGCATCGATGGCCGTCCGGTATCCGGGGGTGGCGACTGCGGCCACCTCCGGGCTCCCTCCCCGGTTCTCGTTGGTGGACCTGGCACGCTGCCCGGCCGGCTCGCTCGGCGGCCGCCTTCATTCCCTGGTGGTCGATGACGGCTTCGATCTCGAGGTGCTTGACCGGGACTCGCTTGGACTGACCGATCTTCCTTCTCCGCTCGACTATCTCAACGTGCGCATCCTGCAGTGCCATGACGTCTGGCATCTCGTCGCCGGCTATGAGACCACCGGTCTCCACGAAGTGGCGATCTCCGGGTTCCAGATGGCCCAGTTCGGGCACCACTACTCATCGATGTTCCTGGGCGTGGTGCTGACCAAGGTCGCCTTCACCGAGCCGTTCGAGGGCATGGGGTTCCTTCTCGATACCATCCTGTCGGCCTACCGGCACGGGCGAGAGACCCCACCGCTATTAGGTGTCGAGTGGGAGGCGATCTGGGATCAGTCGATCGACGAGATCCGCTCCCGACTCGGCGTCGAGCCGTACCAGTCGCCGTACCCGGCGGGCCTGTTGGAAGTTCTGCGCTCCGCCTGATTCCGTCCGATGCGAAGATGGGCGTGCCGCCCCCGGCAATCTCGCTCGGGTGGAGTCCACGTCGCCCGCGGAACAGGGATCGGACGGTCCGGTGAGAGGGTAGGTCCGTCAACTCGCAGCTCGGGCTGCGGCCAGCTCTCCGGAAGAGTTACTCAGAAGGTCATCGATCCCTTCCACCTCGAGGGGTCGGGCGAACAGGTATCCCTGACCGATGTTGACATTCTCTGCCTGCAGCCGACTCCTCTGGTCGTCGGTCTCGATGCCCTCGGCCACGGTCTCGAGTCCGAGCACTTGGCCCAACTGCACCAACGTGTGGACGATGGCCGCAGACTCCTCCGAGTCGGCGATTCCCGACACGAAGGTCTGGTCGATCTTCAAGACGTCAATCGGGAACTGCCGGAGGTAGGCGAGCGATGAGTACCCGGTGCCGAAGTCATCGATGGCAAGGCGTACGCCGAGCGACTTCAACATGTTGAGCCGAACGAGGGTCGCCTCGACGTCGCGCATCAACGTCGTCTCGGTGAGCTCCAGAACAAGCATCTCCGGCCCGAGCCCACTGGCCGAAATGGCGCAGTCGACATCGTCGATGATCCGGTCCCGTTCGAGCTGAACACCCGAGATATTGACTGAGACAGCAATCCGATGGCCATGCTCGTGCCACCGCGCCCCCTGCCGACAAGCCTCCGTCAGTACCCACTCGCCTACCGTGATGATCCGGCGAGTCGCTTCGAGCACGGGGATGAAGAGGTCGGGCCGCACGATCCCGCGTTCCGGATGGCGCCATCGCAAGAGCGCTTCCACGCCGTTTACGGCTCCGGTCGACAGGTCGAAGGTGGGCTGGTAGAGGAGGAAGAATTGGTCCTTTTCGAGGGCACGGTAGAGATCGAGCTCCACGCTCCGATGATCGTCCACAGCCTCTTGCATCGAGGGAGAGAACGCCACCGCGCAGTGCTTGCCGGCAGCCTTGGCCTGATACAGGGCGATGTCGGCGTCTCGCAGCAACTCACCGGTAATCGCCCGGTCCCCTTCGGCGATGCCGATACTCGCGGTCACTTCGAGCGGTACGTCGCTCGCGGGAATGGAGAAGGGGGTCCCCAGGACGTCGACGATTCGTTCCGCCACCACCTCGGCACCCGCAGCCAGTGAGGCCCCCTCCACCAACACCACGAATTCGTCACCTCCCAGTCGGCCAATGGTCTCGCCTACGCGCAGGGCGCTGGCCATTCTGGCTGCCACTCCGGTGAGTAGCTGGTCGCCGGCCTCGTGGCCGAGGGTGTCGTTGATATCTTTAAAATTGTCAAGATCGAGGAACAGCGCCGCCACGTGGGTGTGCTGACGCCGGGCACGGGCAAGCATCTGCTCGGCTCGGTTGAGGATCAAGGTGCGGTTGGGGAGTCCGGTGAGGGCGTCATGCAGGGCGGCATGGGCCAGGCGGTCCTCGGCATCCTTGCGCCTGGTGATGTCCCGCAGGTCGGCCACATACCCGTTGACGTCGGGGTCGGCGGTGAGATCGGTAACCGCGGCCTCAAACCACAACCACTCGCCGTCGGCGCGCCGGAGCCGGACCTCCTCGTTGATCGGGGACCCAGACGCTCGTGCTTCGGTCATCGCGTCTGCCAAGCCCGATCGGTCGTCCGGATGGAGCAGTGCTTCTCCCATCAGATTGTGGACCGCACTACTCGAGTAGCCCAGGACCGACTCGAATGCTGGACTTGCGTACTCCACTACCCCGTCCGCTCCCACCACGATCACGATGTCACTGGAGTTGTTGACCAGCGCCGAGAAGCGACGTTCTGACCGGCGTAGTTCGGCTTCGAGCACCTCTCGTCCTGCGGTGGCCTGTCCGAGCAGTTCGATCACCAACAGGGCACCGACGAGCCCGAGGCAGGCCACGCCCATCACGACCGGCTCGTGGATGATCGTCGGGGCGAGATGAAGTGCGACGGCGATCTGGCCGAGGGCGATTGCCGCCGCCGTCCATGCCAGGCACGGAACTGTTGCCTGCGAGCCGAAGAGATTGAACGCCACGGCTGCCCCGAAGAGGAACCCGATGGAAAGGATCGGCCCCCAGCCCGAGCAATAGGAGACCACCCCGATCACAGCCATGCTGGTGCCGATGTATGCGTTGCGGTGCCACGGCTTGCGTGACTCAGACCACAGCGCCGAGTAGACCACTCGGGCCACCGCCGCACCGCTGAGAATGACGATGTACACCCAGTAGGGCTCAGGGGCGATCAGATGGAGCCAACGGAAAAAGCAGAAGAGACCGGCCACCAAGGGGACCGCCAGCATCGAGGGGTCGACGGCGTCCTTCTTGACCCGGGCAAGAAAGGACGGCGACGCCTGTGGGCTGTTGTCGGCCTCGGTCGGCGGGTCCATCTCGAAGCTATCGGCCTTTGCGTACCGCATCTTGAAGCCGGTGGCGGTGGCTACCGCTCCTGGTCGGCGTCGCTTGGCGCTGGGTAGAGTTGCCGGTGGACCCGCCGGATCGCTCGCCATCTCCAGAAAGCTGCGTCCACCAGGAGTTTGACCTACTCCGATTGGCCCTGGGGGACCGGGCTCAGCTCCCGTTCCACCCTGGTGTGTGCCACGCTGGTCGCGGTGAGGTGGACATGATTCGCTCCATTGCCGCTATCGACAGCCGTCTCGGTCTCGCCACCGACAAGGGGATCCCTTGGCACGTGCCGGCGGACGTCGAGCATTTCCGCTCCGCCATCGCCTCGTCCGCAGTGTTGATGGGGTACTGCACCTACCGTGAGTTCGTCAGTCCGCTGCCGGACAGCACCAACTACGTGGCCACTCGGCGTGGCTCGGTGCTGCGAGATGGATTTGTGGCGGTCGATGACGTGGAGTCGCTCCTGACGGACGAACTGACCGGTGACTTGTGGGTCATCGGTGGGGCCATCCTCTATGCCAGCACCCTTCCTCTGGTCCACGAGCTGGCCCTGACCCGCGTGGATGGTGACTTCGATTGCACCAAGTTCTTCCCGCAATTCGAGGGGATGTTCCTACTGGTCACGGACGAGGCGGTCCCACCGTCCGAAGGCGTGCCCGCCATCCGCTTCCAGACCTGGCAGCGCGCCAACGGATGAGGTAGGGCCCCGCGGTCCAAACCGGCCGCCGTGGACTCGGCCTCGGGATCGTCATCACCCACGGCCCGAGGACTACGCGGCAGCTGGCTCCCGATGGCCAATGGTCGGCGGTGCGATCGACTTTTCGACACTGTGTAACGCTGTTACAGAAATCTGGAAAGCATCACCCCGGAGCTGGCGCCTCGAGGGTCGGAGCTGGTTCCTCCACCATCAAGAGGACTGCGATCGGGAGCGGATCGGGGCCACGTGGACGAGCAGGTTGTAGGTCACCAGGGCAATGGCGACGTGCATGGTCATGAGCACGGCAACGGCATCGAGGGGCTGCCCTTGGTGAAGGATGTAGAGATCGGGGAGCCAGAGGACGAGCGTGACGACGATGGCCAATCGGAAAAACAGCCAGCGTGGTGACGAGCTGACCCAGGTGACGATCGGCCAGGCCACGCAGGCGACGACCACGCCGATGACTGTCAGCTTCGCGTAGTCGCCGAATTGGAAGTGCGGGTACCCCTTCGTCGACGGGAATACTGCCTCACCGACGGCCACTACGATGGCGTCGGCCACCAGGGTCCCTACGATCGAGGCCACGGTTGCCATGATGAGCCGTCCAGCCGCAGGTTGACGGTGCTCAGGAGAGAAGTCGATGTGGAGAAGGGCCAGGCCCCGATCGATCATGTGCGAACTCCATTGGGCGGCGTAGGCGCCGCGACATGCACGATGGCGTATCGGCCAGGGATCCGGGAAGGCCCGATCGGTCGGTCGGCGCTCAGTGGTGTCGAGCCTGCGTGGCCGACATCCAGGTCAGCTTGGATTCGGCACCGGCGCGGTCGGGGTGGCCCCGGCCGGGCACGACCGGGGATCCCAGGGCTGGAGATTGGACGTCGGGGCCGAAGGGGCGGCGATTGCTGCCGCGGCGGGCGAGGTCGTAGGAGTCGTGGACGGCGGCGTCGAGGTGGACGAGCCACTGACGCTGCCGGTGGTCGGTGTGGTCGGAACCGGCGGGCTAGTCACCGCGAACTGGGAGCCGGTCACCACGGTGACCTGGGCGCCGTTGGCCACTTGACCCGGACCGTAGGCCATGATGACGGCCCCGGTCATGGAGCGGGCCACCGTCTCGGCTGCCGCCTCGACGGACGGGGAGTGGGAGCCGTAGTAGACGACCGTCTCGGCGACGTCACCCGTCGGGTTGGTGTCACCCACGCCCACCACGTGGAAACCCAGCGCGGTGAGCGCGGAGCCGGTGTCGGTGGCTTGGTTGTAGGTACCACTGCCGTTCAGCACCGATACCGCCACCGACGGAGGGGCCGGCAAGGGACTACCGGTCATGGAGTCGGTGTTCGACCCGATGCCCAGCACCTGGTCGATCGCGCTCTGGTCCTGCGCCTGCTGCGGGAACTCGACGTCCCCGTAGCTCCCACCTCGATAGACGAGACCTCCGCCCGCTCCATCCGGGTCGGTCACCACGGCGACGGGAAGCGTCAGCTGAGGCACCGAGTTGACGCTCACCGAGTGGAAGTCGAGAACAAGATTTGCCATGTCGTCGACCGACCACGATTGGTCGAAGGTGAGGTCACTCTTGACGGAGTTGATCAGGTTGAGATCGCTGAGTGGGTTCCCCAGGCCCTGCTTCGCCACCGCCGCTCCCAGCACCCTCAAGAACTCGTGGTCACGGCGGATGCGGGCCAGATCGCTGAGATTCTCCTGGGGCCAGTACTGGGCGTACTCACTGATCGTGGTGCTCGATTTGTACTGGAGATGGCGGGCTCGGACCACCTGGAGGGCTTGGGTGCCATCGAGATGGACGCAGGTGGCGGCCTGGACGTTGAGCCCCGACGACGCATCGAAGGCCGACATGGGGAACGACATGTTGATCCCGCCGAGCGCATCCACAATGTTGGCGAATTGGTCGAAGTTGAGCGAGACCGCGTGTTGAATCGGGATGCCGAAGTCTTCCTCGACGGCTGACACCAGTTGTGTAAGGCCCTGGAACAACCCGGCATCGACCTTGTTGGCTCCGGTGCTGCGGGCGTTGGGTATGAAGAGGTCGCGGGGAACGGAGAGGAGCGCCAGTCGGTGGTGCTGTGGATCGGCGTGGAGGATCATGATCACGTCACTGTTCACGCCGTTGACTCCCTGGGAGCAGAGTCCGTACGCCAGATTCTGGTGGGCCAGGGCGCAGCGCGAGGTGGAACCCACCATCAAGATGTTCTCCGTGCCGGCCTCCTGCCCGGTCGTGAGAGTCCCGCTCAGCCCTCTCACGTCGATGCGATTGAGGTCATGGGTCACGTAGTAGACGTACCCCAGGCCGCCCCCGACCACGACGAGCAGCACGGCAAGGCCGATGACGATTCCCCGACGGGCGCGTCGTCGACGCCGGCTCCGAGGAGACAGGCGGTGGCGACCACCCTTGGTCTTCCCCTCGCGCTGCATCTCGTCAGCCAGGGCCGCCAGGCCGTCCTGGTTGGCCACCGGGATTGACCCGGCACCTCGTTTGTGATTCGACGCCGGGATGGACGCCGGCTCCGCGGCCGCCTCTCCGAGACCGGGCCCGAGGTCCGCGGTCCCATCTCCAGGAGCATCCGTGCTGCGCGTATTGATGAGTTCGCCCAGTGCTTGAAGTCGGTTCTCGTTGGGCAACTTGCTTCGTCGCGTCCGGCGGGTGGGGTCGCGGCCGCGTCCATCAGGGCCGCTTCCGGTCATGACGAGCTACACTACCAACGCGGATGGCGACAACGGTGGCACGCACGAGGGCTCGGGCTGGGTTCGCTCCTCGCCATGGCACCGCCGGGTCTGCAGCCAGTGCCGAAGCCCCCGAGACGGAGCAGCCCATGACCGTACCCGACCGGCCCGGGGTTGGGCGCTCCATCCCGGTGGCGTCGGGCGGTCAGACTCGCGCTTCTCGGAGGAGCGCCCGGGTGAAGTCGCTCATGTCGACGTCCGCCAGGTCGGACGGATGGAACCATCCAGTGTCCACGGTCTCCTCGCCGTCAGGTCGAGGGGTTCCCCCCGTTACGACACCGTCGAAGACGGTCGACACGTACGAGGTCTGGTCGCCGTTGGGGTAGCGGATCCGGAATTCCGGGCCGCCGATCACCGCTCGTAGACCACTGAGCGCAACGACTACGCCCGCTTCCTCCGCCGTTTCTCGGACCGCGGCAGATGCCGGTGACTCGTCCGGCTCGACCGCCCCGCCGATGGTTGCCCACTGGCCGGTGTCGCGCAGCTTCACCAGGAGGATCCGGCCGAAGGCGTCCCAGGGGAGCACGGCCACGGACGGAAGAACGAGGAGATCGTGGCCGACGCGCTGGCGGAGCCGGGCGATATACGGCGAGATGCCCACGCCGCCGACACTATCGAAGCGGGCGCCGGCACCGGATGGGGCCGCTAGCCGGGTCACATGCGAAGGCTGACATCGATGAACGGGGTGGTGCAGGGCGGACCGTCGGCCACCGCCATCTCCGGTCGTGCGGCGGGGTCGATCGGCACCCGTACGAGAACCGCCGAACGGGTGCCGTAGTCGTCGGTGTGCACGCACGACGCCAGGGTGGCTGGCGGACGCTCCACCTCGCCGGTCATCTCGCCGGTCGCAGGTCCGGGGGTGGGCACCGTGTGATCGGCCAGCACCGCGGGCATCGCCGTCCACAGTGACCTGCCTTGCCCGGAAGCCCCCGACATCAGCGAGCGGACCCGATCTATTTTGAGTGACGGTTCCCCGAGGGCCACGTTCTCGAGGATGTGGATACCGGGGGGGAGCTGGCGAAACGATGGCGACCGGTCAGCAGCGATCTCGACGTAGTGGAGCGAGTTTCGGTCCGCCACCAGGAGCCACGCCGGGTTGTAGTCGCCCGGGTTGACCCGTCGGGCCAACTCGTGCACGGCGTCGTGGGCGGTGCGCTGCTCGGCGGCCATCAGGGGGAGCTCGCCCCGGGATCGCTTGGAGAGGTCACGACCCCCGGGGGCCGGGCGGTTGGTGAGGCCGGCCACCACACCGTGCTGGTTGACCGCCAGCCAGGTTCCTCCAGCCAGGTCGTCGCGGCCGCCGAGAATCCTCGGGTCCCGTTCCCGAAGTACGCAGAGCGAATGTGCGGGTCGCTCGAACCGCTCGTCGCGATTGGCCGCCACTACCAGTGCGTATGCCGGCTCGGTCTGCCAGGCGAACACGAGGAGGCACATCGCGGTCAGGGTAACCGCTTCGGCGGAGGCGGCGAGAGTGCCCGATCGAGGCCAGAGACCGGGATGAGGCGACTCACACCCCTCCCGACGTGGGGTTTGCCAGCACGGATGCCCAACCTGTGCCACCATCTGGGGTGCAACGACGTACCATGTTCCCGTCCAATGATCGGTGGAGATTCAGCCCGTTGCGGACGGGGGGTGTCGGCGTCGGTGGGACTCGAGCTCGAAGGGGATGACCATGGAAACCGAAGCAGCGATCCTGTGGGGAATTGGCGGAGATTGGAAGGTCGAGACGATCCAGCTCGACCCACCGAAGGATGACGAGGTCCTGGTCAGGATCGCCGCATCGGGCATGTGCCACAGCGACGAGCACGTCCGGTCCGGGGACCTGCCCGGCCAGTACCCGATCATCTGCGGCCACGAGGGAGCGGGCGTGGTCGAGGAGGTCGGCCCGGGGGTCGAGGATCTCAAGCCGGGCGACCACGTCGTGTTCGGGTTCGTCGCCGCCTGTGGCAAGTGCCCCTCGTGTGCCCGGGGCCACTCGAACCTATGCGACGTGGGTGCGCAGCTCATGCTCGGTGCGCAGGCCGACGGCACCTACCGCCACCATGCCTCCGATGGCACCGACCTGCCGACCATGGTTTGCCTGGGCACATTTGCCAAGCACACCGTGGTCAACAAGGCGTCGTGCGTCAAGATCCTCGACCACTATCCGTTGGACAAGGCGTGCCTGATCGGCTGTGGTGTGACCACAGGATGGGGCTCTGCGGTCTATGCCGCCGAGGTACGGCCGGGTGACGATGTCGTGGTCATCGGCATCGGGGGGCTCGGGGCCTCTGCCATCCAAGCGGCGCGGTTGGCCGGGGCCGAGCGGATCTTCGCCATCGACCCGGTGCCGTTCAAGCGTGAGATGGCAACCAAGTTCGGTGCTACGCACACCGCTTCCAGCATCGAGGAGGCGACGCCCTTGGTCAACGAGGTGACCTGGGGAAAGAATGCCGACAAGGTCATCTGCACCATGGGCGTCGGCGACGGTCACCTGATCGAGCCGATCATGCAATTGGTGGCCAAGCGGGGTCGGGTGGTGGTCACCAACATCCACCCGATGGCCGAGACGGAAGTCACCCTGTCGCTCAGCTGGCTGACGCTGCTGGAGAAGCAGCTCGTCGGGACCATCTTCGGATCTGCGAACATCCGCTACGACATCCCCCACCTGTTACGGCTCTACGACCAGGGTCAGCTCGACCTGGACAGCATGGTGACGCGGACCTACAAGCTCGAGGACATCAATCAGGGCTATGCCGACATGCTGGACGGAAAGAACATCCGAGGGGTCCTCGTCTACGAGTAGGCCGGCGGCACCGACGATGGGTCCTCGTCGTACCTGCCCAGGGCGATCCGGACCTGGTCAGGTCGGCCGACAGGCGAGTGGTGTGGGCCCCGGAGGAGCAAGCAACGATGATTGACCACGGCGCCGATGTTGACCGCACGGAGGAGTGGGCCGCGTTGCGGGCCCGACACCTCAGGCCCTCGGGTGAACGACCACGGTCATCGGCCCGGGGTCTGCACCACTTTGCCCTTCTGTCGAGTGACGTCGAGCGGACCATCTCGTTCTATCAGGACGTGCTCGAGTTCCCGCTCACTGAGTTGTTCGAGAATCGCGACTACCGGGGTTCGACGCACTTCTTCTTCGATGTGGGCAACGGCAATCTGTTGGCCTTCTTCGATTTCCCGGGCCTGGATCTGGGGAAGTACGCCGAAGTCCTCGGCGGCCTCCATCACATCGCCCTGTCGGTGACCCCGGACCGGTGGGAGCATCTGGGCGGCAACCTCGATGCGGCAGGAGTCCCCACCGTCAACCTGAGCGGGTCATCGCTCTACTTCAGCGGTCCTGACGGCGAGCGGCTCGAGCTCATCAAGGACCCGCTCCTCGAGATGTACGGGACAACGGTTGCCTAGCCGGCCAGTCACCAGCGACGAGTCAGGACCTGCCACCGGCGTCGACGCCATCGTCGGGCTCCTGCGCCGCACGGGCTCGATCGAAGAGCCCAACGAAGACATCGGCGGCCTCACCCTCCTGCATCACGGGCTGCAGTGTGCGGCGCACCTGCGTCGCTCGCATCCCGAGGACCGTGAGCTCCAGCTGGCCGGACTCCTCCACGACGTTGGCCACGCGCTGGCGCCCGGCCACGACGAGATCCACGGCGTCGTCGGCGGGGCATTCGTCCGCCCAGTGCTCGGCGAGCGGGTTGCCGCGCTCATCGAAGCCCATGTTCCAGCCAAGAGGTACCTGGTCACCGTGGACGAGTCGTACCGCGGACGGCTCTCGACGGGGAGCATCCGAACGCTCGCTTCGCAAGGCGAGACGATGACGGCGGCGGAGGTGGCCGCCTTCCGGGCCAGCCCGCACGCCGAGGCTGCCGTGCAACTCCGGTTGGCCGACGAGGCATCGAAGGATCCCGCCGCCGATGCCCCCGACCTCACCGCATGGCTCCCGACCCTCATGTCCGTCGCCGGGTGAGCAGGTCGGAGACCAGCCTCTGGGACCTTCTCCGCACGGGCCGCGGGTCTCGCCCCGTCGGGCCGGCGCCGGCCGGTGGCCACCCGGGGGCGGGGGACGCCCAGCGGTGAAGGTGCTCTTCCTCGTACTCGATGGCGTCTCGCCGCGCCACGTCGACGGCGGGGCAATGCCCACCCTGGCCGGGCTGGCCCTCGAAGGGGGATGGTGCCGCGACGGTGCCATCGGGGTGATGCCTTCGTCGACGTATCCGAACCACGCGACCTTCGTGACCGGGGTGCCCCCACAGGACCACGGCATCGTGGCCAACGAGCTTCCCAGTGCAGAGGGAGTGATTCCCTCGTGGGAGCTGGGGCCGTCCGTCCCGACGCTATTCGATGCCATGCATGGTGTCGGAAGGCGGAGTGCCGCGGTCTTCGGTGACCACCATCTGGTCGGTGTGACCGCCGCCGACCGGGCGACCGTTGTCTGGTCAGGCGATGGCCACGCCGGCGTCGCCCGTGATGTCCTCGGCTATGCGAAGGATCGCGAGACGGCAGCGGCGACGGTGCGGGCCGTCGACGGTGGCGCCGAACTGGTGATCGCCCAGTTCAACGAGCCCGACACCATCGCTCACATCTTCGGGCCGGACAGTCCGGAGGCGCTGCACCGGTACGGCAGGACGGACGGGTATGTCGGCGATGTCGTCGAGTCGCTCTGGGGGGAGTGGGGAACGTGGGCGGTGCTGGTGGTGAGCGACCACAGCCAGGAGACGGTCACCGATCCACTACCCATCGACCTCCACTCGGTGGCGGCGGAGCTGGGCTTCGGAGGGCGCATCGTGGACGACGGCGCCGCAGCCATCGTGGCCGGCGAGATGGCCGACGATCCGTCCTGGATGTTCCGGGTGCCGGGGGTCGAGGGTGTCGAGCGGCTCGGAGGGCGTGCCGTCCTGGCCTGGGCCGTACCGGGCCGCTATTTCGCCGCCGGCGAGGTACCGGTTCGAGGAGTCCACGGAAGCCCCCGGACTGCCGTACAGGTGGCGGTGGTGGCGGGAGGTCATCCCGGCGCCGAGAAACTGGCGGCCCAGATCGTCGATCAACCCCTCCGGTCCACGTCGTGGGCACCGGTGATGGCCGACCTGCTCGGCATTCCCTTCCCACCGGGTTGAGGATCCGTGAGTGGATTCCTGCACTCGGCGGATCAAAAGAGACGTTGTCCAGTCGATACCTCTTGCATTTGTGCGGAGTTTTGCGTATAGTGACAACCACTAACACCCCACTGATAAAGTGGTAAATCAGTCGTGGTGGAGAAGGTGAATCCGCTGGCAGGGGTGTTGCAGCGAGAGAAATAAGTAGGTTATGTTCCCTGACCATGTCTGGGGATTGTTGCGCGTCTGAGCGCATTTCTTTTGCTTGGCCGCGGCCACTCGATACACGTGAGATAGCGGTTGTTGACCGCCACGCGGCCGTCGCTTCCCTCGCCACCATGTCGGGTGTGGGGTCATGGTGATCGATCCGGGGCCTGGCGCCGATCCCGAGCTCGCGGCCGAACAGGCGTATCTCGATGGCGCGCACCACGCGCTGTCGACCATGCGGAGGCGCGCCGAGTCCCTGCTCGTGGACGTGCGTAGCGCCGGCAACCCCGACCTCGACTACCTGGCGGCGCTGGTGCACCGGGTACACGCCCTGGCCGAGAGTCCCCGCCCACTCCTCTTCGGTCGCATCGATCCGGAGACCGGCGAGTCGTGGCACATCGGTCGACGGCACGTCGAGGACCAGCGAGGAGACCCGGTGGTCGTCGATTGGCGCGCCCCAGTCTCGATGCCCTTCTACCGAGCGCGGTCAACGAATGCGCTCGGCCTGAGGAGGCGCCGGCAGGTCATGGTCGACCGACGAACGGTGATCGCAGTGGCGGACGACCTGTTCGGAGACGGCGGCCCTGACCGTTCGAGCACCCGTCTCCGTGGAGGCGATGCGCTGCTAGCCGAGCTCGAGCGCTCCCGGACAGGCGAGATGCTCGACATCGTTGCCACCATCCAGGCTGAGCAGGACGAGATCATCCGCGCCCCGCTCGAGCAACTGGTGGCCGTGCAGGGCGGACCCGGTACCGGAAAGACTGCCGTCGGCCTCCATCGGGCCGCCTTCCTGCTCTACAACCACCCCGGGTTGTCCCAAGCCGGCGTTCTGGTCATCGGACCGAGTCGGGCCTTCCTCCGCTACATCTCCCAGGTGCTGCCCTCCCTGGGAGAGGAGGCCGTCATCCAGACGACCATCGCCCACCTCGCCCCTCGGGTTCGAGTGAGTGGTGAGGACGGCATCGACGTTCGCCGGCTGAAGGGTGATCCGCGGATGGCAGTTGTCATCTCCCGCGCCCTCGAGCAGCGTCGGCGTCCGATCGACAACGATGTGGTTCTTCGAGCACGGTTCGCCTCGTGTGTGTTGATGCCCACCGGGGTGAACGATCTCGCCGACTCGATCGCCGCTGGGGCCGCGCCCTACAAGTCCGGCCGGGCGGCCCTGCGGGCGCGGCTGGTGAGCTTGGTTCGCCAACGCCTTCGGGCCGCGGGGAGCATGGAGGCCAACGAGCCCTGGCTGGAGCGGGAACTGATGTCGAGCGAGGGGTTCCGGGGGTTGCTCGACCATCTGTGGCCGTCGGTGTCCCCGACGGCGATGGTGCGGGAACTGCTGTCGAGTGGCGAGCGGCTCGAACATTCTGCTGCGGGGGTGTTGACCCGCTCCGAGTGCGATCTCCTGGTCCAGAGAACGGGAACCAGCGGGACGAGGAAACCGGCATGGACGGCTGACGACCTGCCCCTTCTCGACGAAGCGACGTTCCTCATCAATGGACGGACGGCAAGCTATGGGCACATCGTGGTGGACGAGGCACAGGACCTGAGCCCGATGCAGTTCCGGATGATCGCCCGTCGGTCGCCGACCGGATCGCTGACCATCCTCGGCGACCTTGCCCAAGCCACCGGTGCGTGGAGCTTTCAGGCATGGGACGAGATCCTGCGCCATCTGCCGATGGTGGCCCCGACCCGCATGGAGGAACTGACACTTGGCTACCGTGCCCCCGGGCAGGTGCTCGAGCTGGCGTCCAGGCTGTTGCCGGTGGCAGCTCCGACGGTCACGCCCACCCGATCGATCCGTCGCGGTCAAGACGGTCCCCGCATCCACCGGGTCGAGCCGGGTCAACTGTTCTCAGCCAGTGTGCGCGAGGCACTCAGGCTCGCCGGGGCCGGCCACCTGGTCGGTCTGGTGGTGGCAACGGAGCAACTGGCCGCCGTGCTCGCCCATGCCGGTGGTCATGACGAGATCGGCACACTCGATCAGGACGGAATCACCAGGTCAGTCACCGTGGTGGCGGCTCCCGACGTCAAGGGGTTGGAGTTCGATGCCGTGGTGGTGGTGGAGCCGGCCGCCATCGCCGGTGTCGAGCTCCGCGGACTGCGCCTCCTCTATGTCGCCATGACCCGGCCGATTCGACACCTGAGCATCGTGCACGCCCAGTCGTTACCGGAACCTCTTGTCACCGGTTAGCTCGGCCAATCGGCTCTGTACCTGGTCGGAGAGTCCTTGGATCACCAGTGATCGGATGCGTCCGTCCACGATCTCGAACGTGTCGACCACCGTGCTGGATGTCCCCGCGATGTGCAGATCGAGCTCTACCACCACCCGATTCCCTTCGACCCGGAAGGATCGGGGGTGGGGGAGGAGGTCCTCGAAGTGGAACGCACCCTCCCGGTAGAAGCGGGCGATGGTTTCCGTTCCCTGGTGGCGAGTGCCCTCGGCAACCACGGTGGCATCGGCCGCAAAGAGACGGGTTAGGGCATCGGTGTCGCGCATGGTGACCGCGGCGAAGTAGTCGACGACCACCGCGGTCGCTCCCGTCCATCGTGACGGTAGCCCGTAGATGCGCCGGGCGTTGGCTCCGAGGATGCGCGCCTGCGAGTCGACCCCGATCGGCCCCATCGTGCGGCGGAGCGCGACCACCGCACCGGGAAAGGTGGCGTCGTGGTGGGGATAGTCCGAGCCCCACACCACTCGCTCATCTCCGATGAATGGCAACAATGCCGGCAAGGTGGACTCGTCCACTTCGAAACTGACCGCGCACTGTCGGGCGAAGTACTCGCTCGGCCGCAACCGCATGTCGGGACAGAAGCCCCCGAAGGTCTCGGCCTGCTCGTCGAGGCGTTCGAGCCAGAACGGCACCCACCCACCACCGGACTCCAGGAACACGATCCGAAGGTCGGGGTGGTGTTCGAGGGTGCCCAGGGCCACGAGCTGCGCGCAGGCCAGCATCTCCTCGAACGAATGGGACACGGCGTGGAGGATCAGCGGATTGAAGGGCCTGTCCGCGCCCAGTGTGGGCACGATCACCGAGCTCCCCTCGTGGATGCCGACGGGCACCCCCAGCTCCTCGGCCACCCTCCACACCGGCTGGTAGGCGTGGTCCGAGAGCGAGCGTCCCATGCACGGGTTGGGTCGCGCGAAGGCGGCCTTGAAGCCGAGTTCCTCCACGGCCCGGCGGAACTCGCGAACCGCCTGATCCGGATCTTGCATGGGCAGCATGGCGGCACCGAACAGGCGGGTGGGATCAGCGGCGCAGTACCCGGACAGCCAGTCGTTGTAGGCGGTGGCCACCGCGGTGGCTGCAGCGGGATCGGTCAGTGCCCAGAAATAGAGGCCGATGGAGGGGTACAAGACGGCTTGATCGATGCCCTCGGCGTCCATGTCGGCCAGACGAGCCACCGGATCGGAGCCGCCGGGCTGCGCCTCGGCCAGCGGCGTGTAGCGGGCCGCGTCGGCGAAGTCGGCGCCGGGTGTGGCCAGGGTTCCCAAGGGAACGGCCAGGATCTCCTTGTCACCCACCGTCACGTGCTCGAAGCCGTGGTCATCCCGGTGGATGGTGGGACGGTGGCTGTCCGGTAGCGCGTCCCAGGCCGCGGGCGGCTCGACGACGTGGCCGTCGGCGTCGATCACCGCGGTGGGGACATGCACTTCCCCGGTCATGGTCCCGCCCGGCGATGGCTATCGGCAGGCCGCGGGATGGGCCCAGGCAACCGGTTGGTGTCAGCCGGCACCAAACTCGGAACCTGAGGGGCGGTCGCCACGAGTGACAACACTACCGCCGGGACCGTCACAGCCCCTGGCCGCTGGACCCCGGACGGATCAATCGGCGAACTTGGGAATGACCTGGGTGCCCATGAGCTCGATGGTCTCCATGACCGCCTCGTGGGGAACGTTGTAGGGGTTGACCAGGCAGAGCAAGAGGTCGATGTCGGCGGCCTGGTAGCGGCGGCACATCTCGATGCACTCCTCGGGGGTCCCCAGCACACAGGCGTTGGCGTCGATCAGGTACTCGAGGCTCAAAAGGTCAAGGGAGCCGTCGTCGCTGTGTTGCTGCATGTCGGCCGCATACGAGTACGACCCGAGCTCCTCGCTCCGCTCCGCCATCCATTCGGACACGGACCCGATCTGGCGGGCGCCTACCTTCGGGTACCACTCGAAGGACTCTCGGGCCAGGTCGAGGGCGCGGGCGCGATCGCTGGAGCACAGCGCCATGGTGAAGGTGGCGGTCTCGTTGTGAACGTATGCCCCCAACGGCTCGACGCAGCCGGCGGCCGCCTGGCGGTAGATGTCGACCTTGTGGCCCACCTCCTCGGGGGAGATGCCCACCGCGAACGAACAGAGCCCGAGCCCCAGCTCGCCGACCTGTCGGTGCCCTTCCTCACTTGTGGTCGCCCCCCAGATCGGCGGGTGTGGCTTCTGGATGGGCTTGGGCTGTACTCGTCGCCTGGGCATCTGCCAGTACTGGCCGGAGAACTCGTACTCGTCGTTCGTCCAGCATCCGACTACGTGCTCGATGGCCTCCCTCCACATCTCGCGGGTTTGGCCGGGGTCGACCCCGAACCCCTCGAGCTCCGCCCGGGTAGCCGAGCGCCCGGTCCCGAAATCGACGCGTCCGTTGGAGATCAGGTCGAGAACCGCCACCGACTCCGCAGTCCGCACCGGATGGTTGTAGGGCTGGGGCATCAGGCGCACGCCGTAGCCCAGGCGCATCCGCTCGGTCAACGCGGCGATGGCTCCATAGAGGACCTCGGGGTTCGAGCAGTGCGAGTACTCCTGCAAGAAGTGATGCTCCACCGTCCAGAATGCATCCCAGCCGAATCGCTCGCCGGCCACGGCCTGCTCGATGGTGTTGCGGTAGGCGATCAACTCGCTGTCCGGGTTCCATGGCTTGGGCACAGGGATCTCGTAGAACAGGGCGAATTTCACTGCTTGGTTCCTTTCGTCAGGGCCGCGGTGGGAAGTCGGTCACGGTTCCGGGTCACGAGGCGAGGCCTCGCACCAGGTGGGCCCGAACGAACGCCCGGGTCGCCTCGGGGTCGTCGGCATCGAAGGTCACTGCCGGCATCACCGCCAGGGAGATCATCAGGCGGACGATCCACTCGCCGGCTTGGCCGTAGTCGAGGCCCGGACGCACCTCCCCTCGACGCTCGGCGTCAGCCAGGAATGGTTTCCAGAATTCGACCCATTCGACGACCAGCCGGTGGATCTGGGCCGTCATCAGTGTGGCGATCAGGCTCTCGTCGTCTGCGGGCAGCTGGAGGGTGAGAAGTCGGTCGCCCAGATGTTGGCGGATGAAGACGGCGGCCTCGCCGACCTGGCCGGCCAGGGTCCGGCGCCGGCGAACCGCGGTTTCGCTGCTGGCCACGAACCGAGTGGCCACGCGGGCGAGTACCGCATCCACCAAGGACGCCCGATCCCCGAAGTGCATGTACACCGAACCCCGTGACAGCCCGGCCTGGGCGGCCACATCGCTCATCGAGGCCCGTTGCAGTCCGAGTCGGCTCATGCACTGCTCGGCCGCCTCGAGAATTCGCTCCTCGGTGCTTAGTCGCTTGCCGATCTCGACCTCGGCCACCGGTGCCGGATCGAGCTCGGTCACCATCACACGCCCGCCGGGTCATGGTGGATACACATATGAACAAGTTGTATCAGGTTGTGTAGTAGCCAGCAACCAGGACAAACCCTTCGGTCGGCGGCGATCAGCACTCGCCCCGGCACCACGTGGCCGAGATGGTGGAGGGTCAGGTGCCCGAAAGCGTGGAAACCACCGGGCCCAGGGACTCCCAACTGTCGGCCTCGATGGACCAGTAGGAGATGCCGTATTCCTGGCGGCGCCACTGCAGTTCCTCGGTCATCTCGTCGAGGGTGCCGAGGAGGGCCAGGGGGACATGCAGGGCGTCCTCGATGCTGATGCCAAAATGTGGAGCCATGGCGCCGGCGATCCCGGCAGCGTCGTCAGTGATCATGACGAGCCCGATGAGGGCGTTGAGCTCGAGATCATCGAAACGGTCGCCGGCGGCCTCCTTCACCCAGGCGACCTTCTCGCGCGTGCGTTCCGGCGACGCGTTCGGTGCCGTCTCAGGTCCGCCAGTACCTTCGCGAAGGTTGACGTTGATGCTGACGATATCGGCGTGTCGAGCGGCGAAGGAGAGCACCCGTCTTCCGCCGCCGCCGATGATCAGCGGTGGACCGGGCTGTTGCCGGGGTCGAGGGGACAGGGCGTGCTCGCTGATCTGGTAGTGGGTACCGTCGAATGAGAACGGCCCGTCGGTGCGAAGAAGGCCCTGGATCACCTGGACGGATTCTTCGAATCGATCGACCCGGGTGGCGGGGGAGTCGTAGGCCATTCCGGCTTGCTCGTAGTCGGAACGCATCCAGCCAGCACCAAGGCTGAGCTCGAACCGGCCGTCACTGAGCAGGTCAAGGGTTGCGGCCTCCTTGGCGAGCACCACCGGATGCCGATAGTCGTTTCCAAAGACCAGAGAACCCATGCGCAGGGTGGTGGTCGCTCCGGCCACCGCGGCCAATGCGGGAACCGGGGCCAGCTGGTCGCCAAAGTGATCGGGCATCAAGAGGGCGGAGTATCCGAGGTCCTCGGCGCGGCGCGCCTGGTCGGCCCACGAACGGGCCGTTCCCTCCGGTGACGTGCCCAGTTGCGCGGCGAAACGAAACTTGTGATCGTGCGGCATGCCCCATGGTGCCTCATTCTCAGAGTTGGTGCCTCATTCTCAGAGCTGTCGCCCAGTGGGCGCGTCGGTGCTCCGGTCGAGGGACTGAGGTTGCCTCTGCACGCCGGAGGAGGACCGGGATGTCCCTAGGTCAGCCCGGACCGCGGGCTGGACAACAACTGGGAGAGCAGCTCCCTGACGTCACCGTAGATCTGGAGTGCTCCCGCTTCGGCGAGCTCGATCCCTCCCCGAATTCGCATGGTTCCACGGCGCTCCAACACGAAGCGGCTCAGACGTCGGAGCGATGCGACGCCAGCGTCGTCGATGGAATGTAGCTGGTGAACGTCCACGACGACCTCGGTGAACGGCTCGCACCCGATCTGGTCGAATTGGCAGTCGAACGCGCTGATCGAGTCGATGTCCAACGACCCGGCGAGCGACAGCGTGCAACTGGGCCAGGACCAATCGCATGTGACCGATAGTCGAGCCGGCATGTCACCCTCTGCGTTGGCGTCCGGTGGACGTTGTGAGACCGAAACCGGAACAGTCGGTGGACGAGCCATGCCGGGTCCATACCCGCACCACCGGGCGGCCAACCACGGACGACTCGGTCATGTTTCGAGGTGGGCCCAACCGGAAATAGGGACTCGAAACGCAGGAATTGGGGCTCGAGGAGGGAAGAGGAGTCACGGTGTACAGCAGGGACGATCTGGTAGCGCTGGTGGGCGCGGAACAAGAGCGGATCCTGGAAGGGTTCGCCGGGTTGGCCGTGCAAGTGGGCTCACCCGACCGACTCCAGTTTTGGGACCTGGCTGATCGGGTGGTGCGTCACGAGGTGGCCGCGGAGATCGTGCTCTATCCCGCCCTTCGCCAGCTTCCGGGAGGCGAAGTCCTCGCTGAAGGAATGGTGCGCTCCCAGAACCTCATCCAACAACAGATCCTCAGCATGGAACGAAGTGGGATCGGCGCCAGCTCATTCGAGCGCGGGCCGTGCGACCTCTGGTCGATGGTGCACGACCAGGCCGAACGGCAGACCGCCTACGTTCTGCCGCTGCTGGTCGTGGCGCTTCCCCAGTGGACCCGGACCGTCCTCGGACGGAGATACGAACAGGTACGCGATACGCCTCCCCACCCTCCGGCCCCGACCACGGCAGCCGGGCACGAGACGAACGCCATCGTCGGCCCCATGGCCGCTCTCGCCGAGTGGATCCGCGACTCGGCCGGGCCATGCTCCGCCTGGTCAGCTGACTGGACCTGCAGGCCGGTACCCTTGTGGTGTTCCCGGACCGGCGGAGCCCGCCCCACGACGACTGCGACCCCCAGCCTTGGACAGGGAGGGGGTCGGACAGCCAGCTGTGAGGGGCCTATGAAGGGCGGGGTGCCGAAATAGAGCGCTCTGTGGATACCCCGATCTCGGTCTGGTCAAACCGACGTTCTCGCCGGTCAAACTGACGTTTGACCAGGGCAGTTACCGCGTTCTTCACCGTCCTGGATGGAGGTGCCGCCTCATTTCCCGGTCACCTTGTCGGCCACCTTGTCCACCGCGTCCTTCGCCGTTCCTTTGGCTTGATCGACCTTGCCCTCGTTCTTGAGACGGTCGTTGTCGGTGAGGTCGCCGACCGCCTTCTTTGCCCTGCCCTTTGCCTCATCGGTGCCACCCATTGCACGTACCTCCGGTCGGGATCTGGGTCGCCGTTGCGACCTCGGGCACAGCCGTACCCGATCAGGACGGCATGAAACCAGGACGGCATGAAACCCTCCCCGGTACCAGTCGTCCCCGCCCCGTAGTTCTGGAGATCGCCGACGGTCACGGAAGGATCAGGTGGACGTCTCCGAATTCGTGCCAGCGATACCCCTGGGTGACTGCCGCGGCGTAGGAGTCCTCGAGCGCTTGGTGACCGGCGATGGCCTCGAGCATGAGGAGATGCGAGGACTCGGGTTCATGCCATCCGGTGAGCATTCCGTCCGTGATCTGCACCCCGTGGTCCGGCGAGATCACCAGGTCGGTCCATCCGTCGTAGGGATGGGCGCAGCCGTCATCACCAACCGAGGTCTCGAGGGCGCGGACCACGGTCGTCCCCACGGCGATGACCCGATGGCCCCCACGGTGGGCGGCATTGACCCGCTCCGCCGTCGACTCGGGAACCCGCACCCGCTCCGGGTAGGGAAGTTCGTCGGCCTCCAGCGAGGCGACGCCGGTGTGCAGGACCAGGGGGGTGACGCCCACGCCCTTGGCCACCAGACGGGTGATCACCTCGGGCGTGAAGGGTCTTCCCGCGCTGGGCATTTCGGCGCTTCCCGGTTCGGTGGCGTAGACGTTCTGGTACAGGTCGATCGGCCACGGCCGCTCGACGTACCCGTAGCGGATCGGCCGACCGTGGACGGCGAGCCAGGTGAGCGCCTCCTGGCCCAGCGCCAGCTCGGCCTCCCACAGACGGCCCTGTCGACCGTAGGGACGGTCGAGGGTCATGGTGGCGCCTCCGGCGAGAACGAGATGGCGCGACGGCGGCGGTCCTGTCCATCGACCGGTAGTCCGCCCGACCAGCCTCCGGGGCTCGACCACCCACCTTGCCGCGTCGAGCCGAGTCGACAGGTGGACGATGAGCGGGTCTCCCTCGTCGTCGACCGCGTCAACGGCGGCGGGAATGGTCCCCGAGACATTGATCACCACCAGATCACCTGGTTCGAGGAACTTGGGAAGGAAATTGAAGGTGCTCGGAACCAGTGACCGGGTGCCCTTGTAGGCGACGAGCATGCGCACCGCATCGCGTGTCAGTCCCCGTGCCTCGGGTGGCTCCGACGCCTCGAGCGCAGGTGGTAGCTCGTACGTGAATCGTTCGGGTGTGGCGGTCAGCGCGGTCATGACTCCTCCAGTGCCGAGGCCAGATAGCGACCGCTGGGGAGGCCCGACGCCAGCAGCCTGCGCAAAGCCGGTACCACCGACTCAGGCTCGGGTCGATCAGAGATGTCCTCACCGGGGTAGGCGGCCTGGTGCATCTCGGTTCTCATGTCACCCGGATCGAACAGGTAGACCCGGACATCGGGCTCCTCGGCGGCCAGTACCCGGTGCAACTGGTCGAGGGCCGCCTTCGAGGAGCCGTACCCGCCCCAACCCTCGTACGCCTCCACCGAGGCGTCCGATGACACGGATACCACCGTGCCTTTCGAGACCCGCAGCAGCGGCAAGGATGCCTGGACCAGGGCGAGCGGAGCAATAACGTTCACGTCGTAGACCCGGCGCAACGCGTCGAGCGGATAGTGGTCGAGGCTCGGAAGCGGACTCGGGCCGAGCGTGCTGGCGTTGTTGACGACGAGGTTGAGTGAGCCGGCGTCCTGTGCCGAGTCGACCAGAGCCGACCGGTGACCCTCGTCGGTGACGTCGCCGGCGATGGCCTGCACCGACGCCCCCAGCGCGTCCAGCTTGTCTCGGACCAGTTCGAGCGAGGATGGGTCCCGTCCGTCGATGACCAGGTCCCATCCATCGGAGGCCAGGTCGAGGGCGACTGCCCGTCCGAGCCCTCGTGAAGCGCCGGTAACGATTGCCACTGCCATATCGATCCTCTCCCGTCGGCACCATCTCCGGCGCCTACCGAGTAGGGTAAAGCTTAAAGTAATGTTTAAGTCAAGGGATTTCTCGGCTACGGCACCCAGGAACAGAGGATCGTCAGGAAAGGGCGCTGCGACCATGGAGACGATGCTCACCATCGGCGAGGTTGCCCGTCGCAGCGGACTGGCCGCCTCGGCCATCCGCTTCTACGAGAAGCAAGGGCTGGTACGGGCCGATCGCACGCCGAGCGGCCAGCGTCGGTTCCATCGCGACGTGCTCCGGCGGATCGCCTTCATCCGGATCGCCCAGCGGGTCGGCCTGAGCCTCGACGAGATCGTCATCGCGCTGGCCGGCCTTCCCATCGACCGGGCCCCCGGCAGTCACGACTGGCAACGCCTGACCCGAGGGTGGCGTCAACGACTGGACGACCGCATCGAGCTCCTGGAGGCGTTGCGGAGTGGGCTGACCAGCTGCATCGGGTGCGGCTGCCTGTCGCTGCGCACCTGCGCACTGTCGAACCCGGGCGACGTGGCGTCAACGCTCGGGTCCGGGCCGCAGTATCTCCCTGGAGTCTGAGACCGCCGCACCCTGCTCGTATCGACCCATCACACCTGGGTTGCCGCCACTGCACGGAGCCGGGCCTCGGCCTGTAGCGACGCCCCGATGGCGTCCAATCCCAGAAGGGCGGCGCCGAGCACCGGCCTTGCCTCGAGCCGGTAGAACCGGGTCTGTGGCGCGACCACGCGGATGCCCGCCTCCACCTGCATGGCGAACCCGGCATACGCGCTCCCGAACAGCCCACCCCCGAGGACCACGTCCACCTGGTCACCCTCGGCACCGAGCCGGGCGATGATCGCGGTGGCCATCGCCACCACCTCGTCGGACAGGAGGCTGACGGCGCCGGCCGCGGCATCGTCGCCCCCGGCCGCGGCATCGAGGCAGACTCGGGCCAGTTCGAACAGCCGCCCGTAGTCGAGCGCTCCGGTGTAGACGGCGCTCAGCACCGCCTCAGGGTCCGTCATGCCGAAGTGTGCAGGGACCAGGTCGGCCAGGCTGGTCGGGCCCCCCCGGCCGTCGCGTGAGCGCAGGGCCAGGCCCAGGGCCCGTACGCCGAGCCACGACCCCCCCGGGGTGAAGTCGCCGGACAGCTCGGCCAGGGACGGGAACCGCTCGACGGAGCCGTCGGAACCCAGACCGACACAGTTGAGGCCCGAGCCACAGACGATCCCGACCCCCCACCCCGACGGTGCTCCGGCCCGGAGGACGGCCACCGTGTCGTTCCGCACGACATCCACCGAGGTCCACCCCCGACCGGCAATGGCCCCGCCCAGACGCTCCTCGTCCACGGGCAGGTCCACACCGGCCAGGCAGTACATCCCGGTGATTGCTGCCGGGCGGCTCTGTGGCGTGCGGCCGGCGTTGGTCAAGGCGGCGCCGATGGTCGAGTCGAGCGTGTCCATGGCGCCGTCGAGCCCGGAGAACTGGTGATTGGAGCCACCCCCCCGAGCCGTTCCCACGATGTCGCCGTCGGCCGTCACCAACCACACATCAGTCTTCGACGCTCCACCGTCGACGGCCAGGATCGCCGTTCCACCCAGTACCACCTCGCTCACCTGGTCCACCGGCCGCTGGCCATCCGATGATGTTACGTTCGATGCGTGGGTGCGAAAGTGGCCGTGGTCGGAGGAGGGAGCACCTACACGCCCGAGCTGGTCGACAGCCTCTGGGCGCATCAGGACAGGCTGGTGGTCGACGAGTTGGTCCTGCTCGATCCGGACCGGGAGCGTCTCGACGCCGTCGGCGGCCTGGCCGAACGCATCCTGCGCCGCCGGGGCTGGGAGGGAACGCTGGTGGCTACCGATGACCGGCACAGGGCCATCGACGGGGCCGATTTCGTGATCATCCAGCTGAGGGTGGGCGGGCAGGCGGCCCGGCACACCGACGAGACCGTGCCCGTCGGCTACGGCTGCCTCGGCCAGGAGACAACCGGTCCCGGCGGCCTGGCCAAGGCCCTGCGCACCGTCCCGGTGGTGCTCGAGATCGCCGAGGAGACTGCGGCCCGGGCCGCACCCGGGGCCTGGGTGGTGGACTTCACCAATCCCGTGGGCATCGTCACCCAGGCGCTCCTCGACGAGGGACACCGAGCGGTGGGCCTCTGCAACGTGGCCATCGTGGTCCAGCAACGCATCGGGCACTACCTGCAGGTCGATCCCTACTCGGTCGAGCTCGAGCACGTGGGGCTCAACCACTTGACCTGGGCCCGATCGGCCACGGTCGACGGGGTGGACCGCTTGCCGGAGTTGCTCGACCGCTTCGCTCCCGAGCTCGAGCTCGAGACCGGTGTTCCGCAGGGCCTCCTTCACCTGCTCGGTACCCTTCCCTCCTACTACCTGCACTACTACTACTGCCTGGACAAGAATCTGGCCGAGCAGGCGATGCCCGGGTGGCGCTCCCGGGCCGAGGTGGTGGCGGAGCTCGAGGCCGAGCTGCTCGCCGAGTACCGTGACCCGGCCACGGACACCAAGCCGGCAAAGCTCTCCTATCGCGGCGGCGCCTTCTACTCCGAGGCGGCGGTGCGGTTGATCGCCTCGCTCCATGCCGGGACCGGCGACACCCAGGTGGTCAACGTGCGGAATGGTGGAGCCCTCCCCGGCCTGGCTGATGATGCCGTGGTCGAGGTCCCCTGCATGGTCGATGGCGACGGCGCCCGCCCCCTGCCCCAGCGCGCCCTCCCTCCCGACATGTCCGGCCTGGTGGCCCATTGCAAGGCCTACGAGCACCTGGCCGTCGAGGCGGCCATGTCCGGGAGTAGAGACGTGATGGTCCGTGCCCTGGTGGCCAATCCTCTGGTCGGTCAGTACCCGCTCGCCGAGCATCTGGCCGACGCATTGCTGGCCACCAATCGCGACTTCCTGCCGCGGTTCTTCCCCGATGGCCGCTGAGCACACTGTGCGACGGGACCACCGCGGGTGGATCGACTAGAACTGAAGGTGACCATGAGGTTCCCGGCAGCCCCAGCGGTGCCGGCAGAGTTGAGCGGAGGCCACATCGTGGGATTCTTGGACAAGGTGAAGGCTCAGGCCACGGTGTTGGCCGACAAGGCGCAGACCGGCGTGCAACAGGGGCAGACCAAGCTTCAAGGGATGCAGTCCGGGAAGCAGGCCGACCATCTCCTGCGGGATCTCGGGGCGTACGTGTTCCTGAGCGAGCGCGGCCGGAACCAGCCCGATAGCGAGGCGAAGGTGGCCGGGCTCATGGCGGAGCTGGATGCGCTCGAGGCTGCCGGTACCCCGGTGGCCATCACCGCCGAACCGGCGCCGGCTCCCCCCGGCGGCGCCGTGCCCCAGTCGGGTGCGCCCGCCCCCCCGCCCCCGCCGCCTCCCGCCGGTAACCCCATGCCCCAGTCGGGTGGCGGGCTCCCTCCGACCGATGGCGGCCCGCCCTCGACCGGAGGAGGAGCCATTCCCCAGTCCGGTAGCGGCCTGCCTGGCTAGGCACCATGATCGGCAGGTCATCGGCTCGATCGACGACGAGGACACGAGACGGAAGTGGGGTTGAAGCGCGCCGCCGAAGGTGCGGTGGCGCGCTATGACGCACGCGTGACGGGGCGGATGCCTGGCGTGAGTGATCGGCACGGCGGGGCCCTGCGGGTCCCGGAGCTGATCACCGTCTATTTCTGGATCGTCAAGGGATTGTCGACCGCCATGGGCGAGGCGACGTCGGACTACTTGGTCCACCAGCTGCATCCCGTTCCTGCGGTGGGCTGGGGTTCATCGGTTTTGTGGGGGCGCTGGCGCTCCAATTCTCGATGCGGCGCTACCTGGCGTGGACCTACTGGTTCGCGGTGGTGATGGTCGGCGTCTTCGGCACCATGGCCGCCGATGTGCTCCACGTCGGCTTCGGTGTCCCGTACTTCGCATCAACGGCGCTCTATGCCGTGGTACTGGTCGCCGTGTTCACCACCTGGCAGCGGACGGAGAGGGCACTCTCGATCCACAGCATCGTCACCCACGGCGGGAGGCGTTCTACTGGGCCGCCGTGGTCGCCACCTTCGCCCTGGGCACCGCGGTGGGAGATCTCACCGCCACCACCTTCCATCTGGGCTATTTCTTCTCAATGGTGCTCTTTGCCGGGTTGATCACCATCCCGGCGATCGGGTACCGATGGTTCAACTGGAACGCGGTCTTCGCCTTCTGGTTCGCCTACGTGCTCACCCGGCCGCTGGGTGCCTCGTTTGCCGACTGGGTGGGGAAGCCCTCCAACGTGGGAGGCCTGGGCGTCGTGACGGACGTGTCAGCCTGGTGTTGACCATGGTCATCGTGGTGTTCGTCGCCTTTCTGGCGGTGACCAGCAAGGATGTCTCGACGCGGCCTTAGATCAGCGTCAGTCCACCGTCGACGGCGAGCACCTGGCCGGTGATGTAGCTGGCCTCGTCGGACAACAGGAACACCGTGGCCGCGGCCACTTCCCACGCCGTCCCCTGACGACCGAGCGGAACCGGGGTGCGGGCTCGGGACGGTCGTCCGGCCGAGGCATGGCGGCCCAGCGGTGTATCGATGAGGCCGGGAGCGATCAGGTTGGCCCGGATGCCCCGGGGCGCTCCCTCCAGGGCCACATGCCGGTTCAGTCCGATCAGCCCCGCCTTGGAGGCGTCGTAGGCGGGGACGCGGGTTCCGGGCTGCAACCCTGCCACCGATCCGATGAAGACGACCGCGGCGGGGTCGGGGAATATCTCCATGGCCCGGCGGATCAGGAGGAAGTGGGCGCGAAGGTTCAGTTCGAACGTCCGGTCCCAATCGTCGGGCGAGGTTCCGGCCACGCCCGATCCAAATGCCGTGCCCACGTTGATCACCAGGCCGTTGGGCGGCTCGCCGTCCTGGTCGTCCAGCGCCAGCGTGCACCCCTCTTCGGTGGTTACGTCACTGACCACGACCCTGGCCCGGCCCCCCTCGTCAGTGATCCAGCGCGCCGTTGCGGTGGCCGCATCTCCATCCCGGTCGACGCAGACCACCGAAGCCCCCTCCTGCGCGGCGCGGACGGCGATGGCACGACCGTTTCCCACCGGGGCATCGGGATCCGCGGAACGGCGGGTCCCCGCACCGGCCACGGTGATCCGCCTTCCCTCCAGCATCCTGCTCACCCGCGGGGGCCTCCTTCGATGCCGTCGGCAAGAGTCACCATCGAGGGTTCGAGCGGCACCCGAAGCGAACGCAGCACGGTGGATAGCATCATGTAGTGGCCGATGAGCATGAGCAGTTCCACCAAGTCGCCGCCGTCGAGGTGGGTGGCCAGGGTCGACCAGGTGTCATCGGCGACGGCTCCTTCATCGGCGGTCTCGTCGACGGCGGCAAGGGCGGCCCGCTCGAGCGGGTCCCATTCGACCGCGGAGAGATCCCCCCCGAGCGCGGCCGTCTCCACTGCGGAGACCCCCTGGGTCGCACCCAGCTCGATGTGATGGGCCCATTCATAGGGCCCGTCGAAGCGAAACGCGGTGCGCAGGATGACCAGCTCACGAAGGCGTCCGGGCAGCCGGCCGAAGAGCAGCGCACCCCCAAAACCGAGCCAACGCCGGAAGAGCTCGGGGTGTCGCGCCAAGGTGGTGAAGATGTGCATCGGTTCCTCGGTGCCGCCTGGGGAGGCGGCCAGCAGGGCGGAAAGGCGCTCGTCCCACTCGGCGGAGGGAAGTGGGGAAATTCGTGGGTCTGGGGTGGTCACGTGCCGAATGCTAACCCCATGGCTTGTATCGGACGGTGGGACCTACGCTCGCGGGATGCTCACGGGATTCGCCCACGCCGCAGTGTGCGTCGCAGACATTGACGAAGCGACGCAGTGGTACTCGGAGACCCTCGGACTGGAGGTGCTCTCGCCGCCCTACGAAATGGCCGGCGAGGCCATCGAACGCGACATGGGGGAGTTGGTGCCGAGCCCGGTGGTTGTCCGGGCTGCCATCGTGGGGCTCGGCCACGACGACCACGTCCTCGAGTTGATCGAGTACCCGACGTCCGGCGCTCCCACGCCCCGCCCGGGCCGCCCGGTCATCACCCGCCCGGGCCTCACCCATGTGGGCCTGGTGTGCGACGACATCGAGAGCGCCCGGGCAGAACTCGAGGATCGCGGTGTCACGTTCCTCACCTCGGGCATCGCCGATGTGGCCGGGCTGCGCACCACCTGGTTCCACGATCCGTGGGGCACCGTGTTCATCCTGCTCGAGAAGCGGCTCCCCGACCGTCCCTACCGGGGCCAACATCAGCGGTGAAGGCCGTACCCGTTGGCGCGGGCCAGCCCCCGATGCGTCGGGTGCGATGCCCTAGACGAGCCGCCGGTCGGTCGCCCATTTGGCCAGCTCGTGCCTGGTCGAGAGCTGGAGTTTGCGGAGCACCGATGAGACGTGCGATTCGACCGTCTTGGTCGAGATGGTCAGGTCTCGCGCCACTTCCTTGTAGGTGTAGCCGCGGGCAATCAGGCGGAGCACCTCCCGTTCCCGCGGCGACAGTTGATCCAGCTCCGGATCGAAACCGGTGACCTGGATGTCTGCGGTTGCCTCATTGGCGAAGGCATCGAGCACGAAGCCGGCCAGTCGTGGAGAGAAGACGGCGTCCCCGGCTGCTACCCGGTACACCGCTTGCAGTAGGTCTTCACCAGAGACGGTCTTGGTGAGGTAGCCCCGAGCCCCGGCGCGGATGACGGCGATGACGTCTTCGGGCGCATCGGACACCGAAAGTGCCAGGAACTGCACCTCCGGATGACCGGACATGACGCCATTGAGGATCGCCTGACCTCCTCCGCCAGGCAGATGTACATCGAGCAGCACCACGTCGGGGACTCGCTCGTTGATCAGCTCGATGGCGGCATCGACCTCATCCGCCTCGCCGACGACCTCGACCGCGTTCCCCAGCTCGGCTCGGACCCCGGACCGGAACATGGCATGGTCGTCGACCAGAAACACCCGTGGCCGGCGCGCTTCGGTCATCGGACTAGCTCCCGACGGGGCATGGTGAGCTCCACTTCGGCACCTTGGCCAGGTGACGAACGGATCTCGGCCGAGCCGCCGAAGCGGGCCATGCGCGCCCGGATGGAATGGGCGATCCCCTGGTGGCCCTCGGAAACGGCGTCGGGGTCGAATCCCCGGCCGCGGTCGCGGACGAACAGCATGACGACGTCCCGCTCAACCTCCGCATACAGGGAGATCTGGGGCGCACCGGACCACTTGGCGGCATTGACAGTTGCCTCCCGCGATGCTTCGAGCAGCGCCCGCAACCCATAGGTCAACTCGCAGTCACCCACCACCACCACCTGGACGGTGACGCCGTGATCGGCTTCGACCTGGCGTTGGAGTACGCCGATGCCTTCGGCCAGCATGGTCGCGTCCTCGCCGATGGTGCCCGGCGGCTTGCCCTCGAACAGCCAGGAGCGAAGCTCGCGCTCTTGGGTGCGGGCGAGTTTCACCACGTGCTGGGGGTCGCCGGCGGAGCGTTGGATGAGGGCGAGCGTCTGCAGGACGGAGTCGTGCACATGGGCTGCCATTCGGGCCCGCTCCTCGGCCATCGCCCGGGCCTGGCGCTCTGCCATCAGATCGCGCACCAGACTCAGCCACCAGGGTCCGAATGCGACCACGATGGCCGCGATGACCAGTAGCGCGCCGCCGACCGGCCGCAGGGCCGCACTGGTCGGGTGTCCCACAACGAGGAAGAAGACGCCGACCCCGCCGAGGACCAAGCCCAGCACGGTGCGGACCACCAACGTTCGGCGATGGTGGGGCTGGGAGCCGGCGTGGAGCATGGGAACGAGATCGCTGTTGATCCAGACCTTCTCCTTCTCGCTCGCGTTGCGCCTGATGAGGAGCACGGCACCCGCAGCTAGAAAGAGGGGCCAACTGAAGGATCCGAGGTAGCCGACGTGCAACGCAGCGGCGACGATCTGCACCACCACCAGGACCGGAATTATGGCGATGACCAGTCTGATGCCCCGGCGGTCGTTGACCGCCCGGGAGAAGATGGTGGTCGTCTCGCCCTCGATGGGCACCAGAAGCCAGGCCACCGCATAGGCCAGAACCCCTATGCCGCTCCCCAGGGCCAGCAGGACGAATGCAAGTCGAACCAGCGTGACGTCGATGCCGGTGGCCCGGGAGACGCCGCCGCAGACGCCGGCCAGGACCCGGACGTCAGGGCTCCTGCGGATCGGGCCCCGCACTCGTCTGCCCAGCCGCCCGCCTCGGGGTCCGTGACGGTGGTGCCCGTCGATCGTCCACGGTGGCCCGCTCTGCCATCGGCCGGAGCCGGTCCACTGGTGGGTGCACCTCCCGACTGGTGACTCAGGAGGTGACCCAGGAGCTGGTGCCCCAGGCGCACCGGTACGCGGGTCGGCGGAATCAGCGATACACGATGATCGCGCACCCAGGTTGCGGACACCATCAGGGATGACCCTGATCCATGGGGGTGCATGTCAGGGTTCGGACCGGGTCATGCCGGATAGCAGTCAGCCCGACGGGTCCGTCAGGCTGTCGCTATGGACTTCACCGCCCCCCACAACACACCGTCAGATGCGCCAGATGCAGGGCCGGGCCCCCAGAAATCCGGGTACGGATCCTCGACCTACGTGGAGGAACGCCTTCATCGATGCCGAGGTGGTCGGATGGTGGCCGGCGTGGCCGCCGGGCTGGCCGACTACTTCGATGTCGATCCCACCCTGGTCCGCATCGGGTTCGTCGTGCTCTCCTGCCTGGGTGGGCTCGCCGTCCCCCTCTACCTGGCGGGCTGGCTCTTGATCCCGGAGGAAGGCACCGATCTGTCGGTGGCCGAGGAGCTCCTGGCCCGTGAGCGGGCCCGCTGAACGTACGCCCGTCTCACCCCGACCGACACGAGAGGAGAGCGATGCGCTACCGATGGGATCCCGCCTATCCGGCAACAGGACGATGGATGGGTCAGCGGGCCGACGCCGACCTTCGTGCGTCCGACGTAGAACGGAACGAGGTGGCCGACAAGCTGTCCCGCCACTATGCCGATGGACGACTCGACCAGATCGAGTTCAAGGCGCGGCTCGACCGGGCGATAGGAGCGACGACGCGAGGTGACCTCGACGGGCTGTTCGACGATCTCCCACGGCTGGACGCCGAGCCGCCGTCACCGCCGCCGCACCGCCGACGGCTGGTCCCCTTCATCATCATCCTTGTCCTCATCGCCGCGGCCGCGGGATCGACCGCCTCGGTGGTCCACGTGCCCTGGTTGCTTCTGGTCGTGCTCGGCCTCTTCCTGTGGAGTCGCGCCGGCTGGCACCGCCACCGCCCACGTTCCCACAGCGACCAGTAGCCGCCCCCGCAGTCCCCGGGGTCAGCCGTGGTTCTCATCCCCGTCCTCGTTCCCGAGCACCTGCGATATCGGATCCTGCACAAGCAGATCGACGTGGTGCTCACCGCCGCGCTTCGGACACGCACCGACGCCGTGGTCGCCCGCATCCGCATGCCGCTGCGGGCGGAGGGGGCGAATCCGGGAGTCCAGCGGTAGCTAGGGGGTCGTCGACGCGGTGGTCACGGTGGCACCAGGAGGTAGCTCGAACAACGACGGGGATGGAGAAGCCGAGTAGCTCTTGATCTCGAAGCTGGTCGAATCGGAGGCGACTTTGACGTA
>Ga0182018_10000099_pt1 | contig 102820 bp, 106 predicted proteins | sample 812P2MmetaG_FD_120490 | JGI IMG/M metagenome (GOLD analysis project Ga0182018, IMG submission 120490) | Permafrost microbial communities from Stordalen Mire, Sweden - 812P2M metaG | ecosystem: Environmental > Terrestrial > Soil > Wetlands > Permafrost | place: Sweden: Stordalen | collected...
CGCGCAGTAGCGTCGCCTTCCAGCCGTTCCACACCTTCGGGCCGACCGCGAGGATATCGACCACGGTCAGTAGCAATAACAATTTAAGCCGCTCGGGCGATTGCACCAGCCCGACGAAATCCTTGATGGTCTGCGGGTCGTCGATGTCGCGCTTGAACGAGGTCGAGCTCATGATCAGATGCCAGCGCACCAGCCAGGCGACGGTCTCGGTCTCCTCGGCGGTAAGGCCGAGGCGCGGCCCCAGCTTCTGCGCCACCTCCTCGCCCAGGATCGAGTGGTCGCCGCCGCGGCCCTTGGCGATGTCGTGCAGCAGCACGGCCAGGAAAAGCACGCGGCGCGACACGATATTCGGCATGATCGAGGTGGCGAGCGGCAGCTCGTCCTTGAGCTCGCCCTTCTCGATCTTGTTGAGGAGGCCGATGGCGAACAGCGTGTGCTCGTCCACGGTATAGATGTGATACATGTCGTATTGCATCTGCGCCACGACGCGGCCGAAATCCGGAACGAAGCGGCCGAAGACGCCCGCCTCGTTCATGCGCCTGAGCGCCACCTCGGGCTCCTTGCGCGAGGTCAGAATCTCCATGAAGAGCCGGTTGGCCTCGGGATCGACGCGCAGCTTGCCGTCGATCAGCTTCAGGGATTGGGTGATGAGCCGAAGCGCGCGCGGATGGATGTCGAGCTCGTGCTCTTCCGCGAGATAGAACAGCCGAACGAGATTGACCGGATCGTCGCGGAAGGCGCTGTCCTTGTCGACGTCGATGCGGCCGCCATCGACGGTAAAGCCCTTCAGCTTGTCGCGCCCGGTCCAGCGCCGCCAGGACGGGAAGAGCGGCTTTGCCTTCTGCTCGCTCTCGAGCTGGGCGCAGAAGATGCGGGTCAGATCGCCGACATCCTTGGCGATCAAAAAATAGTGCTTCATGAAGCGCTCGACCCCGCGCGAGCCGGCATGGTCGGTATAGCCCATGCGGCGGCCGACCTCGGCCTGGTACTCGAAGGTGAGCCGGTCCTCGGCGCGGTCGGTCAGGAAATGCAAATGGCAGCGCACCGTCCAGAGGAAATTCTGCGCCCGGGCGAAGCGCGCCGATTCCTCGACGCTGAGCACCTTCAGGTCGATCAGCTTCTCGATGTTGTCGACGCGGTAGATGTATTTGGCGATCCAAAAGAGGGTGTGCAGATCGCGCAAGCCGCCCTTGCCCTCCTTGACGTTGGGCTCGACCAGATAGCGTGAATCGCCCAGCCGCCGATGGCGCAAATCGCGCTCGGCCAGCTTCTCCTTCACGAATTGCGCGGCACTGCCCTTCATGATCTCGGTCTCGAAGGCGGTCTTCAGCTCGGCGGCGAGCGTCTCCTCGCCCCAGAGATAGCGCGCCTCGAGAATGGCGGTGCGGATCGAGAGATCCTCCTTGGCGCCGGCAATCGTCTCGGCGATCGAGCGGGTCGCCTGGCCGACCTTCAGCCCGAGATCCCACAAGGCATAGAGAATATATTCGACGACCTGCTCGATATGCGGCGTCGCCTTGTAGGGCAGCAGGAAGAGGAGATCGATGTCGGAATGCGGCGCCAGCTCGCCGCGCCCATAGCCGCCGACGGCGATGAGCGAGATCCGCTCGGCCGTGGTCGGATTGGCGAGCGGATAGACCCGCGCCAAGGTGAAATCGTAGAGCGTGCGGATGAGCTGATCGGCGAGGAAGGCCATCTCGTGCACCGCCTCGGTGCCGGAGCCTTCCTTGTCGAAGCGGCGGCGCACCTCGGCGCGGCCGGTGGCCAGTGTCGTCTTCAGCACGGCGCCGACGGCGAGGCGGTCGGGCGCGCCGGCACCGGTGAGCGCGTCGAGTTTTGCCGTCAGCTCGCGGCGGTCGATGATGTCGCGCTGGCGCGGAATGGCGGTCATGGCGGCGGCATTCTATACGGTTCCGCGCCTGATTGCGCCAGCGGAGCCGGTCTCAGTTTCCCGCCAAGTCTTTGAGGCGATAGAGTAATTCAAGCGCCTCGCGCGGTGAGAGCTCGTCCGGCCGCGCCGCATCGAGAAGCGCCTTCAAGGGCGAGATCGCGGGTGCCGGCGGTGGGGCCGCGGTGAAAAGCGGCAGATCTTCCGCGAGCTTGGTCAGCTGGCCGCGCTGCTCGCCCTTTTCCAATGTCGCCAGCACGGTCTCGGCGCGCGCGATCACGGCATGCGGCAGCCCGGCGAGCTTCGCCACATGGATGCCGTAGGAGCGGTCGGCCGCACCCGGTGCGACCTCGTGCAAAAAGACGACATCGCTCTGCCACTCCTTCACTCGCATAGTGTAGCAGGCGAGATCGTCGAGCTTCGCCGCGAGCGCGGTCAGCTCGTGGTAATGCGTCGCGAAGAGGCAGCGGCAGCGATTGACCGCGGCGAGATGCTCCAGCGTCGCCCAGGCGATCGAGAGCCCGTCGAAGGTCGAGGTGCCGCGGCCGATCTCGTCCAGGATGACGAAGGAGCGCTCCGTCGCTTGGTTCAGGATCGCCGCGGTCTCGACCATCTCGACCATGAAGGTCGAGCGCCCGCGCGCCAGATCGTCGGCGGCGCCGACGCGGCTGAACAAGCGGTCGACGATGCCGAGGGTCGCCGATTCCGCCGGCACGAATCCGCCCATCTGCGCCAGGATGGCAATCAGCGCGTTCTGGCGCAGGAAGGTGCTCTTGCCCGCCATGTTGGGCCCGGTCAGCAGCCAGAGCTTTTGCCCGGGCTTCAGCTCGCAATCATTGGCGACGAAGCCCGATGCGCCTTGCGCCTTCAGCGCCGCCTCGACCACCGGATGGCGGCCGCCCACAAGCTTGAATTCCGTGCCGGCGACCAGGACCGGCCGCGCGTAGCGCTGCTCCACCGCCAGCACCGCCTGGCTCGCCGCGACGTCGAGCGTGGCCAGCGCCGCGGCAGCTATTTGGATCATCTCCACCCGCGCCAGAACCTCGCCAACGAGGGTCTCGAAATGCTTTTGCTCGAGCGCCAGCGCCTTGTCGGCGGCCGAGGATATCCGGCTTTCCAATTCGCCGAGCTCGGTCGTCGCATAGCGCACCGAGGACGCCATGGTCTGGCGGTGGATGAAATCGGGGCCGAGCTTCCCCGCATGGCTCGGTGCGATATCGATGTGATAGCCGAGCACGTTGTTGTGGCGGATCTTGAGCGAGGCGATCCCGGTCGCGGCGGCGTAGCGGGACTGCAGCTCCGCCACCAACCGGCGGCCCTCGTCGCGCAGATGGCGCAGCTCGTCGAGCTCCGGCGCATAGCCGGGTGCGATAAATCCGCCGTCGCGGGCATAAAGCGGCAGCTCCGATGCCAGCGCGCGGCCGAGCCGGTCGACCAGCACCGAATCCTCGCCCATCTCCTGCAGCGAGCGGCGCAGGAGTTGGGGCAGGTCTGCCACCCCCTGGAGAAGCGCGCGCAAAGTGGCGCTTTCCGCCAGCGCGTCGCGCAACGCCGCCAGATCGCGCGGACCGCCGCGCCCCAATCCCAGTCGCGCCAAGGCGCGCGCCATGTCGGGGCAGCGCCGCAGGATGGCGCGAGCATCGACGCAACGCCGCTCGTCGCCTTTGAAGAATTCCACCGCATCGAGCCGCGCCTCGATCGCCGCTATCTCGGTCAAGGGCGCTGCCAAATGTTCCGCCAGCAGCCGGGCGCCGGCGCCGGTGACGCTGCGGTCGATCGCCGCCAGCAAGCTTCCGGCATGCTCGCCCGAAAGGGTCTCGGCCAATTCGAGATTGCGTCGTGTCGCCGGGTCGATCGCCATGAAGGCGCCCGAGGCGATGTGACGCGGCGGCTGCAAGGCGGGCAGCTTGCCCTGCTGGGTCAGATCGACGTAATCGATGAGGACGCCCGCCGCCGCGATCTCCGCCCGGCTGAAGGCGCCGAAGGCGTCGAGCGCCTTGACGCCCAGCACCGCCTCGAGACGCCGGCGCGCGTTCTCGCTGTCGAAGCGCGCATTGGGCAAGGGCGTCAGGCAGCGCTTCCAATCGGCGAACAGCTCGAAGAATTCGCCGCGCTGCTGCAATTTCTCCGGCAGCAGGATTTCGCCCGGCGCCAGCCTTGCCAGCGCCGCCGCGATGTCGGCGGGCGCCAGCGCCTGGGTGGCGAATTCGCCGGTCGAGAGATCGAGCCAGCCCAGCGCCAAATCGCCCTGGCTCTCGGCCAGCGCGGCGAGAAAGTTGTTTCTTCGTGCATCGAGCAGCGTCTCCTCGGTCAGCGTGCCCGGCGTCACGATGCGCACGACGCCGCGCTTCACCGGCGGCTTGCCGGGACGCTTCTTCGCCTCGGCCGGGTCCTCCATCTGCTCGCAAATGGCGACGCGGAATCCCGCGCGGATCAGCTTCGCCAGATAGGCCTCGGCCGCGTGCACCGGCACGCCGCACATCGGGATGTCCTCGCCCTCGTGGCGGCCGCGCTTGGTGAGGGCGATGTCGAGCGCCCGCGCCGCCAGGGCCGCATCGTCGAAGAACAGCTCGTAGAAATCGCCCATCCGGTAAAAGAGCAGGCAATCGGGATGCTGGCGCTTGATCGCAAGGTATTGCGCCATCATCGGCGTCGTCTCCGCCATCGCGGGCGCGGGCGGCAAGGCGGGCAATGGGTTCTGGCTCGAGGTCGCGCGCATGGCCGCGAAGGCTAGCATCGCCGGCGCGCGCGCGGAACCCGCGCCAATCGACGGCGCAGGCGGCGGAGCGCTAAGATCGCGCATGGACAAGCCGCCGCTGACCCGGGCCCCGATCTGGGGCCGGCTCCTGCTCGATGCGCTGTTGCTCTCGGCGCCGGGCTTTGGCGTGCTGATCGCCCTCGCCACTTTGGGGCGGCTCGATGCCTCCTCCGCCTTCATCGGCGCGCTGGTGGTCTTCGCCGGCGTGACACTGCTGCGCTATCCGTTGGTCTCCGGCATCGCCGCCATCCGCGCCGCGATCGAGGCGATGGCGGCGGGCAGCGATTCGCCGCCCGAGGTTCCGAGCCGCAACCCGGCGGTCAGGGCGCTGTGGCTCGATCTCGGCCGCTGGTCGCGTGCCAACCGCGCGGCGCTGCGCCAGCGCGAGGCCGATCTCGCCGCGTCGCGCGCCGTGCTAGCGGCGCTGCCGGAGCCGCTGCTGCTGCTGGACGAGCGCCGCCGCGTGGTGCGCGCCAATGCCGCCGCGACGGAATTATTGGGCGAGCGTATCGAGGGCCGTGACCTCGCCGGCTGTCTGCGCCATCCGCTGGTGCTAGCGGCGACCGACCGCGTGCTGCGCGGCGAGAAGCAACAACTCGTCGAGTTCGAGCTGACCAGCCCGGTCGAGCGGCATTTGAGCGCCCATCTCGCCCGGCTCGAGCCCGAGGCCGAAGGTGCCGTCGCCGTGCTCGTACTGCACGATCTGACCGCGATGAAGCGCGCCGAGCGGCTGCGCGCCGATTTCGTCGCCAATGCCAGCCATGAGCTGCGCACGCCGCTGGCGACGCTGGTCGGATTCATCGAGACGCTGCGCGGCCCGGCGCGCGAGGATGCCGCGGCGCGCGAGCGGTTTCTCGGCATCATGGCCGAGCAGGGCGGCCGCATGACGCGCTTGGTTGAAGATCTCCTCTCGCTGTCGCGCATCGAGATGAACGAGCACCGGCCGCCGACCGAGGCGATGGAGCTCGCCTCCGTGCTGCGCCAGGCGGCGGAGCCCTTGGAGCCGCGCGCCAAGGAGCGCGGCATGCGCATCGCCTTCGACGTGCCGAAGGATCTGCCCGCGGTGATCGGCGACAGCGACGAGCTGGTCCAGGTGTTCCAGAACCTCATCGACAACGCGCTCAAATACGGCGCCGAGGGCACCGCGATCGAGGTGGTGGCGCGCCCCTCGCAGCGCAATTTGCCGCTCCGGCCGGGCGAGCGGGGTGCCGCGGTCGCCGTCGCGGTGCGCGACCACGGCAGCGGCATTTCCCGCGAGCATCTGCCGCGCTTAACCGAGCGCTTCTACCGCGTTGACGCGGCGCGCTCGCGGGCATTGGGCGGCACCGGCCTCGGCCTTGCCATTGTGAAGCACATCGTCAGCCACCATCGCGGCGCCTTCGAGATCGAGAGCGAGCCCGGCCAGGGCTCGGTATTCACCGTCCACCTGCCCGCCGCATCGGCGAATAACTGAGCCCTGCCAAGGCCTTAGCCGGAAACCCCGGGCCTGTCATAAAAGCGCAACCGAAGCCGGGTACCCCTTTGCCGGGACGACGACGTAACAGGTTAAGAAAGCCAAGACCGTGGAAGCTCGCCCGGCGATCCGGACCTCGGCGGCGTGGTTTGCGCCGTTGCAGATGCAGCGCCATCGCGCGGGCGACGCCTTATTCCGGGGCGCGACGCGGATGTTCGCCCTCGGCGTCCTTGTCCTCCTCACCGCGATCATCGCCGCGCTGGCGGTCGGTTCCCTGCCGGCCTTCCGCGCCTTCGGCCTCTCCTTCGTGTGGAGCGAAGCCTGGAACCCGGTCAAGGACAGCTTCGGCGCGCTGCCCGCCATCTATGGCACGCTGGTGACCTCGCTGGTGGCGATGGCGCTCGGCGTGCCGCTCGCCTTCGGCGTCGCGATCTTCTTGACCGAGCTTTGCCCGCCCTTGCTGCGCCGGCCGATCGGCGTGCTGATCGAGCTCTTGGCGGCGATCCCGAGCATCATTTACGGCATCTGGGGGCTCTTCGTGCTGGCGCCCTTCCTGCAGCAGACCGTGCAGCCGGCGCTCATCGAGACGCTCGGCCAGGTTCCGTTCTTCGGCATGCTCTTCGCCGGGCCGCCCCTGGGCCTCGGCATCCTCACCGCCGGCATCATCCTCGCGGTGATGGTGCTGCCCTTCATGGCCTCGGTCATCCGCGACGTCTTTCTCACCGTGCCGCCGATGCTGCGCGAGAGCGCCTATGGCATGGGCGCTACCACCGCCGAGGTCATCCGCGACATCGTCATCCCGCATTCGCGCGTCGGCATCGTCGGCGGAATCATGCTGGGATTGGGCCGGGCACTGGGCGAGACCATGGCGGTTACCTTCGTCATCGGCAACGCGCACCGCATCAAGGCCTCGCTGCTGGCGCCGGGCACCACCATCTCGGCGACCCTCGCCAACGAGTTCAACGAGGCGGTCGGCGATCTCTACACCTCGTCGCTGATCGCCTTGGGGCTCATCCTCTTCGTCATCACCCTCATCGTGCTGGCGGCGGCCAATTACATGCTGTGGCGCCTCAGCGCGCGCGAGGGCGCATGAGCGGGCAATCGCGTCTCCTCTATGGCCACCGGCGGGCGACGAATTTCGTCATCCTCGCGCTGTCGCTCTGCGCCACCTCGGCCGGCCTCGCCGTGCTGTTCTTCATTCTCTATTCGCTGCTGCGCCACGGCCTGCCGGCGCTGTCGAGCGACATCATCACCAAGATGACGCCGCCGCCGGGCAGCCAGGGCGGCCTCGCCAATGCGATCTATGGCAGCGTCATCATGACCGCCGCCGCCACCGCCATCGGCACGCCGGTCGGCATATTGACCGGGACCTACCTCGCCGAATTCAGCCGCGGCAGCCGCTTGGGCCAGGCGGTGCGCTTCGTCAACGACATCCTGTTGAGCGCGCCCTCCATCGTCATCGGCCTTTTCGTCTACGAGGTGATGGTGGTGCCGATGGGCCATTTCTCGGCCTGGGCCGGGACGGCGGCGCTCGCCATCATCGTCGTGCCGGTCGTGGTGCGCACCAGCGAGAACATGCTGTCGCTGGTGCCGGCGAGCCTGCGCGAGGCGGCCTTTGCCCTTGGCACGCCGCAATGGAAAGTGGTCTCGAACGTGGTTTATCGCGCCGCGATCCAGGGCATGCTGACCGGCGTCATGCTGGCGGTGGCGCGCATCGCCGGCGAGACCGCCCCCCTCCTCTTCACCGCGCTCAACAACCAGTTCTGGAGCGTCGACATGAACGGCGCCATGGCCAATCTGCCGGTGGTCATCTTCCAATTCGCCCTCTCGCCCTATGCCGATTGGCAGCTGCTCGCCTGGGGCGGCGCCCTTCTCATCACCATCACCATCCTTCTCCTCAACATCCTCGCGCGCTTCGTCGCCGGCTGGAGCAGCTTCGCAAAATGAGCATCGAAGTCACCCCCATGGACATTGAAGTTACCCCGATGGAACCCCCTGCCCGTCCCCGCCCGCATCTTGTAACCTTGCCCGGCATGCCACGCCCGGCCCCATCGCAGGACCAGCCAGCGGCAAAGGCCGCCGATCAGCCGGATGCGGCGCCCGGCCTGGCGCCCGCGACCAAGGCCGAGATCAAGGATCTGCGGTTCTATTACCGCCAGACCGAGGCGCTGAAGGGCGTCAGCCTGCCGCTCTACGACAAGCGCGTCACCGCCTTCATCGGCCCGTCGGGCTGCGGCAAGTCGACCTTGCTGCGCGTCTTGAACCGCATCTATGAGCTCTACCCGGACCAGCGCGCGACCGGCGAGGTGCTGCTCGACGGCAAGAACATCCTGGCGCCGGACCAGGATCTGAACCTCTTGCGCGCGCGGGTCGGCATGGTGTTCCAGAAGCCGACCCCCTTCCCGATGTCGATCTACGACAACATCGCCTTCGGCATCAGGCTCTACGAGCGGCCGGGGCCGCGCGATCTCGACGAGCGCGTCGAAGAGGCGCTGAAGCGCGCCGCGCTCTGGGACGAGGTCAAGGACAAGCTGAAGGAATCCGGATTGTCGCTCTCGGGCGGACAGCAGCAGCGGCTTTGCATCGCCCGCGCCGTCGCGGTGAAGCCGGAAATCCTGCTCCTCGACGAGCCCGCCTCCGCGCTCGACCCGATCTCGACCCAGCGCATCGAGGAGCTGATCGCCGATCTCAAATCCGACTATTGCATCGTCATCGTCACCCACAATATGCAGCAGGCGGCGCGCAGCTCCGACTACACCGCCTTCATGTATCTGGGCCAGCTGATCGAGTTCAGCACGACCGAGACGCTCTTCACCTCGCCGAAGGAGCGCCAGACCGAAGACTACATCACCGGCCGGTTCGGCTGAGGAGCGCATCATGGTTTCCGAGCACATCATCAAGAGCTACGACCAGGAGCTGCAGCGGCTCGACAACATTATCGCCGAGATGGGCGGTCTCGCCGAAAGCCAGCTCGCCGCGGCGATCGACGCGGTCTCGAAGCGCGACAGCGAGCTCGCCGCGCGCGTGGTGAAGGGCGACAGTCGGGTCGACAATTTGGAGCGCGACGTCGAGGGCCTCGTCGTGCGCCTGCTCGCGCTGCGCCAGCCGATGGCGCGCGATTTGCGCCAGATCATCGCGGCCTTGAAGATCGCCTCGGATCTGGAGCGCATCGCCGATTACGCCGGCAACGTGGCCAAACGCGCCATCGCGCTCAACCAGACGCCGCCGGTGCGGCCGGCGGGCGGCATCCCGCGCATGGGGCGGCTCGGCGGCATCATGATCAAGGACGTGCTCGACGCCTTCGTCGAGCGCGACGCGGAAAAGGCGCTCGCGGTCTGGCTGCGCGACGAGGAGATGGACGATCTCTACACCAGCCTCTTCCGCGAGCTCTTGACCTACATGATCGAGGATCCGCGCAACATCACCTCCTGCACGCATCTTCTCTTCATGGCGAAGAACCTCGAGCGCATCGGCGACCACACCACCAACATCGCCGAGACGCTTTATTTCCTGGTGCATGGCACGCCCCTGGCGCAAGTCCGCCCCAAGCGCGACCGCACCAGCCTCGCCTATACGCCCGACGCCACCGCCGACGATCCCGAGGATGACGAAGCATGAACCGTCCATCGGTCCTGGTGGTCGAGGACGAAGCCGCGCTGCTGACGCTGTTGCGCTACAATCTCGAAAAAGAAGGCTTCGCGGTGAGTGCCGCGCATGACGGCGAGGAGGCGCTGCTCCAGCTCAAGGAGTCGAAGCCCGACGCCGTGCTGCTCGACTGGATGCTGCCGCGAGTTTCCGGCATCGAGGTGTGCCGCCAGATCAGGCGGACGCCGGCCTGGAAGGACATCCCGGTCATCATGCTGACGGCGCGCGGCGAGGAAGCCGACCGCGTGCGCGGCCTCGACAGCGGCGCCGACGATTACGTGGTGAAGCCGTTCAGCCCCAACGAGCTGGTCGCGCGGCTGAAGGCGGTGATCCGCCGCGCCAAGCCCGGCGGCAACGAGGAAATCCTGCATTTCTCCGACATCGCGCTCGATCTGTCGGCCCACCGCGTGTCGCGCGGCGGCAAGCCGATTCATCTGGGGCCGACCGAATTCCGCCTGCTGCGATTCTTGATGGAGCGGCCGGGCCGCGTCTTCTCGCGCGAGCAGCTTTTGGACGCGGTGTGGGGCCGCGACGCCGAGGTCGAGTTGCGCACCGTCGACGTCCATATCCGGCGCTTGCGCAAGGCGCTCAATGGCGGCGCCAAGCCCGATCCGGTGCGCACCGTCCGCGCCGCCGGCTATGCGCTCGACGAGGCCGCGAAATAGCGGCACAGTTCGGGTCGCCCCGGCTTGAGGGGCGCCCCGCCCCTGCTCCGGACCCACTCCCCCATGCTCGAAGAAGCGCCGCCGCCCGCCCGGATTCCGGTCGCTCAAGTGACGGTCGGGGCCTATCGCTTCGTCTTCCACCATCTCGGCTTGTTCGCCGATCTTGCTTGGCTGCCCTTCCTCATCCTGCTCGCGGCCTCGATCACGCCGGCCTGGCTGCCGCTGGTGATGCCCGAGGGCGCCACCGAGAACGTCATCCTCGAGGCGCTGCCGGATTTCGGCCAGCTGGTGATCGGCGCCTTTTGCCTCAACGCCTTCACCGTGCGCTGGAACCAGGCGATTCTATTCTCGAGCCGGGCCGAGGCGCTGGAACAACCCTGGCGCAAGCCGTGGCTGCGTTTCCTGCTCTACACGCTGTGCTTTTATTTGGCCAATCTGGCCGGGCTCGGCCTGATCGGCCTGGTCGCCACCGGCTTCGAGGATTCGCCGGCGGCGCGGCTGGCGCCCGCGATCGTGGGATTGGCGCTGGTGCTGCCGATCTGGCTTGGCGCGGCGCGCCTCTCGCTGCTGTTTCCCGCCGCCGCCGCCGGCCAGCCGCTTGGGCTCAAGGGCGCCTGGCGAGCGCTGCGCGGCAATACCTGGCGCCTCATCGCCTGCGGCTTTCTCGCCTGCGCGCCGCTGCTGCTGGTAGTGGTGCTGATCATGGGCGCGGTGGTCGCGGTGCTTCGCCTGCAATCGGGCGAGCAGGTGCTCGACGATCCGCCGATGGGGCTTTTCCTCATCCAGGGCGTGGTCGGGACGTTGGCGGATTTCATCATCGCCGCCTTCGGCGCCAGCATCCTCGCCGATGTCTATAAGCGGCTGGTGCGCGCGCTGGAGACCTGAGCGCTGCCGCAACTGTGGCCGAATTGAACACAAATTGTGCAACGCGTATAAGAATTTGTTAATGATATAAGACACTTGCATAGTATATATTGCAGTGCAATATTGGCTCTAGGGACGAGACGCCAACGCCATCTCGGGTGTGTTTTTTTTGGAGAGATGCGATGTGGCCCTATACGAGCGAAGAGCTCGACGCGCTGACCGGTCCGCGCGGCGAGCTGGAAGTCCGCACCGTTGCGATGCCCGCCGACACCAACCCGGCCGGCGAGATTTTCGGCGGCTGGATCATGGCGCTGATGGATACCGCCGGCATGATCGCCGCCGCGCGCATGGCGCAAGGCCGCGTCGTCACGGTTGCCGTCACCGACATGGCCTTCATTCATCCGGTCCGGGTCGGCGACGTGGTGTGCTGCTATGCCGATTTCGTGCGGCTGGGCACCAGCTCGGCCACCTTCCATATCGAGGTCTGGGCGCTGCGCGCGGGTTCGGGATCGCGCGTCAAGGTGACCGATGCCGAGTTTAAATTCGTCGCCCTCGACGCCAACCGCAAACCGCGCGCCTTCGTGCCGGAAGCCGCGGTCGCTTAGCGCCGCCTAGCGCCCGCGGCGGCACGCCGCCCTAGCGTGGTCCCCCGAAAATCGAGTTGATCATGTTCTGCAGGATGCCGCCGCCCCCGCTGGGCGGCGGTGGCGCGTCGGGCGGCGGCGGGAAGCCGCCCGGCGCGTAATTCGAGCTCGACGCCATGATCGAGCCCGGCAGCGCCAGATCGCGCACCGGATCCCCGGCCACCGCCGGCGCCATGAACGCCTTCCAGGCCCGCGCCGGTAGCGTGCCGCCGGTCACCTTGCGCATCGGCGAATTGTCGTCGTTGCCGAGCCAGACCCCGGCGACCAGATCGGCGGTGTAACCGAAGAATAAGGCGTCGCGCGAATCCTGCGTCGTGCCGGTCTTGCCAGCGACCGGGCGGCCGGGCAGCTGGGCCGCGCGGCCGGTGCCGCGCTCGATCACCCCCATCAGCAGCTCGTTCATCTCGGCGGCGATGTTGGGATCGATGACGCGGGGCGCGCCCGAGCCCGATCGCCGATAGAGCACGCCGCCATGCGCGTCGCGGATCTCGATGATGCCGTGCGGCCAGGCGGCATAGCCGTCGCTGGCGAAGGCGGCATAGGCCGCGGTCATCTCGAGCAGCGTCACCTCGCTGGTGCCGAGCGCCAGGCTGTCGTCGCGGCCGAGATCGGCGGTGATGCCGAGCCGGCGCGCCGCGGCGATGACGTTGTCAACGCCGGTGCGGTCGATCACCTGCGCCGCCACGGTGTTGATCGAATAGGCGACGGCGTCGGCCACGGTGACATCGCCGCGGTACTCGTTCTCGTAATTATGCGGCCGCCAATCGCCGATCTTGATCGGCCCGTCGTTGAAGTGATCGGTCGGCCGCAAGCCGTGCTCGAGCGCCGCCAGATAGACGAAGGGCTTGAAGGACGAGCCGGGCTGGCGCAGCGCCTGGGTCGCGCGGTTGAACTGGCTGTCGCCGTAATTGCGGCCGCCGACCATGGCGCGGACCGCGCCGTCGGTCGACATCGCGACCAGAGCACCTTGTTCGACATTGAATTTCTGCCCGTCGGCATCGAGGGTATTGTCGACCGCCTTTTCGGCCAGCGCCTGCATGCGGGGATCGAGCGTGGTGACGACGACGACGTCGCGGCCGTCGACGTCGGCGAAGCCCTGGATCTGCTCGGCCACCCAATCGGCGAAATAGCGGCTGCCCGGCCGCGCCTTGGCGGTGAGGGCGAGCTGGCCGCGCTGGCGCGACGCGGCATTGGCCGCCGCCTGGGTGATGTAGCCCTCCTCGACCATGTTGGCGAGCACCTGCTGGGCGCGGTCGGCGGCCTTGCCGCCATCGTTGGCCGGGCTGAAGCGGCTCGGCGCCTTCAGCAATCCGGCGATCACCGCCGCCTCGTAGAGCGAGAGCTGCGAGGCCGGCTTGTCGAAATAGCGCCGGGACGCCGCGTCGATGCCGTAGGTGCCGGCGCCGAGATAGACGCGGTTGAGATAGAGCTCGAGGATTTGGTCCTTGTTGAATTTATGCTCGAGCCACAGCGCCAGCATGACTTCGCGGATCTTGCGCGGAATGGTGCGCTCGGGCGTGAGGAAAAGATTCTTGGCGAGCTGCTGGGTGATGGTGCTGCCGCCCTGGACGACATGGCCGGCGCGCAGATTGGCGAAGACGGCGCGGGCGAGGCCGAATGGATCGACGCCGAAATGATGGTAGAAGCGCCGGTCCTCGGTGGCGATCACCGCCTGCGGCATGTATTTCGGCAGATCGGCGAGATGGACCGGCTCGCCGAAGAGATCGCCGAAGGTGGCGATCAGCGTGGTGCCGTCGGCAGCCAGGATGGTGACCGAGGGGCGGCGCTGCGAATCGGTGAGCTGACTGGTCGGCGGCAGGGTCAGCGCGAAATAGGCGAGGGCGCCGCCGACGATCAGGACGCTCCACAGCGCCGCAAAGCCGATCCAGCGCCGGGAGCGGGAGCCGCGTGGAGAGGACCGCCGATCCTTGTCGTCGCTGCCGGAACGCGTCATCGAAAGTCCGTCTCTCTCCCCACCATGCTTCTAGCATAGGCGGGCGGCGAGGCGAACAACCCCGCCGAGGCATGGCTTAACGCCGAGGCACGGCTTAACGCCGTGCCTCCGTGAAGGCGTCGAGCGTGGCCGGCAGGAAAGGCGCCGCCGAGCCGGGCGTCAGCTTGGCCAGCGCATAGAGCCAGAACCAGCGCGACCAGACCCCGGCGCCGAGGCGCCGCCGCTGCCGTTTCCAGGCGCGGCCGAAGGCGCGCTCGACCGCCGTGTAGCGGGCCGGCAGCGGCAGGCCCGGCGTCTCGCTCAGGAAATAGAACATCGCCTGATTGATCTCCTTCAGCATCAGGCGCTGATTGCCGGAGACCCGCGCCTCCGACAGATCGGGGCTAGCGCTGATTGTGCGGTCGGTCGCGGCCGGATTCTCGCGCCAGGACAGCCGCAGCAGCAACGAGAAATCCTGGGTGAAGAGCCGCTCGTCGCAGCCGCCGACCTCCCAATAGCGCGCGCGGTCGATCAGCGTCGGCGTCAGATTGCAGGGCGCGTTCCTGAGGCATTCGGCGAAAAGGTCGCGGCGAAACGGCCGGGGCGAGGCGGGGGCAGGGCCGAAATCGACCGCGTCGCCGAGGTGGTAGAGCGCGTTGCGGCCGAGAGAAAATTTGGCGCCAACTTTTTGCGCGGCATCGAGCAAGGCCTCGGTGCAATAAGGCGCCAGCACATCGTCGCCGTCGACGATCTTGAGCCAGGGCAGGGTCGCCGCCTTGACGGCGGCGTTGGTCGCCTTGGCCGGACCGGCATTTTTCTGGCGGATGATGCGCACGTCGCCGCGCCCGGCGCAGAGCTTTTCCATCGCCGCCACCGAGCCGTCGGTCGAGCCGTCGTCGATCAGGATGAATTCGCGCGGGAAATCCCCGACCTGGGCAAAGAGAGCGCCCAGCACCGACGGCAGGAATTTCTCCTTGTTGTAGACGGTGACGACGAATGAGATTCCGCTCATCGGCTAGGTATATCGCGGCAGGGGCGACCGCGTCATCCGCGACCGCCCGTGTCATCTTGGCCGCGCACTGCCGCGATTGCGCTAGGATGGGGCCATGCCGGTCTATCGCATCTACGATCAGGCGGCGCTCGACGCGCAATACAATCCGCGCGCCGCGACGCCCTCCTTCGTCCATCATCTCCGCCGCTGGGGCGATTCGAGCGAGGCGGCGCGAGCGGGTGCGCCGGCCAAGCGCCTCGATCTCGCCTATGGACCCGGCCCGGCCGAGCGGCTCGATTTCTTTCCGGCGCAGGGCCATGCGGCGCCGCTGCTCGCCTTCATCCATGGCGGCGAATGGCAATCGCTCGACAAGGCCGATTTCGCCTTTCTGGCGCCGGCTTTTGCCGCGCATGGCATTTCCTTGGCGCTGATCGGCCATGGCCAGGCGCCCGACATCAAGCTCGCGGCGATGGTCGAGCAATGCCGCGCCGCCATCGCTTGGCTCTATCGCAACGCCGCCGAGCTCGAGATCGACGCGACGCGCATGCACCTCGCCGGCCACGGCACCGGCGGGCACCTCGCCATGATGGCGGTGGCGAAGCCGTGGCGCTCCTTCGAGCTCCTGGGCAACCCGGTGCAATCGGCGCTGGCGCTGGGCGGAATCTACGATCTGGCGCCGGTGCGCCTGAGCTATCTCAACGGCGCGCTGCAATTGGATGCCGAATCCTGCGAGACGCTCAGCCCGATCTATCGCCCGGCGCCGCTCGCTTGCCGGGTGCTGGTGGCGAGCGGCGGCCGCGAAAGCCTCGAATACCGCCGCCAGGCGCATGCCTTCGCGGCGGCCTGGCGCGGCCAGGGCTGCGCCATCGATCTCTTGGAATTACCCGGCGAGGATCATTTCAGCCTGCTCGACCGGCTGCCGGAATTCGACGGCGCGCTCGGCAGCAAGGCGCTGATGGCGGTGCTGGGCGGCTAGGGCTAATACCAGCCGTTCGGCTGGCCGAAGAGGGCGAGCACCACCAGCACGATGACGACGACGCCGATCAGGCCGATGCCGCGACCGCCGTAATATTCGCGCCGATAGCCGTAATAGCCGCCGCCGCTGAAAAGCAGAATGATCAGGATCAAAAGCAAAAGCATGGCCATCTCCTGTGCTGGAAAATCCGCATGGGGCAAACGGCACGAGCCCGCTTTCGTTCCGCCCGGGCGTACCGCCGGGCCGGGTGTAACGAAGCTCACCCAGGCGCGGATTGGCGCGTCGGGCCGATCGCGCCTATCATCCCGCCTTCCGTCCCGGCCGGAGCCGGCCGGAGCCGGCCAAGTTACGGCTATACTTTGTATATCCAAGCTATTCCTGGAGCAGAAATGGCGCTAAACCGCAAGATATTGATCGTCGACGATGATGGGGTGTTGCGCCATTCCCTCGCCGAGCAACTCCAGCTCCATGAGGAATTCGCCGCCGTCGAGGCGGCCACCGCCGCCGAGGCGCTGAGCTGCGTCAAGCGGCAATACCACGACGCGGTGCTGCTCGATGTGGGATTGCCCGACATGGATGGCCGCGAGCTGTGCCGGCTGATGCGGCGCGAGGGCGTGCGCTCGCCGATCCTGATGCTGACCGCCGCCGACAGCGACGCCGACACCGTGCTGGGGCTCGATGCCGGCGCCAATGACTACATCGTCAAGCCGTTCCGGCTCCATGTGCTGCTGGCCCGGCTGCGCGCGCAGCTGCGCCAGCACGAGCAGAGCGAGGACGCCGTCTTCACCATCGGCCCCTACACCTTCCGGCCGAGCGCCAAGCTGCTGCTCGACGAGCCGAAGCGCCGCAAGGTGCGGCTCACCGAAAAAGAGACCGCGATCCTGAAATATCTCTATCGCGCCGGCGGGCGGGTAATCGGCCGCGACATTCTGCTGAACGAAGTCTGGGGCTACAATTCGGGCGTTACCACCCATACCCTCGAAACCCATGTCTACCGACTACGGCAGAAGATCGAGCGCGACCCGGCCAACGCCCAGCTCCTGGTCACCGAACCCGGCGGCTACCGTTTAGCGCCCTAGGAGCACGCGCCCGACGCCGTGCCTACCGGTGATGGTGCGGGTGAGAGTGGTGCGGATGGTGGAGATGGCGGCGACGGATCATGTTCTCCGCCGCCCAGGCGATCAGCGCCACGACCAGGCCCAGCGCCAGCATGGCGACCCCGATCAGGCGGATATCGGGGCGGTGGAGAAAATTGGCGGCGAGGCGCAGCAGAAATCCGCCAATCACCGCCGCGGCGGCGCTCAGCCAGAGCACCCGGATCAGCCAGCGTTCGCGCCGGGAAGCGCCTCGAATTGTCTGGTCGTTCATACCTACCCCCGACATCGGCTACGAGAATACTGCAAAACCGTCGCCCCTCGCCAGTGAGGTAGGTCACAAATCCGTCCGGCATCCCCGCATGGCGGGTCGTCGATTTCGCCGCCCGCCGCCGCCCGGTTGCCTGGCTCGACAAGCCCCCGGGCTCTGGGCGATGCTGGCAGCGACAGAACCGGGCTAGGGAGCGGCCGCCCTTGAGCGCACTCGACATGCTGATCCGGCGCCTGATGGCGCAGCGCGCTTGTATCGAGCGCGCCGCCGATATCGCGGCACCGCTTCCCGGGCCCGCGCTGCTGATGGGTTTCGGCGATGGCAGCGCCTTCGAGCATCTGCGCGAGGTGCTGCGGCGGCGCCGAGAAATCATTGTCTTCGACCAACTATCCGGCGAGACCGAGGGGGCCGAGCGTGTCGTCGGCGACCCGCGCGAGACCCTGCCGCTCAATTGGGAGCGGCTGAAGCGCAGCGTCGCCCTGGCGCATTTCAATTTTCCGGTGACCGACCAGCCGCGGCTGGCCTCCGAGCTGGCGCCCATGCTGGCGCCGGTGATGCGCCCGGGCGCCGTGATCATCACCGAAAAGCCACTCGAATTGCCGGGCTGGGAGGCCTTGCCGCCGCCCGACGGCGTGCGCGAGGGCCGCCATTATCTTTACCGCGCGAGCTGAGCCGCGCGCCGGATATCCGGATAGCGCGCCAGCAGCCCGGCGCATTCCGCCATCGCCTCGACATCGTTGAACACCGGCACGCCGGCCTTTTCCATCGTGGCGAACCACTCGGCCTTTCCGGTCAGCGTGCCCATCATCGCGTAGAGCAGCGGCACCGGCATCGCGGGTACCAATTCCGCCATGCAGGCGATGACCGGCCCGGCCTCGACCATGAAGGGCACGACGTGGATGCCGAGAATGGCGTCGAACGCGCTGGCGCCCTCATCGATCGCCGCCTGTAGCGCCAGGGCAAAGCGGTCCTCGCGCGCATCGGCGAGCAAATCGATCGGATTGGCGACCGCCGCCTCCTCCGGCAGCTTGCCGCGTAAGAGCGATTCCATCGCATCGGGCAGCGGCGGCAGATCGAGGCCTTGCGAGGCGGCCTCGTCGGTGCAGAGCACGCCGGGCCCGCCGGAATTGGACAAGACCAGCGCGCGCCGGCCGAGCCCTTGCGGATAGGCCCCAAAGCCCTTCGCCGCCAGCATGAGCTGGCGCAGGCTTTTGACCCTGAGCAGAAATGCCTCGCGGCAGAACCGCTCGAGTGCCGCATCGTCGGGCGGCCGGGATCCGGTATGCCGCGCCGCCGCCGAGGCGCCGGGGCTGGTGCGGCCACCCATCAGCGCGATGACCGGCTTTTTCGCCGCCACTTTACGCGCGACCGCGCGAAAGCGATCGGCATCGGCGACGCTCTCGACATAGAGCAGCACCGCCGAAATGGAATCGTCATCGCCCAGATATTCGAGATAATCGGTGATGCCGAGCTGCATGCCGTTGCCGACCGAGACCAATGAGCCGAGCGGGATCGCCGCGTTGTTGGCGAAGGCGATCGCCTCCTCGCCCAGGGCGCCCGATTGGGTGATGAAGGCGACGGCGCCATTGCGGTTGGGGCCGGGCGGCATGTCGCGTAGGAAGGTCGCGGCGTAGGGCGCTTCCTTGGCCAGGTGGATGATGCCGGCGCAGTTGGGCCCGGCGATGGTGATGTTTCGCTCCTCGGCCAATTCGCGCAAGGCGCGGTCGCGCGCCTGACCCGCCGCCCCCGCCTCGGCGAAGCCGCCCGGCAGGATGAGCAGATGGCGGTGGCCGCTCGCCGCCGCCTCGCGCACCGCGTCGAGGATGAGATCGGGGCGGATGACGATGACCGCGAGATCGGCCGGGCGGTTCAATTCCGACAATGAGCGCCGCACCGCGTGGCCGAAGATCACACCGCCTTTCGGATTGACCGGGACGATCTCGCCGGCGAAGCCCGAAATCCGCAAATTCTGCAGCACGGCGCCGCCCGAGGAGGTCGGCCGCTCGCCGGCGCCGACCACCGCGACGCTTTTCGGCGCGAAGAAGGGGGTGAGATCGCGCGCCATCGCCGCTCAGCCGCCCAGCTGCAGGAGGACCGGTACGTGGTCCGAGGCCTGTTTCCAGCCGCGCGCTTCGCGATAGATGCGGATCGCCTTGAAATCCGGCTGCAGCTTGGGCGAGGTCCAGATGTGATCGAGCCGGCGTCCCCGATCCGACGCCGCCCAATCCTGCGCGCGGTAGCTCCACCAGGTGTAGAGCTTCTGATCGGCGGGAATGAAATGGCGCAGTGAATCGACGAAGCCGCCGCGCGCCTGCAGGCGATTCAATTTCTCCACTTCAATCGGCGTGTGGCTCACCACCTTCAGCAGCTGCTTGTGCGACCAGACATCGTGCTCGAGCGGGGCCACGTTGAGGTCGCCGACCAGGATCATGGTCTTCTTGCGAGCCTTCTCGCCGGCGAAATAAGTATCGAGCTCGCCTAGGAATTGCAGCTTATGCGCGAATTTGGGATTTTCCTCGGGGTCGGGAACGTCGCCGCCCGCCGGCACATAGATGTTATGGAGTTCGATGCCGCCCGGCAGCATCGCCACGGCATGGCGGCAATCCTCGCGCTCGCACCAGCTTTGATATCGGGGCTTGGTCAAGGGAACTCGCGACAGGATGGCGACGCCGTTATAGCCCTTCATGCCGTGGATCAGCATGTGCTTGTAGCCCATCGCGGCGACCGCCTCACGCGGAAAGAACTCGTCCGGCGTCTTGGTCTCCTGCAAGCAGATGACGTCGGGCTTTAGCTCCACGGCGAGGCGCTTCAGATTATCGATGCGCAGCCGCACCGAATTGATGTTCCAGGTCAGCACCGAGAGCGCCATGACGAATCCTTAAAACACGTAGGCGGTGCGCGCGACCAGGCCGAGCGGCCAGCGCCCGCGCGCAAAGAGCTGGAATTTCCGCGTCAAGGCGTGACCCGGCGGCGCCTCTCCCAGAATCGCCAGCGCCTGTTGATGGCAAGCTTGCGCCGCGGCGCCCGCCGCGACCTTGGCCAGCGTCGCATCGACGATCTGGGCGCGGCTCAGCGCGCGCAAGACATTGTCGTGGATCGGCGCGGCCGCTTCGGTGATCTCGCTGAGCAGTTCGAGCAGCCGGCTCTCGCCATAAAGCGCCAGCCCCTCCCGATAGAGGCTTTTCTCGGCGGCGCTTTCGGCGGCCCAGAGATCGCGGCTCCAGCCCGGATCCTGGATCAGCCGCGTCGCCTCGGACCAGCCCACCACCCCCTCGAGCGGAGAGCGATCGAAGCCGAGCCCGGCGAGATAGGCGAGCGCGGTATCGCGCTCGCCTGGCCCGAGCGGCTGGCCGCAGGCGGCGAACCAGGGCGCCGCCGCAAGCGAATTCCGCAGCGCCGCCAGCGGCGCCGAATCTTCGCGCAAGCTCTGGTTCAAGCGGCCTCGGCGACCTCGGGCAGCTTTAATTTCAGATGGCCCTCGACCACCTCGCGCACCCGCTTCATGAAATCGGCGCGCATCGCCTCGTTGGTGTGCCGCTTGATGCCGCAGCGGCGATAGAGCTCGTTATTGGCCGAGTTCGACTTGCCGAAAAACGCCGGCATCATCGGGAAATACTGGTCGAGCGCGGCCTGGACCTTCTTGCGGCCCTCCTCGGTCTTGACCAGCTCGGTGCAGGTGTCCTTGCCGAATTGCGAATGGAAGATTTCCTCCGGCATGGTCATCTTGGCGAGGTTGCGCAAGGGAAGAAACGTGCATTGCATCAGATCCTCGACCTGGAGAATCTCGGCCAAATCGGCGGTCAACTTTACGACGCAGAACTCCTCCCAGCTCTTCAACGGGAATTCGAAGATCGAGAGCGGCTTCTTGCCCTGCGGCGTCATCTCGGCGGCGGGGATGCCGATCTGCTCGCCCAATTGGCGGAAGCGCACATGGTGGCCGTACTCCTCCATGGCGATGCGGCAGGCGAGCCATTTGAGATAGGGGTTGGGCGCGAGCGCGATCGCCGGCTCGTCATAGACCTGGGCGCCGTAGAGCTCGTTCACCGCATGGCTGCGAACGATCTTGCGCACGGCGGTCTGGTATTCCTCCGGCATGTCCATGAGGGCCGCGACGGATTTGACCGGGGCAGTAATGGTGGCTGGTGTCATGGCGTTACCCTTTCGATTAGAGCAGCGGGGCCGAGGCGAAGGCTTCGAGATCGGATTCAAGCGCGATGAAATGCGGCGCCAGGTCGCGCGCCATGGCAACGGCGAGACCGGCGGAATCGGCCACCACGGCGCGGGCGACCGGGCGCGGCTGCGACAGCAGCATGATCTCGCGGCCGCGCACGCCGAAGAGCTGGCCGGTGATTTTGGCCCCGGCATCGCCCGCAAGAAACCCGACCAGCTCGGCCACCGGCCGCGCCGGGATTTTCATCGCGGTTTCCTTATAGGCGGCCTGGACCGGGTTCTGCGGCTTGATCGATTCCGTCACCCGCGTCGCGGCAAAGGGCGCGACGGCATTGCAGGTGATCTGGCTGCGCGCCATGTCGAGCGCCGTCACCCGGGTCAATCCCAGCAGCGCCGCCTTGGCCGCGGCATAGGCGGCCTGGCCGTAATTGCCGTAGAACCCCGCCGTCGACACCAGATTGACAATGCGGCCCCAGACATAGGGATCGCCGCCGCGCTTCGACTTCACTTGCTCGCGCATCGCCGGCGTCGCCGCCGCGATCGTGTAGAAGGCGCCCGAGAGGTTGGTGCGGATGACCGCTTCCCAATCGAGCGGATCGGCTTTGAACACGAAGGCGTCGCGCAGGATAGCGGCGTTGTTGACCAGGATGTCGATGCCGCCGAATTGCGCGATGGCGAGATCGACGGCCGCCTTGGCAGCCGATGGCGTCGCGATGCTTTCGGTGAAGGCGGCAGCCCGGGCGCCGAGCGATTGCGCCAGCTCGGTCGCCGGCTTCGGATCGGCGCCGTTGCCGTCGATGCCGGTGCCGTTATCGGCGATCACCACCGCGGCGCCGGCCCGATGGAGAGTCTCGACGATGGCGCGGCCGATGCCGCGCGCGCCACCGGTGACGATGGCGACGCGGCTGGACAGCGTGCCGATGCTCTGCGCCAACTGCGTACCCCCGATAGTTGGAGATCAAACTATTTACCGGAATTGCCGCGCGCGTCAAGCCGCAGCGCCGGGCAAAAAAATGGGCTGGCGGAGCGGCCCAGGGCGCGAAATAAAAGGCGCCCGGTCAGGGGGGATTGACCGGGCGCCACGAAGTCCCGATGGCAGTCGGTGGTCGAAAACGGCCATCGGCCCGCCCACGGAAGCAGGCGGCTTCTGACCTCTAGATAGGGCGGAGAGCCGCCCAGTTCACGTGCATGACAAACATTTAAGCCATGCGTCTAGCGCATGGCTCAGCCGCCGAGCCAGCGGCGCACCAAGGCGAGCAACCGCGCCGGCTCCTCCGAGATCATCAGATGTCCGGCGCCGGCCAGCACGGTGAGCCGCGCGCGCTTCATCTGCGCCGCCATCTCCGGCATCGCGGTCGAGACCCAATCGCGGTCGGGGCGGTTGGGATCGCCGCCGACCAGATCGAGCGCCCGGTCGATGCGGCCGAGCTTCGACCAGCTATCCGAGCGGCGATGCGCCTCGAACACCGCGCATTCGATCGCGGGCGGGCAACAGAGCGTATAGCCGGCCCCTTCGGGTTTCGGCTTCAGCGTGGCGCGGCAATGCGCCAACAGCATGTCGTCGGCAAAGCGCGCGAAGACGCTTTGGCTCGCTTTGAGCCGCTCGTAGAAGGCTTGCGGGCTCGGCCAATCGGCCCGGCGCTTGGCGGCCCCGGCAACGAGGCGATCCTGAATGCGCTCGGCCTCGGCGCGGACGCTTGTGCCCGGCGCCGGAAAGATCGGCGGCTCGATCGCCATCAGCGCGGCGAAATCCGGCAGCTTGCCCATGATGGCAAGATCGAGCGCCGATGCAGCGCCAAGCGAATGGCCGAGATAGGCCGGCATGACGCCGCCAAGCCGCGCCGTCACCGCAGCGGCGACAAGCGCCAGATCCTCGGCGAAGCGGTCGGTGTGAAAGACCTGCTCCAACGGCCCATCAGGCCAGAGCGAGCCGCCCTGGCCGCGCGCATCGTAAGCGAAGACATGCGCGCCCTTGGCGAGGTCCTTCAGCCAGGGCGCGTAGGAGCCCACCGCAAGACCATTGGCATGGCCGAAGAGCAGCGCCGGGCCCGGCCCGCGCAATTCATAGACCGGCAGCACGGCGCCATCGGGCGCCGCGACGGTGAAGACATCGTCGGCGTCCGGCAGCGAGAGAAATGTCTCGCTCATGCGGAGACGCGCCGCTGCGCCGCGCGCGCCCGGCACGCATCGCCAAAGGCCGCGAACAGGGCGCGCGAGAACGGCGTCTCGGCGATACGGTATTCGGGATGCCATTGCACGCCGACGACAAAGCTGGCGGTCGGCAGGCGCACGCCCTCGATCTGCCCGTCGGGCGCCACCGCCTCGATGGCGAGGCCGGGCGCCAGGCGATCGATGCCCTGCTCATGCAGCGAATTGACGCTGATCGAATTGGTCCCGGCAAGACGGGCGAACCAGCCGTCGGGGTTAAGCATCACCGCATGCGCGTCATGCGCGTAGCGCCGGTCGAGCGGCGCCTCGGCTATCGCGCGATGATCGAGCCGGCCGGGCACGGCGTGGACGCTCTGGTGCAGGCTGCCGCCTAGCGCCACGTTGAGCTCCTGGATGCCGCGGCAGATGGCGAGCACCGGCAGATCGGCGGCTATCGCGGCGCGGATGAGGGGCAAGACGGCGGCGTCGCGCGCCTGGTCCTGCAACATGTCGGGCGCAGGCTCTGGCCCGGCATATTCCCGCGGCGCCACGTTGGAGCGCGAGCCCGGCAGCAGCAGCCCGTCGATGCGGGCGATCCATTCCTCCGGCGCGATGCCGGGCAGCGCCGGCAAGGGCAGCGGCAATCCGCCAGCGCCTTGCCAGGCGGCGAGCAGGTATTTCTCGGTCACCGCTTGGGTCAGGTGGTCGGCCAATGGCCGGGTGCAGCATTGCACGCCGATAACCGGCGGCGGCGGCGCGCTCATGAGCGCGAAACTATCCTCTGCATCGGCTGAACCCGACGGCTCAGTGGCTGCTGGCGTTGCTGCTGCGTGGATCGTTCCAGACGAAGAGGTTCTGGTCGATCTTGCCGCCATATTCCGGATTGTTGAGCGTCACGGTGACGGTCTTGTTCTGCGCGTCGATCACCGTCCATTGCCGCAGCTCCATCGGCTGGTCGTTCAGCACCAGTGTCACCTTGCCGCGCTCGGCGCGCTTCGCCTCGGTCAAGGTCAGGCGCAGCGTGTCGGATTGGCGCAGGAAATCGGTGACGGCGATGTCGGCGCCGAGATGGATCTGGTCCTGCAGCAGGAACCAAGCCGGGGTCTGATCGAGCTGGACCCAGGAGATCTGGTCGAGCTTCTGGTCGTAATAGAAGACCTCGCCATGCGTCGCCACCATCAGGATCGGCGTCGGCGGATCGTATTGGATGCGCATATGGCCGGGGCGCTGGAGATAGATCATGCCGGTGGCAGCGGCGCCGCTCTGGGATACCTGGTCGAAGCGCGACTGGATGGTGTGGATGCCGTTGAGATATTGCTCGATGCGGCCGATATCGGCGCGATCGTCGGGCGTGAGATCGGCCAGCGCGCGGCGCGGCAACATGGTCATGGCGCCGATCAGGGCGAAGCCGATGCCGAGCGTCGCCAAGGCGTCGCGGCGGGTCAGCGGCGTGGTCAAGGATGTCGGGAATGTCATGTCGGGGCTCCAATTCTCGGGCCCAATAATACACGCTTTATGTCGATTTTATGGAGCCCTCGGCAAAAGCTGACGGCTTGCAAAGCGGCAAGACACGAGACCTAAAGCGAGCGTCCCGCCAGCACCTCGCGCTTGCCGACATGGTTTGCCGCGCTGATAACGCCCTCGCTCTCCATGCGCTCGATAATGCGGGCGGCGCGGTTATAGCCGATCTGCAAATGGCGCTGGACGAAGCTGGTCGAGGCCTTGCGCTCGCGCAGGATGAGATTGACCGCCTGGTCGTAGAGCTGGTCGCCCGAGCCCTCGCCTTCGCTGTCGAGGAACTGCGCCATCTCGTCCTCGTCGTCGGCGGTGACGTCCTCGACATAGGTCGGCGCCGGTCCGTTCGATTTGAGGAAATGCACCACCGCCTCGACCTCCTGGTCGGAGACGAAGGGCCCGTGCACGCGAGTGATGCGCCCGCCGCCCGCCATGTGCAGCATGTCGCCGCGGCCCAGCAGCTGCTCCGCGCCCGCCTCGCCCAATATGGTGCGGCTATCGATCTTGCTGGTGACCTGAAAGGAAACCCGGGTCGGGAAATTGGCTTTGATAGTTCCCGTAATGACGTCGACTGAGGGCCGCTGCGTCGCCATGATGATATGGATGCCGGCGGCGCGCGCCATCTGCGCCAGGCGCTGCACTGCCTGCTCGATATCCTTGCCGGCGACCAGCATCAGATCGGCCATCTCATCGACCACCACGACGATGAGCGGCAGCGGGTCGGTGGCGAGCGGCTGCTCCTCGAAAATGGGACGCCCGGTCTCCTCGTCGAAGCCGGTCTGGACGCGGCGCATCAGCGTTTCGCCCTTGGCCTTCGCCTCGGCGAGGCGCTGGTTGTAGCCCTCGATGTTGCGCACGCCGAGCTTCGACATGGCGCGGTAGCGGTTCTCCATCTCGCGCACCGTCCATTTGAGCGCGACGACGGCCTTGCGCGGCTCGGTCACGACCGGCGCCAAAAGATGCGGGATGCCGTCATACATCGAGAGCTCGAGCATCTTCGGGTCGATCATGATGAATTTGCATTGATCGGGCGACAGCCGGTAGAGGATCGAGAGAATCATGGTGTTGATGCCGACCGACTTGCCCGAGCCGGTGGTGCCGGCGATCAAGAGATGTGGCATGCGCTGCAGATCGGCGATCACCGGCGTACCGCCGATATCCTTGCCCAGCACCAGCGGCAGCTTGGCCGCGCTGCGCTCATAGGCCTCGGAGGCCAAAAGCTCGCGCAGGAACACCATCTCCGAGCGTACATTTGGCAACTCGATGCCGAGCACGTTGCGGCCGGGGATGACCGCGACGCGCGCCGAGAGAGCGCTCATCGAGCGGGCGATGTCGTCGGCCAATCCTATGACGCGCGAGGCCTTGATGCCGGGGGCGGGCTCGAGCTCGTAGAGCGCCACGACCGGGCCCGGCCGCACTTTGACAATCTGCCCGCGCACACCGAAATCCTCGAGCACGGATTCCAAAAGCCGCGCATTCTGCTGCAGCGATTCCTCGTTGACCGCGGCGGCGGCGCGCGAGGGCGGCGCCTCGGTCAGCAGATCGAGCGGCGGCATCAGATGATCGGTCGGGCCCAGCGCGAGCGAGGCCTGGCGCGCGCGCAGCCTGACCTTGGCGGATTTCGCCGGCGGGTCTATCGCAGCAGTGCGGCGCAGCGCCACCGGTTCGTCGCGCTCGTCATCCGCAACATCGTCCTCGCCGTCTTGACCGATAAAGAGCGGCTCGCGCCGCAGCGCCCGATCGTCATCGTCCTCGCTGTCGGCCGCGTCGCGGCGCAGCCAGCGCAGCGGCGATAGCAAGGCCAAGCCGCGCTGCGACCAGCCGAGCCGGGCGGGCGCCGGGCTGCGACTCTTGCGCAAGGCGCGTTCGGGCCGCTCCGAAAAACCGAAGACATAAAGCAGCAGCAGCCCGACCAGCGCCGCCGCCGCCATCGCCGCGAGCGGCGGGGCGATGTTGAGATGGCCGAAGCCTTGCCGCGCCAGCTTGCCGACGAAGCCGCCGAGGCCGGAGGCGATCGGCCACGCTGTGGGTGCCGGCAGGATCGAGACCGCGAGCGCGGTGAGCGGCAGCGCCCAGGGCGCCAGCGCCAGCTTGAGCCAGAAGCGCTTCAAGCCACGCCGGGCCAGCAAGCGCGCGCCCCAATCGAGCAGGAAGAGCGGCACCAGGCAGGCGGCGAGGCCGAAGGCTTGCAGCGCCAGATCGGAGGCGCGCGCGCCGGTGGGGCCCAGCAGATTGGCGGTATTGCCGTCGATGGCGTGGTTCCAGGAGGGATCGGCATTGTTGTGGCTCGCCAGCGCCAGGGCGAAAAACAACGCGCCCACCAAGGCGGCCACCGCGGCGATGCGCTCGACCATGCGGGCATAATCGATGCCCTCGCCCCGTCCGCGACCGCTGCCGGCTTCGATACTGACCATCGTAAACCCCTACAGGCCGGAAATCGGTCCCGGTCCGCCAATTCCTAACGATACCCTAATCTCTGAGGATTACGTAACAAGCTATTGGTTAACAAGAGGTTTACGGGTGGATAACTCGGTGCTTTTCCCCCGCTTTATCCACCGGATTGGGCGGATCGGGGCGCCGGAGAGCCCACGGCCAAGAAAATGGCCAAAGAAAATGGGGGGCAGCAAACGCTGCCCCCCAAGGCACCACAGGAGGAGAGTACGAAAATTACTGCACGGTCTCGCCATGGAGGGCGAGGTCGAGTCCGTCGCGCTCGATCTCGGAATCGACGCGCAAGCCCATCACCAGATCGATGACCTTGAGAATGATCAGGGTGACGACCGCGTCATAGACGAGAACGATCATGATGCCCTCGGCCTGGTTGAGCACCTGGCCCCAATTGCCCTCGATACCGCCCGAGGTCCCGCCGTATTCGCTGATGGCGAAGACGCCGGTGAGCAGCGCACCGGCGATGCCGCCGACCGCATGGACACCGAAAGCGTCGAGCGCGTCGTCATAGCCGAAGGCGTGCTTGAGACCGGTTGCGCCCCAATAGCAAACCACGCCGGCAACCGCGCCGATCACCAGCGAGCCGACCGGGCCGACGAAGCCCGAGGCAGGGGTGATGGCGACGAGGCCAGCGACGGCGCCCGAGCAGATGCCGACCACCGTCGGTTTGCCGCGCAGCGCCCATTCGACGAACATCCAGGACAGGCCCGCCGTGGCCGTCGCGATCTGCGTCACCGTCATCGCCATGCCGGCCTGCACGCCGGCGCTGACCGCCGAGCCCGCATTGAAGCCGAACCAGCCCACCCACAGCAGCGCCGCGCCGATGAAGGTCAGGATGACGTTATGCGCCGGGCCGCTATCCTTGCGCTTGCCCAGCATGAGACAGGTCATCAGCCCGGCGACGCCGGCATTGATGTGCACCACCGTGCCGCCGGCGAAATCGAGCACCTTCACATAGGCGTCGTCGTTCGACGAATTGAGGAAGCCGTCCGGTCCCCACACCCAATGCGCGATCGGCGCATAGACGATGGTGGCCCAGATCGCCATGAAGACGCACATCGACGAGAATTTCATCCGCTCGGCGAAGGAGCCGGCGATCAGCGCCGGGGTGATGATGGCGAAGGTCATCTGGAAGCACATGTAGACGGTCTCGGGAATGGTCGGCGCCAGCGAGTTCGGATTGCCGATATTCGTCGAGATGTCGCTCAGGATGCCTTGCAGGAAAGCGCGGTCGAGCCCGCCGAGATAGGGCATGCCGGCGCGGAAGGCGAAGCTGTAATTGCACACCGCCCACAGCACGGTGACGATGCAGGTGACGACGAAGCTGGTCATCACCGTGTCGCCGACGTTCTTCTTGCGCACCATGCCGCCGTAGAAGAGGCCGAGGCCGGGGATGGTCATCATCAGGACCAGCGCGACCGAGGCGAGCATCCAAGCCGTGTCGCCCGAATTGGGCGAGCATTTCTCCAGCGTCTTCGGATCGCAAGCGGGCGGCGTCGTGGCGGCGGCGGTCGCGTCGGGCGCCGGAGCGGCGGCGGCGGGAGCATCGGCGGCGGGAGCATCGGCGGCGGGAGCCTGCGCTTGGCTGAGCGAGAGCGGCGCCAAAACCAGGAGCGCCACGACCGCCAGCAGCCACACTGCGTTTCTAAGGGCCTTACCAACCAACATTGCGAGAACCTCCCGAGGAGCCAAGTGACGGCCCCGCCACCGAAGCGAGGCGGGCGCGTTAACGTAAGATCAAGATTCATGCCAACGCCGGAATGTCCAATTGGCGCGGGTTTTGGCCGAAAACCGCCTCCTAGCAAGGAATTTTGCACAAGCGTTGGGCACAAACCTTGCCCCTGCTTAAAAATTGACCGGGCCAATATTGCGCTGCACAAAATCACCGGCAACGCAGCAAACCGGCGGTTTTTCCGGGGAGCGCTGGACATGCGGCGTCTCGACTCGCATTTTGGCGCGCATGGCATCGATCTCGAACAAGAGCACGCGGCGCGTCGAGCTGGCGGTGGTTGGCGGCGGCTTGATCGGCACCAGCCTTGCCATCGCCTGCGCCCAGGCCGGCATCGAGGTGGCGCTGATCGACCGCATCGACCCGAAGGCGATGCTCAAAGCCGGATTCGATGGCCGCACCACGGCGCTCTCCTTCGGCACGCGGCGTGTAATGGCGGGGATCGGCGTCTGGGACAATCTCGCCGGCGAGGCGCAGCCCATTCTCGAGATCCGCGTCGCCGATGGCGCGTCGCCCTTCTTCCTCCATTACGACCATCAGGCGCTAGGTGACGATCCGCTGGGCTTCATCGTTGAGAACGCGCATCTGCGCCGCGCCTTGCTGACGCGGGCGCAGGCGCTCGACAGTCTCACCATCGTGGCGCCGGCCACGGTCGCGCGGGTGAGCGACCAAGGCGCATCGGCGCTGGTCGAGCTCGATGACGGCAGCACGCTTCAGGCCCAGCTGGTCGCCGCCTGCGATGGGCGCCACTCCGCCTTGCGCCAGGCCGCCGGCATCGAAACTCTCTCATGGTCCTATCGCCAGACCGCGCTGGTCGCGGTGATCGCACACGAGCGCCCGCATGGCGGCGTCGCGGTCGAGCATTTCCGCCCGGCGGGTCCCTTTGCGATCTTGCCGATGACCGGCAACCGCTCCTCCATCGTCTGGACCGAGCGCAGCGAATTGGCGCCGAAGCTGTTGAAGCTCGGCAAGCCGGAATTCCATGCCGAGCTGACACGGCGCTTCGGCGATTTTCTCGGCGCGCTCGAAGTGGCGGGACCGGTCTTCTCCTATCCGCTCTCCTTCACCCACGCCAAGCGCTACACCGCACCCCGCCTGGCGCTGGTCGGCGACGCGGCGCATGCCATCCATCCGATCGCCGGGCAGGGGCTCAATCTCGGCATACGCGACGTTGCCTCGCTGGCCGAGATCGCCGTCGATGCGCGCCGCCTCGGCCTCGATATCGGCGATTCGCTTTTGCTGGCGCGCTACGAGCGCTGGCGGCGCTTCGACAGCGTGGCGCTGGCCGCCCTCACCGACGGGCTCAACCGGCTCTTCTCCAACCGGCTGCCGCCGGTGGCGCTGCTGCGCGATGTCGGATTGGCCGCGGTCAATGCGGCGCCGCCGCTGAAGCGGTATTTCATGCGCCACGCCATGGGCATCGTCGGCGATCTGCCGCGGCTGGTTAAAGGCGAGGCGCTGTAAAAATTATCGGCTCTGTCCGCTCTTCTTCAACGCGTCCAGATAATCCTTCCAGCGCTTGTCGTATTCCTGGCCGAGCAGCGCGAGATAGCCCCAGGAATAAATACCGGTGTCGTGGCCATCGTCGAATTTGAGCCGGATGGCGTAATTGCCCACCGGCTCGACCGCGGCGATGCCGACCTTGGCGCGGCCGGCGACGATCTGCTTCTGCCCGGGCCCATGACCCTGCACCTCGGCCGAGGGGCTTTCGACCCGGAGATATTCGGCCGGCAGGCGGAGCTTGGCGCCGCCGCTGAAATCGATCTCGAGAATTTTCTCCGCCCGCTTGAGGCGGATCTCCTCGGGCCAGGGCGCCGCGCTCTTCGCGCTCACGGCTTCGGCGCCGCCTTGGCCTTCTCGCTTTCGCCGAGCACCCGCGCCTCGTCGGCGAGCATGATCGGGATGCCGTCACGGATGGGATAGGCCAATCCTGCCTGCGGGCTGACCAGCTCCTGCGCCACCCGGTCGTAGGTCAGCGGCCCCTTGGTCAGCGGGCAGACCAGGATTTCCAACAGACGCGGATCGATATCGGCCATGACGGAAACTCTCCCCGTTCAGTTGGGCGCGCCGGCGCCCTGGATTTCGCCGCCCAGCAGCGACATCTCGATTAGCTGGATCAACAGCCGCGCGCGCTCGACCGGCTCGGCCTCGAGCAGCGCCTGCTTCTCGCGCGGCGCGAAGGGCGCCATCATGGCAAGCGCGTTGACGAGACGCAAAGCCGGCATGGCCAAGGCGGCGCCGAGCTCGGCCTTGACGCCGTGGCGGGTGAAGAACGGCCCCAATGATTTCAGGAGGCGCGCGCGATCGAATTCGCCGATCTCGCTCTCGACCAGGTCGCCGTGAAACGGCGACCAATCGACATCGGCGCGGCGGTAGAGATCGGCGGTAACGGTCTCGGCCGTCACCGCAAAGCGCGACAGGCCGGCGAGGGTGATGAGAAAGCGGCCGTCCTCAGTCTCGCGAAACTCGACGATCTTGCCGGCGCAGCCGATGCGGTGGAGCAGCGGATCGCCGGCATCGCCCTTGCCATCGAGCGGCTGGATCATGCCGATGAGCCGGGCCTCGCCCAAGGCGGCGCGGGTCATCGCGAGATAGCGCGGCTCGAAGATATTGAGCGGCAGGCGCGCGCCCGGCAGCAGCAGCGCGCCGGTCAGCGGAAAGAGAGGCAGGCTCGCGGGCAGCGGCGCCTCGCTCATCGCCCGCTCAGGAAAACAGGATCGCCGAGAAGCGCTTGCGCGCGGCGAGGGTGAGCGGGTCGGTCGGGCCCAGCGCCTCGAAGAATTTCAACAGCTGCTTGCGCGCCGCCTGCTCGTTCCATTCGCGGTCGGCCCGCACGACGGCAAGCAAATGATCGATCGCCGCCTCGCGGTTTCCCGCCGCGAAAAGCGCCGAAGCGAGATCGAGCCGCGCCTGGTGGTCCTTCGGATTGGCGGCAAGCCGCGCCTCGAGCTCCGCTGTCGCGCCGGCGGATTTGGCGCCGGCCTCGGCGAGCTCGAGCCCAGCACGCAGTGCGGCGATATCGGAGTGGCTGGCCTGATCTGCCGGGATTCGGGCGAGAAATTCCCTCGCCTGGACGAGCTCGTTCTTCGCCAACGCGGCACGGCCGAGGCCGGCAAGCGCTTCGAGATTTTGCGGCTCGTGCTGCACCACCTGGGTCCAGATATTGACGGCGCGCGCAATGTCGTTGGCGGCGAGCGCGGCCTTGGCGAGCTCAAGCGCCTCGGCAATAGGCGAGGGCGGCGCGGCACCGCCGCCGAGTGCGACCAGCTTTTGCACGAATTGCTTGACCTGCGCTTCGGGCAAGGCGCCGACGAAACCGTCGACCGGGCGGCCATCCTTGAAGGCATAGACCGCCGGGATCGACTGGATGCGCATCTGCTGCGCCAGCTCCTGGTTCTCGTCGACGTTGATCTTAACGAGGCGCACCGCACCGCCGGCGGCGGTGACCGCCTTTTCGAGGGCGGGGCCGAGCTGCTTGCAGGGACCGCACCACGGCGCCCAGAAATCGACGATGATCGCCGCCGCGGCCGAGGCCTCGATGACATCGGCCATGAAGGACGCGGTCGAGCCCTCTTTGATCAGCACGGCGGCGCCATTGCCGGCGGCAGGGCTAATCCCGGCAGCAGGGGCAAAGCCGGTCAGGCCGGGGGCGGCGGCGCCCGCCGGGGGCTTGGGATTGCCGATGATTGCGTCCATGTCGCCTATCCTTGTTCCATCTACTAGATGGCGGCGCCGACCGCCGATGACAAGCGCCCTGACGCCGATCCCGATCCTACCGCGCTCACGCCGGCTTGGTCAGGGTCAGCGAATAGCGCGGATCGGCGGCCAGGCACTCGGCCTCGGGCAGGCCCAGCTCTTTCCGCACGATGTTGGTGCCGAGCACCATCGCCACCATCTTGTAGGTCGCGTGGCGCCGGCTCATGCCCTCGCGGCCCATGCCGCAATCCGACGAGATGACCAGCCGCTCGGCCGGCACGTGCTTCAAGACGGTGCGGATCAGCGCCGCCACCTCGTCGGGCCGCTCGACCTGCAGCGTGTGGTGATCGATGACGCCGATGACGATCTTCTTGTCCTTGATGATCTCGCCGATCGCCTTCAGATCGCCGATGCCAGAAGAACAAGTCTCGAAGGTGAGCGCGTCGGCATCGACCTCGTTCAAGGCGGCGAGCGTCGGCTGGTAGCTCTGCACGTTCTTGAAGATGCGCTGCTGCGACGGGTTGCCCCAGCAGGTGTGGCACCACACTTCGGTCTTGGCGCGCAGGCCTTTCACCGTCTGGTTGAAGAGCTTGACCAGCTCGCCGGTGCCAAGCTTGCCGAAGGTCGGCCCGCGCGCCGGCACCATGTGGATCTGCGGCTCCTCCATCTGGATCACCGGGCAGCCCGCATCGGCGAGATCGTTGAGCTCGGCGTTGAGCGCGGCCGACAGCGCCATGGTGCGCTCGACCGGATCCTTGTAATAGGAATCGGCGACACCCATCGCCAGCAGCTCGGGCGTGATGGTGCCGAACTTGATCGGCTTTTTCGTCATGCGCTGTGCCACGCGATACATCGCCGCGTATTGCAAATCGCCGCGGCCGATCGGGCCGACGATGCGCGGCAGCACGCGCGCCTCGAGAAAATCGTGCAGGATATGGCCGCGCGGGAAGGGCACGGCACCCACGCTATAGACCGTCGGCTGCGGCGTGCGGTCGAAGCCCGCCATGTGCATCGGCGCATAGCTCTGCCAGCTCATGCCGCCGACTTCCTCGTCGTAATGCGCGTCGCCGTCAGTGTAGATGTCGAGCCCGGCGCTGGCCTGGGCGTTGATATGAACCGCGACGCAATCCTCGTATTGCTCGCGGTGGCGCGAATGGGCCATCGCCTCAAGAAAGGTCTTCTTGCCCAGCACTGCGTCATACCAGGCCGGGCGCGGCAGCGAGCCGATGATCGAGGTCGGCAGCGCGATGCCGGCGGATGCCTTGAACATGGAAATTCCTCCCGAAAGCGGCTCTATGGCGTGTTGGGGCGCAGTAAATCACGGCCGTGCCGTGGGATGCCACGCGATTTCGGGCTTTAGGGCGGGCTTAACCGGGTGGGCGGCATGCTCCGCCGGGTGGGCTTGCAAAGGCGGCGGGGGTTTGTATCATCCCGCCCGCCGCATCGGGAGCGCGGGCGTAGCTCAGGGGTAGAGCACAACCTTGCCAAGGTTGGGGTCGAGGGTTCGAATCCCTTCGCCCGCTCCAGATTTGGATTGCGAAAAAGCCGCGGGAGACCGCGGCTTTTCTTATTTGCAGCCATAACGGATGAACTATCCGGCACGTTCAGAATGACCGCGGTTACCGCGTGGTTACAAGTTTGCAGTGACTAAAACAGGTGAAGTACCGCACCGCGCTGCCGATCGACGGTTAATGCTTGAGCGCAACGATTTCGTCAAAACGGGTCAAGTCCCCGTGCATAGATTCCCCTCCAAGGAAGGGGCGGGGCTTATACAGACAGGTTTCACTTGAGCGGTATCCCGGCTGGCTTGCTGACGACCTCCCAGGTGTCCAGCTGCGGCGACCAGCGGGTCACGACCGAATCCGTGACATCAAGCCCGCGTTGCGGCGTCTTGGTGAAGTCATAGACGCCGTTAACGCCGGCGAACCCTTTCAGATTCGCGATGTGCTCGCGGATCTGCTGCGCCGTAGCGTTGGGCCCAAGCTTTCTGAGCGCATCCACGATGATCATTGAGTCATCCCAAGAAAGCTCGGAAGGGATGTCGGGCCTGACGCCGGCGTCTTGGAAGGCTTCATAGAAGACCTTGTGCTTCTCCGCGACCGCCGGCGGCAGCAGGCTGGGATCGGTAACTATCCACTGCGCGGCTGGAATGTAGAGCTGCTTCGGCAGGAAATCCTTATACTGCTTCATCTACGCGTAGGTCATGTTGCCGTCGGTAGTGCCGACCGGAATATCGAGCCCAACTTCCTGGATGCCGCGGAAGATAGTCGCGATCGGCGCGCCGGTGGTCCATGCGATCATGGCTTGAGCACCCAAAGTCTTAATTTTGGCCATTTGCGCCGCAACGCTGAGATCCGTGGTGTTGAAATGCGCGGTGTCGACCACGGTCATGTCCTTATTCTCAGGCAGGGCGAGGATCGATTTGATGCCGTTTTCCGCGTCCTGGCCGGTGGCGTCGGTGCTGAAGATGAGACCGATCTTGGTCCAACCCTTCAGGCGGTAATAGCCGATCAGAGAAGTGGCGAGATCGAGCGTCGACACGCTGGCGGTGAAAACATAGCTCCCGGCCTCGGGATGTACGCCGAGCGAAAAGCAATAATCGACCGGACCGTTACTCATCAGCGGTTCGATCGCGCGGCAGGTCGCGACCAAAGAAGATCCCATCATCACGACGGGCTTCTGCTCCAAGATCTCGTTGGCAAGTTGCACGCCAAGTTGAGGCGAAGTCTGGTCGTCGTGAATGACGAAATGAACAGGACGTCCGTGGATGCCGCCCGAAGCATTGACGACTTTTTCCACGATGCCGAGCGTAACCTGCTCGCCTTGGCCGAGAAAGGCCGCACCGCCAGTCAAAGGCAGAAGAGTTTGGATATTATAGGGCTCGGCGGCGTGCGCTGTCGCTGCGAGAACAGCCAACGCGGTCATGGTCAGGTAAAGCAACCTGATTTTCACGGCATTCCTCCCCAATTATTATTTTCTCGGTTCGGGCTATTATCCATCGGCGCCGGTGGCGCGCAAGGACCGCAAAGCGTCCTCTTTCGTGATCCTTACAGAGCTTTCCGGTCGAGTCCATGCGCGCGTGATCAAGGCAGTCATTGCATCCATGATTGGGGCTTTTTCCTGCCGATCTCTTGCGCTTGGCGGCCGGAGCCGCCGCATTGCTGTATCAACTATCTCCATCGATGAGACTAGGCGAATGACGGCTGCCGACCGCGATCGAGAGCGTCCCCGGCAGCGGCGATGCCATTCAAATATTGCTCCCACACATACAGATTGAAATGACAGGCCTGTACCACTTGATCGACGACCCCCAATCGCTCGGCGTATTCGGCGATGGTGTTCCAGCCGAAATTAGAATGCTCAATGTCCGCTTCCTCGTGGAGTTCGAAAAACTCGAGTTCATCGTCGCTCAAGCCAAAGAGCTTTCCCCAGCGGTGGCGTTCGAGGCCAAACCAGCCATGCTTACGGAATATCCCTTTTCCGTATCCGGGAATATTGGACCGCTCAGCGCAAGTATTGGCGACCATGCCTTCAAGCCAGTGGCGGTTCGACATCAAGGCCTCCCAGGCGAGCCAGCAAAGCTGAGTCGAAACTAGCGGTCGTGCCTCCTGTATCGCGCTACGCTTCAAGCCGATCCGGATGCCGAGTTCCTCCAGGATCACCCAATGCGACCTTCCTCCACCATGCTCATGATCGGCGATGATCTCCTCGGTGCATGCTTTGATGATTCCCAGGCGGATATTCCAATCAGGACAATTGGTGGCGACGCGCAGCTTGAGCACCGAGTTGCGCTGGCGTGTGTTAAGTCGATGCTGCATCGCGAACATTTCGGCCCGACCTCGCGTGAGCGGCTCATGAAAAAACCGGGTGCGACGGACAAAATCATTGACCGCCGAATCAAGCCTATCGATGATTGGCGTCGCTATCCTTTTGGCGTTTTTTCGTATGGTCATGGTGGTTTCCCCATAAAATTATTATGAAGCGGCCCGAGATGCGCTGAGTCCTTCTAGGCGGCGAGACCGGCGCGTTTGTAGTCGAAGGCGATCGGTTCGATCTCGCCGCGGAAGATGGCGGCGATGCGCGCCTCCGACAATGGCAGGCTGAACTGCGCGTTGCGCATATGGATGCGGAGCTGCATCTGCGCCGTCACCAGCTCGCCGAGCAGCTTCCAATTCGCGTCGTCCAGGTCCTCGTTAAGGATGTTAGCGATGCCGCCCATCATGTGGACGAATTCGTCGTCATGAACGACCGCGCAGGCTTCGGCGATCTTGCCGTCTATGCCCGGCCTGCCCCGCATCGCCATGCCCTCGCGGAATAGCCCGCAATAGCCGCCCTCGGTCAGCTTGCAGGCGCGCATGCCGATGTCGCCGTGCTGATCCTGGTGACGGTAGCGCAGCGCAGTGAGTACATCGTCCTCCGGCCAGGATTTGAGCCCCTGCGGGTTGAGTCGCGGCGTGCCCGCCGGCCGTATTTCGTCATGCACGTCGGCGAAGGCGCAGTAATGCATGAACTCGGCCTTCAGCCCCTCCACGATATCGAGCATCTCGTGACGGTCGATCGTCACGTCGATCTTGTCCGCATTGGCGACGACGCTTTTCGCGACGCCGAGGAAGACACCGCCGCGATCGTATTTGCCGACGCCGGAGCCCCAGAATTCCTTGAAGGACTGCCGCTCCAGCCAGAGCAGGTCGGTTTCTCGCGTGCGCTTAGGCGAGGTCCAATAGGTGCGGACCACCTCGCCCTCGCCCGCCCAATAAGGCGCCACAACCGCAATGAGCCGTTGGAGCCGTGCATCGATTGCCATGATCATTCCTCCGGTTTGACCTATGCCGATTCTCTGCTGAACCTCGAACTTCGGAACCAACTGCCACAAACCCGTAGCAGAAACATATTAACCCCCAGTCGTAGAGAAATTCATTCGTGATGCGGCGCCTTTTGGCGACTCTCGAAACGCCGTTCTTTATTGTCCCGATGTAAGCAATCGCAGACTTCGGGCCGTGAGGGTAAGCGAATTTTTATTGGTAATCAGCACGTAGACAAGCTTCTGCTTACCTATCGCAATGCACGTAACCTCAAGAGCATGAACCGCCTTGAGGCTCAGACTTCCCCCAGCAATGGGCTATCCTTCACGCCGATCCTTGGTCATCTGGGGAATGTCGGCTGAGTAGTTTCCGGGGCTTGTGACGCTACCAATTCTGTTTTTTCATAGATGCGTTGATTTGATGCACGAGTTACAGAAACTCGGGTGGAGTATTTGGCTTGGACACCGCGGGCACGTTACCACTTGGTTCGAAAAAAGCTGGGGCAGATCACGCTGTAAGAGGCAGCACTGAGACTGGCAACAAGCAGCCGTTCCAAGATTACGCTGGATTTGACGTCCAGCCGATCGGCGGGCGATGGCGTGCGGGCCGGTCTGCCAGGCGCGGGGTAGACATCAATCCTTATACTGGCAAGACCCTAATCGAGATACCGTTCGCCACAGTTCAGGACGTCGACGACGCTTACCGAGCAGCGAGCCAAGCGCAAAAGGGTTGGGCTGTAGCCACGCCGGCCGAACGCGCCCGCGTCATGCACAACGTCGTCGACATCTTCGATGCGCGAAAGGAAGAGATTATTTCCTGGTTAATCCGGGAAGCTGGCTCGACCCGTCTCAAGGCGAACATCGAATGGGAAAGCGCGCGAGGCATCACGCTCGAATCCGCTTCGTTCCCCTACCGCGTTGCCGGCCGTATCCTGCCCTCTGACATCGCGGGCAACGAGAACCGGGTCTATCGCAGACCTCTTGGCGTAATCGGCATCATCAGTCCGTGGAACTTTCCGCTACATCTCACCCAGCGCTCTCTCGCGCCGGCGCTTGCATTGGGCAACGCTGTCGTCGTCAAGCCGGCAAGCGATACGCCTATCACGGGCGGCCTGCTGGTCGCCAAGATTTTTGAAGAGGCCGGTCTGCCGCCGAGCGTTCTCAACGTGACGGTGGGCGCGGGTAGCGAAATCGGAGATCATTTTGTTGCCCATCCCGTGCCCCGGCTCATCTCCTTTACCGGCTCGACAGAGGTCGGCCGCGGTATCGGCCGCATCGCCACCGGAGGCACTCATATCAAACGCGTCGCCCTCGAGCTCGGCGGGAATAGCCCCTTTGTGGTTCTAGACGATGCCGACATCGAACAAGCGGCCCATGCTGCCGCATTTGGCCGGTTCCTGCATCAAGGGCAGATTTGCATGAGCGTCAACCGCATTATCGTCGACGCCAAGGTGCACGATGCCTTCGTTGAGTGCTTTGTGGCGTGGGTTCGCGGCTTGAAGGTCGGCGATCCTGACGATATCTCGACCACGATCGGGCCGATCATCAATGCGACGCAACTGCGCGGCATCGTTGAGAAGATCGACCAGGCGAAGCGCGACGGCGCTCATCTCATGCTCGGAGGCGACACCAAAGGCCAGGTTCTGCCGCCACATGTTTTCACGGAGGTTTCGCCGGAAAGCATTCTTTCCCGCGACGAATCCTTCGGACCGGTTGTGCCGATCTTGCGTGCCAAGGACGAAGCACACGCGCTCGCATTGGCCAACGCGACTGACTATGGCTTATCCAGCGCGGTCTTCAGCGGCGATGTCGAGCGTGGCGTGCGCTTTGCTCAGGCGATTGACGCTGGCATGACCCATGTTAACGATATGACGGTCGCTGACGAGCCACATGTTCCGTTCGGCGGCGAGAAGAATTCCGGTCTCGGCCGATTCGGTGGCGACTGGGTGATCGAGGAATTCACCGCCGCGCACTGGATCTCGGTACAGCACACGCCACGTCCATATCCGTTCTGATCATCTTTTAGCTCTTAGAAAAAGGGTAATTTTATGGGCACAGCGATCCCGCTTCTAATATTGACGGCTTTGCTTCCGGTCATTGTTACCGTTTCGATCGGCTATTTCAGCGGAATGCACCATGACTTTGCCTGGGAGCAGGCCGGAATACTGACCAAAGCGGTGATGCTCTACGCATTGCCGCTTAATTTGTTCAGCGGCATGGTCGTGACGCCCAAGGCGACGATCATGAATCTGGGGCCGTTGGCGATCGTTCTCATCATAGCCTTGATCCTCAGCTATGTGATTCCGCTGCTCGTGGCGCGCTACATATTTCGCCGCGACCTGGGGATCAGCACGCTTCAGGCCCTGGCGATCGGTTCGCCGGCCATCCCGTTCATCGGCGTTTCGGTCCTGGCCGTCCTGTACGGATCGATCAGCACGTCGTTGATAGCCGTCTCCGGCCTGCCGCAGAATCTGTTCCAGTTGCCCTTGACCCTGGTGTTGATGTCGATTGCCACCGGAGCGTCCGGGCCGAAAAGCTCGCTCGGCGGGCACATCTTGCACGCGTTCAAGCAGCCGGTGGTCTGGGCGCCCATACTGGCGGTCATCCTGGTATTCGCCGGCGTCAAGATTCCTGACCCCCTCGACAAGTCTTTCGCGTTGCTTGGGCAGGCGACCGGCGGTCTCGCGTTGTTCGCGGCCGGCATCGTTCTCTTTTCGAGGAAGATTCAAATCTCGAGGGCCTGCATTGTTTCCGTCATTTCCCGCAACCTGCTCATTCCTGGCGCCGTGCTGCTGGCGTTGTGGGGCATTCACTTTCCCATCGACCAGTTGCGCATGATCGTTCTGTCCATGGCCATTCCGACCGGCCCGATCGTCATCATCATCGCGATGCAGTACAAGCAGGGCGAACAGGAAATGGCATCGACCATGGGGCTGAGCATGCTCGCCTCGATCGTCACCATGGGCGGCTTTATCTGGCTAACCAATTTGATCTAACAGGAGAACGCGATGAATATCGGCGCCAAACCGAAACGGATGGAGCGCGAGAAGCCTGCAAATGCTTCGTGTGTTATGGAGACGCCGGCAGAGACGATTCTCTATCGGCTGACGGCGCTCGGCGTCGATTACATCTTCATCAATGCGGGAACAGACTATCCGCCCATGATCGAAGGCATGTCGAGAGATAAGATCGAGGCAATCAAAATGCCGGAGGTCGTGACTTGCCCGCATGAGAATGCGGCGATGGGCATGGCACAGGGCTACTACTTCGCTACCGGAAAGTCCCAGGCCGTCATGACTCATACCAATGTTGGCTTGGCGAATGCGATATGCGGGCTGATCAACGCAAACAGCGACAATGTCCCGACTCTGCTGTTCAGCGGACGCACGCCAATCACTGAGCAAGGACGGTTAGGCTCGCGCGACACGCCGATCGGTTATGGCCAGGAAATGCGTGATCAGGCGGCCCTCGTCCGCGAAAGCGTAAAATGGGATTTTGAGCTGCGCGAACCGGAGCAGATCGCCACTCTTATCGATCGAGCCTATGCGATCGCGAATTCGCTGCCGAAGGGACCGGTCTATCTCAGCTTGCCTCGGGAACCCCTCTGCGAGCCTTACGAATGCGTCGGCCCTGCCGCTGCACCTATAATCCATGCCACAAGCTACGCGCCGCATCCCGACACCGTCGCTACGGCTGTGGAGCTGATCGCCAAGGCAAAGAAGCCCGTCATATTCTCACAGCGCGGCGCCGGATCTGCGGAGGGCTTCCGTCTTCTGTCCAAACTGGCCAATAGCTGGGGTATCCCGGTGGTGGAGTATTGGGCGATCCGGGTCGCCGTCTCGGATAACGATCCGATGGCGGCAGGCCCCGACCCCGCACCCTGGATCGGGGATGCCGATGTCATTATCGCCATCGATTCCTTGACGCCCTGGATGCCCCTTTTCGCCAGGCCCGATGAAAACTGCCCTGTGATCCAGATCGGGCCCGACCCACTGTTTGAGAAGAACCCGGTCCGCAGCTTTCGCGCTGATGTTTCCCTATGCGGCGAAGTTTCCGTCGGCCTAAAGGCCTTGATTCAAGCGTTGGAGGGAAAATCAGGCGCGTCGGTTCAGACGGAGGTTACCGCGCGCCACAGCGAGGTCACACGGAAGAACGCCGAGGCTAAGACAAAGCGGATCGCGCTGGCTCAAGCGGGTAGCGGCAAGCCCATCAGTAAGCCGTGGCTCAGTCATTGTATGGGGCAGATCGCGGAAAAATACGACGGAAAGATCGTCTCCGAGTTGGTAACACTCAAGGAATTCACCGGATTGACTCGTCCGGACTCCTATTACCAGGAAGCCTTGTCCGGAGGACTTGGAGAAGCGTTCCCCATCGCGCTTGGAATGCAATTGGCCGACCGGGATCGCCTGATCATAGCCGCGATGGGTGACGGGTCCTACCTATTCTCCAATCCCATCGTCTGCTTCGAGATTGCAGAAACCATGAAGCTGCCGGTCCTGGTGGTTGTCGGGAACAACAAGAAATGGAACGCGGTGCGGATGGGGACGCTGGGGCTTTATCCCCACGGCTATGCGTCAAAGATGAATGTCATGCCGGCGACCGAGCTTTCGGACAGACCGGGACCGGATTTCACCAAAATTGCCGCCGCGATGAACGCCTACTCAAGTTATGTCACGGACGGGCAAAACCTCATCAAGGAGTTGGAAAAGGCCGTGGAATTTATCCGTCGTGAGAAGCGTGCGGCTCTCGTCGAGGTCATGATCGGCTGATCTAGGCCTTTGATCAGATGATCGTCTTCTGAAAATATGACCGAAGGCATTTGGAAGGACTAGCCGATCGAGGACGGCGCAGAGGAGTCTCGGATACTACTCAGGCTAAACTCGGCAAGAGAACCGCGGCGCCATCGAACCGGCCGGCCCGAAGATCGGCCGCCTGCAGTGGATAGCCTTGGGCGTAGAGTTTCATCGCCTGATCTTCATCGGCCAGTGTGCCGCCAAGCGGCGAGAGAAAGTCGACTGCGAGCACGACATAGTCCCGTGACCGCCAAGCGGCGCGCGCGCTGATCCGAGCGAATCAAAGCCAATACGGCGCCGAGTCTTTGATCTAGATCAATGCGTCCGTACAAGACTGGTTTAGCGTGTTTCCTACCCCTTTTGGGCGTGGGATGTTGGGCCATGAACGATACTTCGACAGGCGTATTCGGCCGGCTGGTGGACAGGGCCGCGACGGCAATACGCGATATCGGCGCACGCCACGCGCTGCGCCAGGAGTTGCTCGAATGCGACCGCAAAGGCGTGCTTAACGACGTCCTTGCCGACATCAACCTGAGCCGCAGCGAACTTAAACCGCTGATTTCGAACTATCCGCTTTCGAACCGGCTACTCGGCGCTATGGCGGCTCGGCTCGGCGTCGATCCGTCGCAGGCCGACGCTGTGACCAAGCACAGTTTACAGCGCACCTGCGCGATCTGCGCGCATCAGGGCGAATGCCAGCACTGGCTCGACAGCGGGCGCCGCGAGGGCTACGAGGAATTCTGCCCAAACTCGGATTACTGGCCCGCGCTCAAAGCGCGTGTCGCCGCTGCGGTGCCGGTCATGAAAGGAGTACTCGCTGCAACGGATGGCTCGGAAAGCGCTGACCGGGCGATCGATGTGGCCGCCGATCTAGCGAGGAGGGCCGGTTGCGATCTGCTCTTGGTGAACGTGGCGCATCTTCCGCCGCGCGACGGCTACAAACTCGAAGATCTCGACCCTGGATTGAGGGCTTTGATGGACGCAGAGAAGATTCCGCTGGCCGAACTCTATGAGTCCATGTCGCACCAAATCCTGGCAAAGGCGGTCCAGCGCGCCGAAGCGCGCCACGCGCCGCGCATTCACACCCTATCGCGCAATGGCGAACCCGTCGAAACCATCCTTGGGATCGTCGAGGACCGCCGCATGGAATTCATCGTCGTCGGCAAGCGCGGCCTCGGCCGCTGGGCCGGACTGCTGCATGGCAGCGTGTCACAAAAGCTAGCGACCGAGGCCCACTGCACGGTCGTCGTCGTTCCATGACCGCCGGCGGCGCGGCGCGCGGCGGCGCTCGAAGCGCGTGGCCGTCGTTCGTGGCTTCGCATTCACGGCCGAGGATCGGCTTCGCGCCACAGTGATCGAGCGGCTGATGTGCGATCGGACGGTTGACCTCCTGGCGGCCGCCACAGCGTATCGCATTCCCGACATGGATTTCGGATGCGAGCGTTCGGTTCTCGCAGAACTGGCGGAAGAAGGTCTTGTGCACATCTCTGGTACCAGCATCACTATGCCGGAAATCATGCGCCCGTTCGTGCGCAGGGTGGCAGCGGTGTTCGATGTCTCGCAGACGCCGATGGTGGCTCACGCACTGACGGTATGAGGAATTGATACAGGTTAAAGTCAATCGAAAGGGGCGGGTGAATCCTTGGTATTGCACCACCTATGCCAGACGCCGGAAATGGGTGAGTGCTGTGAAGACGCGAAACCAGTGAGCGGAGGAAGCCATGGCTGAGATGCATCACTCTTGGAACCGATGGTGGATCGTCTTCGCCGCGATGTTGGGCCTCATTGTCGGGCAAGGCTCCATCAACGTCTTTGCGGCCGGCGTGTTTTTGAAGCCGGTGGCGCAGGAACTCGGATTCGGTCGCGGTGAAATCTCGACTGCTATCGGCCTGTCGTCCGTGGTAACGGCGCTGGTGACGCCGTTCTTCGGTCGGCTCGTGGACCGGCTCGGCGTCCGCACCATGCTACTGTGGTCGATCACGCTCTTCGCCTTCGCGACGGCGGCCTTGTCGTTGCTCACTGCATCGACCTCCGTGCTCTTCATGCTGTTCGCGATCTCAGGCGTGGCGGCCGTGGGACAAAACCCCACCGCCTATTGCAAAGTGATCACCGCATGGTTCGACCGGCAGCGCGGTCTCTCGCTCGGCCTTGCGCTCGCCGGGGTCGGTCTGGGAACCGCATTCATCCCACAACTCTCGAACATGCTGATCGGACATTTCGGCTGGCGAATGGGGTATGTCGGGCTCGGCATCGCGATCTTCGTCTTGGCTTTCCTGCCGGTTGCGCTCTTCGTGCACGAGCCCGCAAAGCCCGAAGCGGCGAGGTTGCTGGACCCCGCTCACGCGATTGCCGCGCTTCCAGGCATCAGCTTCGCCGAGGCGATTCACACTTGGCGTTATTGGGCCATGACGCTCACCTTCTTTTTCGCCGCGACGGCAATCAACGGCTCGCTCATTCACGTCGTGCCGCTACTCACCGACCGCGGCATTCCTGCCAGCGTGGCAATCGACGCGCTTTCGGCGGCGGGACTTGCGCTGATTGGCGGCCGTATCATTGCTGGCTATTGTATCGACAAGATCTTCGCGCCCTATATCGCGCTCTTCTTCCTGCTCTCGCCGATGGTGGGAATCGCCATTCTCGCGACCAGCATGGCCGTGCCGGTTGTCGGAACCGTTCTACTCGGGCTCGGAATTGGCGCCGAGATCGATCTGATGTCGTTCATCATCAGCCGCTATTTCGGCATCCGCTTCTTCGGCGCCCTGCATGGGTTCATGTTTGCACTGGTGATGCTCGGCAACGCCATGGGCGCGAGCATCCTCGGCTGGTGCTTCCAGTTGCTGCACGGTTACACGCCCGGCTTCGCGCTGTTCGAGGTTCTTCTGGCGATCGCCTGTGTGCTGATGATGACGCTCGGGCGCTATCGCTATCCGGCCGTGCCCGAAGCGGCGGCGGGCGAACTTCTCGGATCAAGGTGAGCAGCACGCGGCACCAAAAGTAACTTTGGGAGTGTCTTTCGAGAAGCAGAGAATGAATGACGCCGCCGCTGAACTCGCGGATTCAGCGCTGCATGTGCATGTCGTCAACGCAATCCGAAGCAACGAGACGGATGAGTTCGCGATTACGCTGCGCGTTGATCCTGGGTATCACATCAACGCCAACCCAGCGACATTTTGGTTATCTCATTCCGACCATGCTGAATTTCGTAGGGTTAGAACCGCTCCGCGTCACCTATCCGGCTTCTGTTCTATTCCGAACAAAATACGCAAGCGAAGAAATCGCCGTCAATGAAGACACTGTCGTAATCGCCTCCCATTTCCCAAAGGGAGAACTCGGGCGCGTAAAAACCCTCCAAGCCACGGTCACGGAGCAGGCATGCACGGATGTAATTTGCCTCGCCCCATCTACGTTGCCCGTGAGCTGGAATACACCGTCAGGTCATTAAAAATATCGATTTTTATCATGCGTTTGTTCCGGCCCATGCATGACACTCCGATTTTCGTCAAAATGTGATTGACACCTCACCGCCTCAGCATCATATTACGAATATATTCGTATAGTCGGAGGACGGAATGAAAACGGATAAAGTGCTGGCGGCGCTTGGTGCAATCGCCCATGAACATCGGCTGGCGGTGTATCGCATGTTAGTACAGCGTGGACCCGACGGCCTCTCGGCCGGTCAGATTGCAGATCGCCTCGGGGTACCGCCGTCCTCTCTCACCTTTCACCTCCAACAGATGCAACGTGCTGGCCTGATTACCCAGCGCCGTCTGAGCCGCCAGCTTTTTTACGCTGCGGATTTCGAGGTCATGAAGGGACTGGTGGGATATCTGACCGAGAATTGTTGCGGAGGAGGCGTGGCAACGCCCGCCTGCAATCCCGCGAGCATCACAAAACCGACCCGCCATCAAAGGAGGACCGCATGAAGCGCTTTCACGTCCATGTATCGGTAGAAAACGTTTCGGATTCAGTGCGGTTTTATTCCACGCTGTTCGGGCACGAGCCGAGCGTCGTAAAATCCGATTACGCGAAATGGATGCTTGACGATCCACGCGTCAATTTCGCCATCTCTAAGCATGGCGCCGCTCCGGGCGTTGATCATCTAGGCATTCAAGCCGAGGACGAGGCTGAGCTCGCCGAGGTTTATGGCCGGCTGGAAACCGCGCAGCGTCCTACCTTGAAGGAGGAAGCTACGACCTGCTGCTACGCCAAATCCGACAAGCAATGGATCGCCGATCCGCAGGGCGTTTCCTGGGAAACCTTCCTCACCCATGGCGAGTCCACGGTCTACGGGCACGGTATCGGAGGCGACGGACTGGCTGAGCAGACGGCGGTTCCGGCCACTGAAACTGGCAGCGCTTGCAGCTGCGGGCCGAAAGCGGGAGCCGCTTCGTGACAATCGAGAAATCCTACAATGTGCTGTTCCTCTGCACCGGAAACTCCGCGCGCAGCATCATCGGCGAAGTCCTTGTCACCCATTGGGGCAAGGGCCGGTTTCATGGCTTTAGCGCGGGTAGCCAGCCGAAAGGCGCCGTACATCCGCTGACCCTCGAAATGCTGAATGGACTTAAGCTACCGACCGAGAATCTTCGCTCGAAAAGCTGGAGCGAGTTCGCCCAGCCCGACGCCCCCAAAATGGATTTCGTGTTCACGGTCTGCGATCAGGCGGCGAGCGAGCCCTGCCCGATCTGGCCCGGCCAGCCGATGACCGCCCATTGGGGCGTTTCAGACCCGGCTGCGGTCGAAGGTTCGCCGGCGCAACAGCTCGCCGCGTTTCGCGACACTTATCGACGGCTCGACGCGCGCATCAAGCTGTTTCTGTCCCTGCCGTTCGACAAGCTGAATAGGTTTGGCTTGCAACAAGAAGCTAACCGGATCGGCCGCACGAACGATACAGCGGAAGTTAAAACCGAGATTTCATGACTACGGCGATGGCAGATACGGTCGTTGCACGGCGAATATCGTCCCTGAGTACCTTTGAGCGCTACCTGACGCTCTGGGTCGCCCTCTGTATCGTTGCCGGAATCGGATTGGGCCATTTGGTACCTACGCCGTTCCGATTTCTTGGGCGAGCCACGGTGGCCGAGATCAACCTTCCGGTCGCCATACTGGTTTGGCTCATGATCATTCCGATGCTGCTCAAGATCGATTTTGGAGCGCTCCATCAAGTTCGCGAACATTGGCGCGGCATCGGCGTGACGCTTCTCGTCAACTGGGCGGTAAAACCCTTCTCGATGGCACTTCTCGCCTGGATTTTTATCAGCCACGTTTTCGCGCCGTTTTTGGTAGCTGAGCAGATTCCGTCCTACATCGCCGGTTTGATATTGTTGGCAGCGGCCCCGTGTACGGCAATGGTCTTTGTCTGGAGCAATCTTCTCGATGGCGAGCCGCATTTCACACTGAGCCAAGTCGCGGTCAATGATCTGATTATGGTCTTCGCCTTTGCTCCAATCGTCGGTCTTCTACTCGGGCTCTCGGCGATTACCGTACCGTGGCAGACTTTGATGCTTTCCGTCGTCCTTTACATTGTTGTGCCGGTCATTGTGGCGCAACTCTGGCGACGCCAATTGTTATCGCATGGCGGCGAAGTGCGCTTAGCAGCGACGCTAAAGCGGATCGGTCCCTTGTCTCTCGCTGCGCTGCTGCTGACGCTGGTTTTGCTCTTTGGCTTCCAAGGCGAGCAAATTCTTGCGCAGCCCTGGGTCATATTGATGCTTGCCGTTCCAATTCTGATCCAGGTTTACCTCAACGCCGGGCTGGCCTATTGGCTTAATCGACAGGTGGGGACGGCCTTTTGCGTCGCCGGGCCATCCGCGCTCATCGGCGCGAGCAATTTCTTCGAACTCGCCGTCGCAACCGCCATTGCACTTTTCGGCCTGAATTCTGGTGCTGCCCTTGCGACGGTTGTTGGCGTATTGATCGAAGTTCCGGTCATGCTGTCGGTCGTGCGCATCGTTCTTCGGACGCGACATTGGTATGAACGCGCCTGACAGCACTTCTAACACAGACCCCGGACATGGCTTACTATCTGAGGATATTCGAGTGGCCGGTTACCGCGCGGTTACAGTTCCGGCGCTAAGCAGTGGTTTTCCGGGGTTCGCGGCAATTCATCGGATTCAATTTGGAGCGTACTTGCTCTGCTCTACAAACCGCGTACGAACGCGCATCCGAGCGTACTGCAGCGTTAGGCTAACTATCTGATAGACATGATAAATTCGCGATTGCCAAGGTTGGGGTCGAGGGTTCGAATCCCTTCGCCCGCTCCAGATTCGGAATGCGAAAAAGCTGCGGGCAGCCGCGGCTTTTCTGCGTCGGGTCGATCTCAGGCCGGCCGTCGACCACCGTGAAAATGCCGCAAAACCGGACCAGACTGCCGCATGCGCAAATCGCTCGCTCCCCTCGGTCTCGCCGCATTGCTGCTTGCCGCGGGCGGCGCCCGCGCCGAATCCCTGCTCGACGCGCCGCTCGCCTATAGCGCGACCCGCAATGTCAGCGTCGATGGCCGCGCCTATACCGGCACCGTCCATCACATCGCCGGCAAGGAGCGCCAGGAGCAGGAACTGCTCGGCATGCATGCCGTTTTCATTCTCAATGGCGGCGCGACCAAGGGCTGGCTCGTCGTCCCGGCGCTGAAAAGCTTCGTCGAATTTCCTTTCTCGCCTGTGATGGCGATGCTGGCGAGCCCGATCCTGAAAAAGACTGCGCTGGGAAATGAATCGGTCGACGGCGTCGCCACCGAAAAATACCGCATCCATGCCGTGGCGCGCGACGGCACGCTGGCTGACGGCATCGCCTGGTTCGACCGGCGCGGCGTACTGATGAAGCTGCAGGGTGCCGTGATCGCGCCGCACGGCCACCGCACCGTGATCGCGATGGAGGTGAGCCAAGTCGTCGAAGCGCCGCAGGATGCCGGGCTGTTCGCCCCGCCGCGCAACTTCACCCAATTACCGGCCGAGGCGCTGGCGCCGCTGCTTGGCGCACCGCCGGGCTAAGCCAACCTAGCCGAGTACTGCTCAGCACCTATATATAAGCCATGAATACAGTTGCCGGTCTCTTCACCAATTCCGAATCCGCAGCACCCGCAGCGCCACGCGCGCTGCTGCCGGGCTTCGATTACTACCCGGGCTATTATTCGCCCGCCGCGCAGCAGCGCCTGCTCGACGAGGTCAACGCCGTGCTGGCGGCGGCGCCGCTCTTTATCCAGCGCATGCCGAAGACCGGCCATTCGCTCAGCGTGCGCATGAGCAATGCCGGCGAGTTCGGCTGGGTGACCGACCGCGAGCAAGGCTATCGCTATCTCGAGACACATCCGGTCACCGGCAAGAATTGGCCGCCGATTCCGCCGATGCTGGCGGAGCTCTGGCACGACATCGCCGGCTATCCCGCGCCCACCAATCTTTGCCTGATCAATTTCTACGATGTCGAGGCGAAGCTCGGCTTGCATCAGGACAAGGGCGGCGAGAGTCTCGAGGCGCCGGTGGTCTCGGTCTCGCTCGGCGACGATGCCCGGTTTCTGGTCGGCGGATCCAAGCGCAACGACCCGACCACGCCGGTGCGGCTCCACAGCGGCGACATCATGTGCTTCGGCGGCCCGGCGCGGCTCGTCTATCACGGCGTCGCGCGGGTCTATCCGAACACATCGCCGCTGCTGATCGGCGGCGGCCGCATCAATTTGACGCTGCGCCGAGTCGAGCGCTAGCAGCCAGGCGGCTGCGGAACCCCGCCAATCGTGCTATAGAGAGCCTTGCCGAGGGCGACGGGTTGCCATTTCTGTCGCCCGCATCATATGAAGACGACGAAGCCGCGGCGCGCCCGCGGCTTTTCTGCGGATCAGGACCGGACCTAGCCTCTTATGCTCAGCATCGACAACCTCACCGTCCGCATCGCCGGCCGCGAGATCATTTCCGGCGCCAGCGCCAGCCTGCCCGCCGGGCGCCGTATCGGCCTCGTCGGCCGCAACGGCGCCGGCAAGTCGACGCTACTGCGCGTGATCCAAGGCGAGCTCGGCGCCGATGGCGGCGAGGTGTCGTGGCCGCGCAGCTGGAAGATCGGCGGCGTGGCGCAGGAGGCGCCCGGCAGCGATGTCAGCCTGCTTGATACCGTGCTCGCCGCCGATACCGAGCGCACCCAGCTCATGCAGGCCGCCGAGAGCGAGACCGATCCGCATGCGCTGGGCGACGTCTATGACCGGCTCCAGGCGATCGACGCCTATTCCGGGCCGGCGCGCGCAGGATCCATCCTAGCGGGCTTGGGCTTTTCGGCCGAGGAGCAGCTCCGGCCCTGTTCCGAATTCTCCGGCGGCTGGCGCATGCGCGTGGCGCTGGCCGGCGTTTTGTTCCAGGCGCCCGAGCTCCTGCTGCTCGACGAACCGACCAATTATCTCGATCTCGAGGGGCTGCTCTGGCTCGAGGAATTCCTGCAGAATTATCGCGGCACCATCCTGATCGTCAGCCACGACCGCGACCTCCTCAACAAGGCGGCGGAATTCATTCTTCATCTCGAGCGCGGCAAGCTGACGCTCTATACCGGCGGCTACGACACCTTTGTCGAGACCCGCGCGTCGCGGCGCGCGCTCGATGCCGCCTTCGCCAAGAAGCAGATGGCGGCGCGCGAGCACATGCAGACCTTCGTCGACCGCTTCCGCTATACCGCCTCAAAGGCGCGCCAGGCGCAAAGCCGCATCAAGATGCTGGAGAAGTTGCAGGTGGTGTCGGTGCCCTTGGACGAGCACGTCACGCCGATCCGGATTCCGGAGCCGCATCCGGCGAGCCCGCCGCTCATCACCATGGACAGCGCCTCGGTCGGCTACGAGCCCGGCAAGCCAATCCTGTCGCAGCTCGGGCTGCGCTTCGATCCCGACGATCGCATCGCGCTGCTGGGCAAGAACGGCAACGGCAAATCCACCTTTGCCAAGCTGCTCGCGGGCAAGCTCGAGCCGATGGGCGGCATCGTCACCCGCGCGCGGAAATTGGTGCCGGGATATTTCGCGCAGCACCAACTCGAGGAATTGGACGGCAGGCTGACGCCGATTGAAACTCTCGCGGAACTGCGCCCGAAGCTGGCGATGGAAAAGCTGCGCACGCAACTCGGCGGCTTCGGCTTCTCGGCCGAGAAGGCGAAGACCAAAGTCGCCAATCTGTCGGGCGGCGAGCGCGCGCGGCTCATGCTGGCGCTGGCGACGCTCGATCGCCCCAACCTGCTCATCCTCGACGAGCCGACCAACCATCTCGATATCGACGCGCGCAACGAGCTGTTGAACGCGCTCAACGATTTCGAGGGTGCGGTGGTGCTGGTGAGCCACGACCGCCGCCTGCTCGAATCGACGGCCAATCGCCTGATGCTGGTGGCGAATGGGCGGGTCGAGCCGTTCGACGGCGATCTCGACGATTACCGCCGCTTCCTTCTGGCGGGCGACAACACGCCGACCGCGCGCGAGCCGGAGCGCAAGGCGAAGCCGACGCCGCGCAACAGCGACCGCAAGCGCGAGTTGAAGCCCTTGAAGCAGCGCGCCAACAAGGCCGAGCGCGATGTCGCCAGCCTCGGCGAGACGCTGAAAAAGCTCGATGCCGCCTTGGCGGCGCCCAATCTCTTCCAGCGCGATCCGGCCTGGGTGGCCGCCCTTGCCAAGGAACGCTCCGCCGCCGCCACGGCGCTCGAACAGGCCGAGGCGCTCTGGCTCGCCGCGCACGGCGAATATGAGAGCGCGGCGGCGGAATAGCGCGGAAAATTCCGCCGATCACGGAACCGACGGCATATTGTTTCGTTGATTCGGGTAGCCGCCATTAAGGGGTGGCGCGGTTTTGCCCGAATATCACGCATAACAAACGAGGTTTACCATGATCCGTAAATTAGCTTTGTCGGTTTTGTTTTTGACCGCGATCGCCGCATCGCCCTTCGTCGCGCCGGTCAGCGCAATCGCCCAAGCCGGCCACGACCAGCAGGTGCTGATCGACAAGGCAGCGCGGGTGGTGGCGCCGATGCGCGCCGATCCCAACTTCACCTATTCCGGCAAGCTGCTCGCCCGCGCCAAGGCGGTGATGATCGTGCCCGAGCTGACCAAGGGCGGATTCATCCTCGGCGGCCAGGGCGGCGCCGCGGTACTGGTGGCGAAACGGCCCGACGGCAGCTGGAGCGACCCCGCCTTCTATTCGCTCGGCGGCGGCACACTCGGCCTGCAGATCGGCGTGCAGCAGGCGAAGACCGTCTTCTTCATCATGACCGACCGCGCGCTCGACCAATGGATGCAGAACCAGATCCATTTCGGCGGGCAGGACGGCATCGGCGTCTTCGTAGTCGGCCAGCAGAACAAAGAAAACGCGCTGACCGCCAACAATGCCGACGTGGTCGCCTGGGTCCACGCCACCGGGGTCTATGGCGGCATCACCGTCGAGGGCACTTCGATCTCCTTCGACGGCGGCGCCACCGCGAAATACTACGGCCAATCGCTGTCGCAGCAGCAGGTCTTGAATGGCGACGGGCACAATCCGGGCGCCAACCGCCTGCGCAACGCGCTGCGCTAGAAACGTCGTAAACTAAAAGGGGCCGAGTGCCGAAGGCTGCTCGGCCCCTTTTCGCCATGCGTGTTGGCGTGCAACTTGCTCGCCTTGGACGCGTGATGATGGGCGTGATGATGCGTGGCGGTGGCGTGGGCGTAATGCGAAGCCTTTTCAGTGCCCCTACCATAGTGATGGAAAACCGCCTGGCGGTGATGCTCGGGCCGGGATGGGTCGGGTGCGGGGTCATGGGTCGCTCCTCGGAGGCAGGGATCGCGTCGCCCGCGGTCGCCGATCCATCACCGTTACGGCTCGGATGGCGCCGGCTTGTAGAAGGGAATCGGTATCGCCGGCGGCGGCACCGCGGCGCTCGCCACCGCCTCGGCGGGTCGATCGAATTGATCGGAGGGCGCGGCTGCGGCGGCCGGCGGCTCGACGCTGGCTTCGACCGGCGCGGGGGCGGGTGTCGCGGCGAGAACGACCGGCGACGTTTCGCTCTTAGCGACAGTCAGTGCCGGCGCGGAGGATTTCGCAGCAGCCACCACTACCGGCGCTGAGGCGCGGTGAGAAAAGAAGGCGTCCAGCCCGTAAGCGGCGGCCAGCAACCCGACCGCCAGCACGACATAGGGCATCAACCCGCGCGCCTGGAATTGCTGCGGTGCTGACGGCGCGGGTGCTGACGCCAGAAGCTGGCGCGCTCCCTTGATATCGAAACTCAGCACGGGCGGTCCTTGCGGTCGTGACGGGGGCTTTGCGAGCCGTTAACCCTTACGGCGCGGCCGTGGCGGCGGCAGAGCCGCTGCTAAAGCCGGGTTACCTGCACCGTCATGACCGCCGCGCGGCCCGCCTTGATGGCGGCGAGGCAGCGCTCGATCGCCGCCGGCAGCGCCGCCGATTCGGTGACGTTCTCGCCATGCGCGCCGAACGCCGCCGCGACCATGTCGAAGCGCCGCTGATCGCCCTGGCGGCCGCTATGGAGGCGCGCATTGAAGGAATCCTCGCCGGCCGCCGAGCCCTTGGGATAGACCCGCAGCACCGAGGCCTTGACCGCGCGCCAGCCGCCATTGTCGAGCACGATGGTGAAGATCGGCAGCTGAAATTGCTGCGCCACCGCATAGACCGCGTCGGGGTTGGAGAAATGATAGACGCCGTCGCCGACGATCTGGATGACGCGCTTGTCGGGATGCGCCAGGCGGATGCCGAGCGCCATGCCGCCCGAGCCGCCGAGCCCGCCGCCGCCATGCGCGAAATACGTCCCCGGCTTGGTGCGCGGCAACTGGTTGAGCACATTGGCCGCGTTGGTCACCGCCTCGTTGACGACGATGTCGTCGGCTGTCAGCCGGGCATTGAGCGTGGCGCAGACGAACTCGACCGACATCGCGCCGTCCTTTTTCGCCGCCGCCTCGGTGAGGTTTTTCTTGCGCGCGGCGGTTGCCGGCGCCCAGGATTCGATGCGCGCCTTGACCCGGGCGCGGAATCCATCGTCGGCGCGGCGCTTCACCGCGGCGAGAATCTCGCGGAGCGCCGTGGCGCAATCCGCCTGATGGCGCATATCGGTGGAGAAACCCCACATCGGGATCTCCGCCTTCAAGGGATCGACGTCGATCTGTATCCATTTGACCGCCGCGGATTCCGGATGATCCGACGGAATCCACGGCACGTCGATATCGAGCAGCAGGCCGAGATCGGCGCCCTTCAGCAGCGCGCCCGGGTTGAGCCCGGCATAGCACGGCGAATCATGCGGGATGTTAAGTGCGACCGGAGAATTTTCCGCGACGCGGATGCCGCATTCCCGTGCCAGATCGTCGAGCGCCGCCACCGCCGCGTGGTTGCGACCGAGATAGGCCGTCACCGCGATCGGGTTTTTGGCCGCCATCAGCGCGACGGCGATTTTGTCGGCGGATTCGGTATCGAGCCCGCCCATATGCACGGCGCCGTATTTCGCCTCGGAATATGCCGTAGTCGCGACGCCGTCGACCGGCTCGGCCAGCACCTCGCGCGGCAAGGACAGATAGACCGGCGCCTGTGGCTCGCTCTGCATCATCGAATGGGCGCGGCGGAGAACTTCTTTCGTCACCGCCGCCGAGGGCAGCGAGTATTCCCATTTGGTGAAGGGCCGCACGATGCTGGCCATGTCGTAGGGATCCTGTACGAAGTGGACATAGGTGTCGCGGCCGCCTGTTTTCTCGCCATGCATGGTGTAGGGCGCGCGGCCCGCCATCAGCAGAACCGGGACTCGAGTGCGGAAAAGATTATGCAGCGCCATCGCGGCATTGGCGGTTCCGGCATCGACATGCACCAGCACCGCTTGGCCGCGCCCGGTGGCCATGGCATAGCCCCCGGCCATGTGGACGGCGACGTTCTCGTGCGGGCAGACGATGACCGGCGGGTGCTTGCGCCCGCTGCGCTGCCATTCGGCGAGCGATTCGAGGATCGGCGCGTGATCGGTGCCCAGATTGGCGAAGATGTAGTCGATGCCGAGGTCGTTCAAGCCCTCGAGCAAAACATCGGCGGTACGCGCAGCGCTCATCGAATCCTCCCAATACCGGCGGCGGCGCGTTGGATCAGCGCCTTGCCGTCGGGCGGAGGGATATAAAGCACAATGACGCGGAAGCCGAAACGGGAAAGCCGCCCCCGAAAGGGCTTCGCGAATGTGAAGCCTGCCGTCGTCCGTAGCCGTGGATAAGAAGCGTCGTCGCTTTAGGCGGCGTTCCGTCGGCTGGCGGGGAGCCATCCCCCCGCCGGCGGACCGCCTGGAGCCCGGCCAGTCCCAGCAACCGGCACCGAAGAGGAGCCAGGTCGCCGGGTTGCCAGGCGATAGTGCTGCCTTCGAGGGTGATGGCGCCGGCGTAACTGTCGGCGCCCGCGACGGAACCGGTAAGGGTGATGTTGCCTGTGCCGGCTGGATCGCGCTGCTGATGGTAGCGCTCGCCTGGTTGAAGACCGGACCGTTCAACGTGCCGGCTCCATTGAGCGGGCCGCGGATGAGGTTGGTCAGGCCTGCGTCCAACTGCCATCTACTTGGTGCTGCTGGTCTGCGTTAGGTACCGGTACCCCCGACGGCGACGGTGCCCATGCTACCGTTGTTGTTGACCGTCGTGAGGTGGCGTCGTTGGCGAAGGTGGCCTCGTTGCGGACGCGGATCGCACCCTCGTTGGTCAGGGCGGCGCCGGTCAGATTGTTGAAAGTTGCCAACCCACCCGAAACGATGAGCCTGGAGCCGCTCTAGTTGTCGAAGATCGCACCCAGCTCGTTTGATGGTGTCACCGATTATGTTCTGGAACAGCGCTTTACTCGTGTTTGTGCCGCAGCTAACTCCAATACTACGATTAATCTTAACCATAAGCATAAGATGAACCGGCCGTGAGCCATCCCCGTATACGCCTCTTAAGAATTGCAGGGCATAGTGTGGGCGCCATGCTTGAAATTGCCGCGCCGCTTGAAATTACCGTGCCACGCTTGCAACGCCTCCATCGCGACTGGGAGGAGCGCCGGCGCGGCCGCGAATTTCCCAGCCGGGCAGATTTCAACCCGCTCGACCTCAGATACATCCTCGGCAATTTGTCGCTGCTCGACGTCACCTATAACCCGCTGCAATTTCACTATCGCATCCACGCGTCGCTGCTGGCCGAGCGGATCGGCAAGGAGATGACGAATAAAAGCGTCGACGACATCCCGGTCGCCAATCACGCCAAGCGCGCCCGAGATCATTTCACCGAGGTCGTCCAGCGCCGTATCCCGCTGGTCTATGCGCGCGACCCTGAATTCATCGACGATCACATGCCGAAGGATTGCGAAGTGCTGGTGCTGCCGCTGTCGCACGACGGCACAATCATCGACATGCTGATGAGCGCCCTGGTCTGGGACGTCGAGTAGCGCGGGCCGCTTGGCGGCGGGCGGCGGGCGGGCTAGAAAGCATCGATGGATCTGCTGGTCGATCGCGGTGCCGCGCGCTGGGGCGCCCTGGCGATGCGTTGCGCGCTGGGGCGCGGCGGCATATCGGCGCGGAAGCGCGAAGGCGACGGAGCCACGCCGGCGGGAAGCTTTCCGATGCGCCGCCTGCTTTACCGCCCCGACCGCGTCGCGAAACCCGCAACCGCGCTGCCGCTTGCGGCCCTCGCCGAGCATGACGGCTGGTGCGATGCGCCAGGCGATCCCGCCTATAACCGGATGGTGAAGCTTCCCTACGGCGCCGGCGCCGAGCGTTTATGGCGCGGCGACGCGCTCTACGATCTCATCGTGCCGCTGGGCTATAACGACGACCCGGTCGAAAGCGGCCGCGGCAGCGCGATTTTCCTGCACATTGCCAAGCCGGATTACGGACCGACCGAGGGCTGCGTGGCGCTAGCGCGCGACGATCTGCTGGCGGTGTTGCGCGAGGCCGATGCCAATTCGCGCGTGGTGATCGCGCTCTAACCGCGCGCGCCCCAGATCGCGGCGTCTAGCCGCGTGAACCAAAGATCGCCGTGCCGATGCGGATCAGCGTGGCGCCGTGCGCAATCGCGATTTCGAAATCGCCGCTCATCCCCATGCTCAACTGTCGCAAGCCGTTGCGCGCTGCGATATCCGCGAGCAACGAGAAATGCGGCGCCGGATCGACACTCACCGGCGGCACGCAGATCAGGCCCTCGACCGGGAGATTCCAGCGCGTCCGGCATTGCGCGATGAATGAATCCGCCGCCTCCGGCGCGACGCCGGCCTTTTGCGTCTCGGCGCCTGTATTGACCTGGATGAAGCAGGCTGGCCGCTTGCCCTGCCGCTCCATCGCGCGTGCCAGCGCCTCGGCGAGACGCGGCCGGTCCACCGTCTCGATCGCATCGAAGAGGGCCACCGCATCTGCCGCCTTGTTGCTCTGCAGCGGGCCGACCAGATGGAGGCGCAGATCGTGGTATCGCGCCTTGAGCGCCGGATATTTCGCCTGCGCCTCCTGCACCCGGTTCTCGCCGAAGAGGCGCTGTCCCGCATCCAGTGCCGCCGCCACGATGTCCCCGGGCTGGGTCTTGGAAATGGCGACAAGACCCACCGTCGCCGGGTCGCGCCCGGCCGACCGGGCGGCCCGCACCAGCCTCGCCCGCACGGCAGCGAGATTGGCCGCGATACCGCTTAACTCCTGGGGATTTGCGGTTTCCGCCATACCCGGCCGGGCCCTCCAGGGCCAAGAATATAGGGGAAATCACTACCGACTCGGTCTAAGATCGGGGCCTTGCCTGGGGCGGTTGACCCCGGGAGGAAAAACCTTTGGGAGCCGTTTGTCGATGTCCGCAAGAGCCGTTTTCCTGTGCTTGGCCACCGCAACCCTGCTGTCGGGCTGCGGCGTTTTCGACAGTTCGCGCTGGAACGGCAACGATCCGGACGCCACCCGGCGCGCCGAGGATCCCTATCACACCGATCCCAAATACATGAACCCGGATGAATACAACCGGGGCATGGACGGCAAGAACACCTCGATCATGTCGCTCTTCAGCAGCAACAACAGCAACAGCGGCGGCAGTGCCGGCGGCGGCGGCCCCGGCATCGGCGTCAACTCCTATCTCTGGCACGCCTCGCTCGACACCGTCTCCTTCATGCCGCTCGCCTCGGCCGATCCGTTCGGCGGCGTCATCATCACCGATTGGTACAGCCCGCCCGGCAACACCGGCGAGCGCTTCAAGGTCAACATCTTCATCCTCGGCCGCGAGCTGCGCGCCGACGGCGTCAAGGCGAGCGTCTTCCGCCAAAAGATGGGCCCCGGCGGACAATGGACCGATGTCGCGACCGACACCAACACGCCGACCGACATGGAAAATGCCATTCTCGCCCGCGCGCGCCAGATGCGCCTGAGCACGGCCGAGAAATAGTCGTCGCTCCCTTCCGTCGCGGCAACCGACCGGCGTGGGCCTGATGGCGCGCTATAACGCCAAAGCAACCGAAGCGAAATGGCAGGCGGTCTGGCGCGACCGCAAGAGCTTCGAGGTCGAGACCGACCCGACGCGCCCTAAATATTATGTGCTCGAGATGTTTCCCTATCCGTCGGGGAAGCTCCATGTCGGCCATATCCGCAACTACACCATGGGCGATCTGGTCGCGCGCTATAAGCGCGCGCAGGGATTCAACGTGCTGCATCCGATGGGCTGGGACGCCTTCGGCCTGCCGGCCGAGAATGCCGCCATCGCCGGCAAGACCCACCCGAGGGATTGGACGCTCGCCAACATCGCCACCATGCGCGCGCAACTCCAGCGCATGGGCTTGGCATATGATTGGCGGCGCGAGATCGCCACCTGCCACCCGGATTACTACCGGCATGAGCAGAAGATGTTCTTGGATTTCCTCAAGGCGGGCCTCGCCTACCGCAAGGAGAGTTGGGTCAATTGGGACCCCGAGGAGAACACCGTCCTCGCCAACGAGCAGGTGATCGACGGACTCGGCTGGCGCTCCGGCGCACCGGTGGAAAAGCGCCTGCTCGCGCAATGGTTCCTGAAGATCACCGCCTTCGCCGCGGAGCTGGTCGATGGCCTGAAGCATTTGCCGCGCTGGCCCGAGCGGGTACGGCTGATGCAGGAGAATTGGATCGGCAGGTCGGAGGGCGCCCGGGTCTTCTTCAAGCTCGAGGGCCGCACCGACACGCTCGAGGTTTTCACCACCCGGCCCGATACTCTCTTCGGCGCCTCCTTCATCGCCATCGCGCCAACCCACCCGCTCGCCGAGGCGATGTCGCGGCACGATCCCGGGCTCTTCAACTTCATCGCCGAATGCAATCAGATGGGCACCAGCGAGGCGGTGCTGGAGCAGGCCGAGAAAAAGGGCCACCGCCTCGCGCTCAACGCGCATCATCCCTTCGACAAGAATTGGCAGCTGCCGATCTACGTCGCCAATTTCGTGCTGATGGAATATGGCAGCGGCGCCGTTTTCGGCTGCCCGGCGCATGATCAGCGCGATCTCGAATTCGCGCGAAAATACATATTGCCGGTCAAGCCCGTGGTGCTGCCGCCCGATGCCGATGCGGCGAGCTTTGCCATCGCGGATCAGGCCTATACCGGCGACGGCATCCACATCAATTCGCGCTTCCTCGACGGGCTCGACGTGGCGCAAGCCAAGCGCAAGGCGATCGAGCAGCTCGAGCAGTTCAAGGCCGGCCAGGGCACAATCGCCTGGCGTCTGCGCGATTGGGGCGTGTCGCGCCAGCGCTATTGGGGCTGCCCGATCCCGGTCATCCATTGCGACAAATGCGGCATCGTGCCGGTGCCGGAAAAGGACCTGCCGGTGACGCTGCCGCTCGATGTCAGCTTCGATGCGCCCGGCAATCCCTTGGACCGCCATCCGACCTGGAAGCACGTCGCCTGCCCGCAATGCGGCGGCAAAGCGCGGCGCGAGACCGATACCTTCGACACCTTCTTCGAGAGCTCGTGGTATTTCGCGCGCTTCTGCTCGCCCCGATCCAAGATCGCGTTCGAGCGCAAGGACGTCGAATACTGGCTGCCGGTCGATCAGTATATCGGCGGCATCGAGCATGCCGTGCTGCACCTGCTCTATTCGCGCTTTTTCACCCGCGCCTTGCAGGCCTGCGGCTATCTCGATCTGGCCGAGCCTTTCGCCGGGCTCTTCACCCAAGGCATGGTCTGCCACGAAACCTATCGGGATGCCGACGGCCATTGGCTCTTCCCCGAGGAAATCTTGCGCGACGACAAGGGCCACGTGACCGACGCCAAGAGCCGGCCGGTCGAGATCGGCCGCATCGAGAAGATGTCCAAATCGAAGAAGAACGTCGTTGGGCTCGAGACCATCGTCGAGGCCTATGGCGCCGATACGGCGCGGCTCTATCTGCTCTCCGACAGCCCGCCCGAGCGCGATCTGGAATGGACCGATGCCGGCATCGAGGGCGCATGGCGCTATGCCAACCGCCTCTGGCGCCTGGTCAACGAACGGGCCTCGCCTTTGCCGCCGACCGGTGCCAAAATCGCCGACCGACTTTCCCCCGCGGACGAGGCGCTGCGCCGTGCGACGCACCAGACCATCGCTCTTATCACCGACGATCTCGACAAATTCCGCTTCAACCGCGCCGTCGCCCGGCTGCGCGAGCTCACCAACGCCATCGAAGAGCATGGCACGGCTTCGGGCGCGGTGCAGCGCGAGGCGATCGAGGCCGTGGTCCGGCTGTTGTCGCCGATGATGCCGCATCTCGCCGAGGAGCTCTGGCAGAATCTCGGCCATGCGCGCCTCCTCGCCGAGGAGCCTTGGCCCAAGGCCGATCCGGCGCTGGCGGTGGCCGAGACTGTCACCATCGCGGTCCAGGTCAACGGCAAGCTGCGCGACACTTTCAAGCTGCCGCGCGACGCCGGCGAGAGCGTGGTCGCCGCCGCCGCGCTGGCCTTGCCCAAGATCGTCGCGGCACTCGGCGGCAAGAGCCCGCGCAAGACCATCGTCGTGCCGAACCGGATCGTCAATGTCGTGGTCTAGGCGCACATTTCTTTTGCTGCTGGCGGCGCCGCTTGCCGGCTGCGGCTTCCATCCGCTTTACGGCGGCAGCACCGTCATCGGCTACGATCCCGATCTCGCCGCGATCAAGGTCCAATCGATCGCCGACCGCCAAGGCCAGATCCTGGCGATGGCCTTGCGCGAGAAGCTGAACCCGCGCGGCATCGCGGTGCCGCAGCGCTATGTGCTCAACGTGATCCTGACCCTCAACCGCGCCGATCTCGGCATCCAGCGCGACGCGACCTCGACGCGCGGCGAGATCCAGGGCAACGCGACCTATACCCTGATGCTGCCGCTCAGCGACAACGTCGTCTTCGCCGGCAAGAGCCTGAGCACCAGCTCGTTCAACATCCTGCAGGACGGCTATGCCACCAAGGTCGCCGAGGACGATGCGCGCGAGCGCGCCATTCACGACATCGGCGACGACATGACGCTGACACTGTCGCTGTTCATGCGCGCGCACCGTCAGGCGGCGAACTGATTCCTGCCGTGCAACCCGAATTGAAATCCGGACCATGAAGCTGGATCGGGGCCGCATCGACGGCTTTCTCAAATCGCCCGACAACGACATCCGCGCGGCGCTGGTCTATGGCCCGGATCGCGGCCTCGCCGCCGAGCGCGCCCAGGCGCTGGCGCAGGCCATCGTTCCCGGCGCGCATGACGCCTTCCGCATCGCCTGGATCGCGGCCGAGGAGCTGAGCGTGAATTCCGCCCGCCTCGCCGACGAGGTGGCACAGCTCGCACTGACTGGCGGGCGCCGGCTCATTCGCGTGCGCGATGCCGGCGACGCGGCGGTCGGAGTTTTTGCCAGGTTCTTCAAGGACATGCCGCCCGGGGACGCCTTCGTCCTGGTCGAAGGCAAGGATTTACCGGCGCGCTCGAGCCTGCGCCGCGCCTTCGAGGGCGCTAAACAGGCGGTCACCATCGCCTGCTATCTCGATGGGCCGCAGGAGATCGCGGCGCTGGCGCGCAGCGTGCTGGGCGCGCGCAAGGTGAACGCCGACGAGGAGGCGATGCACTACCTCGCGACGTCGCTCGGCGGCGACCGCCGCTTGAGCCGGATGGAATTGGAGAAGCTGGCTCTTTATGCCGGCGATGGCGGAAGCGTCAATCTCGCGGACGCGGCCAGCGTCGTCGGCGACAGCGCCGACCTCTCGCTCGACGATATGGTGATGGCGGCGGCCGATGGCGACGCGCCGGGGTTCGAGCGCGCGCTGTCGCGCGCCTTCGCCGAAGGCGAGGCACCGGTGCGGGTGCTGCGCGCGGCGATGCGGCATTTCGATCGGCTGCACCGCGCCGGATCGCGCATGGCGACCGGCGCCGATGCCGAGACCGCGGTGGCGAGCCTGCGGCCGCCGCTGTTCTTCAAGCTGAAGGAGCGCTTCAAGCGCCAGCTCCGGCTCTGGCCGGCGAAGCGCGCGGCGGCGGTGCTGGGCTCGCTGATGGAAGCCGAGCGTCAGGTCAAAAGCACCGGCATGCCGGCCGAGATCATCTGCCGCGCCTCCTTGCTGCGCATCGCCCGCGCCGCGATGGGCCCGGGCACGCGGCGAGCGGGGTAAGTCGCACACATGCTGGAGCAGCTCAAAGCCAATAACCGCGCCTGGGCTAAGCGCATGGTTGAGACCGATGCGGGTTTCTTCCGCCGCCTGGAGCACCAGCAGGCGCCGCAATATCTCTGGATCGGCTGCTCCGACAGCCGCGTCCCAGCCAACGAGATTGTCGGGCTCGACCCCGGCGAGCTCTTCGTCCATCGCAACGTCGCCAATCTGGCGCCGCCGCAGGACGCCAATTATCTCTCGGTGCTGCAATTCGCGGTCGACGTGCTCAAGGTAAAGCACATCATCGTGGTCGGCCATTACGGTTGCGGCGGCATTGCCGCGGCGGTGGACGGCAAGCGGCGCGGGTTGGTCGATCATTGGCTGCACCCGATCCGCGAGGTCTATGGCGAGAACCGCGCGGCGCTCGAGGCGATCGCCGAGCCCCGGGCGCGGCTCGACCGGCTCTGCGAGCTCAACGTGGCGCGCCAGGTGCGCAATGTCGCGGCCGACGTGTTTGTCCAGGACGCCTGGGCGCGCGGCCAGGAAGTTGCCGTGCATGGCTGGGTCTATTCCCTCGCCGACGGCCTCGTCAGGGATCTCGCGGTGACGGCCGGCAGCGGAGTCAAGCGCGCTTAGACCGGCGTGCCGTCCTTCCGCACCATGCGGCGCTTGCCGTCAGGCCCCGGCTCGGCGCGCAGATCGTCGTCGGGATAGTCCACCAAATCGCCCGCGCTGCGGTCGCCCACCTCTAAATAGAGCACATCGACCGCGCCGCGATTGACCAGGCAATGCGCGTCGCCGCTGCCCGCCTTGAATCCAGCGCACATACCGGGCTTGAGCGGAGTCTCGCCGGCATCGGTGATCAAAACTGGTTCGCCTTCGAGGATGTAGACGAGCTCGTCTTGCCTGGAATGGGCGTGACGCAGCGCCGAGATCGAGCCCGGCGCCAGCCGGGTCAGGTTGACGCCGAAATTGGCGAGGCCGAAAAAATCTCCTAGCGCATGCTTGGCGCGGCCGGCGACGCGTTTCGTAAATTCCGGCGGGTAATTGCTGCTGCTGCGCGGGGTGACGGCGTGGGCATGCAAGGCGATGGGCTTCTTTTCCGCCATCAGCGCCGCCGCAGTTTTTTCAGGATCTCGTCGAGCTGGTCGAGCGAGCGATAGCGGATCGACATCGTGCCGCCCTTGCCGTTGAAGGCGATCGCCACCTTCAAGCCCAGCAGCCGCGCCAGCTCGTGCTCCAGCGAGATGATTTCGGCGGATTTGCGCGCGGCGGTTTTTTTCTTCGCCGTGCCGGCGCTTTTATGCTCGGCCTTGGCCAGCGCCTCGGTCTCGCGCACGCTGAGCTCCTCGGCGACGATGCGCTTGGCCAGCGCCACCGGGTCCTTGGCCATGATCAGGGCGCGGGCATGGCCGGCGCTGATGCGCCCGCCGGCCAAAAGCGCCTGCACCGCCGCCGGCAGGGTCAGCAGGCGCAGCATATTGGCGAGGTGGCTGCGGCTCTTGCCGAGCGCCGTCGCCAGCGCCTCTTGCGTGTGTTGGAACTCGTCGATCAGGCGCTGATATCCGGTTGCCTCTTCCAGCGGCGTCAGATCCTGGCGCTGGATGTTCTCGACCAAGGCGATCTCGAGCGCCTCGCGGTCGCCGAGCTCGCGCACCACCACTGGAACCTCGTGCAGCCGGGCGCGTTGCGCCGCGCGCCAGCGCCGCTCGCCGGCGAGAATCTCGAAGCTGCCCGGCTTGTCGGGCGACGGCCGCACCAAGAGAGGCTGCAATATTCCCTGCGCGATAACGCTTTCAACCAGCGAGGCCAGGCTCGCCTCGTCGAAATTCTTGCGCGGCTGAAAGCGGCCGGGATGCAGCTGGTCGATGCGCAAGCTTCGGCCGGGCTTGGCGCCGGGCTCGGGCGGGCTGCGTTCTTCACCCAGAAGCGCCGAGAGGCCACGGCCGAGGCCGCGCTTTTTATTGTCGCTCATCGCACTTGTCCTTTTTCGCGGCGCAGCAGCTCGCCGGCCAGATGCACATAGGCCTGCGCGCCCGGGCTGCGGAAATCGTAGAGCAGCACCGGCTTGCCGTGCGACGGCGCCTCGGAGATGCGCACATTGCGCGGGATCATGGTGTCGTAAACCTTGTCGCCAAAATGCGCGCGCACATCGGCGGCGACCAGCTCGGAGAGGTTGTTGCGCTTGTCGAACATGGTCAGCACCACGCCCTGGATTTCCAGAGTGGGATTGAGCGCCTGCCTCACCCGCTCGATGGTGTGCACCAGATGCGACAGGCCTTCAAGCGCATAGAACTCGCATTGCAGCGGCACCAGCACGGCATGCGCGGCGACCAGCGCGTTCAAGGTGAGCAGCCCGAGCGAGGGCGGACAGTCGATCAGCACATAGCTGTAATCGCCCAACGATCCGGCGAGCGCGTCGCGCAGCCGGAACTCGCGCCGCTCGGCCGCGACCAGCTCGAGCTCGGCGCCGGAGAGATCGACCGAGGCCGGCACGCAGAAGAGACGCGGCACCGCGGTCGGCACGATCGCCGATTTCAATCGGCTCTCGCCTAGGAGCACCTGGTAGCTGGTGATCTTGCGCGCCTGGCGCGCGATGCCGAGCCCGGTCGAGGCGTTGCCCTGCGGATCGAAATCGATCACCAGCACCTTCTCGCCACTGGCGGCGAGCGCCGTGGCGAGATTGATCGCGGTGGTGGTCTTGCCGACGCCGCCCTTTTGATTGGCGACGGCCAGGACCCGGCCACCACCCTTGGTTGTGCCTACACCCGTATTCAGTGTGGCGGCATCAGCGGGCACGTGCGACACCCTCCAATCGGAGAATCCGCCCGGTCGGATCGGTGCGGCTCGGAATAATCTGCGGCGTCATTGTCCAATCCTTCAGCGCGGCGATCAGCTCGGGCTCGACCTGCGCGCCCTTGAGGAAAAGGCAGACGCTGTGCACGCCGATGAAGGGCGCGGCGTAACCCAATAATTCCGGCAGCGGCGCGCAGGCGCGCGCGACGATCGCATCGGCGACAAAGGGCCCGAGCTTCTCGGCGCGCTGAACGTGGAGCGAGACGCGGCTGTTGGTGATGCGGATCGCCTCGCGCAGGAAGACCGCCTTGCGCTGATCGCTCTCGACCAGATGCACGTCGGGCACGCCCATGATGGCGAGGATCAATCCCGGCAGACCGGCGCCGCTGCCAAGATCGATCAGGGTTTGCGTGTTGGCCGGCAACAGCGGCAGCAGCTGCGCCGAATCGAGGATATGGCGGCGCCAGACATCGCCCAGCGTATTGGCGCCGACCAGATTGATCCGGGCGTTCCAGCGGATCAGCAGCGAGACGTACTGGCCGAGCCGCTCCGATGTTTCACGTGAAACATTGGTCAGGCTGGTGAAGCCCGATTGGCCGAGCCGCGTCCCGGTCGGACGCTGGTTGACCTCGATCACGCCGGCACCCGCGGCTGGCGCACATGGCGCAGCAGCGCCACCAGGGCGGCCGGGGTGACGCCCGACACCCGCGAGGCGGCGCCCAGGGTTTCCGGCCGGATCGCCGAAAGCTTGCCGCGGATCTCGGTCGACAGGCTGCCAACCGATGCGTAATCGAGATCGCGCGGCAGCTTCAGATTCTCGTCGCGGCGAAACGCCTCGATTTCGTCTGCCTGGCGCTCGAGATATCCGGCATAGCGGCCATCGATCTCGATTTGCTCGGCGATATCGGCACGGATCGCCGCAAGCTCGGGCCAGATCGCGGCCAGCCGGGCGAGATCGATGCCCGGATGCGCCAAAAGATCGCTGGCCGAGCGCATCTGACCATCGGCATTGATGGTGAAGCCCTGGCGGTTGAGCGCAGACGGGCTGGCCTGGAGGCGATTCACCAGCGCCCGCGCCGATTCCAGCGCCCGCAGCTTGGCGGCAAAGGCGGTTTCACGCTCGCTTCCAACGCAGCCTAGGGCGATGCCCAAACCCGTCAGGCGCTGATCGGCGTTGTCGGCCCTGAGGCTCAGCCGGTATTCGGCGCGCGAGGTGAACATGCGATAGGGCTCCTCGGTACCCCGTGTCACCAGATCGTCGATCATCACGCCGATATAAGAGGAGGCGCGATCGAGGGTGAATTCGCGGCTGCCGCCCGCCGCCAGCGCGGCGTTCAGCCCGGCCATCAGCCCCTGCGCCGCCGCCTCCTCATAGCCGGTCGTGCCGTTGATCTGGCCGGCGAGGAAAAGCCCCACGATACGGCGGGTTTCGAGGGTCGGGCGGAGTTCGCGCGGATCGACGAAATCGTACTCGATGGCATAGCCGGGCCGGATCATGCGGGCGGTTTCGAGCCCAGGAATGGTCTTCAGCAGATCGAGCTGAACATCCTCGGGCAGCGAGGTCGAGATGCCGTTCGGGTAGACCGTGTCGTCGTCCAGCCCCTCGGGCTCGAGAAAAATCTGATGCCGATCCCGCCCACCAAAGCGCACCACCTTGTCCTCGATCGAGGGGCAATAGCGCGGGCCGGTGCCCTCGATCTGTCCCGAATAGATCGGCGCGCGGGCGAGATTGGCGCGGATCAGATCGTGGCTCGCCTTGGTCGTGCCGGTGATGGCGCAAGCGATCTGCGGCGTCGTGATTTTGTCGGTGAGAAAGGAGAAAGGCGGCGGCGGCTCGTCGCCGGGCTGCGATTCAAGACTCGCCCAGGCGATGGTGCGGCCATCGAGACGCGGCGGCGTGCCGGTCTTGAGCCGGCCCAGACGAAAGCAGTGGCGCGCCAGAGTCTCGGCGAGGCCGATCGACGGCTTCTCCCCCACCCGCCCAGCGGCGATCTTTGTCTCGCCGATATGAATGAGGCCGCGCAGGAAAGTGCCGGTGGTGATGACCACCGATCCTGCGCCTATCTCAGCGCCCTCGCCGGTTCTAACCCCGGCGATGTGGCCCGCCGCATCGACCAGCAGATCCTCGGCGCCGGCTTCGCGGATGATGAGATTGTCGCGCGCGGCGAGGAGATCCTGCATCGCCTGGCGATAGAGCTTGCGGTCGGCCTGGGCGCGCGGCCCGCGCACCGCCGGACCCTTGCTCTTATTCAGCACGCGGAACTGAATGCCGGCGCGATCGATCGCGCGCGCCATGACTCCATCGAGCGCGTCGATCTCGCGGACAAGATGTCCCTTGGCGAGGCCGCCGATCGCCGGGTTGCACGACATCTCGCCGATGGTGGCGCGGCTGTGGGTGAGCAGCAGCGTCCGGGCGCCGAGCCGCGCCGAGGCGTCGGCCGCTTCGCAGCCGGCATGGCCGCCGCCGATGACGATGACATCGAATCGCTCCATCGCGGCAATCTAGGGAGGACGCCGACTTGTGTAAACGCGGCGAATGTTTCACGTGAAACATTGCGCCGGCGTTGGGCTGGGCATGGTCTCCGGCGTTAACCTTGGTTAAGTATTGTTACAGACTAGAATCGGCGGAGGCGAAAAAACCCAAGTACTATCAAGCGAAGCCTAGCCATGCCCTATATCTTGCGAAGACAAGCCGATTCGGGCCCGGAACGTTTCGTGAACTAATACTATATACTGTGGTCGGCCTTGGGCTAAATCACAATATGTTCTTGGTTTCTACTTGCCGATGCAGAATTCAAGGAACAATAGGTTAAGCATATCCTCGACATCGACGCGCCCGGTGATGCGACCCAATTCCTGCGCCGCGGTCCGCAATTCCTCGGCGGCAAGCTCCGGCAGCACCGCATCGGGAAAGCGCGTCAGCGCCGCAAGACAGGCTTCGAGCGCATGGCGGTGCCGCGTCCGCGTAATGAGCGGCGATGACGCGGCATTCATCCGCGCCGCCGCCGCTTCGGCGAGCCGGGCCTCAAGCTCGGCAAGCCCTGCGCCCGTTGCGGCGGACATGCGGATCGCGGCACCGGCGCCAAGCTTATCCGCCCAGGCGGCGCCGTCGCGCGGGTGCAGATCCATTTTGTTGGCGACGACAATCGCATCACCATCGATGAGATCGATCAGCGCCGCCGCCTCATCCGGCCGGTTGGCATCGAGCACGATGAGCTTCAGATCGGCGGATGCCGCTCGCGCCCGCGCCCGGCGCAAGCCTTCCGCCTCGACGGCATTGTCGGTGTCGCGCAAGCCCGCGGTATCGGCCAGCACCACCGGCAGGCCCTTGAGGTCGAGCGCGCATTCGATCACGTCGCGCGTCGTGCCGGCGCTTTCATGCGTGATCGCGACATCGCGCCGGGCCAGCGCGTTGAGCAGGCTCGATTTCCCCGCATTGGGCGGGCCGACGATCGCCACCTGCAAGCCCACGCGCAGGATTTCGCCGCGCCGTCCATCGGTGAGCGCCGCTTCGATTTCGCCGCGCAATTCGGCGAGCTCGCGCGCGCTCGCCGCCTTGAGACCATCGGGCAGCCCTTCCTCGGGAAAGTCGATCTCGGCTTCGAGCTTGGCCTGGGCGCGCAACAGCCGCGCGCGCCAGGATTCATAGATGGCGCCCGCTTCGCCCTCCAGCATGCGCAGCGCCTGGCGCCGCTGCGACGCGGTCTCGGCGGCGATCAGATCGGCAATGCCCTCGACCTCGGTCAGGTCGAGCTTGCCGTTCAAGAAGGTACGGCGGGTGAACTCGCCGGGCTCGGCCGGGCGCAAGCCGGGCATGGCGGCGAGGGCTTCAATCAGCCCCGCCGCCACCGCCCGCCCGCCATGGACATGGATTTCCGCCATCTCCTCGCCGGTCATGCTGGACGGGGCCGGGAAATAAAGAATGAGGCCCTGGTCGATCGGCTCCCGGCTGCGCGGGTCGTGCAGCCGTGCCAGGCTGGCATGGCGCGGCGTGGGCAGCCGCCCAGACAAGGCCCGCAGCGCCGCGCCGGCTTGCGGCCCCGACAGCCGCAGCACCGCGATGCCGGCTTTCCCGGCGGCGGTGGCAAAGGCGAAAATGGTGTCGATATCGGCCATCGGCGGGGGAGTGTGATGTAAAATCGCCTAGGCGTGGATATATAATAAGCGAAGCAATCGGAGCCGCCCCGAGGGGCGACTTGAGGGATTAGGGAGACGCTGAATGGCCGTGCAATCGCTGCTGAGCTACGCGCTGACCGTGCCCGATCTGGCGGCCGGGCATAAATTCTATTCGACCTTCGGGCTGCTGCCGTCCGAGCGCGACGGTGTCTTGACCTTCCGCTGCGAGGGCCGCGCCCAGGATCAGGTCTTTCTGGTCGAGGGCAAGAAAAAGCGCCTCAATCATCTGCGCTTCGGCAGCGATGAGTCCGGAATCGCCAAAATCCGCGCGCGGCTGAAGGAGCGAGGCTTGGCCGAGATCGACGCGCCGCATAACGCCTTCGGCGGCGGGCTCTGGACCAAGGACCCCGACGGCCACCCGGTCAATGTGCGCGGCGAGCAGCCGCAGCCTTGGCGCGTGCTGAAAGACCCGTTCCTCGTCAACACCCCCGGCCATTACAAGCGGCAGGGCCGGGGTGCTCCGAAGCGCCACGACGTCAAGCCGCATCGCCTTGGTCATGTGCTGCTGCATACGCCCAACCTCGAGGCGATGACCAAATTCTATTGCGACGTGCTCGGCATGCGGGTCACCGACCGCGTGCCCGGCATCATCGCCTTCCTGCATCTGCCCGGCGGCGGCGATCATCACGTCATCGCCCTGTTCGACGACCAGCGCCCGGGCTTCCACCACGCCAGCTTCGAGGTGGGCTCGCCCGACGAGATCGGCCTCGGCGCGCAAAAAATATTGGGTGCCGGCTACAAGAACGGCTGGGGCTTCGGCCGCCATGTGCTGGGCTCCAATTTCTTCCACTATCTGCGCGACCCGTGGAATTCGATGGCCGAGTATTTCTGCGACATCGACCAGATCCCGGGCGACGGCTCGTGGAAGGCGGAGGAGCATCCGGCCGAGGATTCACTCTATCTCTGGGGTCCGGAGCCGGGCGATTTCGGCGCCAATTTCGAGCAGCCGGATTGAGCGACGGCCCGCCGAGCCGCAATAATTTAAAGGACGAGACCAGCCCCTATCTGCTGCAGCACCGCGACAATCCGGTGCATTGGCAGCCTTGGGGCCAGGCCGCGCTCGACCGCGCCAAGGCCGAAGGCAAGCCAATCCTGCTCTCGGTCGGCTATGCCGCCTGCCATTGGTGCCACGTCATGGCGCATGAAAGCTTCGAGAGCCAAAGCATTGCCGATCTGATGAACCAGCGCTTCGTCAGCATCAAGGTCGATCGCGAGGAGCGCCCCGATCTCGATGCGATCTATCAACACGCGCTGCAATTATTGGGCGAGCAGGGCGGCTGGCCGCTCACCATGTTCCTGACGCCGGCGGGCGAGCCGTTCTGGGGTGGCACGTATTTTCCGCCCGAGCCGCGTTGGGGCCGGCCGGGCTTTCCCCAGGTGCTGACCGGAATATCCGATCTCTACGCCAAGGAGCCCGGCAAGATCACCAGCAACGTCGAGGCGTTGCGGGCACCCTTGCGCAAGCTGGCGGCGCCCGAGGCCGGCGACGATCTTTCGCCCGAGATCATGCCGCGGGTTGCCGAGGGACTGCTGCGCGCGGTCGATGGTCTCCATGGCGGCATCGGCGAGGCGCCTAAATTTCCGCAGGCGCCGCTGTTCGAGCTGATCTGGCGCAGCTGGCAGCGCAGCGGCAATCCGGTGCTGCGCGATGCGACACTGCTCACCCTCGACCATATTTGTCAGGGCGGCATCTATGACCATCTGCGCGGCGGCTTCGCGCGCTACTCGACCGATGCGCGCTGGCTGGCGCCGCATTTCGAGAAAATGCTCTACGACAACGCGCTGCTGATCGGGTTGTTGACCGAGGCCTGGCGCGCAACGCGAAAGCCACTTTATGCCGAGCGCATCGCCGAGACGGTGGGCTGGCTCGAAGCCGAAATGATCCTAGAGCAGGGCGGCTTCGCCTCGAGCCTCGATGCCGATAGCGAGCACGAAGAGGGCAAATTCTACGTCTGGTCGGCGGCCGAGATCGACGCCTTGCTCGGCCCGCGCGCGAATGATTTCAAGGCGATCTATGACGTCTCGCCCGCCGGCAATTGGGAGGGCAAGAATATCCTCAACCGGCTCAAGACACTCGACCGGCTGGACGATGCCGCCGAGGCGCAGCTGGCCAAGGACCGCGCGATCCTGCTCCAGGCGCGCGCGACCCGCATCCGCCCCGGTCTCGACGACAAGGCGCTCGCCGATTGGAACGGCATGATGATCGCGTCGCTCGCCGAGGCCGCGATGGTGTTCGAGAAGCCCGACTGGCTTGCTATCGCGCGGCGCGCTTTCGATTTCGTCGTCACAGGCCTCGGAGCGGCAGATGGGCGCCTGCATCACTCCTTCCGCGCCGGCAAGGCTCGCAACCAGGGCCTGATCGACGATTACGCGCAGATGGCGCGCGCGGCTCTGGCGCTCCATGCGGCGATCAGCGAGACACAATATCTCGACCGCGCCAAAGCCTGGGTCGGTGCCGCCGATCGCTACCATTGGGATGCGCAGGGCGGCGGCTATTTCATTGCCGCTGCCGATGCCGAGGGTCTCATTATTCGCGCCAAGCAAGCTTCAGACGGGCCGACGCCCTCCGGCAATGGCAGCATGGCTGTGGTGCTGCTGAGCCTATTTTATCTCACCGGCGAGGATGCCTATCGCCAGCGCGCCGAGGCGCTGTTCAAGGCTTTCGCCGGCGAAGCGACCCGCAACCCTTTCGGCCATGCCAGCCTGCTGACGGCACGCGATCTCTTCGACAACACCTTGCAACTCGTCATCATCGGCAAGCGCGGCGAGCCTGCCACCGACACTCTGTTGCACGCTGCGGCGCGGGCGCCGGCGCCGCCGATGGTGCTTGCGGTGATCGCAGCGGCGGGCGATTCTCAGCGCGGCGATCTGGCGCCGAGCCATCCCGCTTTCGGCAAAGCCCAGCTCGACGGCAAAGCCACCGCCTATCTCTGCCGGGGACCGACATGCTCCTTGCCGATGACCGATCCAGACATGCTCAGCCGGGCGCTGGGGAAGCGCTAGGCGATCTTCGCCTCGCCTGCGACACGCCGCTAGGCTTTGTCACGCTCGTTGAACAGGCTGGGGCGCTCGTCGCGCTCGATTGGGGCGCCAGCCCGGCCGGCAAGCCGAGCGCTCTCTTGGAATCCGCGCGCGAGCAATTGGCATTTTATTTCGCCGGGCGCTTGCGCGATTTCGATCTGCCCTTGGCGCCGTCGGGCGCGCCCGACGACAAGCGCGTCTGGCAGCTCATGGCGAAAATCCCCTGGGGCAAGACACAAAGTTACGGGCAGCTGGCTAGCGCGCTCGGCCTCTCGCCCCGCCATGTCGGCCAGGCCTGCGGCCACAACCCGATCCCGATTATTATCCCCTGCCACCGCGTCATATCCTCAACCGGCGCGCTGACGGGATATAGCGGCAAGGGCGGCATCGAGACCAAGCGCAAGTTGCTGCAGCTTGAAAGCGCATTGCTGCTCTGATCGCCGGTGGGATGACAAGCCGCCCGCCCACCGCTAGGCTGGCGCCAAGACTGAAAATCAACCGGAGGCTCCAAGCTTGGCCCAACTCGACATCCGCGCCACGGATAGCGGCAGCTTTTCCGCGTATCTCGCTTTGCCCAAGGCTGGCAAGGGGCCGGTCGTCGTCGTCATTCAGGAGATTTTCGGCGTCAATCCCGGCATCCGCGCGCTGTGCGACGGCTATGCCGCGCAAGGCTATGTCGCGGCGGCGCCCGATCTGTTCTGGCGCATCAATCCCGGCATCGAATTGAACGACCGCATCGAGATCGAGAAAAAGCGCGCCTTCGGCCTGTTCAGCAAATTCGACGTCGAGGCCGGCGTCGGCGATCTGCGCGCCACCATCGCCGCCTTGCGCAAGCATCCCGCCTGCGCCGGCAAGCTCGGCACGGTCGGCTACTGCCTCGGCGGCAAGCTCGCCTATCTCATGGCGACGCGCAGCGATGCCGATTGCAGCGTCGGCTATTACGGCGTCGGCATCCAGGATCTGCTCGGCGAGGCGAAGGCGATCAAGCGGCCGCTCATGCTGCATATCGCCGGCAAGGACGAGTTCGTGTCAAAGCCGGCGCAGGACAAGATCCATGCCGGGCTCGGATCCAATCCGAGCGTCACGCTGCACGATTACCCAAATTGCGATCACGCCTTCGCGCGCGAGGGCGGCGACCATTACGACGCGGCGGCGGCGAAGTCCGCCAATCAGCGAACATCCGAATTCTTCCGCCGCCATCTCGGCGGCTGAGCCCACAACCCATCAACGCTTTCAATCGAGAGGAAACCCACGCCATGCCGCATGCCATTCAATTCGACAAGATCGGCGGTCCTGAGGTCCTGCAATGGCGGGAGCTCGATCCCGGCAAGCCGGGCGAAGGCCAGGCGCGGGTGCGCCATACCGCCGTGGGCCTCAACTTCACCGACATCTATACCCGCATGGGGGTCTACCCGCCGGCGGCCTATCCGAGCGGGCTCGGCCTCGAAGGCGCCGGCATCGTCGAGGATGTGGGCCCCGGCGTCACCGACATCAAGGCGGGCGACCGCGTCGCCTACGGCACCGGTCCCTTGGGCGCCTATTCCGAGATCCGCGTCATGCCGGCCGATCGTCTCGTCATCTTGCCCAAGGAGATCAGCGACAAGACCGCGGCGGCGATGATGCTGAAGGGTCTCACCGCGCAATATTTGCTGCGCCGCACCTACAAGGTTCAGAAGGGCGACACCATCCTGTTCCATGCTGCGGCGGGCGGCGTCGGCTTGATCGCCGGGCAATGGGCGAAGCATCTCGGCGCCACGGTGATCGGCACGGTCGGCAGCGACGAGAAGGCGAAGCTCGCCAAGGCGCATGGCTACGACCACGTCATCAATTACAGCAAGGAAGATTTCGTCAAGCGCGTCGCCGAGATTACCAACGGCAAGAAAGTGCCGGTGGTCTACGATTCGGTCGGCAAGGACACCTTCTTGAAATCGCTCGACTGCCTGGCGCCGCTCGGCCTTTGCGCGTTGTTCGGAGCCTCCTCGGGCCCGGTCGAGCCGCTTAATCTGGGATTGCTGGCGGGAAAGGGCTCGCTCTACGTGACGCGCCCGACGCTCGGCACCTACGGCGCCAAGCGCGCCGACATGGTGGCGAATGCCAAGGAGCTGTTCGACGTGGTGTCGAAGGGCTTCGTCAAGATCGAGGTCAACCAGACCTATGCGCTGAAGGACGCGGCGAAGGCGCATGCCGATCTCGGCGGTCGCAAGACCACCGGCTCGACCGTATTCACGGTCTAGCGCCGCATCCCGGTATGCGAAATGAACGAGGGAATTTCTGAAGAGCAGAAGTCCGTCCTGTGGGAAAGTCTGGACACGGTCGGCGAACAAAAATGCGTCGGATATCTTCCGCCCTACGCATTGGAGCGGTTTCTCGCGAGACGCCCTGCCGAAGTGAAGGAGCTACTCGAAAAGAAAGGCTTGGTCGTTCAAATTTTTCCGGCCGACAAGTGCTGCATTAAAAGCGGCGCAATATACGCATACCATAGGGACGGCTTAGAGAGAGTGCTGAGGGAAAACGAGAAGGCACTAGTCGACCAAGGTTGGCCGATCGAACCGCGTAGTTTTATAGCGAGAGCCGCGAACGAGTGGCTCGATAACAGCCATCCGATTTACAAAGTCGTCGCGCGCGCCTTCGACGACTGACGGCTTTCCGATTGCGGCGCGCTCATGAAGAGAGCCGCTACTCCTTCGGGCACTCCGCGCCTTCGACCAATATCGTCTCGCTGCCGGCGCTGCAGCGCGCCGGATGGTCGAAGGCGGGCCCGAAGGTCGCTGCGAGATTCTCCAAGCCGGCACCACTGGTGCCGCGCAGCGCGACGCAAGGGTAGTGCGCCAGCAATTGCTGCGGCAAAACCTTGCCGTCCCAATCCTGGATGCCGTCGATCCAGGCGGTGCTGAAATAATCATTGTCCGGCAGCATCGCCTTCAGCCGCGCCGCATAGCGGTTCGAGCCATAGCTGTGGTTGTAGAACCAGGCCTGCGCCGGCGCCGAGGCGAACATGTCATAGACATGGGCGCAGGCAGGAAAATCCTTGGCCAGATCGATCGAGCGCGCGCCGCTCGCCTCGCGCCGCATCTCGCGGTCCTGGCGAATGAAGGCGAAGGATTGCGCGACCAGGATCAGCACCATGATCGCGGCGAAGCTGCGCCCCATCGCAACGCGACGCTTCCCCGCCCAGACGCTCTCGGCCAGCACGAGCCAGAGAAACGCCAGCGCAACGCCGGCGAGCTCGAGCGCCGGCAGCACGTAATGGGCGCTCGGGTGCTTTGCCACCAGCAGCATCTGCGCCAGCTGCGCCGCCAAGATCGCGGCAAGCCCGCGCTCCGACCGGCTCATGGCGATTTGGGCTGGCTTGCGCTCCCGCCAGCGCAGGAACAACGCCGCCAGGCTCGCGGCAAAAATCGCCAGGAAGATCGGCCGCGCGAAGAATAGTTTGATGAAGGCGTGCGGATAGCGCGCCCAGTCGATGACATTCGCCGGCCCGCGGCCATAGGTGCCGCTGTCGCGGGCGAGATCGGCATACCACTGGCTCATGCGGGATAAATTCCCCGCCTCGGGCAGCAGGAACAGCAGCAGCGCCACGCCAGCGAGGGCGACATAGGCAAAACGCCGCCGCCACGACGCGATCAGGATCAGCGGCGCCAATCCCAGCGGCGCGAAGGTCGATTTGGTCGCGGTGCCGAACGCCGCCGCCAGCGCCAAGGCGATCAAGGTCCAGGCGCTCGGCCGCGCGTTTTCCTCGATAAGGCCAACGCCCAGCCACAGCACGGCGAACAGCAGCAGCGGCTCGGGTTCGACCTCGATGCCGAATTTCAGCGCCAGCATGGTGAGGAAGGGGGTGGTTTGAACCAAGAGCGCCGGCAGCAGCGCGCCGGTCCGCCGCCACACCACCCAGCCCAGCAGCCAGAGCGCCGCCGCGTCGAGCACCAGCATGATCGTGCTGGCGCGGGTCAGGATTGCCTCGGCCTGGCTGAAGGCGGCGTCTGCGATGATTCCGGGCGAGCCGTCGCCCGACAGCCAGATCACGCCGGCAACCAGCTCCTGCACCGGCACGCCGGGATGCTCGAAAATCGCCGGCGGCAGGCCCTCCAGGATATGCATGCCGCCGAGCAGATAGAGATAGGAGGGATCGAGGTTGAACCACAGCCAATAGGGCAGACCGTGCTGGCGCAGCCACCATTCGGCGGCGAAAAATGCCACCGGCAGGAAGAACAGCATCACCCAGCCACGGCGCGGGGCGAAACGCGCGCCCAACTCGCTCATGGGTTTCGCTCGTGCGGAATAGCGAGCGCGTTGATGCTGCCGCCATGGGCGATACGCCGCTTGAGCCAGCCGCCATCCAATGGCAAGGGCCGCTTGGAGGCGAGCTCGCGCAGCCGGTAATCCGCCGCGGCGAGCAGAGACACGAGCTCGGCGATATCGTCGCCCTCCTCAGCCAGTTGATGCGGCGACAGCTCGATCACCATCTTCGGGCGAAACCGCGCCAGCGTGTCGCGGGCGCCCTTCAGCGCGCGGCATTCGAAGCCGTCGATATCGAGCTTGATGAAATCGACCCGGGCGATTTTCTCCGCCGCGATGAAATCGTCGAGCGTCATCGCATTGGCACCAGCGCTCGCCATCTTCTGGCCGCGATGCAGGGAATGACCGGGCGCCTCCTTGGCCAAGGGCCAGCTCGCATAAAGCGGCGGCGGCGCGGCCCCGGCTTTGTCGACCAGCATGGTCTGGCGAACCGCCACGCGCGGCGCCAGATCGGGGTTGCGCGCGAGATTGGCTTTGAGCTTGGCGAGGGCGAAATCGGTCGGCTCGAAGGCATAGACCCGGCCGGTGGGACCGACTGCGCGCGCCAGGTGCAAGGTGTGCGCGCCAATATTGGCGCCGATATCGAGAGCCACGTCGCCCGGGCGCAGCAGGCGGCGATAGGCCCGGATGGTGCCGGGCTCGAAGCTGCCCAGCAGCCAGATGGAAAAATCGATGCCCTCGCACAGATCGAGTTGCCAATCGATGCCGCCGCGCCGCACCGAGGCAGAATGGCCTAATCCGACAAGGCGGCGGCCAGCCATCGCGCCGCGCTGCAGCCCGCGCGCCAGCGCGATCTTATGCCGCGTCGTCAGCATCCCCGGCCCCCGCCGGAATTTAGGTGTTCATCGCGTCGAAGAAGTCGTGGTTGTTCTTCGACTGCTTCAGCTTGTCGATGAGGAATTCCAAGCCATCGACCGGGCCCATCGGCATCAGCACGCGACGCAGCACCCACATCTTGGAGAGCGTGGCTTTCTCGACCAACAGCTCCTCTTTGCGCGTGCCGGATTTGGTGATGTCGACCGCCGGGAAGGTGCGCTTATCGGCGACCTTGCGGTCGAGAATGATTTCCGAATTGCCGGTGCCCTTGAACTCCTCGAAGATCACCTCGTCCATGCGCGAGCCGGTATCGATGAGCGCGGTCGCGATGATGGTGAGCGAGCCGCCTTCCTCGATGTTGCGCGCGGCGCCGAAGAAGCGCTTCGGCCGCTGCAGCGCGTTGGCGTCGACGCCGCCCGTGAGCACCTTGCCCGAGGAGGGCACCACGGTGTTGTAGGCGCGCGCGAGGCGCGTGATCGAATCGAGCAGAATCACTACGTCGCGCTTCGCCTCGACCAGGCGCTTCGCCTTCTCGATCACCATCTCGGCGACCTGAACATGGCGCACCGCCGGCTCGTCGAAGGTGGAGCTCACCACCTCGCCCTTGACCGAGCGCGCCATGTCGGTGACTTCCTCCGGCCGCTCGTCGATGAGGAGAACGATGAGATAGACCTCTTTATTGTTGGCGGCGATGGCGTGGGCGATGTTCTGCATCATCACCGTCTTGCCGGTGCGCGGCGGCGATGTGATCAGCGCGCGCTGCCCCTTGCCGAGCGGCGCGATCAGATCGATCACCCGCGTCGTCAGATCCTTCTTGGTCGGATCGTCGAATTCGAGCTTCAGCTTCTCGTCGGGATAAAGCGGCGTCAGATTGTCGAAATTGATACGGTGGCGCAGCTTTTCCGGATCGTCGAAATTGATCTGGTTGACCTTCAGCATGGCGAAATAGCGCTCGCCATCCTTGGGCGAGCGGATCTCGCCCTCGACCGTGTCGCCGGTGCGCAGACCGAAGCGGCGCACCTGGGTCGGGCTGACATAGATGTCGTCGGGGCCGGGCAGGTAATTCGCCTCCGGGCTGCGCAAAAAGCCGAAGCCGTCCTGCAGGATCTCCAGCACCCCGTCGCCATAGATCGCCTGGTCGTTATTGGCGAGCTGCTTCAGGATCGCGAACATCATGTCCTGCTTGCGCAAGGAGGACGCGTTCTCGATCTGCAGCTCCTCGGCGTAAGCCAATAGCTCGGCCGGGGTCTTTTTCTTCAATTCCTGGAGGTTCATCGGATAACCGTTTGCGAAGGGAATGGGGGCGGGGGTGGATCGAAAGGTGGGGGAGGTTTTGGTCTGGATACCGGAGGCGCCGGCTGGGAGCCGCGCAAGTGACCGGTCGGATAGTCGGGGAGAGACAGACGCCCTTCGGGACGATGGGGCGTTCAGGCTAGAAGCCTTAGCCGAAATCGCGGGCGGAAGTCAAACCCATACCCCAACATGGCGCGGCAGAGCCCCGGTCGGGGGAGGACCGGGGCTCTGTCGTCGCCGTAATGCCGTGTCCGCTAGGGCGTTTTGGCACCACCGGTCGGGCTCGCATTGGAGCTGCCGACGCTGGCGCCGATGCTGGTGCGGCTGTTCGTGTTCGCGTTAACCCCACTCGGGGCGACGCCGACATTGGTGCTGGTGCCGAGCGAGGAGGACGCCCCGGCGCTTTGTGGGCCCGAAACGCCGGTGGTGCCGGTGACACCGCTCGAGGTGCTGGCGCCGGCCGAGCCGCTTTGCGCCCAGGCCCGTTCCGTCGCGGAGGCCAGGATCATCGCCGCCACCGCCATGGCAATGCCGAATTTACCGAGATCGGTCCTCATCGCACACCTCCCGAGTTAATCCACCCGAGGCCATGAAACGTGGTCGGCGCCGAAACGCACAGTGACCGATTTGTGGTTCGCGGCAGCGGCGGAAAACCGCCGAGGGCCGGCCCTCGACCGAGGGCCGGCCCCTAGAAGGGCTTGACCACGACCAGGAGAACGATCGCGATCAGCAACAAGGTCGGTACCTCATTGAGCCAGCGATAGAAGCCGGCGCCATGATTGCGGCGGTCGGCGGCGAAATCGCGGCGCCAGCGCGCGCAAGCCATGTGGAACCCGGTCAAGCCCAGCACCAGGACGAGCTTCACCGGCAGCCAGGCCTGATGCCAATCGACCAGGCCCGGAATCCCCGCCAGCGCGATCCCAAATACGTATGTCGCGATCAGCGCCGGATTCATGATGCCGCGCAGCAGCCGGCGCTCCATCGTCTTGAAAGTCTCCGACGCCTCCGAGCCCGGCAGCGTCGCCGCGTGATAGACGAACAATCGTGGCAGATAGAGTAGCCCCGCCATCCAGGCAACGATGCTGAGAATATGCAGCGCCTTTATCCAGGGATAGAGCAGCGCCAGCGCGCTCACGCGGGCTCGTCCGCGACCGCCGATTGAGCGCAGGTGAATCCAGCGGGACAGACCCGACCGCCAGCGCCGGCTTTCGGTGCCGCGTGTACCAGCCTCGCCAGCCCGGCAATGAATTCCGGTGCCAGCGATACCGTCCGCGCCCGCAGATAAAACGGCACGCCGACGGTGCGCGCCAGCTTGCGGTAATCCATGTCGAGCTCGACCAGGGTTTCCGAATGCTCCGAGACGAAGGAGATCGGCTGCACGATGACGCCCACCCCATCGGCTCCGGCGCGGCGGATCTCGGCCTCGATCGAGGGCTCGAGCCAGGCGAGCCTACCGACGCGACTCTGATAGCACACCACGCTGTCGAGCTCGGGCCGCCCCAGCGCCGTACGTAGCCCGGCCGCCGTCTTCTCGACCTGCCAGGCATAGGGGTCGCCGCGCTCGACGATGCGCTTCGGTAAGCCATGCGCCGAGAACAGCACGCGGAGCTTTCGCCCCGGTGGTGCCCGGCCGAGCTCGATCTCGAGGAGGCACGCCAGCGCCGCGATAAATCCGGGTTCGCTCGGATAACAGCAGACACCGCGCACCGGCGCCTTCAGCCCAACCTTCGATGCCGCAAGCTGCCAATCGGCGACCGAGGACGCCGTGGTGGTGGTCGAGTATTGTGGATAGAGCGGCAGCAGAACCACCTCGCTTGGATTCCACACCTTGACCGCCGCCGCCGCGCTGGCGGCGCGCGGATGCCAATAGCGCATAGCGACGAAGACGCGATGCTCGCTGCCGAGTGCGGCACGCAGCGCGGCTGCCTGCTCCTCGGTATTCGCCTTCAGGGGCGAGGCATTGCCGATCTGGGCGAAAATCTGGCGGGTCAGCGGTGCGCGGCGATGGGCGATCCAGCGCGCCACCGCCCAGCGCAGCGGCTGCGGCAGGCCGATGATCGCCGGGTCGGAGAACAGATTAACCAGGAACGGCTTCACCGCCAACCACGAATTAGGGCCGCCCAGATTGAACAGCACGACGGCAACCCGCTTCATCGATCCTCGCGCAGCAACTGCCCGAGGCGCTCGACATGGCCGATGGGCGTCTCCGGCAGAATGCCATGGCCGAGGTTGAAGACGAAGGGGCCTGTGCCAAGGCTGACGCGGATCGCCCGGACCGCCTGGTCGAGCGCGGCCCCACCAGCGACCAACAATTTAGGGTCGAGATTGCCTTGCACCGGCCGCAACCGCTGCAATTCCGCGGCAGCCGCGAGCCCGACATCCTGGTCGAGGCTGACCGCATCGACACCGGTCGCCTCGGCATAGGCCCTATATTGCGACCCGGCCTGGCGTGGAAAGCCGATCACCAGTGCGGTCGGATAACGCTGTTTCAGGGCCGCAACGATCTTTTTGGTCGGCTCAATCACCCAGCGTCGGAAACTCTTAGCATCGAGTAAGCCGGCCCAGCTGTCGAAGAGCTGCACTGCCTCGGCGCCGGCGGCGATCTGGCCGGAGAGATGCTCGATAGTGGCGGCGGTCAGGCAGTCGATAATCCGGCCAAAGCCGGCGGGGTCGCGTTTTGCCCAATCGAGCGCGCGGGTGAATCCGGTCTTGCCGGCGCCCTCGACCATATAGGCCGCCACCGTCCAGGCGCCGCCGGCAAAGCCGATCAGCGCGGTCTTGGCCGGCAGCTTCGCCTTGGCCAGTCGGATCGCCGCGTAAACCGGGGCAAGCTTAGCTTGGTCGAGTTCCACCGGGAGTTCATCCCCTGGCGATAGGGGTCGCAGCCGCGGCCCATCGCCGTCTCGAAAGGTGAGATTTCGGCCGAGCGCGTCAGCGATCACCAGGATGTCGGAGAACAGGATCGCCGCATCCATGCCGAAACGCTCGATCGGCTGCAGCGTCACTGCCGCGGCAAGCTCCGGCGTATAACAAAGATTGAGAAAGCTGCCAGCCTTTTGCCGCAAGCTGCGATATTCCGGCAAATAGCGCCCGGCCTGCCGCATCAGCCAGAAAGGCGGTGGATTTCGCCGCGCACCGCGCAAGGCATCCAGCAAAGGCTTGGCGTCACTCATCCCTAGTCCTTACCCCTTCTCATATAGAATCTAAAGGTTGGGGTAGTTGTTGGTGGGTAGAGCAGCGGGGATTAAACGCCGGGGTCTGGCTTGTTCAGGGGTATGGCGATGCCATGCCGGCGTCTCGCGGGTCGGCTGGAAATCCGTGTATAAGACGAGGTGAAGTTTGCAAAATGGTGTGGCTTCGGCGCGATTGCGCGCAAAATTGCGGCGATAAATCGGTCGTGGAGAGCGGGGATATGATGAAAGCGGCGGCCGTCCCGGACATTCATCCCCGTGATTCCGGGCGCCGGAAAAACTTATCCGGCGGCTGCCGCTCTGTGCGCGAAAATCGCCGCAGCGGTAGCGCTCGATCGAATAGCACCGTCGCCGAGCTTGTTCGCGCTTTCATACAGAGATGATGCCGGCCATGGCGCGCTTCCATCTCCATCTGGTTTCGGATTCGACCGGTGACACCGTGCATGCGGTGGCGCGCGCCTGCCTGGTGCAATTCGAGAACGTCGAGGCGGTCGAGCATATCTGGTCGATGGTGCGCACCAAGGCGCAGATCGAGCGTGTCGTCGCCGGCCTCGCCGCCAATCCGGGTGTCGTGCTCTATACCGTGGTCGACGAGGATCTGCGCCAGGTGCTGCTCGAGGGCTGCCGCTCGCGGAAAACCCCGGCGATCTCGGTGCTCGAGCCGGTGATCGGCGCGCTGGGCGCCTTCCTCGGCGCGCAGGCGCGGGGATTGCCCGGCCAGCAGCATTTGCTCGATAGCGAGTATTTCCAGCGCATCGATGCGATGACCTACGCCATGGCGCATGATGACGGGCAGGCGGCAAGGGGCTGGAACGAGGCCGATGTCATCCTGGTCGGCGTCTCGCGCACCTCGAAGACGCCGACGTGCATCTATCTCGCCAATCGCGGTATCAAGGCGGCCAACGCGCCTTTTGTTCCAGGAGCGACCCTGCCGCAAGAGCTGTTCGATGCCAAGAAGCCGCTGGTGGTTGGGCTGACTAATGACCCCGAGCGGCTGATCCAGGTCCGCAGCAACCGGCTGGTGCAGCTGCAGCACGAGGTACCCAGCGACTACACCGATATCGAGGCGGTGCGCACCGAGGTCACCGCGGCGCGACGCCTCTTCACCGAGAATCACTGGCCGGTGATTGACGTCACCCGCCGCTCGATCGAGGAGACCGCGGCGGCGATCCTGAAACTGCTGGCGCGGCATCGCGGCGAGGAAGCATGACCCTGGTGGCGCGGCAGACCCTGATCCTGGCCTCGGCCAGCCTGGCGCGGGCCAAGATTTTGGCGGCGGCCGGGCTCACTGTCACGGTCGACCCGGTCAATGTCGACGAAAGCGCGGTCAAAGACGCCTTTCACGCTGAGCGCCGCGACGCGTCGTCTTGTGCCATCGCGCTGGCCGAGACCAAGGCGCGTCGCGCCTCGCTCCGCCATCCCGGCGCTCTCGTCATCGGCGCCGATCAGATGCTGGTCTGCGGTGGTGAATGGTACGACAAGCCCAAGGACCTTGCGGTTGCTCGCGCGCAGCTCCAGGCCCTGCGCGGCAAGCGCCACGAGCTGCCGACCGCGGTCGCTGTGCTGCGCGACGGCGCCGTGCTGTGGCATGCGGTCGAGACTCCGGCGCTGACCATGCGCAATGTTAGCGATGGCTTTATCGATCGCTACCTCACGGCGATGGGCGAAGCCGCACTGGCCAGTGTCGGCGCCTATGCGCTCGAGGGGCTGGGCGTCAATCTCATGGCGAAGATCGAGGGCGATCATTTCTGCATCCTCGGCCTGCCCCTGCTGCCGCTGCTCGATTTCCTGCGCGGCGCTGGCGCGGTCGAGTCATGAGCGCGCGCCGGCTTGCCGGGGTGATGGGCTGGCCGGTGGCGCATTCGCGCTCGCCGGCGCTGCACCGCTTCTGGCTCAACCAATACAAGATCGACGGCGATTACCGCGCTTTGGCGGTGGCGCCGGATCAGCTGCCGACGGCGCTGCACGCGCTCGCCGGCAAGGGCTTCGCCGGCTGCAATCTGACCGTGCCGCTGAAAGAGGCGGCGGTTGGGCTGATGGATCGGCTCGATCCGACGGCGCGGCGGATCGGCGCCGTCAACACGGTGGCGGTCGGGCCCGATGACGAGCTCGAGGGTCTTAACAGCGACGGCTTCGGCTTCATCGAGAATCTGCGCCAGGCGCAGCCCGATTTCGATTTGAAGCGCGGCCCGGTCGTGGTGCTGGGTGCCGGCGGCGCTGCCCGTGCCATCGTCGATGCATTGCGCCAGGCGGGATCGCCCGAGATCCGCCTTGCCAACCGCTCGGATTCACATGCCGAGGAATTGGCCGCGATGCTCGGCGCGACGGTCGGTATCGTTCCTTGGCAGAAGCGCGCAGCGGCGCTCGAGGGCGCCATCCTTCTCGTCAACACCACCAGCCTCGGCATGGCGGGCCAGCCGCCGCTCGATCTCGACCTCGCGGCGCTGCCGAAGAATGCGGTCGTCAACGACATCGTCTATGCGCCGCTCGAAACCGTCCTGCTCAAAAACGCCAAGGCGCATGGTAGTCCGACGGTCGACGGGCTCGGCATGCTGCTGCATCAGGGCCGCCTCGGCTTCTCGCGCTGGTTCGGGATCATGCCCGAGGTCACGCCGGAGCTGCGCGCTGCCGTGCTGGTCGCCGCGCCATGAAGATACTCGGCCTCACCGGCTCGGTCGGCATGGGTAAGAGCACCGCGGCCCTGCTGTTGCGCCGCATGGGCGTGCCGGTTTTCGATGCCGATGCGGCGGTGCATCGCCTGCTCGGTCCCGGCGGTGCTGCGGTGGCTCTCGTTGCCAAGGCCTTCGCCGGCGTGAAAAAGGGCGATGCGATCGACCGTATCGCGCTGGGCAAACGCGTCTTCGCCGATGGCGAGGCGATGACGCGGCTCGAGGCCATCCTGCATCCGCGCGTGCGCGCGCTCGAGCGCCGATTCCTTCGCCAGGCGCGCAGCCGCGGCGCCAAGTTGGTCGTCTTGGATATTCCCTTGCTCTACGAGACCCATGGCGAGAATCGCTGCGACGCGGTGCTGGTGGTTTGGGCGCCGCCATCGGTGCAGCGCGACCGCGTGCTGCGGCGCCCGGGCATGGATGGAAAGCGCCTCAAATCCATCCTGGCGAAGCAGCTGCCCTCGTCGATGAAGCGACGCCGCGCCGATTTCGCCGTGCCCTCTGGGTTGGGGTTGGGCGTGACCTGGCGCGGCCTTCGCCGCGCCCTCGATCATCTTCGGGCTTGCGGCCTCGAATCCGAGGCGTCAGACTGAACCATGCGTGAGATCGTGCTCGACACCGAGACCACCGGCCTCGATCCGGATCTGGGCCATCGCATGGTCGAGATCGCCGGCATCGAGCTCTTCAACCATCTGCCGACCGGCAAGCATTTCCATCGCTATCTCAACCCCGAGCGCGCCATGACCGCCGAGGCCGAGGCGATCCACGGCCTGACCGACGAATTCCTCATGCGCCACCCGGTCTTCGACACGATTGCCGATGAGCTGATCGAATTCCTCGGCGACGCCACGCTGGTCATCCACAACGCCGAATTCGATTTGAAATTCATCAACGCCGAATTGAAGCGCCAGAACCGCCCGCCGCTTGCCTGTCCGGTGGTCGATACGCTGGCTCTGGCGCGCAAGCGCTTCCCGGGCGCGCAAGCCAGCCTCGAGGCGCTATGCCGCCGCTTTGCCATCGATTTGACGCAGCGCGAGAAGCACGGCGCCAAGATCGACGGCGAATTGCTGGCGCTGGTTTATCTCGAATTGATCGGCGGCCGGCAGCCCGGCCTCGAATTCATCGCGCAAGCAACCGGCGCCGGCCGGCTTCCGGCGGCGGAGCGGCCGCCGCGCGCCGCCCGGCCGCATGCAGCCTCCGCGGCCGAGCTCGCTTCGCATGCGGCGCTGCTCGCCAAGCTGAAGCAGCCGCAATGGCTCGGGTAAAGCCGAGCCTAAGAAGATTCCTCAACGAAAGTTGAGCCCAAGGCAATTCCTAGACGAAGGCTGAGCTAGGCGGTTGCCGTGCCGCCCGATTGCTGGCGACGAAGTAGGTCGAAAAAATCGATCGGCTGCAGGAAAACCGGCGGAAAGCCGCCATCGCGCGTCGCATCGGCGATGACGGCGCGGGCGAAGGGAAACAGCAGGCGCGGCGTCTCGACCAGCAGCGCCTGCTGGGTCTCCTCCGGGCCGACATCGCTCAGCGTCACCGCCGCCGCGTAGGACAGCTCGACGACAAAAAGCCCTTCGCCCGCCGAATTCTGCGCCGCGGCTTGGATGGTCAGCACCACCTCGTAGCGGCCGTCGCTGGCCGGTGCCGCCTTGACCTCGACATTGAGGCTGAGTTGCGGCTGCTGCGGCTGCAGCAGGCTCATCGGCGCGCGCGGATTTTCGAAGGAGAGATCCTTGATGTATTGCGCGAGGATGGTGATCGCCCGCCGCGGCTTTACCGCGGCGCCGGCGCCGTTATTGTCCTCTGCCATCGCCTGAACCCTTGTCTTGCCTGCAGCCGCCAGGATAGCGGCTCTTGCCCTTTTGTCGGCGGGAGCCTATCTGTGCCGGAGAAGGATTGCCAGCAGATGGGCGACGGCTTCCATCTTTTCGATATCATCTTGTTCGCCGCCATCGCCGGCGTGCTGCTGCTGCGCCTGCGCAGCGTGCTCGGCCGCCGCACCGGCAATGAGCGCCGCATCGATCCCTTCGCGCCGCGTCCGCCCGCCAAGCCGACGCCGGTCGCCGGACCGTTCGCGGCGCCGGCTCCGGTCACCATCGACGCTCAGGCCAAGCCGGTGTCCGCGGCTCCGCATGCGACGCCGGGCGCCCGCGCGATCAAGGCGGCCGATCCCAGCTTCGACGAGGCGGCTTTTCTCAAGGGCGCGCGCGGTGCCTTCGAGATCGTCGTCAATGCCTTCGCCGCCGGCGATGCCGCCGCGCTGAAGCCGCTGCTCAGCCCGGAAATCCTCGCGCAATTTGTCGCCGCCATCCGCGCGCGCGGCGACGTCGCAAAGCAGCTATCGCCGCTGGTCGCGATCAAGAGCGCCGAGCTCTCCGAAAGTGCGATCGAGGGTGCCACCGCCCTGGTGACGGTGAAATTCATTTCGGAGCAGAACGCATTGCCCGAGCCGGGCGTCGCCGCCGGCGCCGAGAACCGGGTCGAGGAGCATGTCGATGCCTGGACCTTCTCGCGCCGGGTCGACGCCCGTGATCCCAACTGGCTCTTGATCGCGACGCAAAGCCCGGATGCGGCTTAAGGCGCTTGGCGGCACGGCGCTTGCGCTGCTGCTGGCCGCTTGCGCGCCGGCGCCGCCATCGCAAGCGCCACCGCTGCCGGAATCATCCGCCCGCTTCGATCTGACCCCGGTCGATTTTGCCGCCCTGCCCGGCTGGCAAGCGGATAGCATCGCCGCGGCGCTGCCGACCTTCCTGCGCTCCTGCGCGGCGATGGATCGGGCGAGCGGACGCCCCGCCGATGAGCCGATCGCCCGCCGCGCCGCCTTCGGCAGCTACGGCGATTGGCGGCCGGTCTGCGCCGCCGCGCGGAAGCTTCCCGATGCGAGCGAGGCGACGGCGCGCAATTTTTTCACCGCCTATTTCACGCCCTTCGCGATCCACGACCGCGGCAAGGACAGCGCGCTGGTGACGGGATATTACGAGCCGGTACTGGCGGGCGCGCGGCATCGCGGCGGTGCCTATCAGGTGGCGTTGCTGAAGCGGCCGCCCGATTTGTCGCGCTATCCGACCCGCGCCGCGATCGAGGCGGGCGCGCTCGACCGCTATCGCCTGCAGCTCGTCTGGGTCGATCCGATCGAGGCGTTCTTTCTCGAGATCCAGGGCTCGGGCCGCATCCGCTTCGCCGATGGCGACGAGCTGCGCCTCGGCTACGCCGCCACCAACGGCGCCGCCTATGTCAGCATCGGTCGCGTGCTCGTCGTCTGCGGCGCGATGACGCCCGAGCAGGCCTCGCTCGCCTCGCTCAAGGACTGGCTGCGCAGCCATCCCGGCCAGGCCAAGATCGTCATGGACGCGAACCCGTCCTATGTCTTTTTCCGCGCCCAACCGGGCGACGGGCCGATCGGCACCCAAGGCGCGGTGCTCAGTCCCGGGCGCAGCCTCGCGGTCGATCCCGATTTCATCATGCTCGGCGCGCCGGTCTTTCTCGATCTGGCGCAGCCCGGCCAAGCGCCGATCCAGCGCCTCACCGTGGCGCAGGATACCGGCGGCGCCATCAAGGGGGGCCTGCGCGGCGATATGTTCTGGGGCGGTGGCGAGGGTGCCGCGGCCATGGCCGGCGGAATGCGGGCTTTCGGCCGCGCTTACGTGCTACTGCCCAAAAACCTCAATGGTCAGGCGGGCGACAGGGATGATCGGCTGAATGCGCGCCTAGAATCGCCATTGAAAAGCCGGATTAACGAGGTCACTTGTCCGTTGTAGTCTAGGCTGCTGGCAGAGGGTGCCGGTCGCTCGCAAAGGAGTACTCCATCATGCTGAAGCAATTCGCCGCGAAAGCGATCCTGGTTCTGGCCGGGCTCGGCCTCGCCGCCGGTTTGACGCTCAACGCCGCGCCCGCCGAGGCGCGCGTCTTTGTCTCGGTCGGCGTGCCCTTCTACGGCTATGGTTGCTGCGGCCCGTATTACGGCGGCTATCCCTACGGCTATTACCCGCCGCCGGTGGTCTATGCGCCGCCGCCCGTCGTCTATCAGCCGCCGGTCTACGCGCCGCCGCCGCCGCAACAGCCGGTCGCTCAGCAGGCGCAGACTTGGTATTACTGCGACAACCCGAAGGGCTACTACCCTTACGTTCAGCAATGCAGCAGCGGCTGGCGCCAGACGCCGGCAGCCCCGCCGCGCTGAAACCAACCCGCCACAAATACGTTCGTTAGTCGTTAGTCAGTAGGAGACGATTGAAGATGACTCATCTGCGAGCCACCGCTTGCGCCGTGACGGCGCTGCTCGGTCTTACCGCCTGCGCCGCGACGCCGATGGGCCCCTCCGTCTCGGTCATGCCGGGACCTAACAAGCCCTTCGACGTCTTCGCGCAGGATCAGGCGATGTGCAAGGACTATGCAAGCCAGCAAGTCGCCGGCCAAGCCGAGGCCGCCAACAACCGGGCGATCGGCTCGGCGGTGATCGGCACCGTGCTGGGCGCGGGGCTGGGTGCGGCGGTCGGCGGTGGACGCGGTGCGGCGATCGGCGCCGGCGCCGGTGCGGTGGTCGGCACCGGCTATGGCGCCAGCGGCTCCGATTACGCCAATCTGCCGATCCAGCGCCGCTACGACATCTCGTATTCGCAATGCATGTATTCGCGCGGCAACCAGGTGCCGGGCTATTACGCGCAGCCCGCCTATGCGCCGGGCCCGCCGCCGGGTTATGCGCCGCCGCCGCCGGGCTACGCGCCGCCGCCCCCGCCGCCGCCGGGCTATCGCTGATCGATCGGCTCTGATTACCGGCCCCCGCGCGCAAGCACGGCGGGCTTTTTCTTGGTCTGTAGCCGCGCCCGGCGCGGCTCCGGTTGCTTTCCGGCGGGCGCTTCGGCCATGCTCTGCCGCCATGGCCGAGCCAAAACGCGTCGCACTTTTCGTCACCTGCCTGGTCGATCTGTTCCGGCCGAGCATCGGCTTCGCCGCGGTCAAGCTGCTCGAGCAGGCCGGCTGCGCGGTGAGCGTGCCGACGGCCCAAACCTGCTGCGGCCAGCCCGCCTATAACTCCGGCGACAAGCGCCACACCAAGACCGTCGCGCGCCAGGTCATCGCCGCTTTCTCTGGATTCGATTACGTCGTGGTGCCGTCGGGCTCCTGCGCCGGCATGATCAAGATTCATTATCCGGCGCTTTTCGCCGACGAGCCGGAACTGGCTGAGCGCGCGCGCGAATTGGCAGCGCGCACCTACGAGCTGGTCGCCTTCCTGGTCGATGTGATGGGGATGACTCGCGTCGCTGCCACCCATGCCGGCAGCGTGACCTATCACGATTCCTGCTCGGGCCTGCGCGAGCTCGGCGTCAAATCGCAGCCGCGCCAGCTCTTGGCTTCGGTCACGGGTCTCACTCTAAACGAAATGCCGGATTGCGAGGTCTGTTGCGGCTTCGGCGGCACTTTTGCGGTCAAATATCCTGAAATCTCCGAGCAGATCGCCGGCGAGAAAACCGCGGCCATATCGGCCTCGGGCGCCGCGATGGTGCTGGCGGGCGATCTCGGCTGCCTCTTGAACATCGCCGGCAAGCTGAAGCGCCAGGGCAAGCCGGTTCAAGCGCGTCATGTCGCCGAGATTCTCGCCGATATGACGGATCAACCCGCCATCGGCGAAGGAAGCGGCTGATGCGGCCGCAAAGCCACGCCTTCAAGGCCAATGCCCGCGCCGCTCTGGGCGATGCGAATCTCCAGCAGGCGATGAACAACCTGAAGACCGGCTTTGTCGCGCGCCGCGCCGCGGTGGTGGCGCTGCTGCCGGAATGGGAGAATTTGCGCGACGCCGCCATCGCAATCAAGAAACATACCCTGACGCATCTCGATTTCTACCTCGAGGCATTCGAGCGCCAGGTCGTCGCTCAGGGCGGCCACGTCCATTGGTGCCGCGATGCGGCCGAGGCCAATGCGACGGTCTTAAAAATCTGCCGTGCCCTCGGCGCCAAGACAGTGACCAAGGGCAAGTCGATGATCGGCGAGGAGATGGCGGTCAACGACTACCTCGCGGCGAACGGCGTGACGCCGGTCGAGACCGATCTCGGCGAATACATTCTGCAAATCCGCAACGAGCCGCCGAGCCACATCATCGCCCCCGCCATCCATCTGGTGAAGGAGCAGGTCGCCGAGTCTTTCCGTCAGACGCATACCGAACTCGACCCAGCGCGGCCCTTGGACGATGCGCGGCAGATGTGCGACGAGGCGCGCGGCATATTGCGCAAGAGCTTCCTCGCCGCCGATGTCGGCATCACCGGCGCCAATTTCCTCATCGCCGAGACGGGATCCTCGATCATCGTCACCAACGAGGGCAATGGCGATTTGACCCAAAGCCTGCCGCGCGCGCATATCGTCTTGGCCTCGCTGGAAAAAGTCGTGCCGACGCTGGAAGACGCCTCGACCATCCTGCGCCTGCTGGCGCGCTCGGCCACCGGCCAGGAATTCTCGGCCTATACGACCATCTCGACCGGGCCCCGCCGCGCCGCCGATATCGACGGGCCGGGCGAATATCACGTCGTGCTCTTGGACAATGGACGCTCGGCCCTGCTCGGCTCGGAATTCGAGGACATGCTGCGCTGCATCCGCTGCGCCGCCTGCCTCAACCATTGCCCGGTCTATGCTGCGATCGGCGGGCACTCCTATGGCTGGGTCTATCCGGGACCGATGGGCGCGGTGCTGACGCCATCGCTGATCGGAATATCCGAGGCCGGCAATCTGCCCAATGCCTCGACATTTTGCGGCCGCTGCGAGGAGGTCTGCCCGATGAAGATTCCGCTGCCGCGCATGATGCGGCATTGGCGCGAGCGCGAATACGAGCGTCATCTCTCGCCCGCCCGCGCGCGCTGGGGCCTGGCGGTCTGGGCCTTCCTGGTCACGCATCCGGCGCTCTATCGGCCGCTCGCCGAAATCGCCGCTCGGGCGCTGGGCTTTTTTGGCGGATCGCGCGGGCGGTTTCGCACTCTGCCCTTCGCCGGCGGCTGGACCGATGGCCGCGATATGCCGGCGCCGCAGGGCCGCAGCTTCCATGCGCTGTGGGCCGAGCGCCAGAGGGGCCGCGCATGAGCGATGGGCGCAGTCAGACCCTGGCGGCGATCCGCCGCTCGCTGAAGCGCGGCGAGATCGCCGGCGCCGCCGCGGCGCCGCTCGAGGCCAGGCTCAAGGATCATCGCCGCAATCTCATCCCGGCGCGGGCGACATCGCTCGACCATCTCGGCCAGGTCGCGCTCTTCGTCAAGATGGCGGAGGGCGTGCAGGCCAGCGTCGCGCGCGTATCCACCGCCGCCGATGTGCCGGGCGAGATCGCGCAATATCTTGCGGCACTTAACCTGCCGGCCAAGGCGGTGCTGGCGCCCGACCCGTCCCTCGACGACATCCCGTGGCAAGACCGGCCGCTGCTCGATCTCCATAAGGGCCGCGCCGAGGATGGCGATGGCGCCGGGATCACTGCCTGCTTCGCCGGCATCGCCGAGACCGGCACGCTGATGCTGCTGTCGGGGCCGGAAAGCCCGACCCGCAATAATTTCCTGCCCGACACCCATATTGTGATTCTGCGGGATAAGCAGATCCTGGCGGCTTACGAGGATGGCTGGGATGCGCTGCGCGCCAAGAATACCGGCATGCCGCGCACGGTCAATTTCATCACCGGCCCGTCGCGCACCGCCGATATCGAGCAGCGCATCGAGCTCGGCGCGCATGGGCCGCGCCGCCTCCATATCGTGCTCATCGACGATGGGAAATAAGCGCGCCGACAGCGAGCTGTTTCGCGCGGCGATGCAGGGCGTCAAGCGCCTGGCGCCGGCGCCGCTGCCGCCCGAACTGCCCGCCGCACCGTCGCGCAAGATCGCCGCCGCCGCGCGCCCGCCGGCCTCGCCCGCCGGCAGGCAACTGCCGCCCTTGGCGCTCGGTGAATCCGCCGGCATCGATCGCGCCAGCTTCGATCTGCTGCGTCGCGGACAACTTCCCATCGAGGCGCGGCTCGATCTGCATGGGCTGACGCAAGAAGAAGCCCATCGCGACTTGACGCGCTTCATCGCGACCTCCGATGCTGCGGGAAAGCGGCTGGTGCTGGTCATCACCGGCAAGGGCCGGCCCGGCAGCGAGGGCATGGGCGTATTGCGTCAGGCGGTGCCGCGCTGGCTCAACGAGCCCAGCTTGCGTGGCCGCATCCTGGCGCTGACGCCGGCGCAGCCGCGCGACGGCGGCGCCGGCGCGCTCTATGTGCTGCTGCGCCGGAAGCGTGCGCCATGACCCCCTTCGGCACAAGGCTGCGCCAGCTGCGCGCCGAGCGCGGCATTCGCCTCAAAGACATGGCCGAGGCGCTCGGCGTCTCGGGCGCCTATCTCTCGGCGCTCGAGCACGGCAGGCGCGGCCGGCCGACCCATGCGATGGTGGTGGCGATCTGCGCCCAGCTCAACATCATCTGGGACGATGCCGACGAGGTAATGCGCCTCGCCAAGCTGTCCCATCCGCGCGTCACCGTCGATACCGCCGGATTGTCGGCCGAGGCGACCGAGCTCGCCAATCTGCTCGCCGAGCGCATCCGCAAGCTGCCGCCCGAGCGGGTCGAGCGCCTGATCGAGCTCATCAAGACCGCGCCGCAACCGCCCGCCGCAACCGCCCGCAAACGTCGCTCCCAGGCGTGATTGAGGCAGGTGCTTCCAGGGTTTCCCCTAAAAGTCACAGGATAAAAACCTAGGGTCGCAGATAGCGGTTGCGCTGCCATGCCTGCGTGCCCCAGGGTCAACCCGCAATCTAGGCTCGACGCGCGCAACTCAGCATTTCGGCCCCTCGGATTGACCGCCGCCGTGGGCATTCACGGCATCAACACTGGAGACATCGTCTTGGCCACCGGCACTGTTAAATGGTTCAACGCCCAAAAGGGCTTCGGCTTCATCCAACCCGACGACGGCAGCAAGGATGTGTTCGTGCACATCTCCGCCGTCGAGCGCGCCGGAATGGGCACGCTCAACGAGGGACAGAAACTCAACTACGAAGTGGCGCGCGATCGCGGCAAGGACGCCGCCGCCAACCTCACCGCCGCTAGCTAGTTCGCGAACGGCTCACGAAAAAGGCGCTCGGAGATTTCCGGGCGCCTTTTGCTTTGCGGGGCGTTCCGCCGGTGTTGCCAAGCTGCGAGCCGCTAGGCGCATTCTCCAGGCCGTCCTATCATCGCCGTATCGATATCGAGGGGATAATCATGCATAGGATTCTATTCGGGATCGTTCTGGCGCTGATCGTATTGCCGGCTTGGGCGCAGCAAATGGCGCCGGGCTGGATCGCGGATCCGCGCACGGGTTGCCGCATGTGGGACAATTATCTGTCGCCAACCGACCGGATCGCTTGGGATGGGCCTTGCGTTGGCGGCTACGGCGAAGGCCGGGGCGTGCTGCATTTCTTGATCGAGGGTCAGCCCGACGAAGAGGTCGATAGCGGCAACTACAAGCAAGGCAAGCTCGAGGGCCATGGCGTCGCCGTGAATAGAAGGACCGGGCGGTCTTTCGACGGCGAGTTCCACAACAACAAGCCGAACGGCCAAGGCACGCTGCACGATGCGGACGGGCAGACTTACACCGGAACCTGGGTCAATGGCTGTTTCAACCAGGGCGGTCGTCACGCGCACTTTTTCACGACCGTAGCCGAGTGCGGCTAGGCTCGACAGCCGGTGTCAACCCGGCGAAGGACCGACCTTAAAGGATGAACCGCGACAGATCGGCGTTCTTGGCGAGGGCGCCGACGCGGGCGGTGACATAGGCGCGGTCCACATTCACCACCGTGCCCGGCGGCTGGTCCGAGGCGGTGAAGCTCGCCTCCTCCAAGAGCCGCTCCAGCACGGTGTGCAGGCGGCGCGCGCCGATATTCTCGACATTGGTGTTGATCTCCTCGGCCAATCCCGCGATCTCGTCGATCGCCTCGGGCAGGAAATCCAAGGTCACACCCTCGGTCGCCATCAATTCCTTGTATTGGCGGATCAGGCTGGCCTCGGGCTCGGTCAGGATGCGGCGCAGATCCTCGCGGTTAAGCGCCTGCAACTCGACGCGGATGGGGAGACGGCCCTGCAGCTCGGGCAGCAGATCCGACGGCTTGGCGATATGGAAGGCGCCCGAGGCGATGAAGAGGATGTGGTCGGTCTTGACCGCGCCGTGCTTGGTCGCGACGGTGGTGCCCTCGATCAGCGGCAGCAGATCGCGCTGCACGCCCTCGCGCGATACGTCGCCGACGATGCGCTCGCCGCTGCGGCCGCAGATCTTGTCGATCTCGTCGATGAAGACGATGCCGTTCTGCTCGGCGGCGGTGATCGCCTCTTTCACCACCTTTTCCTGGTCCAAAAGCTTGTCGCTCTCCTCGCGCACCAGCAGGCCCTGGCTTTCGGCGACGGTCATCTTGCGCGGTTTGGTGCGGTTGCCCATCGCCTTGCCGAAAATATCGCCGAGATTGACCATGCCCATCTGCGCGCCGGGCATCCCTGGCACCTCAAAGCTCGGCATGCCGCCGCCCGAATCCTGCACTTGGATCTCGATCTCGCGCTCGTCGAGCTCGCCCGCGCGCAGCATGCGGCGGAACTTGGTGCGGGTGTCGGGGCCGGCGCCGGGACCGACCAGCACGTCAAGGACGCGCTCCTCGGCGTTGAGCTCGGCCTTGGATGTCACCTCGAGACGCAGGCGCTCGCGGGTCTGCGCCAGCGAGACCTCGATCAGATCGCGCACGATCTGTTCGACGTCGCGGCCGACATAGCCGACCTCGGTGAATTTGGTCGCCTCGACCTTGATGAAGGGAGCTTGGGCTAATTTAGCAAGGCGCCGGGCGATCTCGGTCTTGCCGATGCCGGTCGGGCCGATCATCAGGATGTTCTTCGGCAGCACCTCCTCGCGCAGCTCGGGCGCCAATTGCTGGCGGCGCCAGCGATTGCGCAAGGCGATGGCAACGGCGCGCTTGGCGTCGTTCTGGCCGACGATGTGGCGGTCGAGCTCGGAGACAATCTCGCGCGGGCTGAAGGATGAGGTCATAGGCTCTCGATGGTGACGTTGGTGTTGGTGTAGATGCAGATCTCGGCGGCGATCCTCATCGCCTTCTTGACGACGGCCTCGGCGTCGAGCTCGGTGTCGATCAGCGCGCGCGCCGCCGCCAGCGCATAGGGGCCGCCCGAGCCGATGCCGATGATGCCGTGCTCGGGCTCGAGCACGTCGCCGGTGCCGGTCAAGGTCAACGACACATCCTTGTCGGCAACCGCCATCATCGCCTCGAGCCGGCGCAGATAGCGGTCGGTGCGCCAGTCCTTGGCGAGCTCGACGCAGGCGCGGGTCAGCTTGCCAGGATGCTGCTCGAGCTTGGCTTCCAGCCTTTCGAAGAGCGTGAAGGCGTCGGCGGTGGCGCCGGCGAATCCGGCTATGACCGAGCCGTTGCCGAGCCGGCGCAGCTTCTTGGCGTTGGCCTTGACGACGGTATTGCCCATCGTCACCTGGCCGTCGCCGGCGATGACGACGCGGTTGCTCTTGCGCACGCACAGGATCGTGGTGCCGTACCAGGTCGCGGAATTATGGTTGTCCATGAGGGGCTTTCGCGGGCCGGCGATAGGTGCCGTGGCCTTAATGTAGGCGCAGCCGGTGGCGAATCAAGTTGGGTGGCCAAGCCGCGCCACTGGCGGGCCGCGCCGCCGCCTGCTAGAACACCGCCAAATGGCCAAAACCAAAGCGAAATCCCGCGCCAAGCCCACCAAGGGCCGCATTGCGAGTGTCGAGCGCAAAACGCGCGAGACCCGCATTGCCGCGCGCGTCAATTTGGACGGCAGCGGCCGCTATACCATCAAGACCGGCATCGGCTTTCTCGATCACATGCTGGAGCAGCTCTCGCGCCACAGCCTGATCGACATCGAGCTGGGTGCGAAAGGCGACCTCCATATCGACTTCCACCACACCACCGAGGATTCGGGCTATGTCGTCGGCGAGGCGATCGCCAAGGCGCTGGGCGACCGGCGCGGCATCGCGCGCTGGGGCGACGCGCTGGTGCCGATGGACGAGACGCTGACCCGCGTCGCGATCGACGTCTCCAACCGGCCCTATCTGATCTGGAAGGTGAAGTTCTCCAAGCCCAAGCTCGGCGAGATGGATACCGAGCTGTTCAAGGAGTGGTTCCAGGCCTTCGTGCAAAGCGCCGGCGTGACCCTCCATGTCGAGAATCTCTACGGCGAGAACAACCATCATATCGTCGAATCCTGCTTCAAGGGCCTCGCCCGCGTGCTGCGCCAGGCGGTGGCGCTCGATCCGCGCAACCGCGCTGCGGTTCCCTCGACCAAGGGCGTGCTCGGCGGCACTCTCTAGTCATGACGACGGTGCTGATCGATTACGGCTCGGGCAATCTCCGCTCGGCGGCGAAGGCATTCGAGCGCGCTGCGCGCGAAAGCGGAATCTCGTCCGAGATTCTCGTCACCGGCGATGCGCGGGCCCTCTCCAGGGCCTCGCGCATCGTGCTGCCCGGCGTCGGCGCCTTCGCCGATTGCAAGCGCGGGCTTTTGGCATTGCCCGGCATGGGCGAGGCGCTCGACGAGGCGGTGATGCTGCGCCGCAAGCCCTTTCTCGGCATCTGCGTCGGCATGCAGCTGATGGCCTCGCGCGGGCTGGAGTTCCAGGTCACCGATGGCTTGGGCTGGATTCCGGGCGAGGTGGTGGCCTTGGCGCCATCCGACCCGAAGCTCAAAATCCCGCATATGGGCTGGAACGAGCTCAAGCTGAAAGCGCCGCATCCGCTGCTCGACGGCCTCAAGACCGGCGATCACGCCTATTTCGTGCACAGCTACGGCTTTGCCGCAGCGAACCCGAAGGACGTGCTGGCGAGTGTCGATTACGGCGATCCGGTCACCGCGGCAATCGGCCGCGACAATCTTTTCGGCGTGCAATTCCACCCGGAGAAAAGCCAGGTGACCGGCTTGCGCCTCATCGCCAATTTTTTGCGGTGGCAGCCTTGATCCTCTACCCCGCCATCGATCTGAAGGACGGCCAATGCGTGCGCCTTTTGCGCGGCGCGATGGACAAGGCGACGGTGTTCAACCCCGACCCGGCCGATCAGGCGCGCCGCTTTGCCGGTGCCGGCGCTCAGTGGATCCATGTCGTCGATCTCGACGGCGCCTTCGCAGGAAGACCGGCTAATTTTTTGGCGGTAAAAAATATTCTTGCCGTCGCCAAAAAAGCGAATTTTCTGGTGCAGCTCGGCGGCGGTATTCGCGACCGTGGAATGATTTATAATTGGTTAGAGCAGGGCGTTACGCGCATCGTATTGGGCACGGCGGCGGTCAAAAATCCAGATTTGGTCAAGGAGGCGTGCCGGGAATTTCCCGGCAGGATCGTGCTCGGCATCGACTCGCACAGCGGCAAGGTCGCGGTCGAGGGCTGGGCGGAAACCACGGACATGACCGCGCTCGATCTGGCGCGGCGCTTCGCCGATGCCGGCGCCGCCGCCATCGTCTACACCGATATCGAGCGCGACGGCGCGCTCGAGGGCGTCAATGTCGAGGCAACATCCGAATTGGCCGGTGCGGTATCCATCGATGTCATCGCCTCGGGCGGCATTGCCTCGCTCGACGACATCGCCGCGCTCAAATCGGCCGGCATCCCGGGCGCTATATTGGGCCGCTCGCTCTATGACGGCCGGGTCGATCTCGCCTCAGCCCTGGCGCTGGCGGGGCGCTGATGCTGAAAATCCGCATCATCCCCTGCCTCGACGTCAAGGACGGCCGCGTGGTGAAGGGCGTCCATTTCGTCGATCTCGTCGATGCCGGCGACCCGGTCGAGCAGGCCAAGCTCTACGATCGCGAGGGCGCCGACGAGCTCTGCTTCCTCGATATCACCGCCTCGTCGGAGGCGCGCGACACGCTCTACGACGCGGTGAAGCGCACCGCCGAGCAATGCTTTATGCCCTTAACAGTGGGCGGCGGCGTGCGCAGTGTCGATGATGTGCGGAAATTGCTGCTCGCCGGCGCCGACAAGGCCTCGATCAATACCGCCGCGGTGGCGCGGCCCGAGCTGGTGCGCGAGGGCGCGATGAAATTCGGCAGCCAATGCATCGTCGCCGCGATCGACGCCAAAGCCTCGGGCGCCGGCACATGGCAGGTCTTCACCCATGGCGGCCGCAAACCCACCGGGCTCGACGCGGTGGAATGGGCGCAAAGGCTCGCCAGCCTCGGCGCCGGCGAAATCCTGCTGACCTCGATGGATCGCGACGGCACCAAGCAGGGCTTCGATCTCGGATTGACCCGCGCGGTCGCCGATGCGGTAAAAATCCCGGTGATCGCCTCGGGCGGTGTCGGCTCGCTCGACGATCTCGTCGCCGGCGTGCTCGAGGGCCACGCCAGCGCGGTGCTGGCCGCCTCGATCTTCCATTTCGGTGAATTCACCGTCGCCCAGGCCAAGGCAAAGCTCAAAGCGGCCGGGATTCCGGTCAGGCCCTAGCGTGCCGCCACGACCAGGCCAGCATGGCGGCGAGTAAGATCAAGAGCGCCGCGGCGGAGAGCGTCAGCGAGGCATGAATGCCGATCAGACTCCCGCCAAAGCCGACGGTGACGCCGCTGAAGGCACGCAAGCCGTTGGCGAACATGTTGAAGAAGCCGATGACGCGACCGCGGATCGCCGCCGGCGCATCGAGCTGAACCAGCGTCTGCGCCATGGCGTTGAAGGACAGCTCGACGAATCCGGCGATGAAGAGAAATCCCAAGGCCAGCGGATAGTTTGCCGATAGCGCGAAGCCGATGATGGCGAGGCACCACAATCCGCCAAGGATCAGCGCGGTGCGCGTCCGCGCCGCCATCAGGCCGAAGGTCTCGAGCGCCGCCCCGGCGCTGAGCGCGCCCAGCGCATCCGCTGCCAACAGCATGCTGTAATAGGTGCCGGCATTGCCGTGGCCGAGATCCTGGGCGAAGCCGGGCATCTGCGCCTGATAGGCATTGCCGACCAGCAGCGCCGCACCGCCGGCGAGCGCCGTCATCAGCATGACGGTCGGCAGCGATGTCACCGCCTTCAGCGTCGCCAGGATATCGGTCAATCCGCGCAAGGGCGCCCGCGGCGCTGGACCGTCTTTACGGAAGCGCGGCCCGTAAGGCGCATCCCACAGCCACAGCGTCAGCGGCAGGTAGATCAGGATATTGACCAGGATGCCGATAATCGGCCCCAGTGCCACCAGCAGCACGCTGCCGACGATCGGCCCGCCCAGCCGGCCAAGCCAGATGCTGGTGGCGTTGAGACGCACCGCGCTCTGCAGATGCGCGGTGCCGACGATGTCGTGAATCAGCAGCATCGCCGAGGGCATCCACAGCACGCCGGCGAAGCCGTGGAATACCAGGATGCCGGCCGCCTTCCACGGCGTCAGCGTGTCTGTGATGAAGAAATATCCCCAGGCGGCCGAGCAGGCCATGAAGATCAGCATGCCGAGCTGGATCAGGCGGCGCGGATCGAAGCGGTCGGCCAGCACGCCGCTATAGACGCCGAACAGCAGGAACGGAACCCAATGCGACACCACGGCGAAGCCTAGAAGCGCCGGCGAATGGAATTTTTGATAGACCATCCAATAGCTGATCACGTGCTCGACGCTGTCGGCCATCATCGCCAGGGCGCCGCCGATGAAATAGAGGCGGAACCCCGGATGGCGAAGCGCCGCGAAGGAGACATGGGGCACCGGAACGGCGGCAAGATTCGCTGTGGTCATAGGCTCTGTTATGTTTTGACGGGCGCGGACGCCTGGGACGATCGTGCCGTCGGCGCGGCGCGCCGGTTATTTTTTCTCCGCCGCGCCGATCTCCTTCGCCGCGCGGTTGAGGATGGCGGTGATGCGCTGCTGCTCGTCGCGGCTGGCGCCGCGCTTGTCGCGCAACACGCTCTTCAGGGTAAGCCTGGCCGCGCGCAACTCGGCGCTGCCCGCCTCGTCGTCGGGCGAATCCTCGCCGGCGAAGACCCGGCGCACGCGCTCCATCTTGGCGCCGATGCGCTGAAGCTGCGCCAGCATCTCCTCGGATTCGAGCCGCCGCTTGTCGAGTTCGGCCTTTCCGGTCGGCGTGATGCGATAAAGCTTCTTGGCGCCCTCGGCCTCGATTTCGGCCTGGCCGAGCTCCTCGAGATAGGTGAGCGCCGGATAGACCATGCCCGGGCTCGGCGCGTAATAGCCGCCCGAGCGCTCCTCGAGCGCCTTGATGATCTCGTAGCCGTGACGCGGCTTGTCCTCGAGCAGCGCCAGGATGATGAGCTGTAAGCCGCTCGAACCGAGCTTGCGCCCGGCATGGAAGTCGCGACCGCCCGATTCGATATCGGCGAAGCCGTGCCGGCCACCGCCGTGATGGCGCATGAAGCGCCGGCCCTGGCCGGGGCTGCCCCGATGGTTTGAATGATGGTGATGATGCATGGTGGTCCCCTATTGATCGTAAAACATATCGTAAGATATATCTTATGATTTCTATGTCAAGCGCCTTATTGGCCCGCTGCCCGCTTTCTGGCCAAGAAGCTACCGATCTGTTACCCAATTGCATGGCCGATAAACCCGAAATCGACGGCGCCACGCTGGACCGGCTCTTTGCCGTGATCGCCTCGCGCGTGGGCGCTGATCCGGCGCTCTCCTACACGGCGCAGCTCTTGCGCGCCGGCACCGCGCAGATCGCCAAGAAATTCGGCGAGGAGGCGATCGAGACGGTGATCGAGGGGATGAAGGGCGATCGCGCGCGGCTCGTCGCGGAAAGCGCCGATCTGCTCTATCACCTGCTGGTGCTATGGGCCGATGCCGGCCTGGCGCCGGCGGAGATCTGGCGCGCGCTCGATGCCCGCCATGCGCGCTCGGGCCTGGCCGAAAAGCAGTCGCGGGTTTCCTGAGGCTGGGGGCGGATTTGGCGAGCGTTTACGATCGCAACAACATCTTCGCGCGAATTCTGCGCGGCGAAATTCCCTGCGCGAAAGTCTACGAGGATGAATACGTCCTGGCCTTTCGCGACATTCAGCCGCAAGCGCCGGTGCATGTGCTGGTGATCCCGAAGGGCGAATATGTCTCGCTCGACGATTTCACCGCGACGGCGCCCGACGCCGCCCAGGCGGCATTCCTCAAGGCGGTTGGCAAAATCGCCCGCGATCTGGGCCTCGCCGAGACGGGCTATCGCATCCTCGCCAATCACGGCGTCGACGCCCATCAAGAGGTGGCGCATTTCCACGTCCATATCTTCGGCGGCAAATTTTTGGGCCGCATGCTGCCGAAGAGCTGAAACCGTCGATTTTCCGCCGAGTCGCCTGGCGCAACCGAGCGCGATCTTTGCCGTTCCTTAATCAAGCGAATTAACCCCGAATCGGCGGTCCGAGGCCGATTCGAGCCGGGGTCACGGCGAAAACTTTACCTGCTTTAGTGAAAAATTAACCGTAATCCGCGACTAATAGATGGTCGGAAAACAGGGATCGATTCACCGCCGCCATGCCGTCCGAACTCGATAATCACACCATGCTCGGTCCGCTGCTGCGCTATTGGCAGGCGCAACGCGGCGACCGGCGCATGCCGGCGCGCAAGGACATCGATCCCCTGGAGATCGGTCCGGTGCTGCTGCCGCATCTGCTGCTCTGCGACCTGGTCGATCATGGCCAGCGTATCCGCTATCGCCTC